>ERZ1026901.80-NODE-80-length-83552-cov-114.687162_pt1 | contig 83552 bp, 76 predicted proteins | sample MGYA00380179_ERZ1026901 | MGnify/ENA primary metagenome ERZ1026901 (study PRJEB33269, sample SAMEA4719815) | human gut metagenome | biome: human-associated habitat; feature: organic feature; material: feces | place: Cameroon | collected 2013-10 ... | reverse complement strand
TGCTTGAGGTTTCGTTCGTTCTCGAAAGCGGATGCAAAGGTATAGCTTTTTTCCGTATCTCCAAAACTTTTGAGTAAAAAAGTCAAGAAAATCTGCACTTTTAGGGCTGAAATTGATATATCTCAACTGAAAGTTATGTTCGATAACAGCAATACATTAATTATATATAGTTGAGAGTTGAGAATTGGGAGTTGAGAGGGGAAATTCCTAATTCCTAATTCGGACGCCTTGCCGTCCGACACAATATTTGCATTTCTAACGCTCAATACTATGAGCTGAGCGCACAACAAAATCTTTGGTGCGAAATTCTTGAGTTTTGAGCGTTTAGAGACAATGTGTTCATACACAGTGCGTTATGAGGTTTTCTGACGAGACGTTATGAAATCAGACTTGTAAAAGAGCCGTTTTCTTCTGCAATAGCGCCACTTTTACACTGCAATAGTGCCACTTTTATCATGCAATAGTGCCACTTTTACTGTCTAATAGTGGCACTATTGGAGTGTAAAAGTGGCGCTATCGTATGGCACGGGGGCTGTTTGCACAGCAAAACACCGAAAAAACAGCAAAACGGAACTCTAGAATCAATTTTTATTTTGTAACAAGTTTTTACCGTTTAGACGATATTTGCATAGTGGGCAATAAGATAACACTACATCAATCATCAGATTTCAATATTACCGAAATACGTACGGCTTTCTGCGTCTTATCACTAATACGGAATCTGTCGTCTATGCGTTCGTTCACTAACCATGCTATCCTGCCCTTAGAGTCGCAAAGGACGAGTTGCGCACGTTTTTCGAAAGCGTTTTTCTTCCTATCTGTCAGATAATCGCTGACAAGCTTAGACTGACCATGCATGCCGAAAGGCATAAAGCGGTCGCCCTTTGCTATATGACGGATGGTCAAAGGGAAGGCCAGCTCTGCTGCATCAAGACAAACACAACTGTTGCTTCGGCTCGGTTTATAGTCGGCACCGCACTCCTCCTCTACCGCCTTCACCCTAAGTTCGTCGCCAAACACATACGAACCAGGTTCGGGTATGCGTATCACTCGCTGCCGTTCTGCTTCACCCTTTCTCTTTTCCACAACAAGCTGATCACGATCAAACAGCAAGTCGTATTCCGAAGAGGAAAAGACCTTGCCAATACCACATGTCCCAATGCTGGCATATATATCGTCTACCTGCCGGGATGTGAACCCGAATCTGCCAAGAATCTCAAAAAGGACATATTCAGGCGATGGTTGGGAAAGGAGCGTCTGAAGATTTATGACTCCGCCTCCGAGCGGATTTTCAGCAAACACCTTTGCCACGCTTTCCGTCATTGCAGCATCAAACATCTTGAGCGCCTCACCAACACGAAGAGAAGTACGGAAGATGGACTGACGGACATCAGGATTGAGGGTTTCAAGGAGTGGAAGGACGTCGAGCCTTATCTTGTTTCGCTTAACATCATCATGCAGATTAGTGCTGTCCGTGACATAATCCTGTCCGATACTGTCAAGGAAGCATACAATATCATCACGGCTTACGCCTAACAACGGACGGACGATGTTACCGTTCTTAGGCTGGATGCCGCGAAGTCCGCGAAGTCCGGTTCCACGTACCAGATTGAGGAGAACCGTCTCGACGCTGTCGTCACGATGATGAGCCACACAAATGGCTTCGGCTCCCATATCGCTACGTAATCTCTCGAAATAAGCGTAACGCAAATCACGTGCAGCCATCTCTATGCTCACATGATGGATAGCAGCATATTCGCGCGTGTCGAAATGAACAAGATGAAGTTCGACGTTATATTTAGTGCAAAGGTCCTTGCAGAACTGCTCGTCACGATCCGACTCCTCGCCACGTAAATGAAAATTGCAATGAACGGCTTCCACCCTTACTCCGATGTCAAGAAGGGCAAGGAGCAAGGCCACGCTATCAGCACCTCCAGATAGCGCCACAAGATAAATACCTTCCTTTGCAAACAAATGATGGATGTTTGCAAAGGAAGATACGGAAGCTACAAAATTATTTATAGAAATATTGTTATTCAACATAAAGCACAAGTCCCTTCAGATATTCACCCTCTGGATGATAGATGTTGATGGGATGGTCTGCCGGCTGATGAATCTGGTGCAGGATGCGAACCTTACGGTTGGCCTGGACAGCAGCAGTAAAGACAGCAGCACGGAAGTTCTCCTTCGTCACGATCTGCGAGCAGCTGAACGTAAAGAGAATACCACCCGGCTTGATGCGCTGCAAGCCCTTGACATTAAGGCGTGTGTAACCCTTAAGAGCATTACGCAAGGCGGCACGATGCTTGGCGAAAGCTGGAGGATCGAGCACGATGAGGTCGTACATCTTGTCGTTGGCATCCAAATACTTGAAAGCATCCTCGCAGAAAGCGGCATGACGCTCGTCACCTGGGAAGTTGAGAGCTATATTCTTATTGGTAAGTTCGACAGCCTTGGCGCTGCTGTCTACAGAATGGACAAGCTTTGCGCCGCCACGCATTGCGTAAACGGAGAAGCCACCGGTGTAGCAGAACATATTGAGAACAGAACGTCCAGCCGAATAGGTCTCAAGCAGACTGCGGTTCTCACGCTGATCGACGAAGAAGCCAGTCTTCTGTCCCTTCAGCCAGTCGATATGGAAACGGAGTCCGTTCTCCATAGCCACGTCACTGCCAGTAGAGCCGTATATGAATCCATTGTCATGATCGACGTCTGCCTTAAACGGCAATGTGGTTTCGCTCTTATAGTATACGCTCGAGATGGCTCCACCGCTAACCTTCACCAAAGCCTCGCAAATGTCGTTCTTCACCAAGTGCATGCCCACGCTATGCGCCTGCATAACGGCTGTGTCGCCATAGCAGTCGATGATAAGACCGGGAAGATTGTCGCCTTCGCCATGCACAAGACGGAACATATTGTTGTCCTGACGTCCAATAAGACCTATGGCGGTACGCATATCCCATGCCGACTGAAGACGGGCTACCCAGAAGTCGGCGTCAATCTGAACATCGCGGAAAGAGAGCACTCGCACGGCAATGCTGCCAATCTGATACATACCCACGGCGATGAAGTCACCAGACGAGGTCATCACTCTTACAATCTCGCCCTCCTCTACACCATCGTCGATGTTAGCAACTGCTCCGGAGAAGATCCAAGGATGGAAGCGCTTAAGGCTTTCCTCCTTACCTTTCTTTAAATATAGATTCTTATACATTATTATATATATAGTGTCTGAAAATGATTTTGTCTATGAATTATTATCTGCTGCAGGCTTCTCCTCAGGAACAACCTCCAACTCGTATTCTTTCGTGGCAAGAAGATTCATTATCTCATCATAAAGCTTTATGCAAGCCCATGCGTCTATGGCAGCATATTCCTTCTGACGGTCTGTCAGAACGTCAGCCTCCCAATTGGTGAGTCGCTGGCGCTTGCTGATCTTCTCGCCAAAGAGATTGGCATAAAGTTTCTGAAGACTCTTATCAACGATTCCTAAATTGCCTATTATGTCCTGGATGTCAATAAACCATCCTGGCTCGAACTGCTCACGGCGATGAAGAGACATAAGATCGTCGTGCCATGAAAGTCCGACCATCGGCACCTGCTTATTGCTAAGAAGGCGGAGAAGCGATTTGGGCAGTCCCAGATGATTAAGTCTGAAAAGGAAACACTCCTTGCGTGTGGCAACCTGAAGCAGCGCCACCTTATGATTGTTTCCCTTTCGGAAAGCCGGTCTTGTCTCTGTGTCGACGCCGAGCACGTCGCAGGAAAGCAGATATTCAACAGCTCTATCCGCCTCGTATTCATTAAGGACAACTATGATTTTGCCAGGGAATGTAACGAGTGGCAGAGAGTTGATTATCGACTTGTCGAATTTATCGTATATTTTTTTCATTCTTATCTAATATGAAAGATTCTGCAAAATTAGAAAAAAGTTATGAAAATATGGTTCTTTACGAGTTTTTTCCACTAATTTTGTACTTAATATCCCTCATTTGGACAGTAAAGAGGGAATGAAAGAAGTACATTAAATATATATCATAAGTAAAATGGCAAAGAAAAAAACAGAACGTAAGCCTTCAAATATAAGAGAAGCGATAGGATTGGCAAGATTTCTGAAAAGCGAAAGAGCAGATTTCCTGTTCGGGCTTCTGATTATTGCATTCGCTGTTTACACGCTCATAGCAATGTTCTCCTACATGAAAACGGGAGCAGCAGACCAAAGCATACTTGAGAATCTTCGTCCCGGAGAATGGATAAATACAGACAGGAAATTCGTCAACTACGGAAGTTCCTTCGGCGCTCTATTATCTTATTTCTTCATAACGAACTGTTTCGGATATGCAGCTTTCCTCATACCCTGCTTTCTTATAGTTGTGGGCATTAAGATGATGCAGGTATATCAGGTGAACCTTTGGAAATGGTTTTTCGGAACGTGCGTCACCATGTTATGGCTATCAGTATTTATGTCGAAAGTGCTGACCCCGCTGTTACCAGACCTGTTCTTCAATCCTGGTGGCAACCATGGTGTCGTAAGCGTCACCTATACAGAGAACCTCATCGGCCCTCCCGGACTGACAGCCCTGCTATTCTTCACAGCAGTAGCCATTCTTACTTTCATCAGCAAGCAGACCATCACATGGATAAGACGCATGTTTAATCCTCTGAAAACTGCTGCCTCGAAAGCTTCTGAAATGGTGAACGACAAGCTGACAAAGCTTAATGAGGGAGAAGATGACACCGAGACAACGGTATCAGCAGAAGATCACACAGAAGAAAGCAATAAGAAGAACCGCAAGAGCAACAATGCGGCTAATCAAACTAATGACGCCACACCACGCAATGAGGAGACATCATCAGTCATAGACCTGACAAACTTCTCTGCTATGAGCGCAAACACATCAGCCAACAGCACGCACACGACAAAACCGGCTCCGGCACAAACAAGGACAGCAAGCCAGACAGTCACCAATCCTAACGACCGTCTGACGGTGGAAGTGGGAAAGGAAGAGAAGGCGTCAGGACAGAACGTGGCCTCCACCACCTTTGACACCCCCATAAACCCGCTCGAACCTTTCACAAGATACAAGCGCCCGGGACTGGACCTCCTCAAGCGTGACGACAACGAAGGAAAGCCGTACGTGGACATGGAGGAAATCAAGACACACAACGAGGAAATCGTCAGAGTGCTCAAGAGTTTCGGCATAGAAATCAGAGAGATAAAGGCAACAGTCGGTCCTACCATCACGCTGTACGAGATTACACCAGCGGAGGGTATACGAATAACCAAGATACGCAGCCTTGAGGACGATATCGCCCTTCGTCTGTCTGCCTTGGGCGTCCGTATTATCGCTCCTATACCCGGTAAGGGCACTATCGGCATTGAGGTGCCGAACAAGAAACGCCACAACGTGTCGATGGAAAGCATCCTGAACTCGAAGAAGTTCCAAGAAACAAAGTTCGACCTGCCTATCGCGCTCGGAAAGACCATCACCAACGAGGTGTTTATGGCAGACCTTACCAAGATACCGCACCTTCTGGTTGCCGGTGCTACTGGTCAGGGTAAGTCAGTAGGTCTGAACGTCATCATCACATCCTTGCTCTACAAGAAGCATCCTAACGAGCTGAAGCTGGTGCTTATCGACCCGAAGAAGGTGGAGTTCAGCGTCTACTCTCCCATTGCCAATCACTTCATGGCGCAGGTGGACGACGATGACGAACCCATCATCACCGACGTAACAAAGGTGGTACGCACGCTGAAGAGTCTTTGTACGCTTATGGACCATCGCTACGACCTTCTGAAACTCGCCGGAGCACGAAACATTAAGGAATATAACGACAAGTTCCTCAACCATCGCCTCAACCCTGAAAAGGGACATGAGTTTATGCCTTACATCGTTGTGATAATCGACGAGTTCGGCGACCTTATCATGACAGCAGGAAAGGAAGTGGAAATGCCTATCGCACGTATTGCGCAGTTGGCTCGTGCCGTCGGCATACACATGATCATCGCCACACAGCGTCCTACGACATCCATCATTACGGGTAACATCAAAGCCAACTTCCCTGGACGCATAGCCTTCAAGGTAAGCTCGATGATGGACTCACGCATCATCCTCGACCGTCCGGGAGCCAACCAGCTCATCGGTATGGGCGACATGCTCTATCTGAACGGCAACGAGCCGACACGTGTGCAGTGTGCATTCATCAACACTCCGGAGATTGTCAAGATAAACGAGTATATCGCCAATCAGGCAGGACCGGTTCAGCCAATGGAATTGCCCGAACCCAAGGGTGACGACGACGCAAACGGAGCAGGCGGCAACGGACCTGGCGACATAGGCAATCTGGACCCCTTCTTCGAGGAGGCTGCACGATCTGTGATTATCAGCCAGCAAGGAAGCACCAGTATGATACAGCGCCGATTCTCCATCGGATATAACAGAGCAGGACGCCTTATGGACCAGCTCGAAAGCGCCGGCATCGTAGGTGCAGCACATGGAGGCAAGCCGCGCGACGTGCTCGTAGCTGACGAGAACCAACTGAACATGATTCTCAGTCAGATGAAGCAGAAATAAGGAAACGACATTATAAAATTAATAAAAACTCAGGACAATGAAACACGTATTATTTTACTTGTCGATAGTGATAGCCACACTTTGTGCCATCCCTACCCATTCCTTTGCGCAGGCTAATGCCAAGCAAGCCCGCGCCATTATGGACAAGACAGCCAAAGTGATATCGAAGCCTGGAGGTATCAGCGCTTCTTTCACCATGGCGCACCCTACAAACGGCAAAATCAGTGGCACAATAGCCGTGAAAGGCAATAAGTTTCACGCCAAGACTTCTGCCGCAACCGTATGGTTCAACGGCAAGACACAATGGACATACATGAAGAAGAACGACGAGGTGAACGTCAGCAACCCTACCCTCGCCCAACAGCAGATGATGAATCCCTACACCTTCGTCAACATTTACAAGAAGGGATATACGCTGTCTGCGAAAAGCGAAGGCGCTAACAACGTGGTGCATCTTGTGGCTCAGACAAAGAAACAGAGCATTCAGGAGATGTACGTGACTGTTAACAAGAAGACCAGCGTGCCATCGAAGATAAAGATGAAACACTCGAATAAGTGGTATACCATTACCATCGGTTCGCTGTCGTCAAGGAAACAGCCAGACTCACTCTTCTCCTTCAACTCCAAAGACTATCCGTCGGCGGAAGTTATCGACCTAAGATAAGAAGCACATGAACTACCGGATTAAGCGATTTGATGCCATACGCATACTGCTAAAGCATCGCAGGATGGCAGAACGCCGCAGCCTTGACTTCGGAAAGAACAAGGCTGCAAAGGTGGTTGTGTTCATCTCGATGGCGCTAATGGCAGTATACTTAATGGCTGCCTCCGTAATTTTCGCCCTTATTGCGAACGACAGCCGTACGTTTACGGCAACGGAGATTCTATGCGCCACATTACCCTTCATACTGACATTCGACTTTTTTGTAAGATTTCTTGCACAGCAGACTCCATCACAGATAGTCAAGCCTTACACTCTCCTACCCTTGCCGACAGCAGTAGGCATAGATGCTTTCATAACATCATCGTTAATAAATTGGGGTAATGCTTTGTGGCTGGCGCTTATAATACCTTATATAATAATGTCTGTGGTGTTCAGTTACGGAGCATTAGTGTCAATAAACCTTATATTGTTCAGCTACATTCTGATACTTGCCAACAGTCAATGGTACTCCATCGCACGAACCCTCATCAACAGCAATCTGCTATGGTGGGCGCTCCCAATCGGATACTATGCCTTGGCATTCTCACCACTATATATATATGGTGACGCTGAGATAGGATTTGACAAGCTTGTATATTTCTATGCCAATGCAGGCACTGCCATTGACAGTCACAGCCTGTTGCCTCTGCTTCTTGCCATGGCAATTCTCGCTGCAACCATAGCCGTAAACAGGAAAATACAAATCACCTTTGTAAAAGACGAGCTCTTCAAGACAAAGACTGTAAAAGAAATAAAGACTGTTCGTAATTATGGTTTCCTTGAAAAGTACGGCAAGCTTGGATCGTTCCTCCAGCTCGAAATCAAGCTGACATTACGTAACAAGGTGCCGAAGAAAGCTTTATTGTTCGACTCTGTAGGCGTGGTATTCATAAGTGCTATCATCATCACCTCGGACATATACGACTCACAGGGCATGACAAACTTCTGGGGACTCTACAACTTCATTCTCTACGGATCAACCATCCTCGTGAAGGTGATGGGATACGAAGGCAATTACATAGACGGACTGATGACCAGACGTGAGAACATCCTCAATATCCTGAAGGCAAAGTATTATCTTATGTCAGCCTTGCTCATCGTGCCGTTCCTGCTGATGCTTCCAGTGGTGATTTCCGGTAAGTGGTCGCTGTTCATGCTCGTAAGCTATGCCATATTCACTATGGGATTCCAATATTTTGTGCTGTTACAGATGGCAGTATACAACAAGCAGACAATCCCACTCAATCAGAAGCTGACCAATAACAACGGAGCGGACAACAACTACATCCAGATGATATTGATGGGCGTGATATTCATAGTGCCTAACGTCATGTGTGCAGTATTGCAGAGCGTCTTCAGCGACAACGTATCCTACTCCGTAATGTTGACAATCGGAATGGTATTCATAGCCACACATAACTTATGGCTAAAGAACATCTATAAACGGCTGATGAAAAGAAAGTATATCAACATGGACGGTTTCAGAACGTCAAGACAATCTTAACAAAAGAAATATCTATAATTAATAATTCGCAATTATAAATCTCGAAAGAGGTTAATAATTGCGAATTTGCGTATAATTTCGGTTTAAGAAAGAAAGTTATAAGAAAGAATAACATAACTTTGCAATATATAGAGAAGCCCACAAGGGCAGACGTCATACATAAATGATAGGAGATGAAGAAAAGAACAATTTGGACAATAGCAACAATAATGGGACTGTCCTTCCTCGCCCTACTCTACCTGCAGCTGAGATACATTCAGGAAATGGTGGATATGAAGAAGGAACAGTTTGACGAGTCGGTGAACAGAGCCCTCTATCAGGCATCGCGTAACCTGGAGCTTAACGAAACTCTCCGTTATCTGGAGAAGGACGTTAACGAGACAGAACGACGCGCCTTCAAAAAAGACTCTGTGGGCACACGATCCGGAAAACTGGACGGCAGCATACAGCAGTCACATCAATACTCGGTAACGGGCAAGGACGGCACCATCTACTCCTCGTTCGAGCTGAAGACCATAACCACCAAGCCTTCACAAATGCCAAAGGGAATGATTCTTCATACAGACAAGAACTCGCTGAGCGAAGCTTCAAAGTCGCTTCAAGAAATTGTCAAGAACAGATACATCTACCAAAAAGCACTGCTTGACGAGGTGGTCTACTCCATCCTCTATTCGGCATCAGAGAAGCCACTTAAAGAACGTATCAACTTCAAGCTCCTTGACCAAGACCTCAAGGCAGAGCTGATGAACAACGGCATAAACATCCCATACCACTTCACGGTATGCACACAGGACGGACGAGAGGTTTATCGTTGTCCGGACTATACTGACGAAGGCGAGGAATTTACATATTCGCAGGTGCTCTTCCGAAACGACCCGCAGTCGAATATGGGCGTAGTGAAGATTCACTTCCCGGACATGGGGGCATATATATACTCATCAGTAAGATTCATGATACCGTCTGTGGTATTCACGATAGTGCTTCTCGTGACGTTCATCTTCACCATCGTCGTGATATTCCGCCAAAAGCGTTACACGGAGATAAAGAATGACTTTATCAACAATATGACGCACGAGCTGAAGACGCCGATAGCAAGCATCTCACTTGCCGCGCAGATGATGAATGACTCGTCGGTGACAAAGAGCCCAGCTATGATGGAGCATCTCGGCAAAGTGGTCAATGACGAGTCGAAACGTCTGAGATTCCTCGTTGAGAAAGTGCTGCAGATGTCAATGTTCGACCGCAAGAAGGCAGTCTTCAAGAAGAAGAAGCTCGACCTTAACGAGATGGTGGAAAACATCGCCAACTCCTTCTCTCTGCGAGTGGAACATACCGGCGGAAAGATATATACGGAGATAGAAGCTGTGGAGTCTGCACTGTACGTAGATGAGGTGCACTTCCAGAACGTGATAAACAATCTGCTGGACAACGCCGTGAAATATCGCAAGCCTGACCAACCAGTCAATATTTACCTGCGGACATGGAACGACAACGAGCACCTGTATCTCTCGGTTCGAGACACCGGACTCGGAATCAGAAAGGACAATCTAAAGAAAGTGTTTGACAAGTTCTATCGCGTTCATACCGGCAACGTGCATGACGTTAAGGGATTCGGACTTGGACTGGCATACGTCAAGAAGATTGTGATGCTACATAACGGCGACATCTCAATAGAGAGCGAATTAGGCAAGGGAACTAAGTTTACGGTAAAGCTACCTATAATTAAGGAAAGCTAAAATATAAAAGAAAGAGAATTTAGAACATAAAAAATAACAAATAAAAAACATCTTATTATGGACGACATGTTGAAAATACTGCTTTGCGAAGATGACGAGAATCTCGGTATGCTGCTTCGCGAGTATCTGCAAGCCAAAGGCTATGCAGCAGAGTTGTGCCCCGACGGAGAAGCTGGTTACAAGGCATTTCTGAAGGAAAAGTTTGACATCTGCGTGCTCGACGTGATGATGCCCAAGAAGGACGGCTTCACACTCGCCCAGGAAATCCGCCAGGCAAACGCTGATATACCTATCATTTTCCTTACAGCCAAGACTCTTAAAGAGGATATTCTGGAAGGCTTCAAGATCGGTGCAGACGACTACATCACCAAGCCTTTCTCAATGGAGGAGCTCGTATTCCGTATTGAGGCTATCCTCCGCCGTGTCCGCGGCAAGAAGAACAAGGAAAGCTCTGTATACCACATCGGACGCTTCACCTTCGACACACAGAAGCAGCTGCTCACCATCGGAGACAAGCAGACAAAGCTTACTACGAAGGAGAACGAGCTTCTCGCACTTCTCTGCAGCCACGCAAACGAGATTCTGCAGCGCGATTTCGCATTGAAGACAATATGGATTGACGACAACTATTTCAATGCACGCTCTATGGACGTTTACATCACGAAGCTGCGTAAGCACCTCAAGGACGACGACCAGATTGAGATCATCAACATCCACGGAAAGGGATATAAGCTTATCACTCCTGAAGAGGAATAAAGAATCATCTGTAAAATAAAACGTGAACCTGACAACACCACTTTAATAGCGTCGTCGGGTTCACGTTTTTTACTTTAAAAACTAAATCTTAACTTTATGATTAAGCCTGAAGAAGCTGCCATGCTACTGGAAGCAAAGGGCGTAAAGCCTACAGCCAACCGCATACTCGTATACCAAGCACTCCACTCACAGACGATGCCCATGACCCTAAAGGATCTCGAGACAAAAATGCTAAACATGGACAAGTCGAGCATTTTCCGTACTCTGACGCTCTTCATCGAATACGATGTGGTGCATACGTTTGAGGACGGACGCGGCATTGTCAATTATGAGTTGTGCGGAGAAAAGGGAAAATGTCATCACCATGACAATCACATCCATTTCTACTGTAAGTCATGCAAGCGCTCCTTCTGCCTTGATGGTATAAAAGCGCCGCATTTCGACCTGCCGGAGGGCTTTGTCTCTCTCACCACGTCATTCGTCATCAAGGGGGTATGCCCGCAATGCAGCAAGAAAAGGAGGAATCAATAACGCCGTAATGTATTAGCGACGGCGCTTGCCTTTATCTCTTGATTCGCGTTCAAACTTAGGCTTCCCCTTCGAATCACGCTCGAACTTCGGTTTCCAATTTGGATCATGCTCAGACTTCGGCTTTCTCTTAGCATTACGCTCCGGCTTTGACTTGCCCTGTTCCCATGCTTCGCGCTCAAACTTAGGACGTCGGTTGTTGCCAAAGTTGCGGTCGTTGTTCGGCATTCTTACGCCAGCATAAAGCTTCTGTATAAGGTCCGGTCGACCGATACGCTTCAGTTCCTGCTCAATGGCTCTTCTCTCTTCAGGCTTATACCAGAAGAAGAATTGTCTCTGAGCCTGCTTCTCACGCGGAGTCTTAGCACTAAACACCGGCTCAAGCGTATAAGGATCGTAACCCGTATACCAAGTCTCGGTGCTTACAGTCATAGGAGTGGGCGTAAAGTCCTGCACTTGCTCAAGATGGAAGTCAAGGCGCTTCGTTATAACAGCCAACTCTGCCATATCTTCTTCTCTACATCCCGGATGCGAACTGATGAAGTATGGTATAATCTGCTGATTCAGATTTTCCTCCTTATTAATTCTGTCGAAAATCTGCTTAAACTCCTCGAACAGCTTGAACGAAGGCTTACGCATAAGCTTCAGCACCGCATCTGACGTATGCTCGGGAGCCACTTTCAAGCGTCCGCTGACGTGACGACATATTAGTTCGCGAGTATACTGACGCGCTGCGGCATTCGACTTTTCATCCTTGCTCTTGTGGAGCAGGAGGTCATAACGCACACCACTACCGATAAAACTCTTCTTAATGCCAGGAAGAGCATCAACTGCATGATAGACTTCAAGAAGAGAAGTGTGGTCAGTATTGAGGTTTGGACATATCTGGGGATTGATACACGAAGGACGCTTGCAGACTGCACAAGCCTTCGGATTGCGTCCCTTCATGCCATACATATTGGCAGAAGGACCACCCAAGTCAGACAGATAGCCCTTGAAGTCGGGCATCTCTATCACCTTCTTCACCTCCTTCACAATGCTCTCCTTAGAACGACATGTGATGAACTTGCCCTGATGGGCGCTAATGGTACAGAAAGCACAACCTCCGAAACAGCCACGATGAATATTAACCGAGAACTTGATCATCTCATAAGCCGGAATACGCTTACCCTTATATTTCGGGTGTGGAAGGCGTGTGTAAGGCATATCAAAAGAACGGTCGAGTTCTTCCGTAGTCATCGGCGGATAAGGAGGATTCACAACAGCGTACTTTCCGTCCACACTCTGTAGCAGACGCTGCGCATGCATCTTATTAGACTCTTCCTCGATATGGCGGAAGTTATCAGCTTGAGCCTTACGGTTTACGAGACATTCTTCATGGCTATAAAGAACAATGTCGTCATCACATATTCCTCCCGGCACTTCGTTCTCACGACAAAGGTATACGGTCTGCGGAATATCATGGATGTCGTTGATGTTCTTTCCTTCACTAAGATCAGCACATAACTGCACAATAGGCTTCTCGCCCATTCCGTATATTATCATGTCGGCTCCAGAATCACACAATATGCACTTCTGCAAGCCTTCCTTCCAATAATCATAATGAGTGAGTCGTCTTAAAGAAGCCTCAATGCCACCGAGTACAACCGGAACATCAGGGAAGAGCTGCTTGAGGATTTTAGTATAGACAATGGTGGGATACTCCGGTCTGCAATCGTGACGTCCGTCTGGGCTGTAGGCATCTTCTGAACGAAGACGCTTGCCAGCTGTATACTTGTTAACCATCGAGTCCATACATCCTGGCGCAATACCAAAGAAGAGATTAGGACGACCAAGTTTCTTGAAATCGCGGAAGTCGCCATGCCAGTCTGGCTGTGGAACTATAGCCACACGATATCCTGCAGCCTCAAGCGTGCGTCCGATTACAGCTGCACCAAAGGACGGATGGTCCACATAAGCGTCAGCTGAGAAAAGAATGACATCCACCGAATCCCATCCTCGTAATTCTATCTCTTTCTTTGTTGTCGGCAACCAGTCTGTAAGCCTGTATTCTTTCATCATCTATACTAATTTCCTGTATGTTTTTATCTTTTAATTATCCCTCTGTTTTCTCCTCTTCCTTGTCAGCTTCTGCCTTTTCCTCCCAACTACGATAGAGGGCTGTAAGGTTCTGCAGTCCGAGGGCCTTCATATTGTTATTGTAGATAACGTCCAGACAAAGGTCGAGCAGCGCCTTATCCGCTACGCCCGACGATTCGAGCATTGAACGCACATTCATCTTCAACTTGTCGAGCGTCGGCTCGTCAACTATACCGTTACTGCTAACAAGACGGTCGAGAAGCTTGTATTTTCTGATTGTTTCGAGATGAGCTTCAGACACCTCGATGCTTCGTGTTCCAGAAGCATTTGCTTGAATTTTAAACATAGTCTTTAGGTTTATTAAGTTCTTTAATCTATTCACATTATTATATCTACTTCAGCAAGAAGCCAAGCAAGCCCTTCATTACTTGCTGACGGGTTCTGACGTTATTTATGCATTCATACGGATAGCCCATTACAAAGCTCTTATAGTCAGTTCCGTCGTAAGCCACACCTGCCGTGCTTCCGTCCTGATAGCGCATAGCGGCGAACGAACGTCCATCGCATGCAGCAATTCGGTCAACGGATGTGGCTGCGAAATGACGGTCATTAATTTGTCTTATAATGTCAAATGACAATCCAAGACCGTCCACCATGTTATTGCCAGCATTAGTATCAGTTCCTGTAAACGTGGTCTTCAATACGTCAGTCATAAAACTTCTCTCATGAGGCTGCGTCATATCGCTTCCCACATAAGCACCGCTGACAAGGATTCGTCCGCCCGATTTGGCGTAACTTCTCAACTTGCTTTGCAGCGTCTCGCTGAATGTCTTGTACACAACCAGCGAATGACCGTCGTTACGTTGCAGACCGAAAGCTATATCTACGAGATTATAATGGTCAAGCTTGACCAAATTATTGTCTAACGCTTCCAAAGAGCAACCAACCACATTATAGGCTCCAGACATGGCTATATCCTTAACATGACATACCGAACCATCACGATTATTACCCATAATGAAACGTCCGGCAAGTTCGTCGCCACAGTATCCGAGCGATCCTTCTCCCTCGCTTCCTGCACGCGACTTATCGAAACATTGCTGTCTGCCGTTCCATCCCGCTGTCAACCCGTAACTTACGCCGATGTCAGAGCCCAGGTCGAAACCTTGGCGCGAATAATCGTCAACAACGGCAGGTCCCGAAAGTCTGCTGAATCCGTCCACCACAAGGATGTCCTTAGCATGAGCCGACTTTGAAAGATAGGCAGCAAGTGTCTCGGACGGGAAGCTCTCGCCACCACGATTCAATGCCGTCACCTTGAAACAATAGTTAACGCCCTTTTTCGCTTCAAAGTCGAAAGACGATGTATACACTACGGTTCCATTGTCGAATCCCATACCGTCCTCAGATGTATATACTATATAAGATGTAGGTACGGCTGTCGGTTCTTGCTCGTCCTTCTCTGCTATCCAAGACAATCTCAGCCCTCCCGATGAATTTCGCTCTATGCGGAAATTACTTACTGGCAGAGGCTGAACCACCGAAGGAACAGAATGATTTCCGTTAACAAAGCGGAGTATGGTCTTATAAAGCGAACGCGCAAGCGTAAAGCGAAAATTAGGATCCAAACCGCGCCTCATATCAGCAAAGTTCTGGTGCGACATGGTCTCGATGATGGCTGAAGGCACCTCAGGCTTTCTGGTCTCGCTATAGTTGCGGTCCCAAAGGTAGCGTCTTGTCCACTTACGATATTTACCGCTTATGTCACGCTGTAGACCTGTCAGCAAAGAATCGGCAAAGTCGTGCGAAACCATTCGAGACACTCCACTATTCAACCTTCCGTCATTAAAGGAAGTAGTGCAGATGGCAAGGGAGCCTATTATCGAGTCATTAACTGTCGTATATCCCGCGTCGCTATGCACAGCCAAACTAAGTTCGATAGGCACTTTCTTACCTTCCAGCGTCGGTACGTACGTAGAACCACCTGCCAACCAGTTGGTCATGTTAGAGCGGACATTTATGTCGTCGCCATAATCGTCACTTCCATTCTTTGAGCTGTAAACGCTGTACGGAGCACCTGCCCATTGGGCGCTGTAACGTGCTCCTTCCAAGCATCTTGGCATACCGCTGCAGCTACCTCCACGCTCTATGTTACCCATTCCGCCGCCGAATCTAACGGCGTCCGTGGTCACCACTCCTGACTCTGAAGACGAATTGGTAACCACCACTCTATTAAATTCGTTGTTTCCACGGTCAAAATCAAATGTACCAAGATACACCCAAGTACCGCCACCCATCTGCTGGTTAACCTTGAAGACGGTGCGCTGCCCCTTGTGCATAACAATATACTGTGCATCTGACACGCTGTTCTTCAGCGACTGATAACTTACATAAACAGCATACTTGCCGCCCTGAGGTATATTAGGTTGGTAAGAAGCCCACGAAACATCCGCCTTTTTTGTTGCCTTCACAGCACGTGCTGTTCCTTGCGTGAAAGGATTCTCCCCATCACGATATGTTCCGGCATGATATGCAAAGCCTTTCTCCAGTGCGGTCTTCCATGTCTCCTTGCCACTGTCCTCCACATAGCCTCTACCACCATTATCCACGATCACCTCATTCTTCTGCCAGTCGCGCTCACGTGGCGTAAAAACCACAGCACCCGCATTCTCCAGCATCGGTATAAGATACGGTATTACGATGGTTTGGGTGAAAAGGTCCTCTGTTGTGCCGAAAAGATTGGGGCGTTGCCATTTCCATCTATCCTTCTTCCCGTCGTAATAGCGTCCGTGACTTGCCCATAGAGAAAGGTGTCGGTCAAACAAACCGTGCGACACAAAATAAGGCCTTGAGTCGTTCATGACCCAAGGAGCACCTTCATATTCCGTTTTTCCCCAAGCGTTTGGCATGCCTTTCTCACACTTACTGCCAGCCACAAGTTGTTCTATGGGCAGTCCTCCTGCCATTATCGTGAGCTTGTATTTGTTATACGGGCGTGGCAAAGCCTTCGCCAGACGCTTATAATAGAACCTAACAGACGAAGCCGTGAAGTCCTGCGCCGCGAACGACGGACTGAGTTGCACGTTGAGCGTACGCCTCCTGTCATCCAGATTGTACGACACAAGGTATGGCTGTGAAGGGAATATCACCTTCTTTGCCCTGTTCTGCAGGACGTAGGTTTTCAGGATATTTCCAAGATTATCCCTTGCTTGGGTATTTCGATTTGCTGCACATACCGACGTCGCCAAAGACGACGACGCCAAAAATAGGGCAACAAGAATATTTCTAACCATCAGAATTTCTTTTCGCTAAATCTCTCCTACCGAGAAAAGTTCGGGTCTCTTACCCTTAAAGTCTTTAAAGTAAGTCTTTATTATCTTCATATCCTCCTCCACGTTTCCTGAAGGAACTATCATCTTGGTGCACACTATCTTACGTTCCTTAAAGTCCACACCATACAGCAGAATGGGCAATTCCGCTTTCAAGGCGATAAAGTAGAATCCCTTCTTCCATTCCGGATTAAGCGAACGGGTTCCCTCAGGAGTGACACAAAGCCTGAAGCCAGGCACCTTTCGAGCCGTCTCAGCCAAAGCATCCGTCATGCTGGTGTGCTTGCCGCGATTGACGGGGATACCACCTAAATGACGAAACAGCGTGCCAAGCGGCCAGAAAAACCATTCCTTCTTCATAAGGAAATTTATCTTCATGTCCTCGGCACGCGAAAAAAGAAGTCCGATAATAAAGTCCCAGTTGCTGGTATGAGGAGCAAGGCATATTATATACTTAGCGGGGTGTTCCACTTTAATATCCGTGGTCCACCCCATCTTTTTATATAGCAACGCCCTGCAAAAGCGTTTTAATAAAGTCATTTGTTTTTCGAAATATATGTGTTTTTACATCCTTACGTTTCGTCCGAAACTGTTCGGTCTATCTTAACCGAGGCTCACCACCTGATCTACAATTTCAGACACCTGCTTGTTGAAGGATGTGGTAAGGTTCTTGAAGAACACCTTCGGCTTCATGCCTGGCTCCACATGCGACACTCTGCGCACATAATCATTATGAATCACCAGAATTGAGGCGAGAAGAGCCTTCACGTCCTCATCAGATACCTTATCACTATACATAGATGCAGCAACCACCTCCGAAAACAGCTCGCTGCATACATAGTTCACATTTCGTTTTAAATCTCTTTTGTTTGACATAATAATTATCAAAATATGATTAAACTATAAAATTTACATGCCAAAGATAGAAAAAAAAATAATACGTAACAAGCAAACCAAATAAAAAATAAATAAAAATGACGATTTACGCACAATTTTTTCATTATCTCAAGGAAAAGCAGTAATTTTGCAGTGCAGAAAAAGCACCCATAACAAATGGGGAACAGTAGAAAGAGTTTTCACGAAACTATACACACATTTTAATATAAGAAACACATGAAAATTAGTGCATTGCAGATTGCAAGAGCTGCTTATCAGCCGAAGCTTCCTAAGGCCCTCCAGGGTCCGGTAAAGGCTGTTGAAGGTGCAGCCACTGAGTCAGTAGGTAACCAGGATGACATCAAGGCTTTGTTCCCCAATACATACGGAATGCCCGTCATCACTTTCGAGGCTGGTGAAGCTAAGGAGCTTCCCGCATTTAACGTAGGCGTTATTCTTTCAGGCGGTCAGGCTCCTGGCGGTCACAACGTAATCTCTGGTTTGTTCGACGGCATCAAGTCGCTCAATCCTGAGAACAAACTCTACGGCTTTATCCTCGGTCCTGGCGGTCTCGTTGACCACAACTACATAGAGATCACACCGGAGCTCATGGACCAGTATCGCAATACCGGTGGTTTCGACATCATCGGCTCTGGACGTACTAAGCTCGAGAAGGAAGAGCAGTTCGAGAAGGGTATTGAGATTCTCCGCGAACTCGGCATCAAGGCTCTCGTTATCATCGGTGGCGACGACTCTAACACAAACGCTTGTGTACTCGCTGAGTACTACGCAGCCAAGAAGTACGGCGTACAGGTAATCGGCTGCCCGAAGACCATCGACGGCGACCTCAAAAATGACCAGATCGAGACATCTTTCGGTTTCGATACAGCCTGCAAGACATACGCTGAACTCATTGGTAACATCCAGCGCGACTGCAACTCTGCACGTAAGTACTGGCACTTCATCAAGCTCATGGGTCGTTCAGCTTCGCACATCGCCCTTGAGTGCGCTCTCCAGACACAGCCTAATATCTGCCTTATTTCTGAGGAAATCGAGGCTAAGGAGATGTCTCTCGACGACGTAGTTACATACATCGCTAAGGTCGTAGCAGCACGTGCCGAGGACGGCAACAACTTCGGTACAGTCCTTATTCCTGAGGGTCTTATCGAGTTCATCCCCGCAATCAAGAAGCTCATCGCTGAGCTCAACGAGATTCTTACTGATCCTACTACCGGCGAGGGCCGCGAGTTCGCCAACGCCGAGGAGCAGATCAACTACGTTAAGAACACTATCTCTAAGACGAACTATGACATTCTCGATTCACTCCCTGAGGAAGTGGCTCGTCAGCTCTGCCTCGACCGCGACCCGCACGGCAACGTTCAGGTTTCGCTCATCGAGACCGAGAAGCTCCTCTCTGACATGGTAGCTGCCAAGCTCAACAAGTGGAAGGACCAGGGCAAGTACAACGGTTCATTCTCTGCTCAGCACCACTTCTTCGGCTACGAGGGACGTTGCGCAGCTCCGTCTAACTATGACGCAGACTACTGCTACTCACTCGGCTACAACGCTTCACGCCTCATCAGCAACGACAAGACTGGCTACATGTCAGTGATTAAGAATACTACAGCACCTGCAGCGGAATGGATCGCAGGTGGTGTGCCTATCACTATGATGATGAACATCGAGCGTCGTAACGGTGCTAACAAGCCCGTTATCCGCAAGGCTCTCGTAGAGCTTGACGGCGCTCCCTTCAAGTTCTTCGCTGCTCACCGTGAGGAGTGGGCAAAGAACGACTGCTATGTTTATCCCGGTCCTGTACAGTACTGGGGTCCGACAGAGGTTTGCGACCAGCCCACAAAGACTTTGAAGCTTGAGCAGGGCAAGTAATTCTTACCGCTAAAGCTTAAAAATACGGAAAGAGCAGAATGGCATAACAGCCGTTCTGCTCTTTTTGTTTATTTTTTTGTAACTTTGCACTTATGAACCAACAGAAGCACACACGTAAGCCGTCCGTCAGAAGACGTACGTCCTCAAAATCAGCAAAGGGACGCAACTCGTTTCTGACAGCAACCTTTGCCAGCCATCCGCGCACAGCATGGTGGCTGGGAGGCATTGCCGTCATGTGCCTCTACATCTGGCTTTTCTATTCGTTCTTCGTCAGCCCCACTGGATTCAGATGGCGTGCCCTGTTCGGCGACGTCAACTACCCCGCCGGATACGAAATCCATGGCATAGACATCTCGCATTATCAAGGCGACATCGATTGGGACCGACTTCGTGGCGGCATGATAGAAGGATGCCCGCTACGCTTCATCATGATAAAGTCTACGGAAGGATCGTCACGCATGGACAGCAAGTTCCGCGACAACTTCAGACAAGCACGCGAGTATGGATACATACGCGGAGCCTACCATTTTTGGAGCAACAAGTCGTCTGCACGCGACCAGGCATACTTCTTCCTCAACAACGTACACCTTGAAGAAGGTGACCTGCCTCCAGTTCTCGACATCGAACACATGCCAAAAGACCGTTCCGTGGAAGACTTCCAACGCGACGTTCTCACATGGCTCCATATTGTTGAGGACCGTTATCACGTCAAACCCATCATCTACACATATTATAAATTTAAGGAGCGTTATCTCAACGCCCCCGTCTTTGACGACTATCCTTACTGGATAGCCCATTACTATGTAGATAAGGTGGAATACAAAGGACCGTGGAAATTCTGGCAACACACCGACGTGGGACGTCTTCCCGGCATCAAGGGCTATGTAGACTTCAATATTTACAACGGATCATTCTACGATATGCGAAAACTCACTATCGGCAATCAGGACCGCGTCTGGTAATCCAACGAAGTTTCCTAAGCTATGCCGAACATCACGCATGCCCAGTCTTCGTCCGTCACTACGTCCACAAGACGTAGTCCGCAACGAGCAGCCTCCTCCTCTATCATCGGCACGTCTGCCTCGTAAAATCCACTAAGAATCAGCTTAGCATCGTCAGCCATACACTTTCTGAATGCCGCCATATCGTTTATGAGTATATTGCGGTTGATATTGGCTATGACCACATCGTACTTGTCGTCCACGGCGGCTAATACCGACGCATCACCGAGCGCCACACGCATATTGCCCACCCCGTTCAGCGTAGCGTTATGTTCCGCATTGTCCGCACTCCATTCGTCTATGTCATATCCGAACACCTCTTTAGCACCAAGTCTTGATGCCACAATACCAAGGATACCAGTGCCGCAGCCACAGTCAAGCACCTTCTTGCATTTCAAGTCCATGCCAAGCAGACGACGCAGAATCATACGTGTGGTCTGATGAGTTCCTGTTCCGAATGCGTTACGTGCCTCTATAAAGATACGCATCACGCCGTCATCTCCAGCAAACATCTCACGATCCGTATGCTTGGCATCATAAATCACCAGATGGTCGGAAACGCCGATTGGTTCAAAACCCTCATCTTCCCAACCTTGGTTCCAGTCCTGGTCAGGCACCTCCTCCACATCATACCTAACCCCAACTCCTTCGGGCATATATTCAGCAATGGCAGCATCAAGAGCAGCCTTGTCATAAAGCGGGCGCTGCACATATCCTGCCACACCATCCTCACTATCCTCAAACGCCTCAAAGCCAGCCTCACAAGCAGCAGCCGAAAGCAGTTCACGTGCAGTCTGAAGGAATACCCCCTCACAGTCTATACTAAAGTTTACTACGTAATATTTCATAATTCTATTGGTATTGTTTTCTTTATATTGATTCTCATTACAAAATTAACCAAAAAAAGCCAATCCTAAAGAACAACCATCAAAAAAACTAAAGTATTTTAATAAAATAATTTGCCAAATCAAAAAAATTATGTACCTTTGCAATCGCTTTTGGTTCCGTAGCTCAGTTGGATTAGAGCAACAGCCTTCTAAGCTGTGGGTCTTGGGTTCGAACCCCAACGGAATCACTTTGTGACCCCAAGCGGGTCACATCGGAACAAAACAACGTCAAAGAGGATTCTACTTCGGTAGTATCCTCTTTGTTGCTTATATACAGTTAGTTACGAGCGAGTAGCTTGAAATTCAGACAGTTATTTAGAGGACGAGCGTAATGTCTAATTAACGCAGCGGATTTGAACCTGGTGCTTTGATGATGACATAACGGGACACAACGATACATAAATGTGTGACACTTTGTGTGACACTTTTCTGAAATGTGTGACACTTTCTAAAAACGTGTGACACTTTCAGCCACTAAATAGCTGGAATTGGTAAAACTACCAATTAAAAATTGTTAAACTCCCATTATTCTCATCTTCTCCACTTATTTGTCCGCTGTACTAAAACCTACTTTAACGATGAAGAAGGAATTGGTAGAGGTCGTCTTCGACCGTAGAAAAAACTCCGAGAAGAGGGGTTACGGATTTTTGGAAGTTCAAGTTTATCTTGGACGTGCCACTCGTAAATATATTATGATTGGCAAATATTCACCCGACGACTGGCAAGCAGCAGCAGCTTCGCCCGAAACACAAGCTCTGGTAGCGAAGTGTAAGAAAATCATTGCTGCGATGGACGTTCTTGATGAAGAACGTACCTACGACAATTTCATGTATCACTTCAATGGCGAAGACAAAAAGCCTAAGGTGGAAGTGAAGGAGGAACTGCCTAAAGAGCCGGAGAAAAGTGAAAAGAGCTTTCTTGACTTTATGGAGGAAGCGCTTGCCAATGAGGATTTGCGCGAAGGTACACGCAAGCACAAGATATGTGCTATCGAAACCGTGCGCACATTCGGGAAACTCAACACCTATGGTGACTTGACCCCGAAGAACATCATCGCCTTTGACAACTGGCTGCATGATGGCACCCGTACCGATGTGACGTGTTACGGCTACCACAAGAAAATCCACAAGTGGGTTCGTCAGCTTTATCAGATGGGCGAAATTCCACAGGATCCTTATCAAGTGGTGACGTTGAAGCGAGGCAAGTGCCGTGAACGTGAACCGCTCACCGAACTTGAACTGAAGCTCATGCGCAACTACAAGTTCGAGGGCAAACTTGCCAGAGTGCGTGACCTCTTCATCTTCGCTGCCTACACCGGTCTGTCGTTCTGCGACACACAGACCTTCGACTTCGAGAGCATGACGAAGAAGGAAGGCAAGATGTACTACATCGATGGTAGCCGTATCAAGACCGAAACGAAGTTCTTCACGCCTATCCTCTCTCCTGCCATGAAGGTGCTTGAGAAGTACGACTACCAACTGCCTAAGATAAGCAATCAGAAAGCCAACGACTACCTTCATGTGATACAGATGGAGCTGCACTTCAGGCAGAAGTTGACTTTCCACGTGGCTCGCCACTCCTTCGCTACAATGGCATTGGCTCACGATGTACCTATAGAGAATGTGGCTCGTATGCTTGGGCACCAGGACATCAAGACCACACAGATTTACGCCAAAGTGCTGCGCACCACCATCGAGCGCCATGCCACAGCCCTGCAGCGTTCAATCAGCTAAGACACGATAGAATATCCCCTTTAATAACTGCGACTTTCCCGACTCATGGAAGGTGGCAGTTATTTTTTCGCATATATACCTTTGGCCACGTATGTAGAACAATGCACGAGGATTGGGTATTGTGTCAGAGAGGAAAGAGAAATGGAACTTCTGCTTTCCGTCAATTTTGTGCATTGACAAGCGCATAGAATTGGCTATTCCGTCTTTCAATCGCAAGGTAAATTGAGTTCTGTTATACCCAAATGAGTCAGTAACCTCCACCTTATCTATTATAGGATGTGGCTGATTACCGCCGAAAAGATAATGTCCACTCCAAAAGCCGACATATATAACATCAAAGTATGCAGATGACTTCTCGGTTTCTCCTTTGCCAATCACATAGCTTGCAGTGCCTTGTGCCAAGTCTCCTGCATCATAGTCGACATCATCGTGATAGCGTACCGATGATAATTGGCCTTCATTGCTCGGTCGCTGTCCAATATATATGCCAGACGATGCAGAGCCAGAAGAGCCCGTACCGTCTTCCGATATAGTCCATGTTTCTCTACTGCCCAACTCTCCGCAGTCGAGAAACATACAATTGCCATACTTGTCGTCAGTACCCTCTATCCATGCAGGAACGATTTTCAGTTCAATATCGTCTGCATCATTATCAACAAAATAATCTCCGAACTGATTTACAGGCATCAGACGGTTATAATATTTGTACCACTTCATATCATTGTTCTTGCTGACAAATTCAGATTTGTAGCAGTACATTATAAAATAGGTATCAATCTCCTTGCAATAAAACAGTCTGTTTCCATCACTTCCTACTGGATAGCCACGGCAGAAAGACTCGCTGTATCCATGTCCGCTATGCCCCGTGGACTTGTAATAACCGCTTATCTTCAACGTCATAGCCTTGTCTATCAATTCCCGAAATGTATCATAGACCAAAGCCTTTGACTTGTTGGCTCTTATAAACCAGTCGCACGAGTAATATGACCACAGAAGCGCATCATTGTCAGCGTATTTCAAGTTAGCCGAAGCGATGTACTTGCTTTCATCTTCTTGCGACACCTCCGTTGTGTAAGCGTCCAGCACCTTATTTAAGATTACCTCTCCTGCCGATTTTGCCAGACTATTAGAGAAATGGAATTCGATGCGCTTAGCCTTATGGTTTATATCAAAATCTCCGAAAAGGAAGTTTTCAAGATGCTCAAAAAACTCGTTCAATGTCCAATGAGGCAATGCAATGGCAAAGTTCCACGCAGCCCATGCAGCAGGAAGCGTATTGCAAATCAATAGAAATTTATATTGCGATTGCTCCAGTTCAGCAAAGTTCGCCTCATACCCCAATTGCGAACAGATACGCTTCAATATATATAATAAGTATGGCTGGAACGAAAGAGTGCTTTTGGCATTCTCGAAACCTGTGATGAAATGGACAGATGTAGTAACAGCATTTTGCAGATTGCCGGAATAGTTGTTTACCCACGGCAACGGCACCCAGTTGTTCGTTGGATATGGCTTGAACGCTTCTGCTGCTATAAGATTATCGCGCTTGGTAGGATAACCCAAATCCATTTCATTGAGATAGATATCGTCAAACGTCTCATCAAAGTTCTGCTCACTACGTCCCTCCAGAAACTGCGTCTTCACCTCCACGTCAGAAATCTCCGTGATAGTTATGGAGCCAGACTTCAGGAAGGCACCGTCACGGATGTCGCAGTCAAATACCACTTTCGCCTTGATAACATCCGCTCTGTGGATGTGCCCGAAGATTGCAATGTTCCGGGCGCATCCCTTTAGTGGGAACGTAATTGTCAAGGTGTAGCTGTCGCTACCCGTAAATAGACGGTTCTCGAAGATGAAGTCAAACGAAGTGTTCTTCTTCAGATAGGCTTGTTTGCCATTGATAATAATTTCCATTACTTACGTCTTGATTTAGGAGTTTTGTTTCTCATTAAAATACTATACTCATCCTGCGCTTGCTTGATGCCAGTGTCACCCGTGACCGTGTTCACCGTGACAAACGGCTCACTCAACCGCTTCTCCAACTGCTTCATCGTATCGGTATAACTCTGCATTGCCTTTGTGTTCTGCACGATTGCAGCTGTTGCCAGTCCGTCCGACTGCTGCTGCACGATGATAGGCTGTTGCTGTTGTGGCGTGCTATATGCAACAGGCGCAATAGTCCGGCTCACATCGTCGGCTCGTAAGGATCCGATGGTGTTAGTCCGCTGCGCATAGTCCAGGGCGTTGATGATAGGACGCGCAACCGGGTTGGCAAGCATCTCCTGCGAAGCCACCCATTCCCCGGCATGAACCACGCCCACCTCCTCATATTTACTGCCATTAGGTGTGAAACCACCTTTGGCGTAGCCCTGGCTTTCACTCGCTTGCTGTTGCTTTTTGATTGCAGAAATCTGAATTGCTCCTGCTGCCACCGCCATTGCAGCAGCCACTGGTGCCAGAATATAACCCACAAGAGGGATGGCCGCTGCCGAGCCATACGCTGATATGGCGTTCTGTGCCGTCTGCGCCACCGCTTGTATCACCTGCATGGCAAACATCTTTTTGTTCGCCTCGTTCTTTTTCTTTGCCAGCTCCTTCTGCTTCTGTTCTTCGAGCTTCTTCACCTTGTAGTTGTTACCCTCCGCTTGCGATATCTCCTTGTCATACCGCTTCTCGATGGCAGCAGTCTGTATCTCCAGTTCTGCCTGAATGAGTGAAGTCATGCCCGAAAATATTGAAGACATGCCCGACGTGAGCGTGTCGAAAGAACCCTGCACCGCCTGTCCGAGGTCCGAGTTCAGCCACTCCGTGATGTCCTCCGTCATGTTTTCGAGGAAGTTCTTGCTCGTGTCGTTGTACTCCTGGCCGTACTTCTTCGCCAGTGCTACCTTTGCCTTTTGATACGCTTCCTCGATACGCAACTTCTCTTTGGCATCGTCGCCAGCAGCCTTTATCTCCTGTTTGAAAACCTCATCGAGGGCAGCACTATCTTTGGTGTATTTCTCTTTCTTCTCCGACTTGTTATCCCCGAAGTAGTCCTCTTTTATTTTGGCAAGCTCCTTCTGATGCTTCTTCTCGTTGTCCTCGATGGTCTTCTGATTTCGCTTTTGGTTTTCAACGAGCTTATTCTGGTAGTTCTTCTGCGCTTGCAGCTGCTCCTTTGAGCCGTCCGTGTAGACCTTAGTCAGACGGTGCAGATGCTCCAACTCCATGAGTTCGAGTGCATCATCAAACGTTTTTTGATCCACCTTACCATCAATGTACCGCTGTTTCTCTGTAGCAACCAGTTCATTATAGTAGTCGTTCTCCTGCTTCGCCGATTGCGTGTTCTTGTCATCAGCGAGTTTCTTCTTTGCCTCATAGTACGATGCTTCAGCCTCCATCTTCTGCTCCGTTGATGCCTTTTTGTTCGCCATGACCTTCTGATTATACTCGATATCAATTTCCGTCATGCGGTTCGTGTACTCCTCGAAGTCCTTCTCACCTTTGGCATACGCAATGCGGTTGAGAGCCTGCTCCCTGGTCTTCCAGTCCTTCTGCGGTTTAAGCACATCCTCTGTCTTCGTCTTCTTGTCCGTCTTAGGAGGCGTATAAGGAGGGTTCTGCGTCTGCTGTTCCTGCTTCTGTTCTTTCTTCGCATCATTGAGAGCATCCTTCTTGATGTCTTCGCCATATATTCCTAAGATGTTATCCTCACGCTGGTCAAGCTCCGCCAGCTTCTCATTCGTCTTGGCAAGCGCACGTTTGTTCGAGGCACGCAACGAGTTGACACCCAACTGCACCACCTTTCCCTCCTGACCAGGCATAACCGTTTCCGTCCTTGCCTCCATCTCATCCATAGCAACGACACGCTCCTGCCTCTGCTTTTCCAGATTAAGGTCGACACGCTGCTTTCCGATATCACGCAACTTATCCTTAGCACCCTCAATCTCATACTTACGAGTCAACGACTTCAAGTAATCATCAAGAGCTTTCTTGTTCTCCTTATACTTGCCCGTAGTATCATCCAACTGTCCATTATACTCCGGAATGATACGGTTGAGCGCATCAATCGCCGTGTGTCTGTCCTTCAGTGACTGCGTTTCATCACGAGCCACCGCAATAAGCGCATCAATCTTGTTCTTCTCGTCGATGATGCCCTCCTGCCCACGCTTGCGTATCTCCTGCAAGTCCTTCTCTGCTTGCGACACCTCCGTCATCTTCTTGTATAGCTTATACAGAACCGCACCGAGAGCAATGGCTCCGGCTGCTATCGCACCATAGCCAGATGCGAGCAGAGCACCCTGCTTTTTGAGGTCCGACATCAGCCACGACTGGCGGACCCAGTTGCCCTGTAATTTGGCAAGTCCCATCTGTAGAAGCAAGTGCGCAGCATGTAAGGTAGCCACCGTAGTCTTGTACGCAGCCGTTGCCGTCTTGCAGATAACAAGCCACGCATAATGCGCCTTGAAAGCAATGTTCGAAGCGTTCACAGCAATCTTATAGGCAATGAAAGCAGCAGTCAGCGAAGCCAAAGTAAAAGCGTTCTCCTTTATGAACGTGATAGAAGTAGACATAAACTTCAGCAACAATGTTGTGGAAGATATGACATGCTTCATTATCGGCTGCAGCTGCTCACCGAGTGCCACCGCCATCTCCGTCACACCCTTGCGAGCCTTGTCAAGTCCTGCTTGTACCGTCGTGTTCTGTACATTAAACTCATTCGTGACAGATGTACCCTCCGCAAACGCCTTAGTAGCTTCCTCCTGCTCCCAACGCACCATATCGAGGTTGCCAGCAAGAGCCGAAATCACCTGCGCAGCACGAGCACCATTCTCGCCCATGTCCTTGAAGACTGGTGCCAGTACGTCGATGTTGCCGAGTTCGTGAAGACGATCCAGCAACATGAGAAGTCCCTCGTTGGTGCTCTTCTTCAGCGTTTCGTTGAACTCCTTCGCATTAAGCCCCGTAGCCTTGATGATTTTATCGTTCTCCTTGAATATATCCATAATGACTTTGGAAACAGCAGTTGCCGACATCTCCACCGCCTGTCCCTGACTATCGAGAACCGCAGCGAACCCCATGATTTCCGGGATAGTCATCTTCGCCTGGGCACCAACGCCAGCCATGCGCTGTGTGAAGTTGGCGAGATAAGGAGCCGAAGCCGTGCAGTTCTGCGACAACTCATTAATCACAGAACCCACGGCAAGCAGAGCCTTCTCAGTGCCGAGGCGTTCCTCGTCACCGAAGATGTTTGTCAATTTTGAAAGAGTCAGCGTAGCCCCATCACCGAGGTCGTCCAAAGCCACATTGATTTGGTCGGCAGCTTTCACAAATCCCAAGACATCCTCCTGCGAGGTTTTGCCCAATCGACCCGCCTCCTGCGCTAACTTATTCAACTCCTCACGCCCCGTTCTGGTGTCAATCTTCTGGAAGTCCTCATTCAGCTGCTCCACCTCCGAAGCGTTCATTCCCGTAAATTTGCGTACATTCGCCATCTCCTGGTCCATATCCGCAAAAGCGTTCACCGCCGAGCGTCCTGCCATGATGATGCCCGTGATGGCAGCAGCGATGCCGGCAAGAGCAGTCTGCCAGTCGTTCAACTTTCGGTTCATCCGTTCCCACAGACTCTCATTCTCTCGCAGCTGCGAGTTCACTTTGGCAATCTCCGCCTTTACACGCTTTATCGCCTCACATTGTCGGTTCCACTCGTTGCTTCCACGTTCAAGCCCATTAAGGTTTCGTTTCAGCTGTGCCAACGTGCGGTTCAGTTCCTTTGGCGAAGTTTCATCGAGGCGTTGCAGAACATGCTCGACCCCTTTTGCAGCATTTTCAATCTGCGAGATTTGGCGATTGGTTTCCTTCAGTTCACGCTTTAGCTTCGTGAGCTGCTGCTTGTTTCCTGCTGCTGCCGCTTTCTCAATGGCTTTTTCGAGGTTTGCAGCCTGAGATTTCAGTTTCAGGAGCATATCTTCCGCCTGTTTTCCGTTGACAGTAAGCGTAACGGTCGCATTGGTGTTTATATTCGACATACGTCTTTCAATTTTTATGGTTTAATGATACGCAAAAATAGCACCGCCCAAACACCACGCAAAAGACGAGAAATAAGGCAGTTTCGCCCGATTTAGGCACACTGGCGCCGACAAAAACCGACGAAATTTAAGCGATAGAAAAACAAAAGGCTTGTGTATCAAGCCGTTAAGGGATTGTTAAGGGATTTTCCCTTAACCCGTCTTGATAAAGACCCCCCGACCGCCCTGTCCTTGCTGACGGCTGCGACCGCCCGACCTTTGCGGAATATGTAAACGAATGTTAATATTTAGTTTCTCGCACACGCAAAACCGCCTTAGTTGCGCCAAAAAGCGAAAAGGCAGAAAGTGACGAAAAAGGCTTGCAAGTTTCGCTGATGACAAAAGTGAGCCGAGGTTTCACGCTGATGCACAAACGCTCCGAGTTCCACGAAAAGCGAGGGTTTCGGATTGGGGAAATAAGGCTGAAACAAGCAAAAGGTTTCGGAAAAGCACCGAGTTTCGGCACGACATAAGGTTTCGGCAAAGTATCGGGTTTTGACACGATATTGGGTTTCGGATGCGTCAAATGCTCTATTTTCGGCACTTTAAGCCTCCAAGCCGAGCAAACCGAGGGTCTTGCCGTACTACGAAAGGCTATTGGGTATCGGATGGGCATCAATGGCTTGCGGATGTGGCGATATAGGCGAGCGACCACGCCACGCCCGACCCATCGGGCGGTAATGCGGCAGTGGTGAGGGATAAAAAGGTAATGCGCCTGTCGGTCTTGCCCGACATTAGGCGCACTACCTTTTCTATCCCATACCTCTGCCATACCTATTTGAATAAGCGAGAGTGCTGTCAGACTTATAGCAATCTTGATTGCCATAAGTCAGACAGCTTTCTCGCATTGATAGATAATAGAAAGCGCAGCTTTACCAAACCATGAAGGCATCGCCTTATAGGAAACAGAAGGCACTGCCTTACCCGAAGCGAATGGATATGAAGTGGAATGAAATGAAGTGGTAATGTAGGACTTCTCCATGGCTCGCAGAGTCATAGAGAAACTCCGGAATGATAACGTAATGGAATGTAGCGCAATATCCTTTCGCAATAGTGGACGAAAGGATGTGGCACATAACGGACGGATACGGGAGTGGAGAGCCACTGCCTTTCGGCTGAAGAAGAGAAGATTGAGCGAAGCGAATGAAAGGGATTGAGCATAGCGAGATGATAGACAATAGAGCGCAGCTGCACGGACTTATGCGCAATGCAATGGAGCGTGTGTCCGTACCTATTAAGAAAGGTGAAGGGTGTGCAACACTATTCACCTTTGATGATGATAGATAGACATCTTTGATGTGCTAAAAAACAGAATGACATCGCAGATGTGGAGAAGAATGACGGAATGAAATGACGTGGAAGACGGATGGCGCTTGCGTGTTGATGATTGACGAGGAGGTCAGACAAACTCGCTGCAAGCGTTGCTTGTCTGGGTGATGCGTCAATCATGTGCGTAGGTGGTGCATTGTTCGGTGGCGAGGACTGGCGTAGCCGTGAAATTGTGGGGTGTGTAATGAAGTGGATGGGCTTTGGGCTGCCGTGGAGAAATGTGTATGTTGCTTACCCCGTACCGTGACTCGTGTGCTTGCACTTTTCTCGAATGTATGGAGGACTATTCGACTTCAGGCGATTTGTCCTCCTCACATCCGAGAAAAAGAGACATGGTGCGGATCAGGGAAGTGGCATACTTATTTTGCAACAGAAGCCCAAAGCGACGGAACGCAATGGAACACCCCACGATTTCACTTAGCCATGCAATGGCTTGTCCTCGCCACCGAACAATGCACCGCCGGAGTTGCCAGGTAATGAGTTCGGGAGCCTGTGACCGAAGTGTCGTCGTCTGCCGGCGAGATAGCGACGGATAAAGAAAATGACGGCTACTGCCGTTATCATCATCAGGACGGCAATAGCGAGCTTTGCCGTGAAAGGTACTGAAGACCTTGACTTGATAATTTCCTGCGACTTGTCGGATGAAGACTGCTTTGCTATTGCGATGCTGTCTTCCACCTGCTGTGCAGCTGCGGACTCCTCCTTTTCCTCTTGGGAAAGGTGAAGTCCGTAGAGCTTGAGAGAGGACGGCTTGCCGTGGTAAGATGGAGGCTTTGCCTTGTCATTGGACAGGGGCTTGCCCGATGGATAGCTGATGTCGGAACATTGAGGGGTTGCCGACGTGTCGACACCCCCGAATGTGAAGACGCAGCTATCGAATGAAAGGGCGGTAAGCCTCTGTAGAGAACTGAATGAAAGATTCTGAGCGGATCGCCATTGAGCTCGCGAAACGGCGTTTCGCTCACTTTCATTGGAGGATGATGCTGTCTTTGTGCTCTTGCATGACAATACAAATGCACAAAGAATTAGGATAAGGATATGTTTCATATCGTAAGGTTTAGATGTTTGCATACTCTGCCGTGGCATCGAAAGATGGGCACGCCTTAGCTGCATAATCTCGATGTCCTCGGATTTTGGCATTAGGGAACTGCACTCTGAGTTTACGAAGAAGTGCCACCAATGCGGATTTCTGCTCTTCCGTGCGAGAGTCCTTAGGGTGTTTGCCGTCGGCGGTCAAACCACCGATATAGCAGATTCCTATGGAATTGGCGTTGTGCCCATGGCAGTGCGCTCCCACTTGTGCGAGCGGTCTGCCATGATGCACAGAGCCGTCGCGGTAGATGACGAAGTGATATCCGATGGAGGCAAAGCCTCGCTGCCGGTGCCAGCGGTCGATGTCTGCCGTGGTGAAGTCCTTGCCTTCAGGCGTGGCAGAGCAATGGACGATGATGAGATCAATCTTGCGCATCCTTCTCCTCCTTCCGTTTCAGTTTGTCGTCGAGGTACGAGCGTAGTTCTGCATACTTAGTCTGTATGTAGATAGTGACACCGAAGATTGATCCGGCGTAGATTAAACACTCTGCGAATACACCCAGGACAGACTCGTGGATTTGTCCGGTGGGCGGTACGATGAATCCTGCGACAGCGAGGAGGAATCCACCGATGAGCATAGCTATGGCAGAGATAATCTGCACGTTTTCCTTAGTTTCTTTTGTCATAATGAATTGTCTTTTGAGAGTTAATATAATGTTATTATCTTCGCGATTGAGTTGTGGTTCGATTGGACCATTGCTCTTATGCATTGTGGTGTCTTGAGCACCATTTTTCTTCCGAGCTGTGGTGGCCTCCTTGCGGAGAAACCATGGCTCATTTTCGTTTACATACTGAAATTGAAGGTGACGTTATAATTGTTGCTACCATCAACTCTATCAGCTCTTGCAATTACCCTGAACTCAGCAAGGTTGGTTCGGAGTTCTCCGAACTGGAACGGACCGTAATCTTTAGACTTCTTGTAAAATCCGATGGCGAAGCGGAAATGGCGGTTGATGCCGAGAATGTTATAGGAGCGTTTGCCAAAGTCAATGCGCACTTCCGAAAGCTGTTGCGTTTCGGGGTCGATGATGGTACGACAGTCACTGAACAACACATCAGGTTTCGTAAAATACTTGCCTCTGTTCGGGTCGCCCTCCTTATCCAAACGGAAAGAAATCTCGTCGCCATTATTCACACTAATCTTTCGGTCGTCATAAAAGCGGTTCCAGCCACGTCGCTGTGGAAGATACTCACGTACACCATTTTCATTTTTCTGCTTGCGACTTGTGCGCACCGAGTGTCGGAAAATGACTGGGGTAAGCCCTTGCCGGATATAACGGTGGGCATCCTGTATTACGAGGTGTCTGTCAGTGATGATACATTCAATGTGCATCTGCGTAGCCTGCTTCATTGTGGCAAACTTCAGAATGTCAGCTTGCAACGATTTTATCTGCGACGCAAGCGATTTGATATCCGTCTGTATCTTTAGGATATCTTCAGCGTTGACAGTGGTTGCTTTGGTGTTTCTGGAAACACGGAGACTGATATTTGCAATACCCTTTTGTAGATTTAAGATTGTTTCCTCCAAAGTTGAAAGCGAAGAGAAATACTTGGAGATATCAGCCTTGCACTTGTTCAAGTCCTGCACCTGCTGCGCACGCATGACACCGGCACGCTCGGTAGTGGCTTGGCGGATGAGAATGGAATTGTTTGCAATTTGATTGATGCCAGTAGAGAGGTTCGCCTTTCCCAACGTGAAATACACGTTGTTGCGGTCGTCCGAGCCGATGGTGAGCGATGTCAGCACATAGCCGATGCGTGCAAGATCCGAGCGCCAATTATCAAGGCGACCCATATCCGTCTGCAGGGCAGCTTTGCCCAAAAGGTCAGCGATTTTCTGCAACAGTGCGCCCAGAACTTCGGGCGTTATAGCCTCTTCGCGCGTCTCGCTGCGAAATGAGGTGATGAGAGATGTGATAGATGAAATGTCAGCCATACTTTTGCTTGTTTTTAGCAAAGGTATAGAGCGGTAGTAGTTGGGGAAAAGACATAAAAAAACCTCGACTGCAATAGTCGAGGTTGTATATTATTATAATTAAAGCTTACTTCTTAAATCATCAAAACAAGCTTCTGCTTTTAATGTGTAATTATCTCCTGAGTCTTCAATCAGAGAAGGGGCTCTATTAACTTTTGCATTGCTACTCTTCTTTTCATACTTTTGATATCCAATAGTATAATACCAACTATTTCCAACCTTCATTGGCATGACAATAACCAAAATCTTTTTATCTGGAGTTATTAAGCCGATATATTCATCTGTTTCTGTAACATATACATATCTTTCTGCTACCCAATTTGCCACTTCTGTAGAATATGAACTACTTGTTAAAATCCATGAATACTTTAAAGCTGAATTCTCAAAGCTATATAAGTAACCAGAAGTATATCCTGTACCTTTATAGGTTAACGATTTACTATCCTCACTTATCAATGAATAACCTTTCATTTGGTTTTTTACACTTTGCATTGAAGCTCCAAAGTTAAGATTGGGCTCTGTATAGTATGAGTATTGAGGAGTAACTTTTACCATAAAAGATCCCTTGTCACTTGCAACTCGAACTTCTCCGACCCTGTATGCTTTAATTGTACCATTTTCCACTTCGGCAATCAACTTATTTTCTGATTGCCAATTGATACCATTTGAATTGGCAATTTGTTGAGTAGAACCTGCAACTAAGGTTACATCATTAAATTTAGGTGAGTCGTCATCATCACTGCTACATGATGAAAGCCCTCCTACTACCAATGCTAACATTGATAGCAGTAGCAATGTTTTTAATTTTTTCATGTTTTTGAATTTAGTTAATAATATTTTGGCGACAAAAATAACATTTATTCATTACCCCCCCCAAGTGATTAACAAACATTAACGTGTTTTTTAGTGATTATAGCGCACATACTTGTCGTCAAGAGCCTGTGCGACGACACCGACGAACTCGTGAGCGATGTTGTCGGAAAGGAAGTCACGGAGGTTCATGACGGAAGCGTAGTACTTACGGGAGAACCAGGGTTTCTTTTTGCGCTTGCGTTCACGGCCGATGTCGCCATGATTACCTCTTGGGATTTCTTTGCCAGTACCGAAGTTCTGCCAAAGGCCATATTCGAGGAAGGACTGGCTTAGTCCTAACTCAATGAAACGACCATCCGCTCTTACGGGGAGGGATTTGGGACTATGGAGCAAACGTCCGGTGTCGATTACACCGAGGAGCGTCATTTGCTCACGCCATATTTTGAGCATCGTATCGTTGAAGGCAAGAACGAACTTCTCACGTTCTTGCAGTTGTGTGTCATTGCCATTCAGTGGGGTCATAACGTAAATCGGTATAAGTGTCAACGGCTATTTGGAAGAAAGCACAGGCGCAGCCTGAGAAGAAGTATTGGTCGATTTCCTGAAAGGAGATACGCGAGTCAAGATAGATATTATGCTGCTCCTGCTTCGTCTTTTCAAGGATGAGCTTGCTCATAAACTGACGGAACAGCTCGCGCATGGTGTCCATGCACAGTTGGCGTGCTGCCATGTCGTCGATGGCGTGGCGCATGGCGAGGAAGACCGTCTTCACTCTTCGAGTGTGCGGACTGTTGTTCACCTCGATATAACCCAGGCTGATGTCGCTGACAGCGACGAGAGCCGTAGCGGACTGGAGCTGCTGCAAGGCTTCCTCGAAGCCGTCGAGTCCGCTGACCTTTGCGAAGACAAAGTCATGGGCCTTGGCGAACTTGTTTGTTTCTGTGAGGGATGCGAAGAAGGCGGTGGCATCCCAATTGATGTTCTTGTCTGTCATTTCGTTTGTCGTTTGATGTCTTCTACTTCTTTAGCCTTAGCGTCGAGTTCTGTGAGTGCTCGCCATGTGTCCATCGAGAGCACAGCTTCCTCTTTGGTGATGTCACCTCCAGTAAGCGCACGGATCTGTGCGTTCATGGCAGTCCGCAGCACCTCACCGATGGGCGGTGCGTAGCCCAGTAGGTTCTGCTCGTCGGCTGGCATCGGCTGCAAGAAGTGTGGGAATAGCCGGGCGAAGTAATGCTTCAGCGACGAGAACCAATAGAAGGCGTTGAGCAAAAGCGGTGTTGAGAGCTTCGACTTCTTGACCTTTGGGTACAGAAGCGTGGCGAGGTGTTTAAGCAAAGCCTCGTTCTTGGTGTGGAGAAAGCCCTGATAGTAGTTGTCGGCAGAAATGAACGTCGAGAACGGCACGCCCTGGAAGTCGGCTTCGATGGCAGTGGCTCTTCCGATTGTGGAGATGCGAACCGGCAACGGAGCAAATTGTCGTAAGAAGTCCAATGAAGCCGTGGCTGCTTGCACTTGTCTGATGGTGAGTGTAGCTTCATGCTTGGGCGCATGGCGCAGCTTCACGAGATAGCTGCCGTCATGTGTCTTGCACAAAACCCTTAGGTCTGCCCATTTGAACAGACAGAGAGTGAGTATTTCTTCCATTGGCAGATCGTGTGAGAGCTGCATGAAGAAATATTGAAGTTGGCTGTCTGATAATGACTGCCAATCTGTGGGTAGGGATAAATTGAAAAATGCTTCCATACTGCGAAAGTACGGAAGCATATGTATGGGGGAAAAGACAAAAATAGTCTTTCAAATTTTTGAAGTTTTACTCAACAGTGAAAGTAGTAACTTTCATGCCGTTTTTTGTGTTTTCGTGATTAGGGTCGCCAATAACAATGCCATATTCACCTGGGGTAAGATCTTCCAATACAATGTAATATGAACTTTCGCCATATTTCTTAGCCTTGTAGTCCACACTTGAAAGGTTATTACTCTCTGATTTAGAAAGTGTACCAGCTTCAGCGAGTTGGTATCTACGCTCTTTTCCTTTAACCTCAAATTTAAAAATTGAGATAAAAGAGTTTGGATCAGTCTTATTGTCGGCAGCCTTAACGATAAGACGTGTTGTTGAGCCGCCGACTGCTTTACTCGTAGACTTAACCCCTTTAAGAGTCAGTCTCGATTTCACCTTGCCGATACCTGTCAAATAAAGACTTGCTCCAGCCTTTGTTTTCACGGTTCCATTCTCACGTGACAACTTTACACCTTGATTGTCAGAGGTCAAGAGTAAAGTCTCTTCTGCGAACTCCGGTTCTTCTACTGTTACATTCTGCGCAATGACTCCTGTAATAGTAAAGAATGCCACAATTAATGTCAAAAATAGTTTTTTCATACTTTTGTTCTTTAGTTTTTTGCAAAGATATAATAATATCTTCGCACTACCCCCCCCGATAGTTAAATATGGTTAATAACATAATTTTTAGAAGAAATACCCTCCACACTCCTTTTTATTTTTATATCCATGGTCTTCAAAGAGTTTGGCAGTGTCTGAGTTTTTCCATTCAGCGAATACGTTGCCTTTGGCTAAACGTATGCTGTTCACGATGTCGATGATGCTTGGTATCGGGTATTCTCCGATGCGGAGGATGGAGAACTCAATGGCAGAGATGCGCTGATACATCCGCTTGTATCGAGCGGTGTCGAGAGTCATATCCCACTTGTTGAGAGCGTTGGCCGTGCGAAGCATGTCCATGAGTTCCGGACTGAAGAACTCCGTTTCGAGGCGGTGCTCAATGGCGAGCAACTTGGCACGAGTGTCCTGGTATCGCAGCCAGATATGGTCAGCAAAGCCCAGTTGGTGAACGATGTCAAGTGTAGGGAACATCGTGGCAGCGAAGTAATTGAACTGCTCCGATGCAGTCCAATGGTGAGCATCCGGAAGCAAGGTGAGGATAACAGCAAGCGCATCGTCGCGCTGTTTTTCGAGAGACAGAAGAAGCCTCTCGATGCGCTCCTTAGATGCCGGTATCACATTTTGATTGCTGACGATGCCAAAGCCATTAGGCGTAAGGATAAGGTCGAGCTGTGGCACTGCGTGCAGCATCGCCTCTGCAGCAGTGATGATACGGCAGTAATGCAGGAGCGGTGTGCTGTCAGAGTATGTGCGGATGCGACTCATTGTGTCGGACGAAACGAAAGTGGCGGTAAGCCATTGCTCCGCCTGTAAGAGGTGATACTGTATCTTGTCAAAAAGAGAAAGCTCACCAGCTACCGCTTTGAGCGTGTTGGGAACGTACTTTCTTAGGGTTTCATTGTCATTTATCAGATTGCTCATTGTCTTTGGGTTTGTTGAGTGAAACTTGCTTTGCGTCCTTATTCTCATCAAGCGTGGTGAGCTGGATGAATGGGCAGTCCGGCTTGACCGCTGTCCATTTGTTGAAACGGATGATCAGTCGGTGAACGGCAAAGAGAAGGTCGTGGTAAGGCTTCTGCAGAGCCTGTGCGATGGTGTAAAGCTCTCGCTTGTCGCTGCCAGAGTTATTGGTCTGCGACTTGCCTGGCACCGAGCCGACGAGGTTGGAGTGTACGCGCATGGTAAAGCACATCATGTTGATGGCTTCGACAATGTCCGTCGCCCAGTCGCCACCCTCCTTGTCCGTCTCGATCTTGTTGATGACAACGTCATGTTGCTCCTCACCGTTCGGTGAAACGTAGAACGTAGAGAAAAGCACCTTTCCGCTATTCTCCATGCCAGTAAGGAAGTTGATGATGTTGTCCTTCTCTTGGTTGACACGCTCCTGCTGCTTGACACGGTCAGTAATGCCCTCGACCTTGAAGATGTTGTTCCAAAAGGAGTTGGCAATCTCAATGTGGTACTTTATGGGCGCCGAGTTTCGGAGCTTCGCTTCTTTAGCGATGCCGATGAGTTGCTTGATGTTGAACCATTTGCCTTTGAAAAGAGCTGCGTAGTACGGTATTGGATAATACGTATTGTCGGGTGTAGGAATACGGCTGACGACAGCGAACTTCTTGATTTTCTTCCCTCTGTTCTGAAGGTCGGTGAATGGCGACTGTGGATTAAGAAGTTCGATGCGCTCGATGTCCTCCGGACTGACCGTATTACGCCAGTTGGCATAGAGGATGTAAGGTATCACGCCCGACTTGTCGGCAGGAGCAAAGCGGACGTAGCACGCCTGTTTGCGCACGATGCGGACGATGCGACTGGCATCCTCATTGAGGATGATCACGCTGACGCAGAAGCCGAAGTGCTTGAAGTCCTGGCACACACCGAGGAAGTAACTTGCGAGGTCGTTGTCCAGCATAAAGTCATCAACTTGTGACTTTACTTGTGCGGTGGCAAGCCCTGTGTCATAGACAAGTCCGCTGCCATAGCAGACTTCGGCATTGAACATCTGGCAAGTGCTCATCGTCTCGTCAGACTCGATGAGGTCAATGATGTTGTACGGCATCTGGTTGTCGCCTCCCCACGGGATGTACTTCATCTTGTCGTTGATGATGATTGGTGCGATGTTGTGCTCCTCCTTGAAGACTTCGGATGTCTTGGAGGTGAAGGCTGCGGATGCATGAGTGCCGGGGATGTTATGGACGGATGTAAATGTTAGTGTATCGGGCATAATATGCTGTTTTTGAGGCAAAGATATATTATAGTTCAATCCTCGGAAAAGACATTAAACTATTGAATAGTTTTCAACTTGTTGAGAACACAGCATAAAAATAAGGCTGTTTTTGCAAGTTTGTTGATAATAATTAGTAATTTTGCGGTATAAATTAAATATTATGACACATAAAGAGTTGAATCGCCTAAAACTATTGCTTGTTGAGAAAAAGAAAACAGGCTTATGGCTGGCTGAGCAACTTGGAAAAGATAAAACAACCATCTCAAAATGGTGCACTAATTCAAGCCAGCCAGACGTTGAGTGTTTGATAAAAATATCGAAGTTGCTCAATGTCGAACTTTCGGATATATTAATAGTTGATAATGAAGAAATATAATGGAACAAAATATAATTCAAACAGATGTCGTGAAAGCTGTAGCTGCTATCAAATCAGCCATTCAGCTAACGCGCAAGACAATGATGCTTAGTGCAAACAAAAATGCATTAGCTTTGTATTACGGCATAGGACGGTACATCTGCCAAAGTCAGAAAAGATCCAGTTGGGGTGATAAAGTTCTCGAAACTATTTCTTCGCTACTGCAACAAGAGATGCCTGGTTTAAAAGGTTTTTCTAAAACGCAGTTGAAAAGAATGAAATCATTCTATCTCGCATGGCAAAATTACTTTCGTACACCCTCGGATTTCCCCAACAATAGTTCTATCGCAGATTTTACCAATATCACTGATTGTGAAGATGTTGTAATTGGTCCATTGACAACGGACCAATTTGACAAGGCAACACTGGATGCATTTCTTACAGTACAGTTTACACATCATTATGAAATATTGCAACATACAGACACACTCAATGAAAGATTGTTTTATATCTACAAGGTTGCAAGTGAATTCTGGAGCGTTGATAAACTTAAATATAATATACGTGAGCAACTCTATCTGAAGGAAGGCACAATGCCGAACAATTTTGCTGTAACATTATCAGATGATGAACAGCAACAAAAGGCAATGAGGGCGTTTCGCAAGAACTACAAACTTGATTTCATAGAGATTGATGATGTAGATGAATGGGATGAGCACAAAGTGGAAGCCAAGATCGTTGAAAATATAAAGCAGTTCATCATGGCTCTTGGTGCCGACTTTTCTTACATGGGTAACCAATACAGATTAATTGTTGACGACAAGGAATATTTTATAGATCTCCTTTTCTTCAACCGTAGATTAAGATGTTTGGTGGCGATAGAGTTGAAGTGGACGGAGTTTCTGCCGGAATATGTCGGCAAGATGAACTTCTACCTCTCTGCCCTTGATGACCTTGTGCGCTTGCCAAATGAAAATCCGTCCATCGGAATCATTCTTTGTCGAGGACAAAAGCAACGGACGGTGGAGTATGCTCTGCGAGACACAAGAAAGCCAATGGGCGTTGCAACATATCGGGCAGCAAATGAGCTGCCAGAAGAGTATGGAGAAGTCCTTGGAGGATTGGAAGGACTGAAAGAGTTAATGTAGAAATTAAATTTTTATGGCCAAAAAGATATATAAGTTTATAGATTTATTTTGCGGTATCGGAGGTTTCCGTATCGGACTTGAACGTAATGGAGGGAAATGCGTGTTTTCTTCCGACATAGATATGTTTGCACAACAGACATATCGTGACAACTTTGGAGAAACACCAATAGGAGATATCACAAAAGTTGAAGCTAAAGACATACCTTCTTTTGATATCCTTGCTGCAGGTTTCCCTTGTCAGCCTTTCAGCTATGCTGGTTTAGGAAAAGGTTTTGAGGATCAAACAAGAGGTACCCTTTTCTTTGATGTATGTCGAATACTGGCTTACCATAAGCCTAAAATGTTTTTTTTAGAGAACGTTAAAGGATTGGTTTCTCACAATAAGGGAAATACATTAAAAGTAATATTAGAAAACTTGAAAAATCTTGGTTACGATGTACACTGGAAGGTTTTAAGTTCTTTGGATTTTGGTGTTCCCCAAAAAAGAGAAAGATGGTATTGCGTGGGATTCGATAAAAAGGTAGATTTTGAATTTCCAAAACCATTGGGAACAAATCCTTTACTTAGAGACATCGTAGATATCAATGACAATACACCATCACTTAAACTCACCAAATTTGAGATGGATCGTATCAAGTATCATTTTGCTCACTGCAAAGAGCAAGAAAGAGTACAGCACGACAACTCTAAGTACGCCCCAAATACTAAAAAGGGAAAATATGGCATATTCTCTTATCAGAAAGCGGATGGTTCTATTCGCTTTCATGTTGGAGATGTTGCTAAGACGCAAATTCAGGAGGCGTTCTATGCTTGTTTAGACACCTACGCTCCTACCATTATCGCAGGCAGAACGCCTAAGATGTGGGATCTTGGACGTAAATTGTCCGTTCTCGAAGCAAAACGCCTTCAAGGTTTCCCAGACGATTATAAATTTACAGTTTCCGATAACCAGGCTTATAAACAACTGGGTAATTCGGTAAGTGTTCCTGTAATTCAAGCTATTGCAAAGAACATGATAGAAGCATATAATAAGAAATAATATTATGTTTTATATAGCAGAAAATAGAGCTATTGAGGCGTTTCAAGCAATTCGAGGCAATCTGGAGAATAAATTCTTCGGATTGCTTGGAATCCTTAAATGTATTGACACGCTTGTTGTTGATACTAACAGAACTTACAAGATTGTAGATGGCGAGTTATCTCGTTTTCTTGACAATGTCTTCTATATGGATGAATACACTGGCAACTATGGAAGTTCAGAAATGTATGTAAAATTTTCTAAGATGTGGATTGATTATGTACATGAAAAATTCTTGGGAAAACACAGTGTCAATTTATATGATGTAATTGCATTTATATATAAGAGTAAGTGCTATAATCAACCTCCTACGTTAAACCAACTTAAATTAGATTTTTGTCGGGAATTTCATATAACAGTAGATGTTCTAAACTTATGGTTTGATTGTTCGCCTAAAGAAATACAATATGATGAAAGAACATATCTGTTTGACGGCATTAAAAAAACTTTGTCTTTGAGTGGGGCTTCCATGTCAATGGACAAACCTTTTTTTGTTGCAGCAAGAGCTGGTGAATTATCTCGTGCCCCATTCCTTCAAACGTTATATGCAGGAAGAGACAGTATCAAATGCTTGCTAATGCTTAAGGAAAACATAGATGATTATTACCCGCAAAATAATTTGAAGACTTCAAAGAAATTAGAAATGACAAATATAAAAAATCTTCAACAAATATTTTTCGGAGCACCTGGCACCGGAAAGTCTTATGAAATTAATGAGTTGACAAATGGCGGTTCTGTCATTCGTACAACTTTTCATCCCGATAGCGACTACTCCACATTCGTCGGAGCATACAAGCCAGTGATGGAAGAGACACCAGTGTATGGTGCGCAAGGTGTGGAAGTGGCAAAGGAGAAGCGTATTACTTATAGCTACGTCAAGCAAGCATTCCTAAAAGCCTACCTTGGAGCATGGCAGAAGTATGCCAAGGGCGGCGAGACGGTAGAACCGCAGTTCTTGGTGATTGAGGAAATCAACCGAGGCAACTGCGCCCAGATATTCGGTGATTTGTTTCAGTTGCTCGACAGAAGCGACAATGGATTCTCCACCTACCCGATAGAAGCCGACTCCGACTTGCAGAACGAGATAAAGAAAGCGTTTGCCGAGGGCGGAGAGTATGCCATCGAAAACGGGCTGGACGTGGACGATTCCATGGACGGCTACACAAGCAACTATGGCGAGACGTTGTCCGACGACATTAAGAACGGACGAGTGCTGCTATTGCCCAATAATTTTTATATATGGGCAACCATGAACACAAGCGACCAAAGCCTGTTCCCCATAGACTCCGCCTTCAAGCGCCGTTGGGACTGGCGATACGTGAAGATAACCGATGCTGGCAAGGCTTGGAAGATAAAGTGCGGCACGGAATACTGCGACTGGTGGACGTTTGTTGAGGAAATCAACAAGAAGATAGCAAAGGAAACAAGCAGCGACGACAAGAAGCTGGGGTATTTCTTTTGCAAGGCAAAGGACGGTGTGATTACGGCAGACAAGTTTGTCAGCAAAGTATTATTCTATCTGTGGAACGATGTGTTCAAGGACGGTGACATCTCATTCTTCAAGGTCAGTGACGAGCCAGAAGCTGAAATATGCTTCGATGCGTTCTATGACAGCGACAACAAGGTGAATATCGAGGCGATAAGAACGTTCCTTGTCAGCGTGGTAGGCGAAGAAAATATCAAAACTAATGATGATGCTCCCATAGCAGTAGATGAGGATGAGAATGGCAACGCAATAGATTACACGAAATATTCGTTTGACGGAAAATCGCGACTATCCAAGAAAGACCTTGGGTATAATATCGTCATGAAATATATCAACGAACATTCGGACAAGACATTTGCAGAGCTGCAAAGCGATTTGGCATTTGATGATACTGTAGACAACAAGTATAGATACAAAGGAGTATTGGCACGCGCTGAAGAAATAACAGGCAGTTACACCTCATGTTTCGGTGCAGAACAAAAATCATCAGATGGAGTCAAGTACAAAGTTTTGACATGGTGGAACAAGTACAACATAGATTTCATTATCAAATTTGCAAAAGCCCAAGGCTGGGCAGTGAATACAGTAACAGAATAAGCGTATGCGCATACTAATCGAGGAATACCAATATGAATATGAGGATGTCTACGATGTTCTCAAAGGACTTGGTGTGCTTCAAGACGTAGAGGGAAAAGTCAGTTTGAGTTATGTAGGCTACTACTTCAACGATGACCCCGATGTGAACGACTGCGTGTTTATTCTGCCCAAGGTATTGCTGGAAGGCGAGTTTGGCAAAGAAAAGGTGTTCGGGCATATCGAGCCTAAGGACTTGATAAATGCCGAGGACTGCAAGGAACTGACCACCGAGGAACACAAGTTTATCTACAACCTAAGCGTATGGATATACCGTGCCATCACCGTGTTCCGCGACCATGAGTTTGACCGAGTGGAAGACGGCAAGCGGCAGTCGAGCATAGTACTCTACAAGCAAGCCCCGATGATGGGACACACAAGGAAGCGCAAGGCAAACACGTTTCTCGATGTGCTGCTCACTCTGCAAGAGTGGAACAAGCGGAACGAGAGTTTTGTGATGTTCATCGTGAAGAACCTCCACTCCGGCTACAACAAGATAAACTGGACACGCACCATCAGCCGAAGCCAAGCCGTGATACAGGAAGGCATCGGTGGCACACACCGACAGGACGTGAGTTATCTGAACCCCATCAACAAGAAACGGCAGATAAACTTCGACGAGGAGTTGCTTGTCATCTATTACAGCATCTTGCAGCACATGCACGATAAGTATGGCTTTCCTGTAAGCATCAACGTGAACTTCCTCTTGATACGAGGCGATAAGTTTGAGCGGTACATAAACGGCTATGGCAAGCGACGTCTGAAGCAAATCAAATACAAATACTTCTCCGACAAGGCGTTGGAACTATGGGAGCTGTGCTATGCCTTCTTCGACCGACCAGATAACATCATGCTCAACGTAGACCAAAGGGAATACCTGTTGGTAAAGAGTTTCCATATCGTATTTGAAGCCATCATCGACGAGCTGATAGCAGGCGATCAAAAGTTGCCAAAGGAATTGAAAGACCAGCCCGACGGCAAGCGAGTGGACCACCTCTATCAGTACCAGGAGCTGACCAACAACGACAAGAACGACAACATCTACTACATAGGCGACTCCAAGTATTACAAGCGAGGCAACTCGCTCGGCAAGGAGTCAATCTACAAGCAGTTTACCTACGCAAGGAACGTCATACAATGGAACATCGACCTCTTCAACGACGGAAATGCAGAAGGAAAGAACGGTCATGTGAAACTGCGTGACGACGTGACCGAGGGCTATAACATCATCCCGAACTTCTTTATCTCCGCCAACCAGAACGTGCTTCGTCCAGAAAACGACATCAAGCTCATAGACAGCGACAAGGAAGACGGCAAGCGCAGACAACAATATTATCTAAGTAGGCAGTTTGAGAATAGATTGTTTGACAGAGATACGTTTCTGCTTGCACACTATGACGTAAACTTCCTCTTTGTCGTGGCACTCTACGGACGCAATAATTCCGCAAGCAAGGTGCAGTGGCGCAATAAGGTGCGACGGATGTTCCGCATCGAAATCCAACAGATGCTCAAAGAAAACTTCGAGTTCTACGCCATGACCGCCAAGAGCGATGTCAATCCCGATGCCTACATCAGAGAGAACTTTCAGCAAGTGCTGGGCAAGGTGTATCATCCTTTCGACAACCGAGAAGGTAGTGACCAGCAATATTTCTCGTTGGCGTTGCGCAAGCCAGAGAAAGAAAGTAATCCGGAGGTCAGCGCAAAGATATCTAATGAGAATGAAGCTGTCATGTTTGCACTACGCCAGGCTTTCTATATTGCCAAGTGTCCGCTTGGGGTTGACCCGAAGACACTGCCAGAGGATGTAATGCCAAAAGTGGAAGCAAGACCACACGACGAGATTCCAAAGGAGTATCTTACGATGCATCATTTGGAGCAATATCCCGATGCAATATTCCTTATTGGCGGATTTAATGGTGTCAACCAACTTAACTGGATATTCAGTCGAAGAGGAGGCAAACGTGATGACGCCTATAATGTACGCATAGGAAAGGATGTTCATGGAGGTGTCATTAAGAGTCGTGAAAACATACGCCATGCTAAATTTGTCATTCTCTATGAGTTTGAGAAAGAAGATAAAGGAGTGTATAAGGCGTTTCGCGTGAAGAATATAGGTGAACTGACCAAACAGCAAATGATAGACACAGGCTATATCAATCCTCGGCATGATGCCTATTTGTGTTATTTCTTTGACGAAGAGATAACGCTTGGAGAGTTTGATATAAAGAAAATCATTGAGGCTGACAAGAAGAAACATGAAGTTGATACGAAGCAGAAAAAAGAGTATGCGGAGGGTCAGCCAGTGTATATGAGTGGTAAAGAATTGATTAATTTTAGAAAATAAGAAATATGAAACAATGGATGATAAACTGTGTGTTATTCATTATATGTCTAACAGCATTAGGGTTTTCATTGATGAAGATAACTCCATTTGAAATAGGAGAAGATGCATATGTTGGTATTATCACAACTTTGCTTAGTTTGGCTGTGGCTTTTGTGATAGGCTATCAGATATACAATGCCGTTGAACTAAAAAATGATGTAAAAGAACAACGTCAGCTTTTAGAATTAACAAAGAAAGAAAATAACGAGTATAAAAATTACCTCGTAAAGCAAAAATATCAGACCCAAGAAGGGTTTGATGTTATCTCTGCATTAATGACTTATAATAGTGGTGGAGACACAAGTCCAATTAATGCTTTTGCTCAGATGCATCATGCCCTTCTTTCTTCTATAGAAACAGATAGAACTGATTATGAGTGGATCTTTATGAATATGCGAAAATTCATTTCTGAATTCAGTTCACGCGCATTTACACAAGGACCTTTTACAGAAAAAGGTGGTGAATATTATATATGTGATAATAATAAGAGAGTCCAAAAATTGTCCGAGTTTATAGATTTTCAATTGAAGCCACTGTATGAAGAAGGGGCTTTGCTGCGCAAAAATCCCAATTTTGTAAAGATAGAAATTGAGTACAATAGAGTAATGAAGGCTTTTACAAGAGCATTGGATATAATAAAGGAGAATCCGATAATGAATGTAATGCCTGAAGATTTCAAAAAGAAAATATTAAATCCAACATAAATCGGATGTAAAAATAATATCTGTAAAGCAAACATATTAAATATGGAAAGAAAAAGAAAAGAATTAATTATTAAAGAGAGATTCTTTAAAATTTTAGTATTATTTGGATTCACGGATGTGACCAGTATGATACATCCAGAATATGGGTATACTACTGATGCTTTAGCTGATTATTCTTCAGATATAAAACGAGCATTCAAGAAGGGTACCTATATGATAAATTGTGATTACGAATATACATGGATTAGTATAGGTGAATATCGTCCAAGTATATTTTATAGTGAACTCAATGACAAACTGATAGCATTGGCAATATATCTTGCAAGTTTGAAAAGTGAGAACAGCCGATATAAGTTCGGAAAATATTTGGATAAAGGTTTTGATAATACAGAAGTGTATGATGCAATTATGACTTCTTATCCTTATTCACAAATGAATAAAGATAGAAAAGAAGCCATAGAAAGGGCGCGTCTTGAACTTCCGCAAATACTTGACAAAGTAGAGTCTTTCAAGTAATAATATTATATGCACGACACTATTATAGTGGATGTGTGAGGTTTGTTTACATATACACCTCAATCCCATTCACCTCAAATATACACACATCTCGAAGCTGCCGGATTTCGTTGGAGTCCAGCAGCTTCATTCGTCTTGTGCCTTTGTAGAAGTCATATTTGAGGGAAATGCAGCGGTGCCAGGACTGGATTTCACCGCTGCGAGTCCATAGACGGATGTCGATGGGTTCGGGACTGGAGAGGATTTTGCGGAGTGTGGTGATGTGGATTGATTGCATAGCGATGTGGATTAATCGAAGGTGCGGTGGAAAGGATCATCGAAGATGTTGTAGCCGTAGTCGATGGTGAATGGGAAATGATGGCTGCTATATTTGTACTTGAACTTGATGCTGTTCGTGGCGTTGTCAGCATCAGAGATTTCACAGTTTATGTCAGTGATGGTGATGGGTGCCACGGCACCACCTTTCTCCACGATGTTGACATAGCGAGAAAGAAGGAGTTGCGAGAAGTGCTTGGCTTCCTCGAAGGTAAGCATCGAGGACTCCACGTCATACTCGTATGCTGACTTGTCATCATAGAAGGTGGTGACACCGAGCGAGGTGGCAGTGGAACGGTTGAGGTCGAGCTTGCTCTTTGTGACACAAGTGAGGTGTATGTATTCATCGCAGTTGAATTCATTGCACACGAGCAGCGTGAGGTTCGGCGTGCGATCAGTGACATAGAACGTCTTGGCAAGAAAGCCACGATGAACGGTGAATTGGAGCAGTCGGCACTTGCTGCCGATGCGGGTTTCTATAGCAATAGGACTTATAATGTCACGTATCAAGGTGGTGTTCTTGGTGTCCACCTTAGCATCCTCGATGCGAACCATGCGAGGTATTGACTCGCCATCGAAGAGAGCCAGGCACTCGGTGTAGCCCTGCAGCGTGACATCAGGCAAATAAAATGCCGAAAGAGTCTGAAACGAATTGCGTGGAATGGTGAACATTGAGCGTGTGGTGAGGAAGAACAGCTGTACGAAGCCCATGGCATTTGTGGCGAGGCTCAGACGAGAGTAAATGAAATAGCGCTCTGGCGTGGTCGTCTCTTCAGTCTTTGTGTCCGCCGTGATGACGAAGTTGGCGAAGACACGTTGCTTATCCAGCATGTGTCCCTCGATGATGGAGCGAGCATCATAGAGCATGGCGATGTTGTTGTAAGGGTAAAGCGTAGTTTCAAAGATAGTGTCAGGACCACATGCGATAGTGACATATACCGAAGCAGCATCAGTAGATATTTCTATCTCCGATGGGATGTTGCAAGTGAAGACGTAGAGAGAAGGATTATAATTGATTTTCAGCATGACCTTTTTGTTTTCAAAGATAACAGGCTTTGCCTGTATAAGAAAAGACCCAACCGCAGCGTTGCTCTGCACGGCTCGAAGGACAAAGGGCTTTAGTATGGAGTGTAGGCAAGTGCGGACTTGCTACGATCTTGCAGCAGCGACAGAAGAAAGCCCGACTCCTTCGAGCCGGGCGGAAGTGGAAGACTGCCTAAGCAGCCTTTTCAGCCTTTGGCTTGCGCCCTCTTTTCTTCTTTGGCTTTTCCTCTACTGGAGCTGGCTCCGGCTTCTGCACCTCCTGCACCGCAGCCCCTTGTGGGGCTTTAGCTTTTGCAATCTCTTGCGAGAGGCGTGCGAGGCAATTATCAGAGATGTTCAATCCCAACCTCTTTTTGAGGAGGAAGGCGAGGCGCATAGCCTTGTATGCACTTGTGCAATACATCTTATCTGAGCTGTTATCGCTTGTGTAAACGACCCATACATTGTTTGTGGACTTGCCGGAATTGGCTTTAGCTGCTAAAATGACATTTGAAGTATTCATAACTTTCTTATTTTAAGAGTGAAACAATCTGATTAGTGAATGAGATAGACTTCGATATAGCTGATGTCTACAAAGCTGTCTGCTGCGAGTGCTTCCGCCTTGGCGCTTGCCTCAGAATGGCTGTCAGCCTCGATTTCATATTCGATATACTCGCCATCCTCTCCATTGATGACAACCTGATAGAGATTGCTTGACAATTCAACCTGTCTTGAACTTCTTTTACCGAAGTGATATTCTGAATTAAAAGTGGTGTGTACCATAATCTTTAAATTTTATTTGTTCGACTTAAAAGTGAAGCACCGAAGTGCTTTTGTAATTTTTACGTGCATACAAGTAGCAGCAAGGAGAAGGCATGTAAATGCAAGGGATAGCCAAGATTATTTCATCCTTCGGGCTTGAAAGATTTTGGAATGAGGCAAACCTGCCCCAAAAACTTTTGAAAAAATCTTAGGATAAGCGTGGAGCGCGACCCTTGCAGAATGCCGTTTGCGCTAACTTTGCAAAGGAAAAATCAGAAAGCATTTTGTGTGGAACGCTCGTACAAATGAAATGATTATGGTACTAAAGAACACCGCGTCAGAATATTACTGCGGAACAATAAAAGAAGTAGACAGGTAGATGAATTGTGCAATCTCTGTTGTCGTCATAGAATGGGATGGCTACCTCTTTCATAATGAAATCGTGGCAGACAGATACCTATTTTAAAGGCAAGCAGAAAGGCGGATGTGCTTGTGGCTACAAAAATGAACATCAGCAGTATCGGAGTTCATTCACTAATGAGAGTGTGGAACGGATGAGAAAAGGCTGATATGAATACTTGTCATTTTAGCTGCGAACAAAAAGCCAATTACTCCACAGACAATGACAGGGACGGTGGAACAAGCTACCAAGATAACAGCATAGGAAAGATGCACAAAGTGCAGGAAAGGCGGTGCGCCACGCCTTACTCCTTTGAAAATCGGGATTGGCAACCTTACGTTATTGACTCTCACGCCTGAGAGATTGCAAAAGCTAAAGGTGCGGAGAGCGAAGCGAAGGAGGTGCTGAAGGCGGAGCCTACCGCTGAAAAAAGAAAAGCCTTCATCCTGCGTTGGGCGCAAGACAAAGGCGTATAGGAAAGGGTGATTAGGCAGTGTTTCACTTCAATATTATTACTGCTTTTTAGCTTTGAAATTCATTGAAGTTTTACCTTGACTCATGGTACCACTCATTTCGGTTCCATTAAGCGTGATATTCTTGTATGTTATGTATACTTCACCATCAACATAAGTTGTAAGCGTATTGCCTTTGAGTTTCCACGTTCCTGTTCCATTGCCAAGAGATCCCCAACCAATATAAGTACCATCACTTTTGAAATTAGCATAAGCACGCTGGCTTGCATAAAGAGGATTGGTCAAATCCACCCATGTGCCATCTGAAGTTTGAACAGATGTGGTTACCCAAGTTCCAACGACATCAGAGGTTGAGAACTTTTCTTCGTCGTCATCGCTACTACATGAAGCGAATGAGAATGCACAAATTGCTATCAAAGCAATCGTGAAAAATGAGAAAATTTTCTTCATAATGAATTTTTATTGTTAATAATTAGAATATTTTTATGCGTTAAATATTATTTTACGCAAAGGTACAACTTTTTATCACTACCCCCCCGATTAACAATATTTAATATAATTATCTCACTCCACCAATCGCAATTGGATATAAATCGTGCTGTGGGAATTTCTCGCAGCCGATATAGAGGGTGTCGAAGGCATCGGTGCCGTCGGTACGGTGTTCGAGAAGGTCTTCTTCGGACTCCGGCTGCTTCTCCATACTTTTGTTCTTGCGGAAGCCGTTGCGTCCTCGCTCCACTCCTGCGGACTGGATGGCGAGGATAAGGTCATCGTTGTTTTGGCGGTTGAAGTACGGCATCAGTCGTTGCTTCCCGGCAAAGCCCTGGTTGATGAGAAGGTATTTCTCATCGTGTCGCATCGGGTTGCCGAGGTACACGTCAATGACCTGCCATCCGTGGCGCTCGAACTCATGGACTACCACCCAATGGAAGTCCTGGTCGTTTACGGCATAGTTAGAGCCGAGGGCAGTGGCATCGTAGTAGTAGATGACCGTCTTGTTAGGGTGTGGAGCGTAGTAGGTGCAGAAGTCGGCGACGAGCGCAGGGATTTTGCGCTCGAACTTCACATAGAAGGATTTGAGGATGTTTAATCTATTGTTGCGTGGCTGACCGCACACAATCCAGTTGATATTGGCATTGTAGTCCATGCCAATGCAAAGAGGTTGCATAGGGTCGATGTCCGAGTCCGTGCGACAGTCGAGCGAGCTGTTAAGCGTGGAGAACTGGTTAGTTGCGTGGATGGTGTAGAGATCCTGCTGCGCCTCCTTGATGATTTTGTCGTAGCCGAGCGAGTCGAGGTAGTCGAAATCCGACGCATCATATTTGTGGTACTCCTGCATTGACGAGTAGAAACCATCGTGCGAGATGCCAATCTTCTGACAGAGGATAGAAGTCTGGAACGTCTTTGGCGTGAGGTCGCGCTTCATCTGCCGGATGTACTCTTCACCGAGAAGCTGTAAGTTTTCGAGTGTAGAGTATTCCTTGTAATAGACAGCCACCGAGCGCATCTTGTTAAGCGACTGGTCGAGCCATTTGAGGTAATTGGGCAGATAAGAAGGAATAGGCTTGCGCTGCTCTTTGAGTTGCGCTATGCGCTCCTTCGTCTGCCAAATCTTGTAGATTGTGCCCTTGATGGTGTCAATCAGTTCTGTGTCCATCTTATCCTCGTAGTGCAGGAACCAAGAACCTTTGGTGGTCTGAGGCATATCCGAGAGCACCATCATGCTATGGTTAAAGCTGTGGTGCCCGAAGTACGAGCGTATGCCACCATTGGCAGGCAGAGTCTCGTCCTTTAATTTGTTGTAATCAATGAACTTCGCCTCGTCAATGAGGAGCCATGAGAGTGTGAGCGAGTTGGAAGAGCCCGGGCGGTCCTGACTGATGATGATAGCCACCGAGCCATTATAGAACGTGATGACATGCTCATAGTCAGCAGGTTCGGTGATTGGCTTCGCGAAGGACTTCGGCGGTTTTCTACCTACCACATAATGCACGCCATTGATATACCCCCAACGCTTCCATGCTGCAAGCAGACCAGGGAGCGTGTTCGTCAAGCCATGCTTGAACGTAGGTACGACGATGCCACCTGTAGATCCAGGCATACGCTGCATGTTACGCAGCACAAAAGGCGAGGCGATGGAGTCCGTCTTGCCAGTGCGTCGTCCAGCCACGATGACAGTAGTCTTCGCGCCGATGTATTGCGTCAGGAGCTGAGGTTTGTTGAAGTACACACGCTTAGAGTGTTGCTTCGCCTCGATGTCCCAAAGGGAAGTGTCAACTTTGTTCGTCATTGTCTTCAGGCTTAAAGATGTCATCAAGCACAAGATCCGCTTGTTCGTATTCGATATTCTCCGTGTCCGGATGCGAAGAGGTAAGCTCCTGCGTAAGCTTTCGGATGCGGTCGTCGATGTTCGGAACCGGTGTGATACCCACAACACGCGGGTCAGTAGTCGGGAAGAACGGTTGGACGACAATCATGTGGTACGGCACAGATTGCTCGTCCTCGATGTCGATGCGGTTGAACTTCGCATAAGAAGTGGCCGCTTTCTCCATTGTCTTCGTGTCCTTACGCTTCTTCGCCATCTGGTACGTCTCCATAATCATCTCGTTATACCGCCAGCGGTGGAAGTCGCGCGTACACTCTGAGAGATTAGGTAGCAGCGCCTTGACGATTTTCAAGTCAGCATACGCCGTGACTTGCGACAATCCGTATCGGCTACGCAGTTCATCGACAAACTGACGATCCTTCATGTCAGGGTTGGCGATAGACCATGTTACCATGTCCCTTAATCGAAGTAGATGTTCGATTTGGGGAACAGGATATTTACCTTCCAATTCCGATTGGGAGGTGTAAAGGTCCTGTTTGGCGATGTCGATGATGCTTAATTGTGACATGAAGAGAATTTTGAATTATTCATCATCCTCCATATCGAGGAGGTTGTTACGGGTGTTTTCAAGAGCGAGTGGAGAGCCGACGTAGGCGAGCTGCATCTCCTGATGCAATAGCTTGACACGTGAAGCAGCCTTGCCACGGTGGTAACGCTGCGAAACGGCTGTTGTGCGGTCAGCAATGTCACGGCGTAAATCCTCTGGTGGAACACCGAGAATTACAGCCATATCACTTATTTTGAGGTAGATTGAAGCATACTGCTCAATCTGCGTGAGGGTTTCTTCTGAATAATCCATATTATTAATTGTTTGCACCAGCAGCGTTGATGCGCTGTTGGAATAGGTCGGTTAGCGGAACGGAATGGTTCTTTATAAGATCCATGACGGACGCATGAAGAGTGGTGAAGATGTCGGGCGAAGTGGAGATGAACGTGGACTCATGGCGGTTGCCTCGCGTGAGGTTTTGCGAGGTGACAACACTAATCTGTTCTCCTGACTCCGCTTGCACGAGAAGAATTTTAGAATGGTTGTCAGCGAGATAGGTACGCTTCATCGTCTGCGTGATGAACGCCCATAGCTTCAGCGTTTTGTTCGTAGCCTTATGGTCGAGAACAAGATTAAAGGCAGATATGTTGCCGGACTTCTCTATAAAGAAGAGTCGGCGCAGGAACTCCTCGGAGATGGAGAACGAAGTCTGCCAAATCTCCGCTTTGCCGACCTGTCCTAAAATCCACTCTAAGACGTCCGCCACCTGAAGAGCATTGGAGAGATACGCCTGATGTGGACATTCAGAGAGTGGCTTTAGGATGTCATCTATGTTGATGTTGCGCTTCACAACTTCTTGGATTTAGACTTGGACTTCGGCTTGGAAGGAGTGGCATCCTCAGGCTGCTCAGCTAATTGGTCAGTTGGCGACTGACCAATTTCAGCTTCCTTAGTCTGCTCCTCTTCGCTTTCTTTGGTTTCGGTATTGGCTGCACTTTCTGCCTTTGTCACATAATGGTCATAAGTGTCCCAATTTGCGTGCAACTTTTTATCGAGATTTATAAACTCGTCGAGCAACGGCTTGCGTTCCAAAGCCGGCACCAGCTTAGTAGAGTCCGACAACAAGCGTAGGCGTAGATGGAGCTCACGCATACGGTGAGTAATATCAAGGTTCTCGACATAGAGAGCCTGGATATCCTCAGGCAGCGAGTCGTGATCCGCACGCTTGCCTGCCTTAAAGTCTGTAGCCTCGTTATGTTCCTTAAATTCTGTGCGACTTGCCACGATAGCATCCACTTGTTCCTGCATGATGTTCACCTCGTCGTGGGCTTCGACCTCACGGCGAGCTTTGAGGAAGGCACGGAGCTTGCCTTCGATGAACTCAGCCTTGCCCTTAGGATTGATACTGAGATTACGATACATTATGGTGTTGTTGGTGAGTTGGAGAAGAAGGATAGCACCCTCGTTCCAGTCACGCTCAGCAGATGGCGTGTCGAGCCATTGCTGGAGTTTGTCTGTCAGATTATTCATATCAAAGTTTAACTTCGTTGAATTGTGGCTGTACTCGGCATAGTTCAAGCAAGCTTGACTCTGCTCTCGTTTGCTCACAATTTATTATTAATACCAGTAAAGAACACACAATTCTTGTGATGTTCGGTAAGCACATTGCGCATTGCCTTCAGCGTGGAGCCAGTAGTAACAAAGTCATCGAAGACGATGCAGTTAGGCTCTTTGGGGAGATTGTTCATGGTGAACACCGCCCCGATACGCTGCTTGGAATGGCAGAAAGCAACATCCTCGTAGAACGGGATGTTCAGCTGCTCAGCTATAAGTTCGCTGATACGAGTAGCGAAGTTCTTGACGAGATGGCGACGTTTGGGAGTGGTGACAATACACCATGCCCCCGTGTTCAGCTCCTCACCGAGGATGTCACGGATAAGTGGCGAGATGCTATCAGCAAAGAACGCCACCATGCTGTCGTCGCCCTTTATATCCGTCAGCGTTCTGCCATACAGCGACTTCTGCCATAGAGAGATGAAGAACGTGTCCGCCCGTCGAGTAAGCCGGACGCGTCGGGTGAAGTCGCACCGCGCTTCGACCGACTTATCCCATGCCTTACGCTTCTCGATGGCGAATATATCCTTCTGTTCATGCGCTGCAGTGGGTGAAGACAGATCAAGCGGACCCGATAAGTCCGGCACGGAAATGTCATTCAAGAATTCCTGCATGTCTATCGGAGTCCGCTTGTCCATGGTCAACTATGATTATAACTTTACTCGCCGTTACGCTGCGCAATCAATGTCGCCGTCCTCAGTGGTGATAGTGCCAGTGTAGAACGGAGCCGGACACTCGTCCGATGCCTCCACGTTGATAGTGGTGCCAGTGGTGCCAGTGGCACCCTGTCCGAGATCCTGTGTGACGGTGGTCTTGGTAGTCCACTTGTCACAACCCACGACACGGTGCTTGCCCTTCATGTCCTCGACGATGAAGACGTTGTCGTTGTTATTGAGGTAAGCAGCTGCAGCCGATGCCGCTTCGCTTACCGACGGATGCACCGCCACGAGTTTGTTGAGCTGCGTCTGTGACGGCAGTTCACCCTGTGCCTCACTTGTGAGCTGCGACTTCTCAGGAAGGATGTCGATGTATTTCCATACAGCGTTTTCCTTCAATGTGAAGGAGCCGTCGTAGACAGAAGAAGTGACACGTCCGACCTCGTTATGAGGAAGTTTAGGCCAAACAAGAATGTCATTCTTGGATGTATAATAAACACGGCGACGCACACCAGGAAGTTCCGGTGTGCCCATCGCCCATGCAAGAGATTTTTGTACGTCTGTATTAGATGCTGCCATAATTACTATTGTTAAGAGTTAGACTATAAGCCAGCCAGTTCAACGACCTTCAAGCGTCGCTTGTCGATAGACTCGAACTGTACACCGAAGAACATGGTGGCGATGTACGAGAGAAGGAACGCATCGAAACGCTCAACGTCAACAGATTCCACGTCGCCCATCTGGTCATATCCATAAAGCATATTGATTTTTGGCGAGATATGGATATACTTCGAGTCCGTCTTGTTAGCAAGCGGACAGAAGATGAGTTTGCCGTTAGAACCCTCGACAGTAGGCTGATTGTACTGCGTGTTATATGGAATACCGCTGTGTGTGAGCAGATAACCCTCGTTATACTTATCCACGAAGTCCTGCGAGCAGAACATGAAGAGAGTCTGCGAGCGAAGACGAGGGTCGAGCGAGAACAGAATCTCCTTAGCCACGTCCACGGCGTTGGCAGAGGTGATGGCATCCGTCAGTTTGAGGTAATTGCCGTTCTCCTTAGCGAGAGCACCGGAAGTAACCTCCTTCTTTGTGATGGTGTCGAAGCCATCGAAAAGATCCTGGGTGGTAGTACCGCTTGCGTTGCGCACACCGCTCCAGATAGCATCATTGAGCTTTTCGGAGAGCGACTTGGCGATAAGTCCAAGCACCTCGCGAGCCGTAGGCACAGACTTCTGTCCGTCGCCCTTAGTGGCACCAGTGCCGAGGAGCGTAGAGATAGCCGAGTTAGGCTCGAACTTCGCGACCACCGAACCGAAGAACGTTTCAAGCGTTCGGAAGTCCAGCTGCAAGTTCACGTCCTCCGAGCGAGTTGGCGAGTAAGGAGCGAACTGGGCCGAAGCGTTGAGCGTGCCCACACTCTCCTTGTAGCGGATGCCAGGGCGACCGGTCATAAACTTAAGAGTCTCGTCGCAGCCGATAATCGGCAGACGAAGGAAGTCAGAACGCCACTTTCGAGCAGCATCCTTGTATTCTTGTAGGGTAAATTGTAGTTTTCCTGCCATGATATGGAGTTTTGAATTATGATTTTTGAGTTGTTATGGTAATGAGTCAAAGAGTGCCTGGGCGGAGTTGGTGGTGTCGTAGAACTTCTCGATGTCAGATTTTTCGGTATTGGTGCCACCGTCCTTCTTGTCATCAACAACCGTGTTAGTGGTGTCAGCAGGGAGCTTTTTCAGTTTCTCCTCCAAATCGCTGTTAGCCTTAGTCAGGCGGTCAACGTCAGCCGAGAGAGTGGTGATTTCCTTGTATTTCGCTGTGATGTCCGCCTCGATAGAGTCGAGCTGTGCCGTGGTAAGCGTAACCTTGTCGTCGTTAGCTTCCAGCGAGTCGCAAGCGAGAGTCTTGCAAATGTTAGAATAGGTCTTTTTCATTTTTTCTTCAGAAGATATGGTTGGAACAATTTTATTTGGTTTCTCTTGCGAGTGAAAAACAGAGGCACAAGCCTGCAGGAATCGTCTGAACGCCGTGATGTCTTCCGACTTCGTGTCGGTCAGCATCTTAGGAAGCGGTATGCCGTGAGCGGTAAAGTCCGCAGCAATAGCCTCCGTAAGAACTGGAGCCGACTCATCATCAAACTCCGTGAGTTCATCAACGAATCCCCAAGCCAGTGCCTCCTGTGCCGTCAGCCATCCACCCATTTTCATGAGTTCCAGCAAGTCGGCAGATTTCTTCTTGCATCGTCCGGCATACATTTCTGCGACGTTGGCATCCAGTTTGTTAAGGTCAGATTTCTGCTTCTCCAGATTGTCGATGAGATTCTGCATATCCGTAGCGTTCAAGCTGCCCCACTCGAAGAACGATTGTGAGCATTGGTGCACGAGATACATAGCCGAGTGATCCATGGTGATGCGCTTTGCGCCCATAGACGCGATGGTGGCGGCACTGGCGTTCATGCCCACAAAGTGGACGTGAACATTGCCGTGTCGCCTGAATGCAGATGATATTGAGAGAGCGGTGTTGAGTTGTCCGCCGAGAGAGTCGATGAGCACAGCAACCTCCTTGTCTGTGTTCTTGTTTAGGACGAAATCGACGTAGTCAGAATCGAAGTCCCAACCACCGACGTAGCCTTTAAGATGGAGATTGTATTTTGTCTTTGCCATGATTGTCAAAAATTGTTTGAGGGCAAAGATATATTATATAATAATGTTGGAGAAAGACAAAAAAATTGTATTTTTGCGATGTAAAACGATAAACTTATGGTGAGAGACATTGTAATCATATTGATAATTCTGATAGGCGGATATTTTTGTATTCGCGAATTTTATCGTTTTGCATTAGTTGCAATAGTATTTTTATTTGCACTATTTGGGCAATCACACAGAAGTTATCGCAAACTGCGAATTATCTATTGGAAGAAGGTGGGGCGCAAAAACAGGACGAAGAAAAAATAGCCTTTTCAAAAACTCAACCGATTTCGGCTGTATCTTTTGTAACATTGTAAACAAGAAACGAAAATGTTGATTATCAGCGTTTTAAGTTTTTGCGCAATGTTTCAACTGCATACAAAATGTTACAAAAAGGCATGAAAAAAGGCGCTCATCACGCCGTGCATGGCACAAGTGCCACTTTGTTTGTATAAGATATGGTGTATTTCGTAGCAGCCGAATCACCATCCACTTTACCTGTGGAGTCGTCTACCTTGATAACAGGATAAGGTTTGTCAGCCGTGCCGATAAGATACTGCTTTCCATCCACCGTCTGGATGACGAAAGCAAGATGCTCATGAGCTGGAAGCTGCGAAGTAGTAGAGAAAGAGAGTTTCACCTTTTCCAAAGTGTCGTTATTGTCAAACTGCGTCTCCATTTCACAAACTGCGTCCCCGATATGTGGCACAAGGAAAGTGTCAGCGAACACTCCGACAGGAGCATCCGCCAACGCTTTCTGGGTGATGCTTGCCATGAGCGACGAGGCAAGCACGTAATATATATTGATGATTCCGGGAAGACGTTGCATATTATTCTACTATTTCTTCAGTTTCAACCTTGTTATTGCTACCGTTTTTTATCGTGCTGTTTTTTCGCTTGCATTGGTTAGTAAGATAATTCTTACGCAAGCGTTGGTATATTTTTGCGATAGAGTCCCAGCAAGTGCCGTCCTCCTTTATGCCCCGTTGCTCCATGTAGAGATAAATGAGGTCTTTCTGCTGTTTGCCGATCCTGCCGAAGTCGTGCAGGAACGTCCAGCAGTCTACATCAAATGAGTTCTTCACGTTCTCCAGCAGCGCACGTTTACCAGTGTCCGTGATATGATTGTAAATACGAGGGTCGCGAGTCTTGGAATACGGAATACAAATGGCGACTTCATCCTCACGTTGCCTTGTAGGAACAGCAGAAACAGGCGGTTTGACAACAGCGAGCTTTATAAGTTTAGACTCGATGCTGCCGTTTCTTAGACGCACTGGTTCCGTGCCACTATGCCGATGTACGAACCACTGGCGCAGATAGGAAGGCATTTTGATATAGATGTGATAGTCGCTCATAATACTTGTAAATTGATTACGAGCACAAAGATACAATACTTTTCGTGTACTTATATATGTGGGTGGAGAGGTTTAAGATACTTTATTTGGTAGGTATGTAGGTTTGTTGGCAGCTATAATTCAAGTATATAAATGACAGCATTCTCATAGTCACCTATATTAAAACGCATTTTTGCGTCCGAGTTAGGGAACATCCCCTTTGTCGTATAAATATATGGTGTTACAATGAAATGTTCATCAGTTAGGGATAGTGCTATAATCTTATATGACTTATATAACCTGTTCCAACTTTTAATGTGTAATTCCTTTAGAACATCCTTGGCTGTATCTTCAGTTGCGTGGATCCCCGAATTGCTATTTTGCAAAGCCCTATCAATAATGTTTTCCACACCACGAATGTCATTCATGGGAACTGTGAAACATGGTGTATGGGCAACATATAATCCTATTTCATTTTTGGATTCAGGATATATGCTTAGGTATGTTTCTGATTTGCAAATTGTTATTTGTTTAATAATAGCCATGATTTTGAGTATGGATTTTACACAATTTTTCTACTTGTTCATGCTCTTCTTCTGTTTACGACGAAAAATCGAATATAAACCTATAACAACAAACACGTTTATGCAAAAATAGATAAGATTACCAATAATGCCAATATCATATATTTGGTAAATTGCACTTGTTACTATGTCACTACTTATAGTTTCCACTTCGTATTTTATGCAAACATACGCATTTATAGCAAATAATGCATAAACAATAAGCATAAGAAATGATATGACAAAGTAAATTATTAGCAACTTTTTCATGATAGAATCTGTAACATTAAAATTCATATTACAAAAATAATGTTTTTCTGTGGAAACCATTTGAAAAATTCAGAATTTTTATGGAAATTTCTACCGCTCGGTCTAAAAAATAATTTGGATAAAAGCCGGAGCGAGGCGATTGCCTCGTCCGGCTTCCACCTTTATCTGCGGAAGACGTAGCCATCCTCGAAGATGTAGTCCGAGATGAACAAATCCCTTGCAAACGCTTTGTAATCGAAGTAATATGAGAGATTGCCCATCATGCGCTCCAAATCATAGCTCTCATTGACGATGTGTGTGGCGAAATCCTCTTCCGAATCATATTCGCCCTCATAATTATCTTCAAAATCCGAAATGCTGTCATCGCCTGTGGCGGAAACATAAGCCTTAAACGCTTTCTGTTTGTCATCATCCATTTGGATGAAAGCTATTATCTTGTCGAAAACTTCTTCATCCATACAGCTTTCTGAATACCATTCAGCTGGGAAGCACTGATAATCCTGAAACATAAGCTCCGGATCCTCCTCATCAGCGTGAAGCTGCTTGCATACATCAATGAACTCCTCGTAAGAGTCAAACGTGCGGAGATCGAGCCAGGCACCGAAGAGTGAGCCTTCATTGTACTTCTTGTATGTGCCACAGTAGATGGCAGGCTGATCCCAGAGATAATCAACGATATAGCTGCTGACACTCTCAAACTGCTCCTTCATGCTCTTGTGAGCCGACTTAGGTGATGTTAAAACCATTTCTTGCATAACTTAGAAATTTAAATTGTTAGACTTTTAGATGCAGCCCTCGGAATGAGGACTTTTTACGCTGCCTTAACCAGTGCAAGAAGAAGACATTTAAGGCAAGAGATAGCCGAATATTTTTTCACCTTTGGCGGAACGAGAATTTGGACCAGGAGCTACCGCACCCCAAAATCTTGAAAAAATATTCGAGCTAAGGCAGCGCCGTGCCCTTGCAGAATGTCGCTTGCGCTAACTTTGCACGCGGAAAAATCCCATGAACGAAGCCAGGGCTGCATGTCTGACAATTTGAATGTTATGCAGTAGAAATCCATCACCTATGTCCACAAGAGCGGAGCAATAAAAAAGGAGTCAGCAATACCTCTTTCATTTGATTATTGATGGATAAAGCCTGACATGTGGCACATGCATCAAAGAAGAACAATGACGAAAAGGCTTACGAGTGCCAGGCACGTTCTCCTGAAGCACGGTGACACTTACGATACCGCATGGAAAAAGCAAGCAGTAGCAGAGGAGGAGAAGCCAGACTACAACTAAAAATAAGGATTTTCAGTACCTATTTTCCTTTTGGTATTTAGAAAGCATAATGAAATGTTACAAGAAGTTATAAGAAATTACAAGATAATAGTCTACCTAAATAAATGACATACAGAAAGTTACATTAAGTTACAACAATTACAGCATTTCTCTTCTGAAAAATGAATGAGGGCAAAAACAATGAGGATTTCACCATATATATAGTCAATGACTACCATTTTATGCCTTTTGGAGCGTGTGATAGGCTACAAATATGTATGTAGGTAGATTACAAATCGTGTGCAAGACCTCTGAAAAACGGAGTACATCGCAGAGGATGGCCATGTCTTCCGCAAAATTAAAACCGCCGAGACGATGCAATCGCCCCGGCAGTCCACCTGATTATGATACCTATTGAAAAGAAATATATTCGTAGTAAGCTACCGCTTTTTAGAATGGCTCGTCGCTGTCAGACTGGTTAGGCGCAGTCCACAGACTGATGCCAAACGTCTCGCAAAGCAAGTCATAGTCAAAGCAGTAGGCACGTTGCGTCATGGTAAGTTTTGGAGGCGTGCTACCCATAGCAGCCCTGGTATGGTCGTACTGGATGATGCCCTTCTTATACACATCAAATCGTGCCACCTTTTCACCCAGGTAGGCACGGCTGTTCTGAAGATAGTATTTCAGCGCATCCGTAGGCAGCACCTTCTCGTTAGCCTGTCGACCCTCCTTGCGGTAGAGGTTGAAGATACGAGTCTTCTGAAGGAACAGCACCGGACGTTCAGTTTGCCAAGTGGCATTGATGATGTCCGTCTTGAACTTGCTGCAATAGCGGATGAAAAAGTCGCCACCCTCAATCAGCTCACCGTCGCTTGCAAGATACTGCACCACGTTCCAGAAGTTGCCCAGCTCACCGTTAGTCTTGCACTCACCATTCTGCTTCTTTATCCCCTCGATGGTGACATGCAGCATCTCGTCGAAAGTAAGCGTAGGGATGATCTTTTGGAGCACCCGAAGCGCAGCCAACGGAACACACCAGTTGTTCATGATACGGTCCTCGCCCTTTTCGCCACCGAGAGCGTTGCCGACGATATTCTGCGTGTCATGGAATGCCGTCGACCACGTCTGCTCAAAGTGCTTGCGCTGTTTGAGGATTTCGAGCGTCAGGTGCGTCAGACCCAGCGAGCGCATTTCAAGCAGCACCTTATAATTTTGTTTCTCCTTGTCCGAGAACTCACTTCGAGGGAACTGCAGGAAGACGAGTCGGGTAAAGAGAGCGATATCCGATGTCGGCATCTCCTGACCAGAGAGGATGATGCCGGAGTCAACAGCCGTCGTCTCCTTCTTCTTGTCAAGATCCATATTCATACGAGTGCGACCGGTGCCGTCCCACAGACCCTTCAGAAACTCAATCATCTTCGGGTCGATATCATTCTTGTACTCGTCGATATGCGCCAGGGCATTAGCCGACTGCGCCACCGTGTCATTCAGAGCCGATGGTGTGGAGTTTTGGATATTCGGTGCCGTGTAGCTGATTGTGAACAGCGAAAGCAGCGTGTGGCCAAGCTCCGACTTGCCACTACCTTTCGGACCGAACAGATTGAGGATAGGGAACCAGTGGTTGGCAGAAGTAGAAGTCACCACGTCGCGGAAGAGCGTGGCGAGATAGAAACAGAAGCCAACACGTCCGTTGTCCCCATACACCTTGAACAGCTGCTCTGTAAACTCCTTCAGCGTAACCGAAGAAAGATTGAGATGCACAAACTGCTTCTCAAACGTAAAGAGCTTCGGGTCGTTCTTATAGATAGTCGAACTGGATGGCAGATAGAAGTTGCCCTTATCCTTCAGACGTACTATGCCAAATTCATCAGCAGGGATGAAGTGGCAGTCGTGGAAAACACCGTTGCCAAAAGCGTAGAATCCGGCACGTTGCCAACCCATTTGAGTGATTTCCGTTGCCGTCTCCGTCTTCTCATAAAGGTAAGACTTCAGCTTCGTCAGTTCCTTCTCTGTTCCTTTCCAGATAAAGTTGCCCAGGCCCTCGATTTTCTGCTTGAACTTAGCGAGAGCGATAAGATCCTCCTGCTTCAGTTCCAAAATTTCCTCATGTTTCATCGCATTCTTTATTTTATATAGACGTTTAGGATTTGTTGTATCTTTAATGTGGAACAGCGGAACCATCGTGAAGTTCGACCACTCGTAGACACTGCCTTTCTCCGTTATGGACATGTAGCAGCCGTGGTCAATGTAAAAGCCGTATTTGTGGTTTAGGTCGTCCTCATCCTGCTCCTTATGTTTCTTGTCCTGCTCCTCACGCAGCTTACGCTCCTTATCCACCGCCAGGAGCCACAACCGTCTGCCCTGGTAATACTTCGTGAGCTTGCCGATATACATGGACACGCCCGTCTCATCGTCAATCAGCGACAGGAGATAAGCAATCTTCTTGATGGTCAGTCGCTGCTCCTCCGTGGTGTTCGTTTGCGGAAAAAGTTTGTCAGCCATCCAAAGAATGAAGTCCGTCTCCTCCGTACCGTTGAAGATATTGGCGTTTTTGAAGAACGTGTCCGGATCCTGCTTCTTGTTGTCATCCGTGTCCGGGATTTCCTTGATGCTCACCGACATTCCGGACTCCATAGCGAGTGTGCCAGCTTCCATAACCACCTGAACGCCATGCCCATATGGTTCTCCGTTCTTGGGAGGGTCAGCATCAGGAAGGAAGCACACCTTGCTTGCGATGCGCTTGATGGTAGAGAAATGCGTTTCGTTCCACACCGATCCGAGTGCAGCCACCGTATTGTATATGCCGATAGACTGTAGGCGCATACAATCCGGTGCCCCCTCGACGAGAAACATCTTATCCTGCTTAGCTGCCGTCTTCCAAGCATCCTCGATGCCGAAGAGGACAGTAGATTTGTGGAAGATTAGCGAGTCAGAGCTGTTCAGGTATTTGGGTTGCTGCTCATCTATGCAGCGAGCGGTGAATCCGATTACATGCCCGAAACGGTCATGTATCTGTATTACGATACGATTTTGGTAGAAGTCATAGCCACCACGATTGAGAAGTCCCAACTCCTTCAGGAAGTCCGCCTTTACTGGGAGCTGCTGTAGGGCATGCCCGTCAGCTGGCGCATATCCAATCTCTTTGAGAGTGCAGTAGTCCTTTCCCCAACGGCTATAGGCATACGCTTGTGCTTCCTTCGACTGAAGGAACTGCTTGCGGTAGAAGTCGGCGACCTGCTTGTTGGCTATCCATAGAGCCTCTTTATGTAGACGCTTCTGCTTTGCCTCCGCTGATTCCTGCTCCTCCTCAATCTCCACGTTAGCCTTTTGTGCCAACGTCTTGACGGCTTCAATGAACGTCTTGTTCTCCACCTTTTCTATAAAATGGATGGCATCGCCACCCTCGCCACAGCCGAAGCACTTGAATCTGCCGGTTTGTGGAGAAACATAGAAAGAAGGCGTCTTCTCATTGTGGAACGGACAGCAACCGACGTGTCGCGAGCCACACTTGCGTAGGTGGACGTGTTCGCCGATGAGCGACACGATGTCTGTGCGCTCCAAGATGGTGTCAATGGTTTCTTGTCGTATCATAATGTGGTGTTGAAATAATGCCCTATATCCGCTGTCTCCCGACACTGGATATAGGGACTTAACAGTTATATTGAGGATGATTCTACAGTGCTCTGATAGCGCTTATGTATTCACTCTTCAGAATGTACCATAAGCGACCCTTTTTGTGAGCAGGGATTAGTTTTCGCTCAATCCGTTTTCTTACTGCTTGTGTCGATATGCCAAGCTCTTTAGCCAGTGCAGCGACACTCATGACGGTCTCTTCCTGGTCAATGACAATCTTCTTCATGTCATCATCTGAAATCCTTGGGGATTTGGGTCTTCCAACTGTTCTCTTCTCCATTTTCTCTATTTGTTAGATAATCTTCTCTTGTTTCACAAATTATTGTCGCAACCTCTAAGTCGGAACAATAATGATAGTGTACGAACTTGCCTCTCTGCTTGCCTCTGCCTTGATTGTGACGTGAAGCAAGGCAGTTCAACGACTGCACTTTGTCACAAGGGAGGTAGGCAGACTTCACCTCTCCGGGGTTGATACTATTAACCCACTCTGTGATATTTGTCACTCTTTCTATTTTCATAGATAACTAATTTTGCTGTTTTATTAATTAGTCCGTCTGTAATGAATTCCATGTCGGGTTAGACTATATCAAAGTAAAGGTTAAAAGCGTGAAAACCATTGGTAATATCGCACTTTTTTCGTATCTTTGCATTGTTATATAGAGGATATTCTACGAGAAGAACATCACCCGAATTTTTGCAGCCTGCCTTATCACTTGTCGAACTTTCGTCGGCAAAATTATAAGGAAAAAGAAAGATAAATTCGCAAAATGTAAACTATTTGTACCTACATACCTACTATTTAACACTTTCTATGCGACATAATGATACTTGTCGATAGTAAAGCAATAAAAAGAGTTCTTTAAAATAATAGTTCAAAATCTAAACGTCTGTCTGCTTTCAGTATGTATGTAGGCACGTATGTAAGTAAAATGTGTGACACTTGTGTGACACTTTGAAAAAAACTACTTTGACGTTTGTTTTGTAGAAGATAAAAATTTCCGTCTAAAGCCCTGTAATGATGTGATTTACATAGGATTACAACGGCGTTAGAATTTGGATTCCAAGCGGATCACTTGGATTCCAACGGAATCACGAAAGTACAAAACAACGTCAAAGAGGATTCTACTTCGGTAGTATCCTCTTTGTTGCTTATATACAGTTAGTTACGAGCGAGTAACTTGAAATTCTACTCCGATAGAGTATGTTGTAGGTTATATTTGCAAAAATATATCTTCAACTGATATAAGTAGTGGAGAAAAGTCGCCAAAATAGAGCATTTTACACTCTCTTATATATCAGAAAATATTGATTTCTTCTTAACTGAATAAGGAATATGTCTATTCCTATATTCTTCTCGTAGTTCTTTATTCATACCTTTATTTTCGAGATCGTCTGTATAATTGAACTTGTATGCTTTGTATTTTTCATCATTATCCTTGACGATAGTTCCATCTGAAGCTATATGATAAGACATGACTCGTTTTGCTTATATTCAAAACCAACAGAGGTGACATTAAAAACACATACAAGGATTCGGTTGTATGGCATAGTGGCACAAGCCAGACGCAATTGAACATCATCGGCCTCTTCATGTTTTCCTATGAAGCTTAGGACACTATCAGTTATTGTGGTATCAATAACGACGCCACTATCCATCAAATTGTCTGGTATGGAACAGCATAATCGACACTCTGTTATAGAATGCGATTATGCTGATTCTTATTTGCCTGAGAACGTACAAATGTTAGATGTCGGTGTCTTCGATTTCTCTGCCGAAGATTGTCGGCTTTGGAGGTGCAAAAGCGCCACCTGCATCCTCATATTCAATGTCCGAACTGCTACTTGGCTTATTGATGTTGCCGTCATAATTAACACCGGGGGATGAGCATAACACCATAGGGACATCCTCCAAATCATAAACCTCTATCTCAGGCTTAACGTATTGTTTTTTCATTGTTTACTTGTTTTTAAGTTGTTGTTTTCTTATTCACGTTTACTTTGCCTTCTTCATCAGTCCGTCAATCTCTTCAAATTCTTTTCCCATATTAAGATTCAGATAGATGGTATAGAGCGGCATTGCCCACTTTGACTGTGCGTCAGGGGCGAGCTTGCGGTATCGCTCCATATAGGGCAACGCCTTTCTATAGAGTTGCTGCATCTGACGACGCTGCGTGCGACTGGTAAGCTTCTGATTGTCAAGTGCCACAGCCTGATTATAGTAAGCCAGGGCTGCATTGAGGTAAGGGTCAGCCTTGGTGGAATCGGCGGCGATGAGGGCATCACTCAGCACAAGACACTCATCGTAACGCCCCTGCAGGAGCAGGACCGAGCTTTTAGCGAAGCGTGCCACGAAAGAGAGCGAGTCGGCTTTCAGGGCGCGGTCGCAGAGCGAGAGTGCGCGGCAGGTGTCGGCGCTGCGGAAATAATAGTCGAAGAGATGACTGAAGAAATAGTCTGACTTCGGATAGGCATCGAATCCTTTGTGGAGGACGGCAAGGCAAGCCGTCGTGTCTGCCTGCTGACGGTAAGCGTCCGCCATGTAGCGGCAGACGATGTCGAGGTGGGCTGTGTCAGCCTGCGCCAGATCCGCATGAGCAAGAGTCTTCTCCGGCGACGACGCACGGTGACCGCAGAAGACAGCATTGAATGCCACCTTCGGCATCATGGGGTCTTTCTGTGCGAGGTTGTAGGAAGAGAAGAGAGGCTGGCGGGCACAGTCGATGTAAGCGTCAAAGAAAGTCCACGCCTTGAGATAATCCCCTTTCGCCATGAAGAACAATCCGCCCGTCTGCAGATTCCGGCGGTAGGTATTGAGCCATGACGCATGTTTACGACGATACTTCAGCTCCTCACGTCCCTTACGGTCCGGGCGTGCGTCCACCGAATCGAGACCCTCCAAGACACCGAACAGACGATAAGTGACATCGAAGAGACTCGCCGTATCGGTGGTCTGCTTCAGATACATCTGCTCGTTGAGAGCTTCGTACTGCTTGCGCACGGCATCGAAGAGCACCAGCCATATCTTATCGTTATCTCTATTGGCAGAGTCGACAAGGAGATGACGCATGGAAGCCTCAGCCTCAGCAAGCTTCTTACCTGCCTTTACATTGTCCTTCGCCTGAGCTATCTCCTTGCGCTGTGCAGCGACAGGAACGGCAGAGGAGAGAGAGAGGAGAAGGAGGAAGAAGAGAGCGAATAGTTTACGTATCATAATGGCAAATAATTTGAGATTAGGGATTATCGTAAATAAATTAAAAAAGAACGAGAGTGTGCCAAACCCCTTATGTATTGACACACCCTCGTAAAGATTTTGCATAATTATGGTGCAGTCAAATCATGCAGACCGCTGCCACTCCTTACTGTGCAAGCTCCTTAGTACGGGCGTCGTTCTCGCCGTATAGATTGTAGTAAGTGTTGTAGAGGAGGTAACGCCAGTTTGCACGCTCCTGGTTGGGATCGAGCTGACGAGCCTTCTCAAGGTAGCCCTGAGTCTCCTCGAGGAGCGGCTTCTGCTGCTCGAACGTAGCAAGACCGGCAGCCTTATTGTTGATGCTGAAGCCTAACCATGTGAGCACAAGGGCATCCTCCTTGATAGAGTTTGCTTTCTTGAAGTCAGCGATAGCCTCGTCCCACTTGCTCTCGTTCATCTCAGACTGGCCCTTTACGGCGAGAGCCATGAAGTCATTGGGGTTCTTTGCGAGGCGCTTGTTGAGAAGATCAGCCTGCTTGTCCTTCATGCCGAGTGTGCCGTAGAGTGTAGCGAGGTTTGTAAAGATGGTCTCGTTCTCAGAGTCGTTTGCATAGAGAGCTTCGAACGACTTGAGGCACTTAACCGAGTCCTCACGTGTCTTCATACTCTCCTGCATGAGCGCCATCTTGATGCTGAGGGCGTCCTTGTAAGAAGCGGTATCCTTAAGCGAAACGTCAATGTACTTGTTGGCAAGGTCCATGTTCTTGTTCTGGTAAGCGAGCACACCTGCTACGCGGGCTACCTCACCGAGGTTCTCATCGGGAGCCTTGCTCTTGTCGAAGTCATTGAAGAGAGGAGACACAGCGCTCTCTACGTAAGCTCCGAAGAGGTCGAGTGCAGTCTTCTGGTCTTCCTTCTCGAGAGCGCCCTGACCTACGATTACGAGGTGGATGCGGAGAGGCCAAAGAGCCTCCTGAAGCTTCTTGTGGAACTTGGGAGCCACCTTGCCCTTAGCGTTAGGGAGAGCGTCATACTTGTCGCACTGCTCAGCGTCGAGGAGGGCGTTCTTAAGAGCTACTGCCATACCCATGTTGTCGACAGCCTTCTCGCCTGCCTGACCCATCTGCTTCATCATCTGGTTCTCCTGGATGATTGAGATCTCGTGGTTAGCCTTGTTGAGCGAGAGTTCTACGAGCTTGTGGTAAGCCTTAGCCTTCTCGTCGTTACTGAGAGTAGAGAGGCAAGACTGGAGCTGGCCCTGAGCCTCAGCATAATCCTTCGACTTAAGGACGCTCTTGAGGTCCTGTGCGAATGCAGACGATGAAGCTACGATCATCGCTGCCATGATAAATAACTTTTTCATAATCGAATAGTTTTGTTACAGTTATTATTGATTGTTATTATCTGTTGTTGACTCGACAATGGTGTCGGGTGACGTAGTCTCTACGTCGTCCAGCTTCTCGTCCTCGCCTACCTTCTCCTCCAGTTCAGAGCTCATCACCTTGCATACGCTGGCGATTACGTCGTTCTTCTTGGCGAGATTGATGAGGCGAACGCCCTGTGTGGCACGTCCCATGACACGGCAGTCGCGAACGGCAAGACGGATGGCAATGCCGCTCTTGTTGATGATCATGAGGTCGTTCTCATCGGTGACATTCTTGATGGCAACGAGACGTCCGGTCTTCTCTGTCACGGCGATGGTCTTCACGCCCTTACCGCCACGGTTGGTCTTGCGATAGTCCTCCACGCTTGAACGCTTGCCGTAACCGTTCTCCGAAACCACCATTACGGTCTCGTTCTCGGCGTCGTTTACGATGATCATGCCCACAAGCTGGTCGTCGTCGCCGTCAAGCTGCATACCGCGTACACCCGTTGAGACACGGCCCATTGGTCGTACGGCAGACTCGTCGAAACGTACGGCGCGACCGTTGCGGTTGGCGAGGATAATCTCGTTATTGCCATTGGTAAGGCGAACGTCCACCACCTCGTCGCCTTCGACGATGTTAATGGCGTTCACACCATTGGTGCGTGGGCGTGAGTAAGCCTCAAGGAGCGTCTTCTTGATGGTGCCGTTCTTTGTAGCGAACACCACGTAGTGTGAATTGACAAACTCCTCGTCGTTGAGTCCGCGGAGGCGGAGAAGAGCGTTGACAGAATCGTCCGGCTCAATATTGAGAAGGTTCTGGATGGCGCGTCCCTTGAAGTTCTTGTCGCCGTCGGGTATCTCGTAGCACTTAAGCCAATAGCAGCGTCCCTTGCGTGTGAAGAACAGCATGGTCTGGTGCATTGTGGCAGGATAGATAAACTCGGTGAAGTCCTGCTCGCGTGTGCGTGCTCCCTTTGATCCTACGCCGCCGCGTGCCTGCTCACGATACTCGCTGAGCGGTGTGCGCTTGATGTAGCCCATGTGGCTGACGGTTATCACAACGGGGTCGTTCGGATAGAAGTCCTCTGCATTAAACTCATGCTCGAAGGGCTTTATCTCTGTGCGGCGCTCGTCACCATACTTCTCCTTCACCTCAAGCAGCTCGTCCTTCATCACCTTCTTGCAAAGTTCGGGGTCGTCAAGGATGGCCTGGAGATGGGCGATGAGACGCTCCAACTCCTCAAACTCGGCATGGAGCTGATCCATACGCAGTCCGGTAAGCTGTGAGAGGCGCATGTCCACGATGGCCTTTGACTGTATCTCGTCCAGCTCGAAACGCTTCTCGAGGTTGCGCTGAGCCTCTGACGGTGTGGCAGAAGCACGGATGATGTGTACCACCTCGTCAATGTTGTCGCAGGCGATGATGAGTCCCTCAAGGATGTGGGCACGCTCCTGTGCTTTCTTAAGGTCGAACTTGGTGCGACGGATGGTCACGTCGTGACGATGCTCCACGAAGTACTTCACACACTCCTTAAGTGTGAGGAGGCGCGGACGTCCGTTGACAAGGGCGATGCAGTTGACGGAGAACGACGACTGCATGGCTGTCATCTTATAGAGCTTGTTGAGGATGACGTTGGCGTTGGCGTCGCGCTTTACGTCCACCACGATACGCATACCCTGACGTCCCGACTCGTCGTTGACGTTGGAGATGCCGGTCACTCTTCCGTCCTTCACGAGGTCAGCGATGCTCGACACGAGGTCTGCCTTATTGACGCCGTAAGGAATCTCTGTGATGACAATCTTGTCGTGAGAGTCGCCGCTCTCAATCTCGCTCTTGGCACGCATCATGACGCGTCCACGACCGGTCTCGTAAGCCTGGCGAACGCCGGTAAGACCGTATATGTAAGCTCCCGTAGGGAAGTCAGGTGCCTTGATGTGCTCCATGAGTCCGTCCAGATCGATGTCAGGATTGTCAATGTAAGCGCAGCATCCGTCAATCACCTCGCTGAGGTTATGCGTGGGGATGTTGGTTGCCATACCGACAGCAATACCGTTACCGCCGTTAACGAGGAGGTTCGGAATCTTTGTAGGCATTACGGTTGGCTCCATGAGCGTGTCGTCGAAGTTGGGCGCCATGTCCACGGTGTCCTTCTCAAGGTCGTCCATGATATGCTCTCCCATCTTAGAGAGTCGGCACTCCGTGTAACGCATAGCAGCCGGCGAGTCGCCGTCCACAGAGCCAAAGTTACCCTGTCCGTCCACAAGCATGTAGCGCATGTTCCAGTCCTGTCCCATGCGTACTAACGCACCATAGACAGAAAAGTCGCCGTGCGGGTGATACTTTCCGAGCACCTCACCAACGACGCGGGCACATTTCTTGTAGGGATTGTTGCTGGTGTTTCCAATGCCGAGCATACCGTAAAGTATGCGTCGGTGTACGGGCTTGAATCCGTCGCGCACATCGGGCAAGGCACGGGAAACGATCACCGACATACTATAGTCGATGTATGAGCGTTTCATCTCCACCTCAATGTTGACTTTCTTAATTCTGTCTTGATCGATAGTCTGATTTTCGTCCATTTTATATTATTAATTTGTTTCGTTCACGAAGGCATAAATGACGAAAAATCGCCGTAAATGCCTTTCTTTTGCCCTACATTCGTTTATAGGGATATGTTTCAAGGTGTAAAATTACAAAATAATTTCCGGTTAGCAATGCTTAGAAAGCTTAAAAAACGTGTTTTTAGACAAATAGAGGTATTGCGGGACAATTATCGGGAACCAAAATGTTACATTTCTATTAAAAGAACATTTAATCTTTGTACATTCAGATTATTCGGTTTAACTTTGCACTCTAAAAAAATATAAGTAACACATGTTTCATATTTCAGAATTCATCTTCTTAGGCGGCTTCATAGTGTTCATTGCCGCAATACTCGTTCTCGACATGCTTGTCATTGACAAGAAGGCGCACGAAGTGTCAATACGTGAAGCCGGCACATGGACGGCTGTTTGGATAACTCTCGCCTTGGCTTTCTCCGCCTTCCTTTGGTTTAAGGGCGACATGGTGCACGGAATAAGCAGCTTCGCCGACCTGAAAGCAGTAGCGACGGCGTACGCTCCGCACCTGAAACTCGACCCGTCTGACTTTGAGGCGAGCCTGCAGCAGTACAGACATTACATGACCATAAGCTACATATCGGGCTACCTCATCGAGAAAACGCTGTCCGTGGACAACCTCTTCGTGATGATGATGATATTCACGGCGTTCGGCGTGGGCAAGAACGAGTATCAGCACGTGCTCAACTGGGGCATCCTCGGAGCCATAGTGCTGCGCTTCGTGTTCATATTCTTAGGCGCAGCCATCATCAGCCGCTTCGACTGGGTGTTGCTGGTGTTCGGTGGCGTACTTATATATAGTGGTGTAAAGATGTTCCTCGACCGCAACAAGAAGGAGGAGATGGACGTGCAGAAGAACCCTATAGTGCGTCTGCTCTCGAAGACGGGCCGCATACACACACAGTTTGAGGGCGACCGCTTCTTTGTGCGCAAGGCGGGACGCCTGATGTTCACACCGCTCTTCGTAACGGTGCTCGTCATAGAGTTCAGCGACCTTATCTTCGCCTTCGACAGCATTCCTGCCGTATTCTCTGTGTCGCTCGACCCCTACGTGGTGTTCTTCTCCAACATCTTCGCCATACTCGGACTGCGTGCAATGTTCTTCCTCCTGGCTGCCATCGCCGACCGCTTCCGTTATCTGAAGACGGGTGTGTGCGTGTTGCTGCTCTTCATCGGTGCGAAGATGCTCATACATGAGTGGGTGGAGATTGACGCTGTGGCTTCGCTCTGCATCATAATCGGCGTATTGGTAGTGAGCATAGGCGCATCGCTGCTGCCGCAACGTAAGCAAATATAATAGCATTAAATTCTCACAATGGCAATATATGGCAATTCCCGGCGTTTTTTCCGAGAATTGCCATATATACTTTTACGCTGATTATCAACCATTTACACATATAATATGGCAATTAAAGCAACGCATTCAAACTTTTTTATTTTTTCTTCACCAGTCTAATGACATACCCAGACCAAAGGCACCATACGGCAAGTATTCCCATCACGAAGATAAATATATATGTAGCAATACTACCTATGAAGATTCTACCGCTATGAGCCTCCAGAGCCACATTCCATAATGACATGGGCAGTTGGTTCATATAAGCGGGTTGTGGCGCAAAGTCGGTCCCTTCATTATACTCAGCAATGACAGGCGTATCAGAGAAATCCTGGCTCATACCTGCTATCGCCTTTTTTCCGAATGGTGCGCCAGCGTTCTTTAAAGCAGCTTTCCCGGTATAATAATCAACGGTTGTCCCCTTTACTCTATCCCAAACAAAGAGACCACTAAACGAACCGCAATACCATTTACCATCTTTGTTTTTCTGAAGGACATTCAATCCCATAACACTGACTGGTGGAGTATTGGAGATGGACTCCAACTTTCCTGTCTGGAAATTCACGGAAAAGAAACCATCCGAAGTTGACAAGAGCCAGTCACCGAACTTTTCATCATAACGCACCATACGGAGTTTGTCATTCCAAGGATTCTTGCTATGAAGCGTCGTCCCAGGAACAGACGGCATCTTGTTCAACACCAAGGCTATCATCACAGGTGGACGAAGGCACCAACCTGTCAGGGCTATCAACAAAGTAAGCATGATGGTGTATCGGCCTATTTTGTCATGCCATTGTAGCGAAAAGCGAAGCAACCTCTTCTGTTTAGGCTTTAACCAGAAGATAAGACCTGAGATGCAGAGCAACACCAGGATTATGGCAATGCCATCTACGATGAGTTTACCAATGCTGCCAAACAACTCTCCACTGTGAAGCAGCCATATCGTACGAAAGACTGTAACCTTCCCATCATACTCCTTTGGCATAGGCAATTCTATCCGGTGGAAGTTCTGATAAGGTGGCAAGGAAACATAAGCATAGGAGCGGCTGAGAACCAAAAGCGTATCTCCATGAGCAGAAATGTCGCTCAACTTCTCTTCCGGCTCTGTTGGAAGAGTTACGCTTTTCCATATTTTGTGACTCCCCAACCGGTAGAGTGAAAATGGAGATACCGACCAGACAGAACCATCATCCGTCCTGATAACATTCCTTATCTGTCGGCTGTCTGCTCCTGCTGGCATCCCCTTATTAAAGTCCTTGAATGTAGATGCTGTAGAATCCGTTTGCCAGATTCCCCCATTTCCATACAGCAAAATGGCATCATCCAAAGCAAGCGTTCCCCTCAGCAAACCGCCATTCCATTTCTGAAACTCATAACGACTTGGCAGGTACTTCCTGCTCACGTTCACATCCTTGATGAGTGAACGATGATTGAGCAGGATGCCTGACACGCAGAACATCAGCATGAAGAAGCTCAAGCCGATACCAAGCCATTTATGTTGTTTTCTCCAAGTTCCTTTCTTCATTGATTTCCTTATCTGATTATCTATCTTATTTCTTTTCTTTCTTCGCCCTTGCATCCTTGACAATCTTTCCTGCCAAGAAACAAAGTTCTATCACCATTACCACCCAATGCCAAGGATATTCGCTCGGATGTGCAATGAGCTTCCCGATGATGCCCGTGCGATTAAATGCCTCTACCGCTATCCAGAACACGATGACCGTTGCCGTACCCATTCTGATGTTTGCTCCCCACGATTGCAAGTGGAGTTGCTTGCGAAATACGTATGGGGCGGAAAGCAAGGCACCGAAGGCTACACCGAAGGTGACTGGACTCTCACGACCAAACAATTGAGGATCGTAGAGGTTCATCAGCAGGAGATAGCAAGTCCAGAGCATTGTGTTGATTTCCATGAAGGTAACAATGCTGGTGTGGCGTGTCATCGGGCGAGCGGCGATGAGTCGCTTGTTCTTCCCCAAGAAGAGCGTCTGCCACCAGTTGAGGAAGTTGCAGGCATTTCGGGAACAGAAGATGTAGAGCAACATCACCATTGCCCACAAGCCAAAGGTGGCAGGGAGCAGAAGATATTCAGGGCGGCTCAACACCTCTCCCGTTGTGGGGTCAATCTCAGCATGTGTGCCCCAACGATGGGCATAATACATGAAGAGGAAATCCACCCAACCCGTCCAGTAGAACATGCCACCGATAAGTCCGAGCAAGGTTTGGCGAGTCTGTCCCTTGACGAAAACACCGACCACCACCATCACCAAGCCCACGAATCCCACAGCCATGCCAGCACCCAACAGTTGCGTGCCGTCGTAGTTGTCCTTCAATACTCGTGCCACCAAGTGAACCATGGGCATGCTTCCCAATATCACGCCCATCGACACTATGGATTTCCACCAATTCAATTGTTTCATAATGTTTAATGTTTGATATTGAATTACTTTAGTTCATCGAGATAGTAACTGATTCTTCCTCCCTCATCACCTATCTGCACATTGGCATCATACCAGGAGATAATCTGGAGCTTGTAATATCTCTCGCCATCCCACGAACGGATTACGTAGGTATGGAAAGAAGGAGTATATACTGGAGGTGGACCCGAGAAACTCATTGCCTTTTCGAGTACCGGATTGCCGCTTACCAACTGCTTGGCAGGACCGTTGTTCGGGTCGAACCAAGGGTTCTCGTTCATATCCAGTTTGTTGGCGATGCAATACTTGTTCCAGTCGTTCTGCGACATGGTGACATAGACACTTGCTGAATCATCCACGGCGAAAGTCATGTTGTGTTCTGCCAGATAAGCATCCACCTGCGCCTTGCTCGTCCACTTGTCATATTCGCCATAGCCCAGGTCGGCAGCACCGCCCTTGCCTGGTCCGCTCGTTCCGCTGTTGGTGCGGAGCTGATAACCATTGAAGGCGAGGTCCCACTCCGTAGCAGGATAAGCCATCGTATTGGGGTCATCCTCCTTGTTCTCCATCACTAAGATGCTGTTGGCTTGTCTCTTCACCGTCTTATAGGTTAACTTGCCTGTAGATTGATTCTTGGTGAAGATGGTATCGCCGTTCTCATCACGCTCTGCATCCTCGAAGATGTTCTTCTGCACACCTTCGCTCCAATACTTTACGAGCTTGGCAGTACCTTTATAATGGAAATACTCCTCTATCGGTTTGCCATCAATAAAGGCGATGACACTCTGGTTAGGATTCAGCACATTATAGCGATGTCCCGTCTTCAGGTCAAAATAGAGCCAGTCGTTGGTAACACCCGTGCTATAACCTGTTTTTCGGGGCAAGGTATGACCTGTGAAGTCCTCAGCCTCGTAAGATACGCAGCTCGTCATTGCGGCTGCCATACCTATTATATATAGTAATGCTTTCTTCATTATTTCTTCTTTATTTCTTCTTTCTAAATGCTTTTACCAATTCATCTACCAACACTTCCACCTGCACATGCGCCTTGGCTCCTGCCGTGGCTGGCACGTTAAACATGGTGATGCCCGAACCTAAGGTCTTTGGCACATAGTTAAAGATGTTATCCACACCCACCGTCACCTTCACCTTATTATAGAAGGTCTGAATCACCGACAGGTTGCACAATACATACTGTGGCAATTTGCATCGGAAGTAGGCATCGTGGCTCTCACCGTTTACAGAGAGTCGGTCCTGCACATCGAATTTCTTCTCACCCATGTAGCTTGCCGAGAAGGTGGCGCCCAGGCGGTAGTTCTTCTTCGTGTACTTATAGTCAAGGCTTGCCGTGGCAGCATGAGGCGAAGTGGTGTTCACCTGGATGCCATCCGTCTTGCTCACGTTCACGTAGCTGTAGGTGGCATTCATCGTGAAGTGGTTGAGGAAGTGCCAGCGCATGATGGTCTCCAGTCCGATGAGGTTCTGCTTGGCGAGGTTGGTGTATTCAAAGTTATACTGCATGTCGTAGATGCGCCATACGCCCTCTATCTTCTTGCGGAAGAAGTTGCCATACACATTGCCCGAGATGAAGAAGTTGTCGTTCGAGTACTCTGTGCCCAGGCTCACGTAGTTGTTCTTCTCAGGCTTCAGGTCCTCGTTACCCTTTATCATGAACATGCCGAGGTGGTCCCAGTTGAAGAACAGCTCCTTGATGCTTGGCGAACGGTAGCCCATCGAGTAGTTGGCTCTCCATGCCCAGTGATCCGACGGACTCCACTTGAAGGCAATCTTAGGCATCGCCATCAGTCCGAAGGCACGGCTGAAGTTGGTTCTCACACCTGCCGAAACCATCCAGTGGTCGTTCATCGTCCACTCGTCCTGCAGGAAAGCCTCCGTCTCTTTTAATGAACGGGTGCGCATGATGTGGGAGGCATCGCCGTTGAATCGGTCGCTCGTCAGGTCATCACTCAGGTGCTCGATACCGAGGATGAGGTCGTGACCCTCGAACTTCTGCGAGGTGATGGAGAGGCGAGGCTGGAAGATACGGCTCTTATACACTTTGGTACGCTCGTCGATACGCTCGTGACGCTTGAAGCGGTCGTAGAAGTCGCCATGAAGGGAGGCGGTAATCTTGAACCAATCCTTAAATGTATATTTAATCTTAGTACCAGCCGTCCAGTCACGCGCCTGACTGAAGGTCATGTCCTGAATGAGGTCGTAGGTATTCATATAGAACGCACTACCGTAGGCAAGAATCTCCAGGTTTTTGAAAGGGTCGTAGAAAACCTTCTGCGATACCGAGATATGCTCCGTGCCCTCGATGCCCATTGGCGGACGGGAAGCCACGCTGGTAATGGTCACGTCGTGGTCGAGCCAAGGGTTCGCCTCTTGGGTATAGACCTTCTTGTCGTTCTCCGCCTGGTACATGTAGAAGGCATCGCTCGAAGAATACCACACATCCGTCTGCGAGGTCACCTTGCCAGCATTGAATCCTGCCGACACCCAGCTCTGCAGGTTCGGGCGGTCGGCGTTCTTCTCAAACATATACAGGAAGTCCTTTTTGGATGGATTCTTGTAGTTGGTCTCGTTCATCTGTCCCCAGCGTACACCAGCCTGAATGTCGATAGGCTTGGTGGTCTTCTTGGTGATGAGATTGATGACGGCACCCGATGCACGGCTTCCGTAGAGGGTACTGCTGGCACCCTTCACGATTTCGATGCGGTCGATGGCATGGAGGTTGAAACGCTCATAGTCGAGGTTACCTGCCATGTCGCCCGTCAGTCGCTCACCATCCTGTAAGAAGAGCACGTGGCGGGCATCCAATCCCTGCATGGAGATTTCGTTGCCGAATCCCACTTTCTGGATGTTCATACCCGGGGTCTCCTGCTGCAGAGCCTTGGTCAGGTCGGCATAGCCTGCATCTACCAGTTCCTTACCGCCGATCACCTGCGTGCTCACTGGCGAGAGCTTGATAGGTCGGGCAGTACGGGAACCAGTAACCACCACCTCATTCACCTTCATCACGTCCTCGGTCATGAAGAGCTTGAGGGAGCTGTCGCTTCCGATGGTTCCATTCAGAGGGTTGTAGCCCACGGATACCACCTGGTAATAACACTTGCCACTCTGAGGCACCTCGACGGTAGCCTCACCGTCCATGTTGGTCACAACACGTTGTGGCGATTTCAATTTCTCATTGTCGGCGTAGGTGATGACTGCGCCGATGATTGGTTGCTCAGTGGCTTTGTCGAAGATACCGAACTTCACCTTTCGCTGTGCAGCGATAGGGAGGGCGAGTATCAGCAGCAAGCCGATGAGCATTACATTTCTAATTGTCTTCATTTATATTGTCATTCTATTTTTTCCAAATCCTTACACGATTTCAGCCTCGCTATGGCTTGTTTCTCTTCCCTTCATTTTTTACTTGCAAAAAGAAAGAGAGATATGTCTGGGCATACCCCTCTTTCCTTTATATATAGCTATGGGCTCTTACTTGATACCGTTAGCTTCTTTGTATGCTTTCAAGTCTGCCTCGTACTTTTTCTTGTCTGCATCAAAAGTTGCGAGACGTGACTTGTCAATGGTCTGCTTGAAACACTCGGAACGCACGTTCATCATGTTATAGTTGACAATGAACTGTATTTCATGTGTTTTGGCATTGTAATAACCTTGCACGCTACTGCCTTTTGTACTTGATGCAGAACCATCGGTGTCTGTACCCCATACAGAACCATCTACCCCCTTGAACTTTATCCAACCATCACCTGTATATTCTTTCTGCTCCCAAGAGTTGAGAACCATGGTCTTGACATCACACTTAAAATTGATAATCATTCCCATGTTTCCGACCGTGAAGTCAAGCAAAGAAATGGTGAAAGTTTGTGCGTCAGTCTTACTCCATTCAAACTTAAACTTTGTAGGACATCCCTCCGGTAAAAGGGTCTTGTTCACTCCATTCATCGTTGCATTTGTTCTAAGCACAATTTCACCATTCAGGTAATTTGTTGCCTCTTTCACAAGTTCTGTATTTGCATCAGCATCTGTAATTTCTTCATCAGAAGAACATGATGCTTGCAAAATAAGGCACATTAAGCAAAGCAAGAACAAAGCAAGTGTCTTTATTGTTTTCTTCATTTCCGATTAACATTTAAAATCCACCCATTCAAAGGGTGAACTTCTAAAACACATTAAAAGTATTTACTCTGCTTCACGATTCCAAGTACCCTCAAAGGTTACAACTGCTTTAAATGATACTCCAAGGTAGGTAGCATCTATAGATGAAACTGTAAATTTCAAATCATTTCCGGTCTGAGAACCATCGACATTAGCCTTGAACTCCTTTTTAGAAATCAAAGGCATCTTGAACAAGATGGCTTTGTCAATATCTTGTTTGAATGAGCCATCTGTGACAGTAATTTTTTGAGCATCAATAGTGATGGTACCTGGCATTTTGCCAATTTTGAATGCATCAACATACAAGTTGATTGTTCCGTTTGCGTTGACAGTCAATTCTGCCTCAATTGGGCTATATGGGTCTTTGTCACCATTCATGTAGACATAAGTCAAAGCACCTTTGTAAACACCTTCTTTTAAAGAAGAACCATCACTTGCATTAGCCTTGTTAGGCATTACAAACATGCTGACAACAGCCAGAATCATCAAAATAAAATGTTTCATAATTGTTGTTTTAAAAAAATATAAAAATTAATATTAAAGATATTTACTCCATCTATAAGCACCATATCTTTTATAGGCACGATAATCATCGTCTAGATTATCCCTATATTTTGTTATAAAAGCCTTTGCTGATTCTGTATTAAACACATCTTCCGAAATAGCCAAATTTATTGTTTCTGAACTATTTGAAATATCTTCTAGCGTATTGTCACTTTTCAATACATATTGCAGATTAGGATATATTATAGAGGTATCGGCTAATTTCAACAAATTCAATTCAGAAATAGCTTTTATACCAGACAAATCCATTTCTTTCAAAGAAGGTAAATCGTACAAGAAAATGATACCAGTAATTCCAATTTCTGATTTTGGAAGCTTGATTTCTTTCAAATTGCTACATGACAAACAATTAAGTCCATTGCCCCAACGTACATCGAAATCTTTAATCTTTTGATTTGCAATAAGAGTATTCGTCAAATCAAGTGATTCGATATTGCTATTACGCTCTAAGGACATATTTACCAAATTAGTAGCTTGTGACAAATCTATTTGTGGTAAAGTATTTATATTACATAAACCCAATGCTACAATATTTTTTCTTGGTGCGATATATGAAATAGAGCAATTATCAGACAAATTGTTCACTGTTACAGCAAATGGGTCATAGTAAGGATTATTTATAAAGTATTCAACACCCGCATAACTCTTTACTTTATCAGCATCAGCAAAAGAATTATCAAAGCCGATATATATATCCTCGCCTTTGCTCACTAAATCCATTGGCTTACTAATGTCAATATGCGTATCATCAGCAAACAAAGAAGCGAATTTTGTTTTCAAATAAGCACGGAAGTATTCATCAGGAATCTCTCTCAAAGTATTATACTTCTCCAAAGAACCCTTATCATTTACCATTTGCATGTCAACTGTCTTATTCTCTGACTCATTCTGGGTATAGAAAGGCATCAAATCCTCTACATTATACTTGCAAGAAGCAGGGAGATAAAGTTTTGTAAACTCATGAAGGATAGTAGCTTTCACCTCATCATTCTCAACCTTGGCTGTTACCAAGCCGTCGAAGTCATAGATGTCATTGCCTTGCAAGTCAAGACCTGTAATCTGTGAAGGAAGTGAAGCGATATGGAAAACTGGACCATATCCATTGCTGCTAAGGTTCAACTCTTTCAAATTAGGAAAAACAGAAAGTTCCTTCAAGGCAGCGGTATCAACCTTTGTGCCTGAAAGGTCGAGAGATGTGGTGCTGTTGGCTTTGTCGTCAAGGAGCATTTTGCCATTTTCATCAAACTGGTATCCCTTAGCTTTGAGGATAGTCATCAACTCTGAGTTGCTTACAGCCACATTGCTGTAAGAAGGTGCATCGTCGTCACTGCTGCAAGAAGCAAAGCCGAGGCAGAGTGCCAGGGCAGCGAGACCGATGAAATTCTTAAAAATCTTCATTGTTTTTTTGAACTTTTAAAATGTTTAATTAGAGTATTTATTATTAGTTGATTATCAGTGTTATACGCTCTAAACGGTAGAAAAGTGACTGTGTGGATTCTATATAGATACGAAATGTGTAACATTTAACGTCTTTAACTTTCGCTTACATTAAAAACTACCAAATAGTGTTTGGATGGGAACGTTTCAACCGAACTCAAAATGTGATAAACAAAAGTTATCCAATGATATTTTAGAGGGGTTGGGTTGAAACAACTTCCCTTAAAGGATGTGATTGCAAATCATTCCCTTCTATTCTATAAGAACCAATAAAAATGTAGCCTATCATACTGTTATCCTACATTTTTACACAAGTAGAAAAGCAGATTCCAATACTGATTTTTGGAGTCTGCTTTTCCGAAATGGTTAAGTATATCTTATTTTTTGTTTTATAGATTTAATGGTTGCCTAAAGAACGTAAGTTCTATTTATGGCTTATGTTCAATATATACCAACATGAAGTGGTGAAGAAATTTCTTATATACCTCACCTTCCAGACCCAATGTGGCAAGAGCCGTGGGGTAAGGTGGAACTTCTGTTTGTAATGTGGGTTGATGAACCAAAGTTTTTGATATGTGCCCCTTTTCTCTGCAATGATGGAACATATCTCAAACTGGTGGTAAAAATCAAAGTCATATTCATTGTCTGGTAGCAACTGTCCAGTTGCCAGCAATGCATTGACAAGCAGATTGTTAAGGTCGGAAGCCACGTTGAAGTCGTAGCTTTTGCCAGAATCAGACCTGTAGCTCTGATTCGGTGTGGTCAATTCACGAATGGCCCTAAGTATTGTGTCTGCGCTGCATG
>ERZ1026901.79-NODE-79-length-83559-cov-36.389838_pt1 | contig 83559 bp, 70 predicted proteins | sample MGYA00380179_ERZ1026901 | MGnify/ENA primary metagenome ERZ1026901 (study PRJEB33269, sample SAMEA4719815) | human gut metagenome | biome: human-associated habitat; feature: organic feature; material: feces | place: Cameroon | collected 2013-10 ... | reverse complement strand
GCAAGGTGATAGGTAGGATGAAAGAAAATATTTCTTGTATGCAGTTTTGAAGGTATATATAAGGTAAAAAGCAATCAACATATGTTGGTTGCTTTTTAATTGTTATTATACTGAAAATGTGCTAAAATTAACGAGAAATGCGGCCTGACTCATGACCGTAAAGATCATATTTATTTTTTGAAGGAGGAATCTAATATTATGATTACCTGGAACAACTTAGATACCCTTGCATCATTCAAAGAACTTGAAAAAGTTGAGCGAGTAAATCTTGTAGAAGCAATGACAGGAGAAAGCGGAGCAGAACGAGTAAAGAGTTACAGCGTTCCGATGGCAGAAGGACTTACTTACAATTATGCTGCAAAGCAGGTTGATGATAAAGTACTGGCAGCACTTGCAAAATTAGCAGATGAAGCACAGCTGGCAGAGAAATTTGAAGCACTTTACAACGGAGAAGTGATTAACACAGGCGAGAAACGTCTGGTACTTCACCACATGACACGTGGACAGCTTGGAGAAGCTGTAGAGGCTGACGGAGTGGACAAGCGTGCATTCTATACAGAACAGCAGGCTAAGATTGCAGACTTTGCAAACAAAGTACATGCAGGAGAGATCACAAACGGCGCAGGAGAGAAGTTCACAACGGTTGTACAGATCGGTATCGGTGGAAGTGACCTCGGACCTCGTGCAATGTATCTTGCACTTGAGAACTGGGCTAAGAAGAATGACACATTCAAGATGGAAGCCAAATTCATCAGTAACGTAGACCCTGATGATGCGGCAGCTGTACTTAATTCTATCGATGTTGCACATTCTATCTTCGTACTGGTATCAAAATCAGGAACAACACTTGAGACATTAACCAATGAATCATTTGTAAAAGATGCACTGAAGAATGCGGGACTGGATGCTTCTAAGCACATGATCGCTGTTACAAGCGAGACATCTCCGCTTGCTAAGAGTGACGATTATCTTGCAGCATTCTTCATGGATGACTATATCGGAGGACGTTATTCTTCTACATCTGCAGTTGGAGGCGCTGTATTATCTCTGGCATTCGGACCGGAAGTATTTGCACAGTTCCTTGATGGTGCTGCAGCAGAAGATGCACTTTCTAAGAACAAAGATGTATTCAAGAACCCTGCTATGCTGGATGCACTGATTGGTGTATATGAGAGAAATGTATTAGGATATCCAAGTACGGCCGTACTTCCATATTCCCAGGCACTGAGCCGTTTCCCTGCACATTTACAGCAGTTGGATATGGAATCTAACGGTAAATCTGTCAACCGTTTCGGTGAGCCGGTAGCTTACCCTACAGGTCCGGTCATCTTCGGAGAACCGGGAACAAATGGACAGCATTCTTTCTATCAGTTACTGCATCAGGGAACCGACATTGTGCCGTTACAGTTCGTTGGATACAAGAACAGTCAGATGGCAACAGATGTTGTGATCCAGGACAGCACAAGCCAGCAGAAACTTTGTGCAAACGTAGCTGCCCAGATCGTTGCATTTGCATGTGGTAAATCCGATGAGAACCGTAATAAGAATTTCGAAGGCGGACGTCCATCAAGCATCATTATCGGAGAGCAGGTAAATCCGGGATCTCTCGGTGCACTTCTTGCACACTTTGAGAATAAAGTTATGTTCCAGGGATTTGTATGGAATGTGAACAGCTTTGACCAGGAAGGTGTACAGCTTGGTAAAGTACTTGCAAAACGTGTACTTGCACACGAGACAGAGGGTGCACTGAAGGTGTTCAGTGATCTGTTGAATATCTAATAAATTAAAGAAGCAATCACTTGTTAGTGTGATTCAATAGTGGTATAATAGTGCTGTTAGGCAGAAATGTCTGTTTGACAGCACTATTTTTTTGATGAAAGGAAAATAAAGACGTGACCTATAAAGAAGCGAGGGTATATTTGGACGAGATGTCGAAATACGGAAGTGTACTTGGCTTAGATACGATTCGAGGTCTGTTGCGTGAACTTGGGAACCCCCAGGATGATCTGAAGTTCATACATATTGCAGGAACGAATGGAAAAGGATCTGTGCTTGCATACACTTCAATGATATTAAGTAAGGCAGGATACAAAACCGGGCGATATGTTTCACCGACAGTCATTTCTTATCTGGAGAAGATACAGGTAGATGGGAAATGGATCTCTGAATCAGAATTTGCAGAGATCATGGAAGAGATAAAAGAAGCAATTGACCGGCTTGTATGTAAAGGAGAACCTGTTCCGACAGTGTTTGAAGTAGAGACGGCGATGGCTTTTTTGTATTTTAAGAAACAAAAATGTGATCTGGTTGTATTGGAAGCCGGTCTCGGCGGAGAGACAGATGCGTCGAATGTAATTAAGAATACAGTTTGCGCAGCATTTGCAACAATCAGTGTTGATCATCTGGGAGTGATCGGAGATACCCTGGAAGAGATCGCACAGACGAAATCCGGGATCATCAAACCGGGATGTACGGTAGTGTCAGCAAGACAGCAGGAGAATGTCAGACTGATCCTGCGAAAGAAAGCAGAGAGTCTGAACTGTATATACACAGAAGCAGAGCCGGAACAGATGAGTATCGAAAAAGAAGATTATAAAGGACTTACATTTTCATATAAAAAATATGCGCATATGCAGAACCACATTGCAGGAGAGTGCCAGAGAGAAAATCTTTCTGTGGCACTGGAAGTAATTGAAAGCCTCAGGAAGCTGGGATATCAGATTGAGGAAGGAGCAGTGAGGGACGGTCTTGATGCAACGAGATGGGCGGGACGTTTTACTTGTCTGTCTGAAGATCCGGTTGTGATCGTAGATGGTGCGCATAATGAAGATGCTGCGAAGAAGCTTAAGACATCCATTGAACGGTATTTTACGGGAGAGGAACTTATCCTGATCATGGGTGTATTTAAAGATAAAGAATATGAGAAGATCGTACAGATTCTGTGTCCGTCAGCAAAGCGGGTGTATACGGTAGATCTGCCGAATAAGGAACGTACACTGCCGGCAGAGAAGCTTGCAGAATGTGTAAGAGACTGTATGACAGAACAGATGAGCGTGTACGCAGAAAAGAGTATTGGAGATGCTGTTGCAAAAGCGTATACTTATGCAACAGAAGACAGTGGGAAACGTGCGGTGATCGCATGTGGTTCATTGTCATATCTAAGTGAAGTAATCCGGTGTATGGAAGGATGCGCACAGAATCCGCAGAGAAAGGAAAGAATATGATAGATCATGAGAAGATAGAACAGGCAGTGCGGCTGCTTCTGGAAGGAATGGGAGAAGATGTGAACCGGGAAGGACTGATTGATACACCGGACCGGATCGCAAGAATGTATGAAGAGATATATGGAGGTATGGATGAGGATGCAGGAAAACATCTTTCTAAGACATTTACCGTTGACAGTCATGAGATGGTAATAGAGAAAGATATTACATTCTATTCGACATGTGAGCATCACCTCCTGCCATTTTATGGGAAAGCACATATTGCTTATATTCCGGATGGGAAAGTTGTAGGATTAAGCAAACTTGCCCGTACCGTGGAGGTATTCGCAAGAAGACTGCAGCTTCAGGAACAGCTTACCGGACAGATTGCTGATGCTTTGATGGAGTATATGCAGCCGAAAGGGGCTATCGTTATGATCGAAGCAGAGCATATGTGTATGACAATGCGTGGGATCAAGAAGCCGGGAAGCCAGACTGTGACAATTGCAAGACGCGGTGCATTTGAGACAGATCCGGTACTGGAAGAGAGATTTTTCCGGATGCTTGGACGATAAAAAGAAAGAGATACAGATGTAGATGAAAAGAGTAACAGAAAGACAAAAAGGGATGCCCCGTCTGAATGCGGTGGTGAATCATGAAGTGTATCAGACATACTATAAGCGTATCTGTGAATGTGAGACGGATAGAGTATTCTGTTGTCATCAGATGAACCATCTTCTGGATGTGGCAAGAATTGCTTACATTAAGAATCTGGAAGAAGGACTTGGATTCGATAAGGAACTGATCTACGTAGCGGCGGTGCTGCATGATATTGGCAAATCTTTTCAGTACAGACAGCAGATTCCGCATGAGATCGCAGGAGAGAGAATAGCAAGGCGGATATTGGATTCTCTTCCGACTGGTTTTACATTTACGGATGAAGAAAAAGCACTGATCTGTCTGGCAGTCAGGGGACACCGCAGACGGCATGAGCATATGAAGCCGATAGAGGAACTGTTCTATGAAAGTGATAAACGTTCCAGAATGTGTCTTTCCTGCATGGCAGAGAAGAAGTGTAACTGGAATGAAGAAGAGAAAAATATGGAGATAATAATATGATCATAGGTGGAAAGAATTTTGATACAGCAAATCATACATACATTATGGGAATCCTGAATGTGACGCCGGATTCCTTTTCCGATGGAGGAAAGTTTAACGGAATGGATGCGGCAATTGCACATGCACACCGGATGGTTGAAGAAGGTGTAGATATCATTGACGTAGGCGGGGAATCTACGCGTCCGGGACATATCCAGATCACGGATGAAGAAGAGATTGCAAGAGTGACGCCAATTATTGAAGTGCTTAAGAAAGAATTTGATGTACCGGTGTCGATCGATACCTACAAAAGCCATGTCGCAGAGGCTGCACTTCAGGCAGGTGCAGATCTTGTCAATGACATCTGGGGATTAAAATATGACAAGAAGATGGCAAGTGTGATCGCAAAGTATCAGGCTGCATGCTGTCTGATGCATAATCGGGAAAAGGCGGAATATCAGGACTTCCTGAAAGATTTCATGGATGATATGAAAGAATGTGTAAGACTTGCAAAAGCAGCAGGCATTGAGGATGACAAGATCATCCTTGACCCTGGTGTCGGATTTGGAAAGACTTATGAGATGAGCCTGGAGATTATCGATAAGATGGAGATATTAAATGAACTTGGATATCCGGTATTGCTCGGAACATCACGAAAATCCGTAATCGGACTGACGCTGGATCTTCCGGTGACGCAGCGGGAAGAAGGTACGATGGTTACGACCGTATATGGGGTACAGAAGGGATGTGCATTCGTACGCGTCCATGATGTAGAGAAAAATAAGAGAGCCATTCAGATGACGAAAGCAATCATGCGGGGACACGAAGTATAGAAAGAGTGAGGAATGAGATGAAACCGGACAAGATAAAGATAGAAGATCTGGAAGTATTTGCCAATCATGGTGTGTTTCCGGAGGAAAATGTACTTGGGCAGAAATTTGTGGTGTCTGCGGTTATGTATACGGATACCAGACGGGCAGGACTGACAGATGAGCTGACTGCATCTATCCATTATGGAGAAGCAAGTGCATTTATCACAGAGTATTTGAAAAGTCATACGTTTAAGCTTCTGGAGAAAGTTGCGGAAGGACTGGCAGAGGAGATGCTGATGCGTATAGCAGGTCTGCAGAAGGTGCAGATTGAGATCAAGAAACCGTGGGCACCGGTCGGACTGCCGCTTAAGACGGTCAGTGTAGAGATTGAGCGTGAATGGCATACGGCATATATTGCGCTCGGATCGAATATGGGGGATAGCAGAAGCATTTTGGAAGCCGCGGTACAGGCGCTGGATGAGATGAAGAATACAAAGGTGGAGAAGGTATCGACATTTATCACGACACCTCCGTACGGAGTGACGGATCAGCCGGATTTCTTAAACGGTTGTCTGAAGCTTTCGACATTATTATATCCGGAAGAGTTATTAAAAGAGCTGAACCGAATTGAAAAAGAGGCAGGAAGAGAACGAATCATACATTGGGGACCGAGAACGCTGGATCTGGATATTATATTTTATGATGATCTGGTTGCAGAGACGGATACTTTATGTATTCCACATGTGGAGATGCATAAGAGAGCGTTTGTACTGGAGCCTTTGCATGAGATTGCACCTTATAAACGTCATCCGGTGTATGGGAAGACGGTCAGAGAGATGCTGGAAGACCTTCGGAAATAGAATGGCAGAGCATGAACAGAACAGTAAATTTACAAAGAATAAAAGACAAGACGGGGAAAACAAGATGGATATTCAGGAGTGGATTATATTTGCAATCGAACTGATCGGAACAGTAGCGTTCTCGGCATCGGGGGCAATGGTTGGAATTGAGTGCAGCATGGATATATTCGGAGTGATCGTGCTTGGTGTGTCAACGGCAGTTGGCGGAGGTATGGTTCGTGATGTTATACTTGGGAAGGTGCCATCGGCACTTCTGCATCCGGTATATGTGATCTATGCCGTACTTGCTGCGGTGCTTGTGTTTTGTATTATATATTTCCGCAGGAAATATCTGCAGGATGGTTTTGGTGAGGTCTATGATAAACTTATGTTGGCAATGGATTCTGTAGGACTTGGAATCTTTTCGGCGATGGGAGTGACAAAAGGTATCAGCTGCGGCTATATCGATAATACATTTCTGCTGGTCTTCCTTGGTACAATGACGGGAGTCGGAGGAGGACTCTTGCGTGATACGATGGCAGGAGTTGCGCCGTATATATTTGTGAAACATATTTATGCATGCGCATCCATTGCGGGGGCGTGGATATGTGTGATCATATACAGAAGTTACGGAGAACTTCCGGCGATGGTGGTGTCATCACTGATCGTTATGCTGATACGTTTTCTTGCGGCTCATTATAGATGGAATCTTCCAAGGATCGGAGAGTAAAAATCCGGGAAGGCAAGGCGTATTTTGCAAGATGAGATGAAAAAATATGCAAAATCATGAAAAATTATACTTGACATTTGAAATGACAGGTTTATAATAAGGACTTATAAAAAACACATATAGTTCACCGAAATTCGTTGATGAGAACAATGCCGTATCTATCGTTATTTCACAGAGAGCCTGCGGTTGGTGGAAGCAGGTAATAAGCAGATAAGGATATCCTCTCTAAGAAGCGGGTTGAAAGCAATATCAAAGTAAACCTCGCCGGTATCCCCCGTTACAGGGAGCATGTATGATGGTACGTGTATGAGAGCTGTAGAAAGATTCTACAGAATTAGGGTGGTAACGCGGATAGATTTCGTCCCTTTTCAGAGTATATTCTGGAAAGGGATTTTTTTTGGTGGACAGTGATTGCTTAAAGGAGGAGAAGAGTAATGAAAGCATTACAAAAAGTAAGCAAATTTTTATCAGACTACACGTCAATTGTTGTAATCGCAATCGCAGTGGTTACATTTTTCCTTCCGTCTATGATGGGCTGGGTAAATCTGGCACTGTTCACAGACATGGTATCGAACAAGTTCACATGTCAGTCTATTATCATTGGTATTATCATGTTCAGTATGGGACTGACACTTACAACAGAAGATTTTAGGATTCTTGCACAGCGTCCGTTTGACATTTGTGTTGGTGCGGTTGCGCAGTATCTGATCATGCCATTCCTTGCATTTGCGCTTTCAAAGGTATTGAATCTGCCGGATGGAATCGCACTTGGACTGATTCTTGTAGGCTGTTGCCCGGGAGGTGTATCTTCCAATATCATGTCTTACCTGTGCGGCGGAGATGTGGCCTTTTCCGTAGGAATGACAACAGTATCCACACTGGTCTCACCGGTTATGACACCACTCATGGTATCTTTACTGGCAAGCGGTACACAGATTACGATCAAGGGACTTCCGATGTTCGTATCAATCATTGAGACTGTTATCCTTCCGGTTGGTGTTGGATTTTTATTAAATTATCTGTTGGGAAAGAATAAAACATTCCGGGAACTTCAGAAAGTTATGCCGGGAGTTGCTGTTCTCGGACTTGCATGTGTTGTCGGCGGTGTGGTATCTTCGCAGGGAGCCAAGTTCTTCCAGTCAGGTGTTGTGATCTTCGTAGCAGTATTACTGCACAACGGGCTTGGATATCTGCTTGGATATGGAGCAGGAAAACTGGTTGGTATGAATACATCAAAGAAGAGAACCATTTCTATCGAAGTGGGTATGCAGAATGCCGGACTTGCAACGAATCTTGCAACTACAACTGCCCAGTTTGCATCTACACCGGAATCTGCAATTATCTGTGCGGTATCCTGTACATGGCATTCAATCTCAGGAACACTGTTAGCCGGATTATTTGCAATGCATGACAAACGAAAAGAAAAAGTTGCCGGAAATGCAGAGGCAGCAGCACATTAAGCTGCTCTCGGAATGTGTGAAGCAATAAATTATAGAATAGAAACAAAAAAGAAACAACGCGGGATGTGCTGTTTCTTTTTTAGTGTGCGCTAATATGGATAAAGATTATCAACGAAATAAAAAATAATTTAAATAAAATATTGACTACTAGTCATTTTTGATTATAATAATAAATGCATAAAGAAAATAAGAGGAGATGGAAAGAATGGTCAAAGTTGGCAAATGGATTGCCCGACACAGAATACTGATGCTGCTTATAGGAGTCTTATTAATTATTCCGTCAGTAATCGGCATCGCAAAGACAAAAGTAAATTATGACCTGCTGAGTTACCTGCCGGATCACCTGGAGACGGTAAAAGGACAGGATATACTGGTAGATGAATTTGGAATGGGTGCATTCTCCATGGTCGCAGTCGAGAATATGGATATGAAGGATGTACAGAAGCTGGAAAAGGAATTTGAAAAAGTGCCGCATGTACGGGACGTACTCTGGTATGACGATGTGGCAGATATCAGTCTTCCGACAGAGATGATTCCAAAAGATATAAGAAAAGCATTTATCAATGGAGATGCAACGATGATGCTTGTATTATTTGATGATACGACATCATCTGATAATTCCATGGAGGCACTGACACAGCTTCGTAAGATCGCAAATAAGCAGTGCTTTATCAGTGGTATGACGGGTATCGTTACAGATATTAAGAATATCGCAATGAAAGAACTTCCGATCTATGTAGTGATCGCGGCACTGTTAAGCCTGGTCGTACTGGAGATTACATCGGGATCATTTGTAGTTCCGTTTTTATTCCTGCTAAGTATAGGGCTTGCGATTTTATACAACCTGGGAAGTAATATTATATTCGGTGAAACGTCTTATATTACGCAGGCACTGACAGCAGTATTACAACTTGGTGTTACGATGGATTATTCCATCTTCCTTTTGAATAGTTATGAAGAGAATAAGAAGAGATTTCCGGGTGAGAAAGATAGAGCTATGGGGCATGCGATCGCCAATACATTTAAGTCGGTTGTCGGAAGTTCCGTAACTACTGTGGCCGGATTCATCGCACTTTGTGTTATGACATTCGCGCTCGGACGTGACCTTGGTATCGTAATGGCAAAAGGAGTTGTGATCGGCGTTATCTGTTGTGTAACGATCCTGCCAGCACTGATCCTTGTATTTGATAAACCAATCGAGAAGACAAGACACAAATTGCTGTTAAGTAATATGGATCGTCCATCAGCCTTTATCACAAAGCACTATAAGGTATGGATCGCGGCATTCCTTATACTTTTACTTCCGGCAATTTATGGAAATAACCATACAAAGATTTACTACAATATTGCAGATTCACTTCCGGCAACATTGAACAGTAATGTATCAATTGCAAAAGTAAAGGATGACTTTGGGGCAAGCAACATGCATATTATCATGATGGATAAGAACATGGATGCAAAGGAAAAACAGCAGATGCTGAATAAGGTCGATAAAGTAAAAGGCGTGAAATGGACCATCAGTATGAGTTCACTTATCGGGCCTAGTGTACCGGATTCCATAATTCCAAAGGATGTCCGGAAGATGCTGCAGAGTAAAGATTATGAACTGGCATTTGTAAGTACAGAATACGAATCCGCAACGGATCAGGTCAATACACAGATTAAAAAGATTGATAAGATTGTAAAATCATATGATAAGACGGGAATGGTCATCGGAGAAGCGCCTCTGATGAAAGATCTGCAGGATGTCACGGATGTCGATCTTGTTAATGTTAATATTATCTCTATCGCAGCGATATTTGTGATCATTCTGATTATTTTTAAATCGATTTCACTGCCGGTTATTCTGGTGGCAGTTATCGAATTTGCAATTATGATCAATATGGCAATCCCGTATTATCAGGGAATCAGCCTTCCGTTTGTGGCAAGTATCGTGATCGGTGCCATTCAGTTAGGTGCAACTGTTGACTATGCGATCCTGATGACAACGAGATATCAAAAAGAACGAAGCCTTGGAAAAGATAAGATGGAAGCAATCAGCATTGCGCATAAAACAAGCATGCCGTCCATTATCAGCAGCGGACTTAGTTTCTTTGCAGCAACATTTGGAGTTGCCTGCTACTCACAGGTTGAGATGATCGGTTCGATCTGTACATTGCTTGCAAGAGGGGCAATTATCAGTATGATCGTAGTTCTTCTGGTATTGCCGGCAATGTTTATGATATTTGACAAATTAATCTGTAAGACATCCATCGGATTTCTTGGGAAAAAGGCAAAAGCACAGACAAATGAAGCAAAGTAACCTGTTATTAACAATCCATCATAATTAAGAAAGGAAGCAGGAATTATGAATAAGAATAGGAAAATGAAAAGAAAAGTTGCAGCATCTGTAGCAGTCGGAATGTCAGTGATGATGGGTGTGACACCAGCTTTCGCGGCAAGTGGAACTTCAGACAGTGATGTATATAAAGAAGAGACGGTATATGTGAATGCCAAAGCAAGCGGCAAGACAGATAAAGTAACGGTATCCAACTGGCTTAAGAATTCAGGAAGTGTATCCGGAGATTTGGAAGACGAGAGCACACTGAGCGATATCAAGAATGTAAAAGGTGATGAAAAATATACGTCAGATGGAGATAAACTGACCTGGGCTACAGACGGTGAGGACATCTATTATCAGGGAACGACAGATAAGAAACTTCCGGTATCAGTAAAACTGAACTATTATCTGGACGGAAAACAGATGAAGCCGTCTGAGTTAAAGGGTAAGAGCGGACATTTGAAAATTACCGTTGATTATAAGAATAATGAAAAGCAGAATGTATCGTTGGATGGAAAAGATACAGAAGTATATACACCGTTCGTGATGATGACGGGAATGATACTTCCAAATGAGACTTTCAGCAATGTAACGATTGATAACGGCAAGATCATTTCTGATGGTAATAAGAATATCGTAGTCGGATTCGGAATGCCGGGATTAAAAGACAGCCTGAATTTAAGCAGTGAAGAAAGTGACAAAGTTACGATTCCGGAAAGCTTAAGTATTGAAGCAGATGTAACAGATTTTACAATGTCTTCTACTTATACTGTTGCATTATCTGATCTGTTAGATGATGTGGATATGGACAGTATTGTAAATGTAGATGATCTTCAGAACGCTCTGGATGATCTGGAGGATGCGGCACTTCAGTTAGTAAGTGGTTCCGATACACTTGCAGATGGAGCAGGAACACTTGCAGATGGTGTGAACAGCTATACAGAAGGCGTTGATACATTGAACGCCGGCATCCAGAAATACCTTGGTTCTAACGGAGAGCTGAATGGCAGCGTCACAGAGTATGTGAATGGTGTAAACAAAGTTGTCAAAGGTGTACAGGATTATACAAGTGGTGTGAATACACTTGCAGACGGTGTGAGCAGTTATGTAGACGGCGAGAAGCAGCTGGCAGCCGGAGCTTCACAGCTGACACAGTTAAGTACAGGACTGAAGCAGGTACAAAGCGCTATCTCACAGCTTGAAGCCGCAACAGATGGTAAGGGTGCAACGACAGAAGACCTTCAGGCAGCATCCCAGGCTCTGGCAGCAGGAACAGCACAGATGAAAGCAGCACTCGGAACGAAAGAAGTAGAGGGTCTGATGTCTCAGGTAAATGCTATGGTAACAACCGGCAATACATTGATGGCAGAGACTAAGACATTAAGCGGAACACTGGCAAATGGCATCGAGGCACCGCTTACAACAATTGCCCAGACATTAAATGGTATGCAGGAAGCTCTGGCAAATATTAATGCAGCGCAGACAGCATTAGAGAATGCATGTAAGAATATCAATGATGTAGTTGCATCTGACAATCAGACAATTGCAACAGCTAAGACAACAGCAAAGAACAGTTCTGATGCGATCGCTGCATCTATAAGCGCACTGGAAGCGAAGTATGCAGGAATCTCAGATAAGAATTCCGAGGAAGCAAAGCAATTACAGAGTTCTATAAGTGCACTGAAGAACGCAAAAGCTTCCACAGATTCCGTACAGAATCTCAAGGAGTTATCAGGAATTGATACGTCAAAGATGCCGACAATAGATGTAGATTCCTTAAAAGCAGGTGCAGCAACGATCATGACGAATGCAGATACTTTGAAGAAGTCTTCGGGAGAGCTGGCAGCAGCACTTCCGGAATTACAGAAGCAGTTGAAGAGTATCGAAGATGCGGAAGGTGTTCTTGCACAGGCAGGACAGTTAAGTACATTAACAGGAAGTGTAGACCAGTTAAATGCAGGTATGCAGGGACTGAACAGTGCAATCGGAACACTGCACAGCAATCTGGCTGCATTGAATCATGCGACATCCGCTCAATTCCCGACAGCAATTCAGGGAATCACGGCACTGAACAAAGGATTCGCTCAGTTAAGCGGATACAATGATTCCCTGGTAAGCGGTGCAAATAAACTGAAATCCAACAGTCCGACATTAGTAGCCGGTGTCAATACACTTCAGAGTGGAACGAATCAGTTGGCAAGCGGACTGAATACATTGGGAAGCCAAATGTCTTCCGGATCTGCAACACTTGCGGCTAACAGCAGTGCGCTCAGAAGCGGAGCTTCCGAACTTCAGTCAGGGGCAAAAGAACTTGCAGAAGGCATGGCAAAATTTGACAAAGAAGGAACCAGCAAGTTAAAGAGCACAGTAGAAGATGAACTTGGTGATGTAATCGACAGAATCGATGTGCTGACATCAGAAGATTGCAAATACAATACATTCAGCGGTAAGGATAAAGCGATGGATGGTAATGTGAAATTTGTGATTGAGACGGATGCGATCGAGTAAATAATATGAATATGAAATAAAAAGAATCACAGGTGGAAGAGGATGAAGTAATATGTTTCCAGTCAATTAGACGAGGGGCATATTCCTTCATCCTCTTCCGTTTGTGATTCTTTTTTTATTTTTTCAACATTCTCCATAGAGTGCTTCTGCTTATGCCAAGACGTTTGGCGGTTTTTTCTTTATTTCCATGTTCTTCGGCAAGGACCCATTGTATGATTTGATAGTTCATTTCATCTAGTGTGGCGGACAGATTCAGTGTGGTCTGTGGGTCATTGCAGGATATTGCCGGTTCGGCATCAAGAATAGCCTTTGTGTCAGCGTAAGTGATATAAGGTGTCTGGGTGATAACAACCAATTCTTTAATAACATGATGAAGCTGATCAAGGTTTCCGGGCCACGGAAAAGAATTCATAAGATCCATGGCTTCTGCTTCAAACCCAATAATCTGTTTTCCGATAGTGATATTCATCCGATGAATATAAAGAGCTGTAATGCTTGAAAGGTCATTGATGCGTTCTCGCAAAGGAGGAAGTCGTAAGGTAAGACAACTTAGCCTGTTTTCAAGATAAGAACGACACAGAACGTCCTGCTCTTGGGAAACATTTCCAAGCGTTATAGAAAAAATCAGGCGGTTTCTTTTTGAAAGCCTTGAATTGTCTATATAGGAAAACAGGTTATCCAGTTGAGTTTTTGAAAGAGAAGCCAGACTTTTTATATAGAAGGTCGCATTTGTGGCAGCAAAAGGAGATTCTATGCTATTAAGGAGTGTATTCCATTTTCTCTCGCCGATCAATTCACAGTTAATGATATACAGCGGAGCTGTATTATTGGGACTGTTTTCATACAATTGTCTGGCAATCTTATCCTTTCCCGTTCCGGTCTCGCCAATAATTAATACAGGGAAAGTATTTTTCGAATATTCCTGTATGAGAGTGGCAGTATTACCAACATGATGTGAACTGCTATATTCATTGGAATATTCCTGTGAAGTATGGTCAAGTCGGTTATAAATAGTAACCTCGGATGAATCGTCAGAAAATAAAGCCATCTGCTGCCGGATGGTAATCGCGGTATATTTTTGATTTTCATATATCAAATGCCGGTTGGTCAGGACATATATTTTATCGCGGATCTGTCGGGTGACAGTCTGATCCGGAACTTTAAGAAATGCTTTAAGATATGTATTTATCAGATTCATCAGGGCAATATTACGATCGTTATCTGTAAGACTGGAAAACCATAAATTACCTGCAGGATCATAAATCATGAATTCTCTTTCTTCATCAGAAAGAAGTGCCTGAAACAGGTCTTTTTGCTTATGGACATGTTGAGAAGAACGTACTAACTTTACCGCTTCATCGATTGCAGCATTAATACTTTCGGTACCGGATGAGATGAAAAGAGAATTCATTCCAAGTGTCTGGGCGGCTTTAGAACCGGCCATATCACATAGTGCGAGTGTACAGCCGTTTTCATATGCTTTGCGAAGTGTCGGAAGAATATCGGTTTCGCTTGTAAAAGTAAATATGTCAATGTCATATTGTAACAGATCGCAGAGAATTCGAGAACAGTTTGTTATAGATGAAAAGCCTGCGATAACAAATTTACCGGAATAATTTTCAGCCAATTTAATTGTTCTCAGAACATCATAGACAGAAATTGGAATATCTATGACCGGAAGTTCAACAGTTGATCTTATAAGTTCTGCTGTGCCGCCTCGTGAGATGATCACATCATAATTATTATGAGCCAGTTCCATTGCAATCTGTTTTCCTGTATTCAGGTCTCCAATCTGGACAGTCATTTTTATATCATCCCTTGTCTGGGCAATTGTGGAGATTGCATCGGCCATCCCTTCATATGGTGCAACGGCCAAAATCTTTGTTTTCTGCATAAAAAGAATCCTCCTGTATAGTTTGTGCTTATAATTAACAGGATAATACGAAATGTTTTAAAATGCAACAAAAATAAATAATAATGTTTCAGAATAAAACGAAATAATGAAAAAAATAAATGGAAAAACAATGAAAAAGAATGTATTATAAACGAGAAGACAACAAATAAGAAAAGAAAGTTTCAAAATAAAACAGGAGGATTAAGAAATGAGTTATCAGATTAAAATTCCATCATATACTTGCGGAGGTGAAGGTTGTATTGAAAATGTACCAGCTATTATAGAAAAAGAACATGCAAAGAAGATAATGGTTTTTACTGATAAAGGCATAAGATCAACAGGACTTTTAGATGTGTTGACAAAGATTCTTGATGAAACAGCAGCAGAGTATAAAATTTTTGATGATTTGACACCGGAACCGGCATATCAGGATGTAGAGAGAGTTATGGATGAAGCAGCTCAGTATGAAGGAGATTTCATTATTGCAATTGGCGGTGGAAGTGTCATGGATGCCGCAAAGCTCTGCAGTGTATTAAAAGGGGCTTCTTATACAGTGAAAGATCTTTTGAAAGATCCGGCAATTGCAGAGAAACAGATTAAGACATTAATGATTCCAACTACATGTGGAACAGGATCTGAAGCAACCTGCAATGCCATTGTAGCAATTCCGGAAGAACAGTCAAAGAAAGGAATTGTAAATGATAATATGATTCCGGATTATGTATTCCTGGATTCTCAGATGATCAGAAAGCTTCCAAAAGCTATTATTGCGGCAACTGGAGTGGACGCACTGGCTCATGTAGTGGAATGTTTTACATCAAAAAAAGCAACACCATTTTCTGACACCTATGCAACGGCAGGTGCAAAACTGATCTTCCATAACATCAGGGAAGCTTATGGTGATGCGGATAACATGGAAGCAAAGAACAATATGATGCTTGGAGCATTTTACGGAGGTGTAGCAATTACAGGAAGTGGAACAACGGCTGTACATGCATTATCTTATCCTCTGGGTGGTAAATATCATATTGCACATGGTGTGTCAAATGCAATCTTATTTGCACATGTAATGGAATTTAACAAAGATGCATGTAAGGAAAGACTTGCTGTATTATGCGATGGAGTATTCCCGGAATTTGCAACAAAGAGTGTAGATGAAAAAGCGGATTACATGATCGGGCAGATTGCAGATATTGTAAAAGTAACAAATATTCCGACAGACTTGACAGAGTTTGGAGTAAAGATGGAAGACCTGGACTTTTTGGTACAGGCAGGAAGTGACCAGAAAAGACTTCTTGTTAATAATATGAAAGAATTATCACTGGATGATATTCGTGAGATATATCTGAAAGTATTGAAATAATCAGAGGATGGAGGAAGAAGACGATGGCAAAGAAACCAATTATTGGAATTACAATGGGTGATCCTGCCGGAAACGGATCGGAAATATCTGTAAAAGCACTTGCAGATTCGTCTGTTTATGAAAGATGCAGACCAATTATTATTGGTGATGCGAACTGCATGGAAAAAGCGGTGAAAATTCTCGGTAAAGAAAATGAAATCAAAATCCATGCAGTACAGGATGTAAAAGAGGCTATCTTCGAATTCGGAACAATTGATGTATATGACATGAAATTGGTCGATATGAAAAAGCATATGTACGGAAAAGTATCAAAAATGTGCGGAGAAGCAGCTTTTCAATATGTTGTGAAAGTAATTGATCTTGCAATGAAAAATGAAATTGATGCAACTGTTACAAATGCAATCTGCAAAGAAGCAATTAACATGGCGGGACATCATTATTCAGGACATACAGAAATCTATGCAGACTATACACATACAAATAAATATACAATGATGCTTGCACATGATGACTTAAGAGTTGTGCATGTATCTACACATGTGTCGTTAAGACAGGCCTGTGACAAAGTAAAGAAAGAAAGAGTGCTTGAATGTATCAGAATTGCTAATAATGCATGTAAGGCAATAGGCATTCAAGGACCAAAAATCGGAGTCGCAGGATTAAATCCTCATTGTGGTGAGAATGGAATGTTCGGTGTTGAAGAAATTGAGGAAATCCAGCCGGCAATTAATGAAGCAATGGAAGAGGGAATTAATATTCCAGAGAAAAAGCCAACACCACCCGATTCTATTTTTTCGAAAGCAATTGGCGGCTGGTACGATATTGTTGTTGCAATGTATCATGACCAGGGACATATTCCGTTAAAGGTAGAAGGATTTAAATATAACAAAGATTTAAAAAAGTGGGATGCAGTATCAGGAATCAATGTAACACTTGGAATTCCAATCATCAGGGTATCCGTAGATCACGGAACTGGATTTGATCTTGCTGGAACAGGAGAATGCAATCAGATCAGTCTTGTGAATTCCATAGATTATGCAATCCGTCTTGCAGAAAATAGGTAAAAGCAAGGGAGGAGAATAATATGGTAAAATTGCTGATCATAGCAGATGATTTTACCGGAGCTTTGGATACAGGAATTCAATTTAAAAAATATGGAATTTGTACACAGGTTTTTACAAAAACAAGGATAGAGGATAATGAAATTAATCCAGATACAGAGGTGCTTGTGATTGACAGTGAATCAAGACCGCTAACAAAGGAAGAGGCATATCTGGAAGTCTTGAATATTACAAAATGGGCCATTTCAAAAGGAATTGAGATTATTTTCAAAAAGACAGATTCAGCGCTTAGGGGTAACATCGGGGCAGAATTAAAGGCTGTAGCGGATGCAGCTGGAGAGGAAAATCTGTTTTTTATGCCGGGATATCCTGAAATCCATAGAATTACTAAGAATGGAATGCATTACATAGATGGGGAGTTGTTGGAAAACAGTGTGTTTGGAAAAGATCCATTTGAGCCGGTTAAAAGATCTTATATTCCGGATATTATAAATGAACAGAGTTGTATTACAGTCAGATGTGTTCAGTCAGGAGAAAAAATACCGGAAAGCCGGAAAGAGGATTCAAGTATTATTGTGTGCGATACGGTTACAACAGAAGATATAGATAAACGGTTAGAAGAACTTCAGGAAAAAAAATGCTTGAAATTCATTGCCGGATGTGCCGGACTTGCGGCCAGACTGGTTTGGAAACTTCCTTTTGAAAAAAAGGACGGACAGATGTTCAGACAGACAAAAGCCTTGTATGTTGCCTGTGGAAGTCTGAATAAAATTACGGAAAAACAGGTTGAATATGCAGAAAAAACAGGAGGATTTGAAAGAATCCATCTAACTATGGAACAGAAACTGATGCCGGAATATTATCAGAGCAGACAGGGAAAAGAATTCACGGAATGGCTTGTGAAATTGTGCGAGACAAGGAAAAAACTGATTGTCGATACATTTGATCAAGATGATAAAAAAGAAATGTTTTTAGAGAAACACAAGATTCCAAAAGCATCTGTAAGATTTAGGATTTCGGATTCGCATGGATGTATTGTAGATGAAATTCTAAAAAGCAATATAGATGTCACAATTCTTATGACAGGCGGAGACACCCTGATGGGATATATGAAGAAAATTGGCTGTACACAGATAGAACCTTTGTGCGAGATAGAACAAGGAATAGTGGCATCAAATATTACATGTCATGATCATACGGTACAGGTTATTTCAAAATCCGGGGGATTCGGAACTGAGGATGTTATGTGTATTATTGCAGAAAAAGTAATAAGAAAAGAATCATAAATGAAAGAACTGAAAGGAGAATTTATTATCATGAAAAAAGTAGAACTGAAAGGAATTATCACACCTATTTTAACACCTATGAAAGAAGATGAGAGTATCAACACAGAGGAACTCCGTAACCAGATCGAACGTTTGATTGCTGGTGGAGTACATGGGATTTTCCCGTTTGGAACCAATGGCGAGGGTTACATCTTAAGTGAGACTGAGAAGGTTGAGGTTTTGGAGACAACCATCGATCAGGTAAAAGGAAGAGTTCCTGTATATGCTGGTTCCGGATGTATCTCAACAGCTGATACTATCCGAATGAGTAAAAAAGCAGAAGAACTTGGAGCAGATGTTCTGTCAATCATTACACCTAGCTTTGCTGTAGCATCTCAGAAAGAATTATATGATCACTATGTAGAAGTGGCAAAACATGTAGATACTCCGATTGTGCTTTACAATATTCCGGCACGTACAGGAAATAAGCTTCTTCCGGAAACTGTTGCAAAACTTGCAAAAGATGTAGACATCATTGTTGGAGCAAAAGACTCAAGTGGAGACTGGGAGAACTTAAAAGCATATATTCATCAGACACAGGATCTTGAGAAAGACTTCTATGTATTATCAGGAAACGATTCTCTGATTCTTCCGTCTCTGAAGGAAGGTGGATTCGGTGGAATCGCAGGATGCTCTAATGTGTATCCACATGTATTATCTTCTATTTATGATCTTTTCAAAGAAGGAAAAATGGAAGAAGCAGAAGCAGCTCAGGAATCCATTGCAAGCTTCCGTGCAGTTTTCAAATACGGTAATCCGAACACCGTAGTAAAAAAAGCCGTTAAGATGCTTGGATATCCGGTCGGAGACTGCCGCAGACCATTCAACTATCTGTGTGACGAAGGTGTAGAAGCATTAGCAAAAGTACTGGAAGAAAATAAAGCAAAGGGCATGAACTAATTATCATGTACCGTATATAAAATGGAGGAAATGAACATGAAATTTGTAATGACACAGGCAGTATGCCCGGAAGGTCTTCAGATGCTGGACGGAGTAGCTGATGTCTATGTGGCAGACAATCAGGATCCAAATAATTATCTGGATGAGATGAAAGATGCAGATGCACTGATCGTAAGAATTGCAAAATGCGATGGACATGCAATTGAGAATAGTCCGAATCTGAAAGTAATCGGACGTACCGGTGTGGGATATGATTCTGTGGATGTAAAAACAGCAACTGCACATGGAATTCCGGTAGTCATCACACCAGGAGCAAATAATAGAAGTGTTGCAGAGCATGCAGTAGCAATGATGTTTGCACTTTCTAAGAACCTTGTAGAAGCGCAGCAGGAAATGTGTAAAGGAAATTGGGAAATCCGTGGAGCCAAGAAAGCATTTGAATTGGAAGGAAAGACGATTGGAATCCTTGGACTTGGTGCAATCGGACGTGAGACAGCAAAAATTTGTGAAGGATGTGGAATGAAAGTGGCAGCTTACGATCCGTTCCTTTCAAAAGAACAGGTAGAAGGTTATGGAGCTGTGTACTATGAAAATTATGAAGATTTGCTGAAAGTCAGTGATGTGGTATCGATTCATGTCCCTCTGACAGATGAGACAAAGAATATGATCAGCAAAAAGCAGCTCACAGAGATGAAGAAGACAGCGCTTATTATTAACTGCAGCCGTGGCGGAATTATCAATGAAACAGATTTGGTAGAGGCATTAAAAGCGGGTGAGATTGCTGGTGCAGGGACGGATGTATTTTGTAGTGAACCACCAAAGACAGACGATCCATTGTTGAATTGCCCGAATCTGATTGTGAGTCCTCATTCTGCTGCACAGACCAGAGAAGCCGTTATCAAGATGGCTCAGATGTGTGTAAAAGGATGCCTGGCAGTAGCAGAAGGTAAAAAGTGGCCATTTGTAGCAGATAAGTCTGTATATGATCATGAAAAATGGAAAGATGCGGAGTGGGCTGAAGTGTAAATAAAAGAGCTATAAGAGAAGATAAAATACGTGGGGAAATGGAGAAAAAATTATGAGTTCAAGTATTATTGCAATTATAATTGCGGCGATTACAATTGTATTATTTATGTGGAACAAATTGCCAATGAGTGTTGTAGCAATGGGAAGTTCCGTAGCAATGGGAATTTTGATCCCGGAGATGGATCTTTCAGCAGTATATGCCGGATTTAGTGCTCCTGGATGGGCAATGGTAGTAGGTATGTGTATTGTAAGTGCTGCTCTTTTTGAAACAGGAGTTGCACAGAGAATCGGTGAAAAGATCGGTAATTCCTTTCTGGCTAAGACAGAGAGAAGATTTATTGTAACAGTGAGTGCGGTGTGCTGTCTGATGTCAGCATTTATGAGCAACAATGGAACAGTTGCTATCTGGATGCCGCTGATTGCCGTTGTTGCTGCTGGTTCTAATGGACGTATCCGTTCTAAGATGGTAATCTTCCCGGCAGGTACTGCGGCCATCATCGGTGGTGCATGTACACTGGTTGGATCCACATCTCAGCTTGCAGCAAATGCAGTTCTTCAGGGATATGATGGATACAAAGAAGGTCTTGGAATGTTTGACACGACAAAGATCATGCTCCCAGCAGCAATCGTACAGATTATTTTCTGGGGAACAATCGGATATACATTGTTGACCAAGGTGTTAAAACCGGAAAGTCCGGACTTCAATGTTGGAAATATGTATGCAGATGCACCTGTTGTTGAAGAAAAAAATGAAGATGATGCAGTGACAAAAAGAAAAGGTAATATCGCAGCATTTACAATGCTTCTTTGCATCTTCCTTTTTGTGGTAAGTGGATTTGAACCATTTAAGAATCATTTTAATATCGGTGTAATCGGAATGCTTGGTGCAGCCATTGTACTTGGAACAAAATGTCTTCCTGTAAAAAAAGCATATTCTGAACTTCCTTGGGATGTACTGATCACAATCGGTGGTATCGGTGGACTTGGAACAGGTCTTGATGTATCTGGCGGTGGAGCACTTATTGCAAATGCAGTATTGAACCTGTTTGGTGGAAAGAACGCATCCGTAGTAGTTCTGACAATTGTAATTGCAGTACTTACAAGTGTACTTACTAACTTCATGTCCAATAATGCAACAGCAGCTATGTTAAGTCCAATCTGTATTGCTATGGCATTATCTCTCGGAATCAGTCCGCTTCCGTGGGTTATCGTGATTGCAGCTTGTTCAAACCTTGCAATTGCAACTTCTTACGGAACAGCTGTTAATATGCAGATTTTACCGGCGGGATATAAATTCTCTGATTTTGTTAAGATCGGTGGACCATTACTTATTATACTGATTGTAGTAGTAACAGCCAGTTCTTTGGCATTCCTCTTTTAAAGTTAATATATAGTGTCACACGGAAGTATAAGGGATTTTATACTTCCAGTTGTGCGTTATAAGAAGCCGTTTATAAACTGTAAACTACCCCACGATTTTACAGTTTTTTTGATAGAATATGAAAACAATTTCAGAGATAAGTGAAAATATGGAGGAAAGAGACGTGTCAATAAAAACAGATTACGGGCAATATTTAAATAACCAAAAAATACTATCTCAGAAAAAAACGGGAAGATTCTGGTTTGAACAGGAAAACAGATATGTGAAGCCATTTCAGATTTATGGAAATCTTTATTATGTAGGTGATAGCTGGGTATGTGTACATATTATTGATACAGGAAAAGGACTTCTTATGTTTGATGCAGGTAACTGCGGTGCCACTGCGATGTTGATCCAGTCAATCTGGGAGATGGGATTCAATCCGGCTGATGTAAAATGGATGATTTTATCTCATGGACATGTGGATCATTTTGGGGCAGTTAATTTTTTTAAGAGAATGTTTGGTACAAAGATATATATGGGAGAACCAGACGTAAAGATGTTTCAAGAAAATCCGGAGCTTGCGCTGATTCAGGAGAGTGGGAATTGTACGGAGAAGTTATTTGATATAGACGTATCAATCAAAGAAGGAGATATTCTGACATTTGGAAATACTGAGATAGAATTTCATCTGGTTCCGGGTCATACGCAGGGATGTATTGCCTGTTTTTTTGATGTGACGGATGGAGCGGAAAAGAAACGTGTAGGATATTATGGAGGCTTTGGATTTAATACATTACAAGAAGAATATCTGAGAGAGATTGGTGATGAGACTTTAGAAGCAAGAAAACAGTATCATCATTCGCTTGCAAGTGTAAGAGAGCAGAAAGTAGATATCTTTATGGGAAATCATACAGCGAATGTGGATTTGTTAAATAAGAGAAAATATATGACAGAGCATCCGGGGGAAAATCCCTTTATTGATTCTGAAGCATGGAAAAACTACCTTGATCTGAAGGAGAAAGAGTTGTCGGAGTTGGAGCAGGTATAGAGAATGAAGCCCAAAATGGTTCGGTCAGGATACAGATTCAGCGGATGATGAATTTGAATATTAAGAGCCTTCGCATTGCAAATGAATAACTTTCACCTCTTTTCTTGAAATTCCATCCGCATAGTGCTAAAGTATACTGAAAAGGTATGCTTTAGCGAGTGCGTAAAAAACATGCACCAAGGAGGAAAATTCATGAACGAATACAGAATAGGAACAAAATGTGTACAGGGCGGATATACTCCGGGAAACGGAGAGCCGAGACAGATTCCGATCGTACAGTCAACAACATTCAAATATGCAACCAGTGAAGATATGGGAAAATTATTTGATCTGGAAGCGTCAGGATATTTTTATTCCAGATTGCAGAATCCGACTAATGATATGGTTGCGGCAAAGATTGCAGAGATGGAAGGTGGAACGGCAGCGATGCTGACTTCATCCGGACAGGCAGCCAATTTCTTCGCACTGTTCAATATCTGTGAGTGCGGAGATCACATTGTAGCATCTTCATCCATTTACGGTGGAACATTTAACCTGATCGATGTAACGATGAGAAAGATGGGAATCGATGTAACATTCGTGTCACCGGATGCAACAGAAGAAGAGTTAAATGAAGCATTTAAACCGAACACAAAAGTTATGTTCGGAGAGACGATTGCCAACCCGGCACTGACCGTACTGGATATCGAATTATTTGCCAAAGTGGCACATGCACATGGTGTGCCGCTTATCGTAGATAACACATTCCCGACACCGGTCAACTGCAGGCCGTTTGAATGGGGAGCAGATATTGTAACTCATTCAACTACAAAATATATGGACGGACACGGAGCTGCACTTGGCGGTGCAATCGTAGACAGCGGAAAGTTTGACTGGATGGCACATGCAGACAAATATCCGGGACTTTGCACACCTGATGAAAGCTATCATGGAATTACATATGCAGAGAAATTTGGCAAAGAAGGTGCATTCATTACCAAATGTACGGCTCAGCTGATGCGTGACTTCGGATCTATGCAGTCACCACAGAATGCATTCATTTTAAACCTTGGTCTGGAATCCCTGCATGTACGTATGCCGAAGCACGTAGAGAACGGACAGGCAGTCGCAGAATTCCTGGAAGCACATCCAAAGGTAGCATATGTGAACTATTCCGGACTTCCGTCTGATAAATATTATGAAAGAGCACAGAAATATCTTCCAAACGGAGGATGCGGTGTTGTATCGTTCGGATTAAAAGGTGGAAGAGAAGCAGCGTCTACATTTATGAAGACATTAAAGCTTGGTGCGATCGAGACGCATGTAGCAGATGCAAGGACCTGTTGTCTGAATCCGGCAACGTCTACACACAGACAGATGACGGATGAACAGTTAAAAGAGGCAGGAGTACCGGCTGAACTGATTCGTATCAGTCTTGGTCTGGAAGATAAAGAGGATCTGATTGCAGATATTTCGAATGCGTTGGATGCAATCTAAGGTAGAATTGAAAGAGTAAGGCAAAATTCCGAAAAAGCTTACATAAATATTGATATCTGTACCAGATCGATAGAGGAAGCACTGGATGTGCTTGCAATGCCGAAAAGGATGGTAGCGACACTAAGGGGATAAGTTTATATCCCCTTTTTTTTGACGTTTTTATAGCAATCATGCTAAAATAGAGAAATCTACCATGTGTATGGAATATTTTGAGCCGGCAGGGACAGTAAAAAGACCAAAAACCCCGTCCCCAATGGCTGGAGAGGGAAAATTATGAATAAAAGAGAATCATTTAGCAGCAGATGGGGATTTATTTGTGCCTGTATCGGTTCAGCGGTCGGTATGGGAAATATCTGGATGTTCCCAACAAGAGTATCATTGTATGGAGGCGGTTCATTTCTGATACCATATTTTATATTTGTAATACTGATCGGTTCGACGGGAGTGATCGGGGAGATGAGTTTTGGGCGTGCGGCAAAGGCCGGTCCAATCGATGCATTTGGAATTGCCTGTGAGAAAAAAGGAAAGAGAAAAGTCGGAGAAGCACTGGGGATGATTCCTGTATTCGGATCACTTGCCATGGCGATCGGATATACGGTTGTAATGGGGTGGATTCTAAGATATGCCGTTGGAACATTTACAGGAGCAACACTTTCGCCTGAAAATGTGGATGAATTCGGGGCGGCATTTGGTAAGATGGCGTCAGCATTTGGTAATAATATATGGCAGATACTTGCGCTTGTGGCCTGTATGCTGATTCTGATGTTAGGTGTTGGAAGCGGCATTGAAAAAGCAAATAAGATCATGATGCCGATATTCTTCGCATTGTTCGTGATTCTGGGAATCTATGTCGGATTCCAGCCGGGAGCAAGTGAAGGATACCGTTATATTTTCAGAGTAGATCCAGAGGCATTCAAAGATCCGGCAACGTGGATCTTTGCACTTGGTCAGGCATTCTTTTCCCTGTCGGTAGCAGGAAATGGAACATTGATCTATGGATCTTATCTTTCGGATGAAGAGGACATTCCGGCTTCTGCAGGAAGAGTTGCATTATTTGATACGATTGCAGCAATTCTTGCCGCACTCGTTATCATTCCGGCGATGGCAACAACGGGAGCGCAGTTGGATCAGGGAGGTCCCGGACTATTGTTCATCTTTCTCCCGAATCTGATCAAAGGAATGCCTGGAGGATGGCTGATCGCAATCATCTTCTTTGTTGCGGTATTACTTGCGGGTATGACATCGTTGATCAACTTGTATGAGGCTCCGATCGCTACGGTGCAGGAAAAATTCAAGCTTGGAAGAGTGCCGGCATGTGCATTTACGGGAATTGTGGGTGTGATCGTGTCCCTGCTGATCCAGGGCATCGTGTCAGACTGGATGGATGTGCTGTCTATCTATATCTGTCCGCTTGGAGCCGGGCTTGCAGGAATCATGTTCTTTTGGGTATGCGGTAAGGCATTCGTGGAAAAACAGGTTAATACAGGAAGAGAGACACCATTTACGAAACAGTATTATACAATATGTAAATATTTTTATGTACCGGTATGTTTTATTGTACTGATCCTTGGAATTGTTCTCGGAGGAATCGGTTAGAAGAAAAAAGGAATGAGAGGATAAAGAAGAATGAAAAAAGGAAATGTGGCAGCATTACTGCCGATAGGCGTATTTTTGTGTATCTATCTGGGGCTTGGAATCGCATTTGAATATGTAATGAAGATTCCGATGGGATTCTATAATGTTCCGATCATAATCGCATTTCTTGCAGCGATTCTGGTGGCATGCCTGCAGAACCGCAAGATAAGTTTTGACGGAAAGCTGGAAATCATGGCGCAGGGGCTTGCTGATAAGAATATTATTACAATGCTTCTGATCTTCCTGACGGCTGGGGCGTTTGTCGGAGTGGTAGGAAGAAGCAGTGCAGAAAGTGTGGCATATTTCATGTTGTCACTGATTCCGGCAAGATTTTCAGTTGCGGTATTATTTGTGGTAGCCTGTTTTGTGTCGGTTGCCATGGGAACGTCGGTTGGGACAATTACATTGATCACGCCGATCGCAGTGTCCGTATCCAAGGCTTCGGGATTTGACATGGCACTTTGCATCGGTTCGGTTATGGGAGGATCAATGTTCGGAGATAACCTTTCTTTTATTTCAGATACAACGATCGCAGCATGTAACGGACAGGGATGTCAGATGAAGGATAAATTCCGGGAGAACTTTGGAATTGCACTTCCGGCAGCTATTGCAACGCTGGTATTGATCCTGGTTCTTTCATTTCAGACGGATATTGCAGGACGGGTAAGTAAGAGTTATAACTTAGTGCAGATTATTCCATATGTACTGGTTCTCATAGGAGGAATTATAGGGATCAATGTATTTGTGGTACTTCTGATCGGGATTGTATCTGGTTCTATTATTATGCTGGCCGGCGGTCACATTGCGGCGACAGATCTGCTTGCCAATATGGGTTCCGGGGCTTCCGGAATGTTTGAGACAAGTATGGTCGCAATTCTGGTAGCAGCGATGTGTGCACTGATCCGTGAATATGGAGGTTTTGATGCATTGCTGGCAGGAATCCACAAAGTATTCAAAGGCCGCAAAGGCGGTCAGCTTGGCATGGGACTCCTGGTCGGAGCGATGGACATTGCGACTGCGAACAACACCGTAGCGATTGTCATGGCGAATCCGATTGCAAAGGATATGGCAAAAGAATACGGGATCACACCGAAAAAGACAGCTTCGATACTGGATACATTTTCCTGTATTTTTCAGGGGATTATTCCTTACGGAGCGCAGATGTTGGTAGCGATTTCGGCGGCAAGTGAACTGGGATATCGTGTGTCGGCATTTCAGATCATGCCGAAGCTCTTTTATCCATTTTTGCTGTTTGTGAGTTCTATGATATTTATATTTTTGATACCGTCTAAGAAGGAGAGGTAAATCATGACAGAAGAGATCAGACAGAAACTGACAGGTGCAGTCATAGGGCTTGCAAGAACCTGTGAGAATAACGAAAAGACAGAGAGCACCAACCGGGTATTCTTAGAAGCGCTGACAATGGCCGGAGACTGGTCGGCAAGTATCTTTGACATGAGTGAGATGTTAGAAAAAGTCAGAAATGAAAAGTACACAGTCTCACCGGGATGTGTGACCTGTGCCGCACCATGCGGGAATACAGATGATTATGATATGGAGAATCTATGGAAAGAATCCGAAGAAATCGGAGCTTTCAAGAATGCAATCCTGATGGTGATCTGTCAGGTTGCAGCACAATTATATCATACAGATCAGACAGAAGAATCTGAGACAGTGAAATTATTATTCCGTGCGTTACGTATGATTAGTTTTGAAGGCTGGGATGTTGCAGGGCTTACACCGGTGCTGATGGAGCTTGGAAAAGCCGGACGGATGTAAAGAATCAATACAATAAATAACAAAAAAGGCTTTGAAATGTAAGAAGTATTACTTATGAAAGATAAGAAAAATTATCTACATTACCCGAAGATTAATCGGGAAAAATGCGGTATAATATTCATACATTGTATATATCAAGGAGGAACAAAAACATGACAGTACCAGAAAGACTTTCCGCACTTCGAAAGTGCATGGAAGAAAAGAACATTGATGTGTATGTAGTACCGACTGCCGACTTTCATCAGAGTGAATATGTTGGGGAACATTTCAAAGCGAGAAAGTTCATTACAGGGTTCTCCGGATCAGCAGGAACCGCTGTGATCACAAAGACAGAAGCAAGACTCTGGACAGACGGACGTTACTTCATCCAGGCAGCAGCACAGTTGGAGGGGACAACTGTAGAACTCATGAAAATGGGTGAGCCTGGTGTGCCGGAGATGAATGCATACATTGAAGAGGTATTAAAAGAAGGAGAGACTCTCGGATTCGACGGAAGAGTCGTATCCGTTGGCGAAGGAGAAGGCTATGCAGCCATCGCCCGGAAGAAGAATGCGAAAGTAAATTACCAGGTAGACTTAATTGATGAGATCTGGGAAGACCGTCCGGTATTATCTGAAGAGCCTGCATTTGACCTGGATGTAAAGTATGCTGGAGAGACTGTTGCAAGCAAACTTGCAAGAATCCGTGAAGAAATGAAACAAGCAGGAACCAATGTGCACGTTGTATCTACAATCGATGACATCTGCTGGACATTAAATATCCGTGGAAATGATATCGACTTCTTCCCACTGGTATTATCTTACGGAATCATTACCATGGACAGTTTCGAATTGTACATTGATGAGAGAAAGTTAGATGACGAGTTAAAGGCCAAACTTGCAAAAGATGGCGTAAACTTACACCCATACAACGACATTTACGAAGACGTGAAGAAATTTGGCAGTGATGTGGTTGCAATGATCGATCCTGGAAAACTGAATTATGCATTATTCAATAATATTCCGGAAAATGTAAAGACAATAGAAAAGAGAAATCCGGCGATTCTTATGAAAGCAATTAAGAACCCAGTTGAGATCGAGAACATCCGCAAAGCACAGATCAAAGACAGTGTTGCGCATGTAAGATTCATGAAATGGCTGAAAGAAAATGTCGGCAAGATGAAGATCACAGAGATGAGTGCCTCTGACAAACTGGATGAGTTCCGTGCTGAGATGGGAAACTTCATCCGTCCAAGCTTCGAGCCAATCTCTTCATTTGGAGAGCATGGTGCGATCGTACACTACACATCTTCACCGGAGACAGATGTAGAGTTAAAAGAAGGACAGTTATTCTTAACGGATACAGGAGCTGGATTCTATGAAGGTTCCACAGATGTAACCAGAACTTACGCACTCGGCGAAGTTCCGCAGATCATGAAAGATCACTTCACATTGGTTGCGATTAGTAACTTACAGCTTGGCAGTGCAAAATTCCTGGAAGGTTCTACCGGTATGATTCTTGACATCCTTGCAAGAAAACCATTTTGGGACAGAGACTTAAACTTCAACCATGGTACAGGACACGGAGTCGGATACCTTCTGAACATCCACGAAGGACCTGCAGGTTTCCGCTGGAAATATCGTAAGGGTGAGACAGAAGTATTACAGGAAGGCATGGTCATCACAGATGAGCCTGGAATCTATATTGAAGGATCTCACGGAATCCGTCTGGAGAACGAACTGTTGACCTGCAAAGGAACATTGAATGAATATGGTCAGTTCATGTACTTCGAAGCAATCACCCTGATTCCAATGGATCTGGATGCGATCAATCCGGATATTATGACACAGGAAGACAAGAAACTGCTGAATGATTATCATGCAAAAGTATACGAAGTGATTGCTCCTTACCTGAACGAGGAAGAGCAGGAGTGGCTGAAGAAATATACAAGAGCTATTTAAGCAGCGAGATTGAACGGAGTTTTTGATTTCTGATTCTAAATGAGAAATGATATTCATATAATGAATTGACAAAGAAATAAATACTAAGTAGAATCTAGGTTAGTGATGACTAACCTAGATTCTTTTTAGTAAAGGAGTTCTTTATATATGAAGAGAAAATTTCAAAATCAATCAAAGAATAAGGCACTTGAATTTTTCTGTTATCTGGGACCGGGACTGCTGGTGACCGTAGGATTCATCGATCCGGGAAACTGGGCTTCGAATATTGCGGCGGGGTCGGGTTTCGGATATGAGTTATTATGGATGGTGACATTATCTACATTTATGTTGATCGTACTGCAGCATAATGCGGCACATCTGGGAATTGCAACAGGACTGTGTCTGTCGGAAGCAACGAGCAGATATATGCCAGGACTGTTAAAGAATCTGATACTTCTGACGGCGATGTTTGCAGCGGTAGCAACAGCGATGGCAGAGATACTCGGAGGAGCAATCGCACTGCAGATGCTGTTCCATATACCGGTCAGACCGGGAAGTATACTGATCCTGATTTTAGTATTATTCTGTGTGTTTACAAATGCATATAGGAGGATCGAAAAACTGATCATATTATTTGTGTCGTTGATTGGATTTTCTTTCTTATTTGAAATAGGAATTGCGAAGATCGACTGGGGAGCGGCCGCAGTCGGATGGGTGAAACCTTCGTTTCCAGCGGGAAGTATGCCGGTGATCTTAAGTGTATTAGGAGCGGTGGTAATGCCGCACAATCTGTTCTTACATTCGGAGATCATCCAGAGCAGACAGTGGAACCTGGAAGATGATTCCGTGATCAAACAGCAGCTGAAATATGAATTTAAAGATACATTATTTTCCATGATCATAGGATGGGCGATCAACAGTGCCATGATTCTGATGGCAGCAGCTACGCTTTATCAGGGCGGAAATGGGAGGCAGATTGATGATTTGACAGTTGCAGGAAAGATGTTGTCGCCTTTGATGGGAAATGCGGCGACGGTAGTCTTTGCACTGGCACTGTTATTGGCCGGTATCTCATCGAGTATCACTGCTGGAATGGCAGGTGGAACGATTTTTTCCGGGATCTTTAATCAGCCATATGACACGAAGACAAAAGAGACGAAAGCTGGCATTTTATTGACGATGATTCTGGCAGCGGTTGTCATCCTGTTTATCAGCCAGCCGTTTAAAGGTCTGATATATTCCCAGATGCTGCTTGCGATTCAGCTTCCGATTACAATATTTACACAGATATATCTGACCTCATCTGAAAAAGTAATGGGAAAATATGTGAACAGCAGACGTTTGAATTTTTTGCTTCTGGTGATTGCTGTGATTGTAACAGGGCTGAATATAGCATTGCTTTTATTCGGTTAAAGCAGAAGCGGCAACATTTTCCTTCTCAGGGAACATCTTTCTGAAGATCAGACGGATGAATGGTCCGCAGTAGAAGATCTGCCAGAAGAAAGCAACCGGGAAGTTCATGAATGTTGTCTGACACCAGGTAGCGATCACATTGCTTCCTGCGTTCTTGAACAGGATGGTTGCAACAAGACTCATGCAAGGGCACATGATACATACGATCATAGAAGAGATTGCAAGAGTGATGAAGATTGGTCTGTCCTGTGGTGTAACGATACGGAATGCAAGCATATGTGCAAGTTTGTCAACAAAGACAAATTCCAGAACGAAAGCAACCGGCCACATGATCTTCAGTTCGCCGAAAGCCATCAGGAATACTTCATTGCTCATTCCGCCCACATTCAGGCAGATATTGTAACAAATCATAACGTAAACCATCAGAAAAGACATCATCAGTGTAAAAATAACATTTTGAAATAAAGTTTTTGGCATAATTTTTGTTCTCCTTTTTATGAAATGTTTAAAAATGGGTACAAAAAAGACACTTGTGTTGTTCGTTAATCAAGCATACACTTGTGTCGTTTCCAATTAAACCAAAATTATCTTATTTTTTTGTCCGAATATGAATTATACCGAACGAAAAGCTAAAAATCAAGCATTTATTAAAAAAAGGGCAATTGATTAAAACTCAATTGCCCTTTTAACGGCCTCAATATCTCCCGTAAACAAGATGCTCTCCATTCCAAGTTCTTTACTTGCAATGACATTTTCCACCGTATCATCGATGAAGAAGCATTCACTTGGTAGAAGGTCATATTTATTGAACAGATGGTAATAAATATCGTGTCCCGGCTTTGCCATCTTTAGAGGTGCAGAGAAGACGATGCCATCGAATTCTTTCAGGATCGGATAATCTTCCGGTGCACGTTCCGCAAACCTGGTAGAAGCGTTGGAAAGCAGATAGATCGGAACTCCCCGGGCTTTTAACTCTTTGATGAATTCCCATGTTTCAGGAAGCGGATCGACATACTGGAACCAGTTCTCGAAAAAATCGCGGGCAGTATCTTTTAGACGGTCCGGAAGTTCTGCAATCGTATCTTCGGCATTCTGGTCATAGTCGATAGTTCCGGCATCTAAAGCTACCCAGTTTTTAAAAATGGCATCAGCAAGAATATTATAATCTTCCGGTGTAGAAGCAAATTTCCCCAGGATATAGTCTCCTTTAAATTTTCCGATTACATTTCCAAAATCAAAAATAATATTCTTGTATTTCATCTTAAGTTCCTCCCTGTATTTTATACTGCCTGTTTTATATTTTTATAAACACTATTATAGCCTTATAGATAGAAGGAATCAATATATGAATGATAAATAACATATCAATATAAGTATGATTAATAGAAGGATGTCAGGTTTTTGTGAGATTGACAATCATCGGGAAAGTGTATATGATTTTCGGTAGGACTGTAAAAGGAAAGAGAGATTATTATGGAAATCAGTATACTTTTAATGGAACAGATCACAGAACTATTTCTTATGATACTGATGGGATATATTATTGTAAAGACAGGATTGTTAAAGGGAGATGACAGCAAAGTCATTTCTAAAATTGTATTATATCTTGTTATCCCGTGTGTGATCATCAATGCATTTCAGGTGGATTATACGAGTGAAAAAGTGAAGGAACTTTTGCTGGTATTTGCAGCGTCGGTATTATTACAGGTTATATTACTGGCAGTAGTGTGGGGTGTTGGAAAGGTATTGAAACTAAATGAAGTAGAGATGACATCCATCTATTATTCGAATTCGGGCAATTTGATCGTACCGCTGGTGACTTTTATTCTGGGAAAAGAATGGGTATTATACGGTTGTGTGTTCATGAGTGTCCAATTGGTATTTCTGTGGACGCATGGTAAGAATACGATCAGCCGGGAAGGAAAGTGGGACTGGAAAAAGATTGTATTCAATATCAATATGATCTCGGTATTTGCCGGAGTTGTGCTGTTTTTTACCAGGATCAGGCTTCCGGAAATTGTAAATCAGACCTTAAGTTCTGTGGGCAGTATGATCGGTCCGGCAAGTATGATCGTAACGGGGATGCTGATCGCAGAGATGCATCTGAAGAGTATATTTGAAAATGTGAAAGTGTATTTTATTTCATTTCTGAGACTGGTCGTGATACCCGTGATATCATTGATGATTTTAAAGATAAGCGGGCTTGTGAACGTACATCCGGATGGAAAGAAATTACTGCTTATCGTATTTCTTGCGGTGATCACACCGTCTGCTTCAACGATCACACAGATGTGTCAGGTGTATGGAAATGATTCGAAATATGCCAGTGCAATCAATGTTATGACGACATTGTTATCCATTGTAACAATGCCGCTTATGGTGCTCTTGTATCAGACTGTGATGTAGAAGAGAGTATAGATGAAAGGCGTGTATTTGTATATAGTTGATGAAGAAAATTATCTGTTTTCTGATTGAAAGCGAACCAAAGGTAAGATACAATGGAGATATGAAGGAGGGGAGCAGAAGATGGCAGAATTACTTACAGCGGCGACACCGATATCCTATTATCTCGTTGCAGTAAATATTATTGCATTTATTTTATATGGAACGGATAAAGCGAAAGCAATGCATCATCAGTGGAGGATCAAAGAGGCAGTGCTGATAGGGATTGCGTTTGCCGGCGGTGCATTTGGTGCGTTTGCAGGAATGATTGTATTTCATCATAAGACAAGAAAGATGAAATTCCGAATCTTAGTTCCAATCGCTATTATCATCTGGCTGACCCTTGGCGGATTTTTGGCAGAACGTGATGTGGTAGGACTGACGAAGACAGACCGGCCAAAGAATGAATACAACGGCACAGAGATCACACCGTATCATAGCAGTGTGGATAAAGATGGTGACGGTACGGATGATCAGACCGATATTTTGAAGAATGCATTGGTTTATGTGAAGAAGCGGCCGGTTTACAAGAGCAGATATTATCAGACTGGTTATCCGGATGACAGATATGGTGTCTGTACAGATGTTGTCGGATATGCGCTTAAGAAGAGCGGATATGACCTGCGGGAACTGGTAGACAAAGATATCAGAAAGAATTCCAAGGATTATGATATCGATGAGCCGGATAAAAATATTGATTTCCGAAGAGTAAAGAACCTGAGAATATATTTTGAACATACAGCGACCAGTCTGACCACGGATGTAAATGACATTGAACAATGGCAGGGCGGCGACATTGTAGTGTTCAAGAATCATATCGGGGTGATTTCTGACAGACGGAATGCGGAAGGTGTACCATATGTGATTCATCATAATGATCCGTACCAGAAGAATTATGAAGAAGATATCCTACAGGAGAGAACGGATATTGTCGGTCATTTCAGAATATCGTAATGGCAAAGCACTGTGAAATATTACCAAATTTCGCAGTGCTTTTTTAGCGCATTTTTCAATATGTCTTTTTATGACAAATCTTTTAATAATAAAGACTGTTCGTCTGGTTTAGCATTCTCAGCAATTACATCACGGACGTTCTGCATACGCATGTCCAGGTCGGCACTGATCTGTGCGCAGGCAAGCATCTCATCCTCCAGATATTTTGCTTTGTCAGCCGGGATATCTTTCTTGTAACGCAGCTTATGTTCCAGGCTTGCCCAGAAATCCATGGCAATCGTACGAAGCTGGACTTCTACAGTCATGTTACGTTTTCCGTCTTGTAAAAAGATTGGTACACTGACGATCAGATGAAGGCTGCGGTATCCGCCCGGTTTTGGATTTTTGATATAGTCTTTCTTCTCAAGAAGTGTGATGTCATCCTGAGAAAGCAAACAGTCCGCAAGCATATAGATATCATCCGGAAAAGAGCAGATGACACGGACACCGGCAATATCATGGATATTTTCTTCAATAGAAGAAAGGGTGAGAGGTATGTCTTTTTTGCGGATCTTTTTAATCAGGCTTTCCATGGATTTGACACGGGACTTGATATCCTCGATCGGATTGCGGTCATATTCCAGGGAATACTGTTCGTTTAATACTTTGAATTTCGTCTCTACTTCCATGATGGCACATTGATAATAGGACATCTGTTTCTCTATTGGTTTCATATTTTTATTAACAAAATCCAAAAATTCGTCAGACATCAGACTGTTTCTGACGAAGCGTTCTTTGCGTTGTTCGATAAATGTCTCAAGGGGTCTCATGTTGCATTCTCCTTTCGTTATCCAAAAATATTTTAGCATATTTGTAGTTAAAATTCTATCAACAGATGGAGGCTTTTATGGGGGAATGCGACAATGTGAAAGAAGTGTATTGGTTGCACAAAATCAAGTCCAACAGTCGGATATGTTCACATGCAAAAGTTTTCGTGGTAAGATAAATGACATAACATAAGATATAAAGAAATAAATCATAAGGAAGTGTAAGTTTATGAATTCCAGATACAAAGGAATATTTTTTATTACATTATCGGCATTATCATTTGCATTCATGAATGCTTTCGTAAGGTTATCCGGTGATCTGCCTTCGGTACAGAAGAGCTTTTTCAGAAATCTGGTAGCTTTTTTAATTGCGCTGATCATGATCATAAGAAGTAAGGATGGATTCAAAATCGAAAAGGGAAATCTGAAATATATGATTCTGCGTGCGACATTCGGTACGGTGGGAATCTTGTGTAATTTCTATGCGGTGGATCATCTGGTGCTGTCGGATGCATCGATGCTGAATAAGATGTCGCCGTTTTTTGTAATTATCTTTTCATTTTTATTGCTGAAAGAAAAGATGAGTCCGGCACAGGCACTGGCGGTTGCAGGTGCATTTATCGGAAGCTTATTTGTAATCAAACCGACATTTACGAATATGGCACTGGTACCGTCACTGATCGGACTGTGCGGTGGGATCTGCGCAGGTATTGCTTATGCGATGGTGCGTATCCTGGGGCAGAGAGGACAGAAAGGTTCTTCGGTTGTAATCTTCTTTTCAGGATTCTCGTGTGTGGTTACACTGCCATATCTGCTTCTGGATTTTCATCCGATGAGCGGCCTGCAGATCTTAACGCTTCTGGGAGCGGGACTTGCGGCAGCGGGCGGTCAGTTTGGAATTACGGCGGCTTATTATCACGCACCGGCGAAAGAGATATCTATTTATGATTATTCACAGATCATCTTTTCGACGATTCTCGGATTCTTCCTGTTCGGACAGGTACCGGATAGGTATAGCGTGCTGGGGTATGTGATCATATGTGCGATGGCGCTTTGGATGTTTGTGTATAATAAGAACCGGGATTAAATACAAAATTGATTTAATAATTCCTCAATCTTTGCCTGCAATTCCTCTACGGAATGCTTCCGTGACCGCGCACATTCCTGTGCCTGGCATCCGCAGATGATGCATTTACGGTAGGTGCCGCGGGATAACTTCATACCGTCAGTTCCGATGACATCCATATCAAAGAGCCGTCCGAGAGGATGGCTTTCTTCAATTTCAGTAGCAAGCGTCTTGATATCTTCGGCGGGTGCGTCCAATGCCATGATCAGTTCATCACCGGATGGTTCATGGAATTCTTCGGTGTGGAGGATTGCTATATTGTGAGCAGAAAGGGCTTTTAATAATTTCGCTTTCCCAGAATCAAAAGCTTTCCGGATCTGTTCGTTGGTTTTTACCGGACCCGGGATGTTCATGCAAAAAGACAGGACTGGTTTATCATATTTACTGATCAGTTCGTTCTGGATGCTTACACGCCGGTCGCGGCAGTTCATCATATCTGTGATAGTTACGTTTATTCCGTTCATGGTGAAAGAACTCCTTTCGTATCAAAAGTGTATATTTAAATTGATTTGGCATGTTATTTTCTATGTAATCATTATAAGATTTTACCAGTGGATTTTCCAGAAAAAGAAAATAAAGAATAATTGAAATATAAATATGCATAGTATATACTATGTATATACAAAAAACGAAGGAGGTTGTTTTATGCAGGCACAAGTAAAAACATGGGGAAATAGTCAGGGAATTCGCATTTCAAAAGAAATATTAAAAGCTGCAAATATAAAACTTGATGATATTCTGGATGTGAAAATATCTGATGGAATGATTACGTTAGTAAAACCTTTCAGACATAAGACTTTGGAGGAACGTGCAGAGCGGTATGGAGGAAAGCTTAATCTAAACGGAGAATATGATTGGGGAGAAAGAGTCGGAAGAGAGGGATGGGAATAATGGTCCATCAAGGCGATATTCTAAAAGTGGAAAAAATTAAAAATCCAGTATTAGTTGTGAGTAAAGATTTTTTTAATGAGACAGGAGAAATTATAGGATGTCCGATATTTGATTATAATATAGGGAGTCCTCTTCATATAGAGATAGAGACGGAAAATAGGAAAGGATATGTACAGTGTGAAAATCTTAGAATGCTGGATTTGAATATGAGGGGATTTGCAGTTATAGACAGAATCGCTATTAATGATGTAATGGATATAACGGATACAATACAAGGAATATTTGATTATATATAAAAACAAAGGCTGCAGTTGCTACATGGCTGCAGCCTTTTGCGTACCTTAATAAATATTAAGAAAACCCCTCTCTCCGTATCTGGGATTTGATTGGAATTTAATAATGTACCACATTCTCCTCATTCCGTATCCGTGCGATAACCTCATTTGCCTCTTCGCTTTCAAAATATCGTAACGTGCTTTCCGGCACGAGTTTTTTCAGAGTATCCATGTCGTTGTCTTTGATTGCCTGGCGGACGGTGGAAGCGCTGATAGCTTTTTCGCCGTCGGTTTTTCTTGGGACAATTACGCACTCAATGTCATTTTCCGGCAGTTTTTCTGACATGATCTGGTTATAGATCCCGGTGACCAGACTGGTTGGTTCTTCGCCGACGTAGCGGCGGCTGATACCGAGTGTCCGTGCAATTTCGGTGAAGACTGTCAGATCCAGCAGGGCATGGCTTTCGATGACAGCATTTTCATCTTTCTGGAAATAACTCGGGAAGGTTGCATTACTGATTATATACGGGCCGCTGTCATGATAACAGATGTTATCGAGCTGTGCGGTTCCTTCCATTATGAGCTTTTTCCTGACTTTGAACGGAACAAGGCTTGTATCTTCGCTTACAATAAAAAGATGCAGAAGATCATTTTCACGGGCTGCTTTTTCTACCAGATACTGATGGCCGAGGGTAAATGGGTTGGCATTCATGACGAGAGCTGCAATCTTTCGATCTGTTGCGAAGGCGCTCTGCGGATTTTCCAGTTTCTTTAGATAATTTTTGAATCCGGTCCGCCTGTTTTCCATGAATACGATCTGTCCGTCGATTCTTGCAATTTCGTAGAACCCGAGGTCGCCGAAGAATTTGGCGGAAGAACATTTGGTATAGAGGAACAGGTGTGTATTTCCACGTTCAAACTGTACTTCGATCAGATGTGAGATGATCTGGTTCATAAGTCCTTCACCCTGGTGATCAGAACTTACGGCAAGACAGCGCAGGGTGTTGCCAAAGCAGCTTCCGGTGGCAATGATGTTCATCTCTTCGTCGTACATACCGCAGGTATAATCAAGATTCGCATCCAGGCGGATTCCCTCAGCCTGAAGAAGGGCAGTGACACCACGGATTGCGGTTTTATCCGTGTGTGCAATTTGAGAAATATAGTAATCTGACATAGTGTTTCCTTTCTGTATATAAGTATAGAGTTGCTTTCATGCGGATGTAAAATTATCATATAATAAAAAGATAACGCGGGAAAGTTTTCTTAATAAATTATAAGAAAAATCTTTCCTGCTTTTCAGATTACGGGTGTAAAATATAGCTCAAATACGAAAGGAGAAATGACCATGATAGAAGAAATCCTGGAATATAACAGAAAATTCGTAGGAGAAAAAACATATGGATATTATCCGTAGCAGCGGGATCGATCTGGAAGGCTGGCTTGCCGGATTCGACAGTGTGGAGCAGTCGGTGGAAGATACGGTATTTGCACTGCACAATCATCCATTGATACCGAAAGATATTAAGATATATGGATTTATTATGGATTCGATGACAGGAGAGGTGTCGGGGGTTCCGGCAGCAGGTGAACAGTAAAACATAAGAGCTTCTAAGACTGGTATTACAAACTGTTATTACATTTTACAATAATTATGTTGACTTATAGAAAATCCATGATATGATTCAAATGTTAGATTTAGGAAATGGTAATTTTATGAAGGAAAACAAGGGGTAAAAAAGATGAATTATAACAAGATTGTACAGGGGATCCTGGACATCGGAGAAGCGATGCTTCAAAGCGGTGCAGAGAATTTCCGTTTGGAAGACAGCTTTTACCGCATGTGCAGAAGCTATGGATTTAAGAGATCGGATGTATTTGTCATTCCGAGTAATATACAGGTGACGGTGGAGACACCGGAAGGCGAGATTATTACACAGATACGTCATATCGAGTCGTCGGAGCCGAATTTTGACCAGCTGGATTATCTGAATAATCTGTGCAGATATGTCTGTCAGCATACACCGGATGAAAATGAGATGCGTGAGAAGTATCTGGAAGTTATCAATCGTGAACCACAGAAGCGTATCACAAGATATGCGGCAGGAATCATGGGTGGAACAGGATTTGCTGTATTTTTCGGGTGTAACCTCCGGGATGCGGTCATTGCATTTATAGTATCGGTGATGATCGTTGCAGTCGGTGACTGGCTTGCGAAGCGTGAAAGCAACTTACTGGTTTACAATGGTATTCTTGCGTTTATATCAGAAGTGATTATTATCGGAGCTTTGAAGATGGGAATTGCAGAGCATCCGGACCGTATTATGATCGGTATTGTCATGCTTCTGATCAGTGGACTGAGTACAACGAACGGAATCAGGGATCTTCTTCAGAGAGACTTCATTTCCGGATTCATTAATATTATGAATTCGTTCCTTGGAGCAGCGGGAATTGCATTTGGAATTGGTCTGGCAATCATATTATTCCACGAGGGATATTCCGATCATTTTATCCTGAATCACAGTGTACCGATCCAGCTGCTCTCCTGCACGGTTGCATGTACGGGATTTGCATTATGGTTCAAGATCCGTGGAAAACAGGTATGGTATAACAGTATCGGAGCATTTTTTACATGGGCAATCTATGTTGCAGTATACGCAGTAAAACCGAGTAACTTCATGGCAACCATGATTGCAGCAGGATTTGTTGGATTTTATGCATTTATCATGTCCAGAGTAAATAAAGCACCTTCAACCATCTTTTTGACTGCATCGGTATTCCCGCTGATCCCAGGACCGAATCTGTACTATGTAATGTACGGGTGTGTCAGCCAGGATCCGCAGATGGTTTTTGATGAGACGATTATTCTTCTGGCGACCTGCCTTGCAATTGCATTCGGATTTATCATCGTAGATGTGGCATCCAGAAGTATCATGCATGCAATGAAGAGAGAATATCATATCGGTAAAAGCGCATTGAATCTTCCGCTGATCGGTGGAAAGAAATAATAATTGAAATCTATGAATTATGAAAAGTTAGTACAGGGAATCCTGAATATAGGAGAAGCAATGTTACAGTGCGGGGCGGAAATTTTCCGGGTAGAAGACAGCCTGTACCGTATGTATAAGAGCTATGGTTTCGTAAAATATGATGTATATGTGATTCCAAGTAATATACAGGTGACGGTGGAGTCGCCGGAAGGTGAGATTCTCACACAGATCAGGCATATAGAGTCTACAGGGGCAGATTACGACAGGCTGAATTATCTGAATGCCCTGTCACGGTATGTCTGTGCATATAATCCGGACGACAAAGAATTGGTCAGGCGCTATAAAAAAGTAATTGCACGGCCGGATCAGAGTGAACTGATCACAGGAATCGCACAGATTACAGGTGGAACGGCGTTTACCGTATTCTTCGGCGGGGATATGCAGGATGCAGTTGTTGCATTGATTGTCTGCCTGATGATCGTTCTGGCAGGCAGATGGCTTGGTAAGCGGGAGGGCAACCCGATGATCTACAATCTGATCCTGGCATTCTTATCGGAAGTTGTGATCATCAGTGCTGCAAGGATCGGATTGGGAGATCATCCGGACCGTATCATGATAGGAATTATCATGCTGTTAGTCAGTGCACTTGGTGTGATCAATGGGATACGTGATGTGATGCAGAGAAACTTTATATCCGGAGCACTGGAAGTAATGAATTCAATGCTTGGTGCGTTTGGCATTGCTTTCGGGATCGCACTTGCAATGCTGGTGATGGGAAATGTATCGGCAGAAGGATTTGATGTGAATAAAAATACCGTGATTCAGCTGATCTCCTGTACGATAGGCTGTATCGGTTATGCAAGCTGGTTCAAGATACGGGGAAAGAAAATCCTGTATTCCGGTGTCGGGGCATTTCTGACATGGGGGATATATTTACTGGTGTATGCATGGTATCCGAATAATTTTTCCGCAATAGTAGCTGCGTCCTGTTTTGTTGCAGGATATGCATTTATTATGTCGAGAATCGATCATGCGCCGTCCACGGTCTTCCTGACCGCATCGGTCTTTCCGTTGATGCCGGGAGCAAGGCTGTATTATCTGATGTATGGTGTAGTCAGCAGAAATTTTTCAATGGCAGCAGAACATGCACGGGTATTGCTCGAAACATGTCTTGGTATTGCATTCGGATTTATTATTGTAGATGTGATCTCAAGAAGTATCATGCGGGCGCAGGGAAAAGAATATCACATGGGGAAAAAGTCTACAGTTATTAAAAAAGATGAAAAATAAAGACTGTGTTACGAGCATCCGGATGATGCAAGTGAATTTTCCGGATTGACAATTTTCCATCCTTATAATATAGTAAAAGACAAAGAGAAGATCTGATGACTGACGGATAATGTGGAGTACCACAGGGAAATCAGATACTTGGTAGAAGCCGACCGTCTGGGCAGCATTTATCCTAAATGGGATGAGTGTTGTCCTTTTTTTACAACACCGGATACAGAAGAACCGGTAGTGTTGTATGAAAAGGACCGGGAATTCAAAAAAGACAACATACGATCAGGAGGAAATGAATGATGAAAACAGATATTGAGATCGCACAGGAATGTATGATGGAGCCTATCACAAAGGTGGCAGAAAAAGCAGGAATTCCAGAAGAATATCTAGAACAGTATGGAAAGTATAAAGCAAAGATTGATTATAATTTTTTAAAGAAATCAGATAAAGAAGACGGGAAGCTGATTCTTGTGACAGCAATCAATCCGACACCGGCAGGAGAGGGTAAGACGACTACCACGGTAGGTCTTGCAGATGCCCTGCAGAGAATGGGGAAAAAGCCTATGGTGGCACTTCGTGAGCCATCTCTTGGACCTGTATTCGGTATGAAGGGAGGAGCAGCAGGCGGAGGATATGCGCAGGTTGTTCCGATGGAAGATATCAACCTTCATTTTACGGGAGATTTTCATGCGATCGGAGCTGCGAACAACTTACTGGCAGCAATGATCGATAACCATATCTATCAGGGAAATGACCTGAATATTGATCCAAGAAAAATTGTATGGAAGAGATGTGTGGATATGAATGACCGTCAGCTCCGTTTCGTCACAGACGGACTTGGCGGAAGGGTGAATGGTGTGCCGAGAGAAGACGGCTATGATATCACTGTTGCTTCTGAAATCATGGCAATCCTCTGCCTGTCGAAGGATATTGCAGATCTGAAAGAAAGACTCGGAAAGATTATTGTTGGTTATACTTATGGCAAGATCGCAGACCAAAAACCGGTAACAGCACATGACCTGCATGCAGAAGGTGCGATGTGCGCACTTCTGAAAGATGCTTTGAAACCGAACCTGGTACAGACACTGGAGCATACACCTGCAATCGTGCATGGCGGACCATTTGCCAATATTGCGCACGGATGCAACTCACTGACGGCGACCAGAATGGCAATGAAGCTTGCAGATTATGCGATCACAGAAGCAGGATTCGGAGAAGACTTAGGGGCAGAGAAATTCCTGGATATCAAATGTCGTATGGCAGGAATCAAACCGGATGCAGTCGTGATCGTAGCAACTGTAAGAGCTCTCAAGTATAACGGCGGCGTTGCAAAACCGGATCTGAATGAAGAAAATCTGGAAGCATTAGAAAATGGAATTCCGAACTTAATGAAACATGTGGATAATATTAAGAACGTATATGGACTTCCATGTGTTGTTGCGATCAATGCGTTCCCGACAGATACCAAAGCGGAACTGGATCTTGTAGAGGAGAAATGTAAAGAGGTCGGAGTAAACGTGGCACTTTCCGAAGTGTGGGCAAAGGGTGGCGAAGGCGGTCTGAAGCTTGCAGAAGAAGTGGTACGTCTGTGTGAGGAACCAGGTGATTTCCACTATGCATATGAACTTGAAGGAACGATCGAAGATAAATTGGATCAGATCGTGCAGAAGATCTATGGCGGTAATAAAGCAGTACTTACGGCAGCAGCCCAGAAGCAGGTAAAACAGCTGACGGATCTTGGATTCGGCAACGCACCGATCTGTATGGCGAAGACACAGTACAGTCTGACCGATGATCCGAAGAAACTTGGAGCACCGAAAGACTTTGACATTACAGTCCGCAACCTGAAAGTCTCTGCGGGGGCAGGCTTCATTGTAGCCCTGACAGGAGACATCATGACGATGCCTGGTCTTCCGAAGGTTCCGGCAGCAGAAAGAATTGACGTGGATGATGAAGGAAGAATCACAGGATTATTCTAAGTGTAGATAAAGTTAACAGTAAAATCCGGCGGCTTTTGTGAGGCCTGCCGGATTTTTTGACATTTTTTGACATAAGATTTACAGGATTTTGAAAAACAGCAGGAGAATATGTGCTAGAATTTCAAGTTAGTGTTATAATGCAAGAAGTAAAAAACGGCAAGCAGGCATGGCTGCCCGGCTGTGATTTGAAAAGGAGGAATGCTTATGCGTCAATGTCCGAATTGCAAGTCTGACAATCCAGATGATGCCCGTTTCTGCAATTATTGTGGAATGCGTCTTCCCGAATTAAAAGAAGAAACATTATATAATGATCTGGAAGGACTGGAAGAAGCCCGGAAGGTAGAATTTTCCGATCAGGAGATAGCAGAGGAATCGGAGAAAGTAATTGATGAAGCGAAGAAATTATTCGAATCAGAGAGGAGAGAAGAACCGGAAGAAAAGGATGGTCTGAAAAAGCAGCTCACAATTCCGGAGAATCTGGGCCATATGATCGAAGAAGTGACGCGGGAAGAACTGGAACAGGAACTTCACAGGAAGATCAAGCTGAGAGAACAGGATCTGAAAGAGAATGAAACTTCGGAAGAAGAACCGGTTGAAGAACCGACCAGAATGATCGGAGAGGACAGCAAAGAAGAGGCAGATGAGCCGACACGTATGTTCACGGGGGATATCGGAGATTTCATTAAGAAGAAAAAGGACTATGAAGATGTTCCGGAAGAAGATGCATATGAAGAAATTCTTCAGTCATGGGAGAGAAAGCGGAAAGAAAAGAAGATAAAGCGGGAAAAAGAAGGGAAAGATCCGAGCCGTGTGCCGCAATTTATCCGGGATAAACGTTCCTGGTCAGATATGACAACCGGACAGAAGAAAGCAGTGAAAAGAATTGCAGCAGGGATCCTTATGGTTGCTGTATTCTGTATTATAGAAGTATGTCACGGTCGCCCGGAGGCGGTGGCAGAGCGCTATTGTAAGGCGTACATGCAGGAAAACTGGAAGAAGGCAGGACGTCTGTCAGATCTTCCAGAAAACGGATATGTAACGCAGGATGAATATGTAAGCTATATGAAGAAAAATGCAGTTACTGGGATTTCCGGTTATGAAATAAAAGAGACAAAGGAAAATCGTCAGACAGAGGTAGAATCCGGCGGAAAGCAGCGTGCATTTACCGTTGCATATAAGACAGAAGATAACAAAGAAAAGATGAAGACGCTTATTGTTCAAAAACAGAAAAAACGAAACCTTCTTTTTTTTACTGATTGGAAAGTATCATCAGACGAGATAGTAGCAAATGACTTTAATCTCTATCTTCCGGCAGGTTCAAAAGCCTGGATCGATGATATAAAACTGACGGAGGATTCTAAGCTGAAAGATGACTCTGACAATCTGGAACAATACAAAGTGTCATTGATTGAAGGGGAACATAAGATCAAGGTAAAAGTTCCGTGCTTCCGGATGTACCGGTCCGGGTTCCGGGCGTCAGATAAAGGAAATGCGACGATTTCCAAGATGAAGATATCGGAAAATGGGAAAAAGAAATTTAACAGAAAGATGCAGGACATCCTGAACGCATATGTGAAAGCTGCGAAGGCAGGCAAATCTTTCTCTGAAGTAGCAGGATTGTTTGAGAAGGATTCTTCCTGCAAAAAAGAGAACAAAGAATTCTATAATGACCTGAAGAAGCAGCTCGGTTCCGGAGACGGTTATATAACGAAAGAAGTAAAACTTGATAATTATGAAGGAAAATATGTGATCAGCGGTGTAACAGGAGTGGTCAGGGGAACGTTGTCCTATGATTATAAAGTTACTTTTAAAGAAGAAAATAAAAATGAGAGCCGGTCTGTGTCAGAAACAGGTGATGGCGTAGAAGATGCAGACGGAAGTTCGCAGATGAGCGCCGAATTTGTGTATCAGAATGGAAGTTATCAGCTGCGTTCCGTTAATCCCGGAAATATCTGGTATAAGCAGCTGCAGTAGATTTATTCCCAAAAAGTTCTTTCAAAAAAATGCAAATAATATAGGAAAAAGCTTGCTTTTTAAGCCTGGATATGATACGATATTCGGGCGAATGGAAGTAGGCTTTTTTTTTTATGCCTAAAATCGGGCAGCATCGCAAGCTGCCACGAAACACGTTAACTAAGAATATAAAGCGAGGTGGAAGTTGTGCGTACAAGAATCACATTGGAGTGTACAGAATGCAAGCAGCGTAACTACAACATGACAAAGGATAAGAAATCTCATCCGGAACGTATGGAAACCAAGAAGTACTGCAGATTCTGTAAGAAACACACATTGCACAAAGAGACAAAATAATCGCCGCAAGAAGGAGTGAATGTCGATGAGTGGTAAGAAAACTCAGAAAGAAAGCTGGTTCAAAGGTCTGAACAGAGAGTTCAAGAAGATCGTATGGCCAGACAAGATGACAGTTGCAAAAGAGACGGCAGCGGTTGTTTCTGTATCCGTGGTCCTGGGAGCGATTATCGCAGTTGTAGATTTTTTCGCCCAGTACGGAGTAGATTTATTAATTAAATAACTCAAAACGGACAAGAAAGGTGAGATTATGTCAGAGGCAAAATGGTACGTAGTTCATACCTATTCAGGGTACGAGAACAAAGTAAAAGCCAACATTGATAAGACAATCGAGAACAGACATCTTGAGGATCAGATCCTTGAAGTAAGAGTACCGCTGGAAGACGTTGTTGAGATGAAGAACGGTGTCCAGAAAGTATCTCAGAAAAAGATGTTTCCAGGCTATGTGTTGATACACATGATTATGAACGATGATACATGGTACGTTGTTCGTAATACAAGAGGTGTGACAGGATTTGTCGGACCTGGATCTAAGCCGGTGCCGCTTACAGATGCGGAGATGGCTCCTCTGGGAATCCAGAGAGAGGAAGTAGTCATGGACTACGAGGAGGGCGACACAGTCCAGGTAATCGCTGGAGCATGGGCAGATACGGTTGGTGTAATCCAGTCTATCAACATGCAGAAGCAGAGCCTTACTATTAATGTTGAGCTCTTCGGCCGCGAGACCCCGGTTGAAATTGGTTTCGCAGAAGTTAAGAAAATGTAACAGTAAGTGGGAGGGGCGTTGTATGTTCCCCGCCATCACCACAAGGAGGTAATTGAAATGGCAAAAAAAGTAGAAGGTTATATTAAATTACAGATCCCAGCCGGCAAAGCTACTCCGGCACCACCGGTTGGACCTGCTCTTGGTCAGCACGGTGTAAACATCGTTGAATTTACAAAACAGTTCAACGCTAAGACTGCAGATCAGGGAGATATGATCATCCCTGTAGTTATCACAGTTTACAATGACAGAAGTTTCAGCTTCATCACAAAGACACCACCGGCAGCAGTTCTGATCAAAAAGGCCTGCAACATCAAATCTGGTTCAGGTGTACCTAACAAAACAAAAGTTGCTACAATCACAAAAGCTCAGGTTGAAGAAATCGCTAAGACAAAGATGCCAGACCTGAACGCTGCTACAATCGAGAGCGCTATGAGCATGGTAGAAGGTACATGCCGTTCTATGGGTGTAACTGTAACAGAATAATTGATGAAGATTAATGTGGGAGGGTTATCCCGACAATACCACTAGGAGGTTTATAGAATGAAAAGAGGAAAGAAATACGTTGAAGCTGCGAAAACAATCGACAGAGGAACACTCTACGATGTAGCAGACGCAGTATCATTAGTTAAAAAGACTGCAACAGCAAAATTCGATGAGACAATTGAAGCTCATATCAGAACTGGATGTGACGGACGTCACGCTGACCAGCAGATTCGTGGAGCAGTTGTTCTGCCACACGGAACTGGTAAAAAGGTTCGTATTCTTGTATTTGCGAAAGATGCCAAAGCTGAAGAAGCTAAAGCAGCCGGAGCAGATTTCGTAGGTGGAGAAGAACTTATTCCTAAGATCCAGAATGAAAACTGGTTTGAATTCGATGTAGTAGTAGCTACACCAGACATGATGGGTGTTGTTGGACGTCTCGGACGTGTACTTGGACCTAAGGGATTAATGCCAAACCCGAAGGCTGGTACAGTAACAATGGACGTTACAAAAGCTATCCAGGAAATCAAAGCTGGTAAGATCGAGTACAGACTTGATAAGACAAACATTATCCATGTGCCAGTAGGTAAAGCAAGCTTTACTGAAGAACAGCTTACAGACAACTTCCAGACGCTTATTGATGCGATTAACAAAGTAAGACCTGCAGCAGTTAAGGGACAGTACCTTAAGAGCGTAACACTTACTTCAACAATGGGACCTGGTGTAAAAATCAACCCAATGAAGCTTGTTTAATCCGCAAGATAATAATGAATAAAAACTCCGTATACAGATGTGATGCTGTATACGGAGTTTTTTATACCAAAGTTTATTGTGAAAGAAAATGTAAAAGAAAATGAAAAATTTCTTGACAATAACACACGCATATGATAATATACTACAGGACTGCCGAAGACAGTAGGTGCTTGAAAGAGCGTAAGAACACATTTTATGCGGACGCCTACCGAGGAAAGATCGATACTAAAGTATGACTTATCAACCTCTATGTCTTTGGATATAGAGGTTTTTTTACATTTATATCTGTCGGCGGTGTAAACTTACAAATCTACAAGGAGGTGCACCATTCGTGGCAAAAGTTGAATTAAAACAACCAGTTGTACAGGCTATTGCAGAGGACGTGAAAGACGCAACAAGCGTTGTCCTTGTTGACTACCGTGGACTGACTGTTGCAGAAGATACAGAGATGCGTAAACAGTTAAGAGAAGCAGGCGTTGTCTACAAAGTTTGTAAGAACACAATGATGAAGAGAGCTTTTGAAGGAACTGATTTCGCAGCATTAGATGAGCACTTAGAAGGACCAAGTGCTATCGCTATTTCTAAAGATGATGCAACAGCTCCGGCAAGAATCCTTTGCAAATTTGCAAAGAATGCAAAAGCCCTTGAATTAAAAGCAGGTGTGGTTGAAGGAACATTATATGATGTAGACGCATTAAATGAACTTGCTAAGATTCCTTCAAGAGAAGAGCTTCTTTCCAAATTACTTGGAAGCTTACAGTCACCTATCACAAACCTGGCTCGCGTTCTCAATCAGATCGCAGAAAAAGGTGGAGCAGATGCTTGTGAAGCAGCTCCAACAGCAGAAGAAGCTGCAGAAGCACCAGCAGCTGAATAGGCTGATGGCAGCATAATAATTTATTTCAAAAAAGAAAATAAGAAAAATGGAGGAAAATAAAATGGCAAAGTTAACAACAGAAGAATTTATTGAAGCTATCAAAGAGTTATCTGTATTAGAGTTAAATGATCTTGTAAAAGCTTGTGAAGAAGAATTTGGTGTATCCGCAGCAGCAGGTGTTGTAGTTGCAGCAGCTGGAGCAGAAGGTGGAGCAGCAGCAGAAGAGAAAGATGAGTTCGATGTAGAATTAGTTTCTGCAGGAGCAGCTAAGGTTAAAGTTATCAAAGTTGTTCGTGAAGTAACAGGACTTGGACTGAAAGAAGCTAAAGCATTAGTTGACGAAGCTCCAAAGGTAATCAAAGAAGGCGCTTCTAAAGCTGAGGCTGAAGAAATCAAGACTAAACTTGAAGCAGAAGGTGCTGAAGTTAACCTTAAATAATTCGAGCTTGATTGAATTATCAGGGCATTCCGGTGACGGGATGCCCTTTCGTATTATAAGGGATGCTGAATATAAGAAAGAACTGAAAAAAATAGTGCGGATTTGCTTGACATACTTGACAGGCCTGTGCTATAGTAAAAAATGCGCTATTGTGGATAGTTATGCCATGATTTCGTGAAAAAAACAATAAATTGTGTTGTTTTTTGAGACTCTGCAAGTTATATGGGCAGTGAAAAGCCCAGCCAGAAAAATAAATGAGGAGTGAAACGTCAATATGGAGAAAAACAGAATTCGTCCTATTAAAAGTGGAAAAAGTTCACGAATGAGTTATGCCCGACAGAAAGAAGTCGTTCAGATGCCTAACTTGATCGAAGTTCAGACAGATTCTTACAAGTGGTTTCTGGATGAAGGGTTAAATGAAGTGTTCGATGACATTTCCCCAATTACAGATTACAGTGGAAAATTAAGCCTGGATTTCGTGGATTTTACTTTGTGTGAGAATGAAGTGAAATACACGATTGATGAGTGTAAAGAACGTGATGCAACATATGCTGCACCTCTGAAAGTCAAAGTAAGACTTCACAATAAAGAGACAGATGAGATCAATGAGCATGAGATCTTTATGGGAGATCTTCCACTGATGACAAGAACAGGTACCTTTGTGATCAATGGTGCGGAACGTGTAATTGTCAGCCAGTTAGTTCGTTCTCCAGGTATCTATTATGCCATTGCACATGACAAATTAGGTAAAAAACTGTATTCAGCAACCGTAATCCCGAATCGTGGTGCATGGCTGGAGTATGAGACGGATTCTAATGACGTTTTCTATGTACGTGTAGATAGAACAAGAAAGGTACCGATCACTGTGTTGATTCGTGCATTGGGAATCGGTACAAATCCGGAGATCATCGAACTCTTCGGAGAAGAGCCAAAGATCCTGGCAAGTTTTGAGAAAGATGCTGCAACGAATTATCAGGAAGGACTTCTGGAATTATATAAGAAGATCCGTCCGGGTGAACCTCTGGCAGTAGACAGTGCTGAAAGTCTGATCACAAGTATGTTCTTTGATCCGAGACGTTATGATCTTGCAAAAGTAGGACGTTACAAGTTCAATAAGAAGCTTGCGTTAAAGAACCGTATCAGTGGTCAGGTGCTGGCAGAAGATGTTGCAAGCCCAATGACAGGGGAAGTTCTGGCAGAAGCAGGAACCAAGATCACAAGAGAACTGGCTTCCGCAATCCAGAACAATGCAGTTCCATATGTATGGATCAGCGTAGAAGAGACAGAACGACCGATCAAGGTACTTTCAAATATGATGGTTGACCTTGATGCTGTTGTTGATGTGGATCCGGAAGAAGTAGGGGTTACAGAGCAGGTATATTATCCTGTGCTTGCTGGAATTCTGGAAGAGACAGCCGGAGACATTGATGAATTAAAGGATGCAATCAAGAGAGATATTCACGATCTGATTCCAAAGCATATCACAAAAGAAGATATCTTAGCTTCTATTAACTATAATATGCATCTGGAATATGGTATCGGAACAGATGATGATATCGACCACCTGGGTAACAGACGTATCCGTTCTGTAGGAGAACTGCTTCAGAATCAGTACAGAATCGGTCTTTCCCGTCTGGAAAGAGTGGTTCGTGAAAGAATGACAACACAGGATATGGAGGGCATTTCTCCACAATCCCTGATCAATATCAAACCTGTAACAGCAGCAGTGAAAGAATTCTTCGGATCTTCCCAGCTGTCACAGTTCATGGATCAGAACAATCCGCTTGGTGAGTTGACTCATAAGAGACGTCTTTCAGCGTTAGGACCTGGTGGTCTGTCAAGAGACCGTGCAGGATTCGAGGTGCGAGATGTACACTATTCTCACTACGGAAGAATGTGTCCGGTAGAGACACCTGAAGGACCTAACATCGGTCTGATCAACTCTCTTGCAAGTTATGCAAGAATTAATGAGTATGGATTTATCGAGGCTCCATACCGTAAGATCAACCATGATGATCCGGCTAACCCGGTAGTTACAGATGAAGTTGTATACATGACAGCGGATGAAGAAGATAATTATCATGTAGCACAGGCGAACGAGCAGTTAGATGAAGAAGGACATTTTGTACGTAAAAATGTATCTGGTCGTTACCGTGAAGAGACACAGGAATATGAAAGAAGAATGTTCGATTATATGGACGTATCTCCTAAGATGGTATTCTCTGTGGCTACAGCTTTAATCCCATTCCTTCAGAATGATGATGCGAACCGTGCCCTGATGGGATCAAACATGCAGCGTCAGGCAGTACCGCTCCTGTTTACCGAGGCTCCGGCAGTAGGAACAGGTATGGAAGAAAAAGCAGCCGTTGACTCCGGTGTATGCGTGGTCGCTGAAGAAGGCGGTACAGTAGAACGTTCTACTTCTACAGAGATTACAGTTCGTCAGGATGACGGAAAACTGAAAAAATATAAATTGACAAAATTCCAGAGAAGTAACCAGAGCAACTGTTATAACCAGAGACCAATCGTCTTCAAAGGAGACAGAGTTGAAAAAGGCGAGGTTATTGCAGACGGACCATCTACATCTAATGGTGAACTTGGACTTGGAAAGAACCCGCTGATCGGATTCATGACATGGGAAGGTTACAACTACGAGGATGCTGTTCTGCTTAGTGAAAGACTGGTGCAGGATGATGTATATACTTCTATTCATATTGAAGAATATGAAGCAGAAGCACGTGATACAAAGCTTGGACCAGAAGAGATCACACGCGACATTCCAGGTGTTGGTGATGATGCACTGAAGAATCTGGATGAAAGAGGAATCATCCGTGTCGGAGCAGAAGTCCGTGCCGGAGATATCCTGGTAGGTAAGGTTACTCCTAAGGGAGAGACAGAGCTTACAGCTGAAGAAAGACTGCTTCGTGCGATCTTCGGTGAGAAAGCCCGTGAAGTAAGAGATACTTCTCTTAAAGTACCTCATGGAGAATATGGTATTGTAGTGGATGCAAAGGTATTTACAAGAGAGAATGGTGATGAGATGTCACCTGGAGTAAACCAGTCAGTCCGTATCTATATTGCACAGAAGAGAAAAATCTCTGTCGGTGACAAGATGGCCGGACGTCATGGTAACAAGGGTGTTGTTTCCCGTGTACTTCCGGTTGAAGACATGCCATTCCTGCCGAATGGACGTCCACTGGATATCGTGCTGAATCCACTGGGTGTACCATCACGTATGAACATTGGTCAGGTCCTGGAGATTCACCTGTCCCTGGCTGCAAAAGCACTTGGATTCAACATCGCAACTCCTGTATTTGACGGAGCGAACGAGATTGATATTATGGATACTCTTGATCTGGCAAATGATTATGTCAACTTAAGCTGGGAAGAGTTTGAAGCAAAACATAAAGAAGAACTTCTTCCGGAAGTACTGCAGTATCTGTCAGATAACAGAGAACACAGAAAACTCTGGAAAGGTGTTCCGCTTTCAAGAGATGGTAAGGTCCGCCTGCGTGACGGACGTACGGGTGAGTACTTCGACAGCCCGGTAACCATCGGACACATGCATTACCTGAAACTGCACCATCTGGTAGACGACAAGATCCATGCACGTTCTACAGGTCCTTACTCACTGGTTACACAGCAGCCATTAGGAGGAAAGGCTCAGTTCGGTGGACAGCGTTTCGGAGAAATGGAGGTATGGGCACTGGAGGCTTATGGTGCATCATACACACTGCAGGAAATCTTGACTGTGAAGTCAGATGATGTCATCGGACGTGTGAAGACTTACGAAGCAATCATCAAGGGTGAGAATATTCCTGAACCGGGAATTCCGGAATCCTTCAAGGTATTGCTCAAAGAGTTACAGTCACTCGGACTGGACGTACGTGTCTTACGTGATGACAATACAGAAGTGGAGATTATGGAAACTTCCGATATGGGAGAGACAGATTTCCGTTCTCTGATCGAGGGAGACAGAAGATATCGTAATGATGATGACGAAGACTTTGGTAAACACGGATACAGCAAACAGGAATTCCAGGGTGAAGAGCTGGTTGATGTAGAAGAAGAACCAGAATCAGACGATGATTTCGATATGAATTTTGAAGAAAATGATGACTATGATTTCGGCGATTCATCTGATGATGAATAGGAAGGGGTCCAAAGTATGCCAGAAAATAATAAGGAACAAACTTATCAGCCAATGACTTTTGATGCGATCAAGATCGGTTTGGCATCACCTGAAAAGATTCTGGAATGGTCAAAAGGAGAAGTTACCAAACCAGAGACCATCAACTATAGAACTTTAAAACCTGAAAAAGACGGACTGTTCTGCGAAAAGATTTTCGGACCAAGCAAGGACTGGGAATGCCATTGTGGAAAGTACAAAAAGATCCGCTATAAAGGTGTGGTCTGCGACCGTTGTGGTGTTGAAGTAACAAAAGCAAGTGTACGTCGTGAGCGCATGGGCCATATCGCCCTTGCTGCTCCGGTATCGCACATCTGGTACTTCAAGGGAATTCCAAGCCGTATGGGACTGATTCTTGATCTGTCCCCGAGAACATTGGAAAAAGTACTGTATTTCGCTTCTTATATCGTACTGGATAAAGGTGAGTCAGATCTGATGTATAAACAGGTATTATCAGAGGCTGAATATCAGGAAGCAAGAGAAAAATGGGGAAGCACATTCCGTGTAGGAATGGGTGCAGAATCCATCAAAGAACTTCTTGAGAACATTGATCTTGAGAAAGAATATACAGAATTGACAGAAGGCTTGAAAGGTGCAACCGGACAGAAACGAGCAAGAATCGTAAAACGTCTGGAAGTAGTAGAAGCTTTCCGTGAGTCTGGCAACAAGCCAGAATGGATGATCATGACAAATATCCCGGTTATCCCACCGGATCTTCGTCCAATGGTACAGCTGGATGGCGGACGTTTTGCGACATCTGACCTGAATGATCTGTACAGAAGAATCATCAACAGAAATAATCGTCTGAGACGTCTTCTTGAATTAGGCGCACCGGACATTATTGTTAGAAATGAAAAGAGAATGCTTCAGGAAGCTGTAGATGCCCTGATTGACAATGGCCGCCGTGGACGTCCGGTAACAGGACCTGGTAACCGTGCACTGAAATCTCTTTCCGATATGCTGAAAGGTAAGTCCGGACGTTTCCGTCAGAACTTGCTTGGTAAGCGTGTTGACTATTCCGGACGTTCCGTTATCGTTGTAGGACCGGAACTTAAAATCTACCAGTGTGGTCTGCCGAAAGAAATGGCAATCGAGTTGTTCAAACCATTTGTTATGAAAGAACTGGTTCAGAACGGAACAGCACACAATATTAAAAATGCTAAGAAGATGGTAGAAAGACTTCAGCCGGAAGTATGGGATGTTCTGGAAGAAGTAATCAAAGAGCATCCGGTTATGCTGAACCGTGCCCCTACACTGCACAGACTTGGTATTCAGGCATTTGAACCGATTCTTGTAGAAGGTAAGGCTATCAAGCTTCATCCACTGGTTTGTACAGCGTTCAACGCCGATTTCGACGGAGACCAGATGGCTGTCCATCTTCCACTTTCGGTAGAAGCACAGGCAGAGTGCCGTTTCTTACTTCTGTCACCGAACAACTTACTGAAGCCGTCTGATGGTGGTCCGGTAGCCGTTCCTTCACAGGATATGGTACTTGGTATCTATTATCTGACTCAGGAGCGTCCTGGTGCCAAGGGAGAAGGCATGATCTTCAAGAGCTTCAACGAAGCACTTCTTGCTTATGAAAATGCTGCCGTAACACTTCATTCACGTGTAAAAGTACGTGTATCCAAGAAGATGGCAGATGGAACAGTGAAGACAGGAACGGTAGAATCTACAGTCGGACGTTTCATGTTTAATGAGATCATTCCACAGGATCTGGGATTTGTAGACCGTGACGTAGAAGGAAATGAATTGCTTCTGGAAGTTGATTTCCATGTAGGAAAGAAACAGCTGAAACAGATTCTTGAAAAAGTTATCAATACACATGGAGCTACTGCGACAGCAGAAGTACTCGACCATGTAAAGGCTATGGGTTACAAGCTTTCAACAAGAGCTGCCATGACCGTATCAATTTCTGACATGACGGTACCTCCGCAGAAACCGGAGATGATCAAAAATGCACAGGATACTGTAGATAAGATTACAAAGAACTTCAAACGTGGTCTCATTACAGAAGAAGAAAGATATAAAGAAGTTGTAGAGACATGGAAAGCAACTGACGATGCCCTTACAAAGGCGCTGCTTGACGGTCTTGATAAATATAACAACATTTTCATGATGGCAGATTCCGGAGCCCGTGGATCTGACAAACAGATCAAACAGCTTGCAGGTATGCGTGGTCTGATGGCCGATACAACAGGTCATACGATCGAGCTGCCAATTAAATCAAACTTCCGTGAAGGTCTTGATGTACTGGAATACTTCATGTCTGCACATGGAGCTCGAAAAGGTATGTCCGATACAGCTCTTCGTACAGCCGATTCAGGATATCTGACAAGACGTCTGGTAGACGTATCACAGGAACTGATCATTCACGAAGTAGACTGTGCAAAACCGGGAGCACCGATTCCTGGAATGTATGTAAAAGCATTCATGGATGGAAACGAAGTGATCGAAAGTCTTCAGGATCGTATCACAGGACGTTATATCTGTGAGAACATCGTAGATAAAGATGGTAACATCCTTGTAAAGGCAAATCACATGGTAACACCGAAACGTGCAGAGCTGATCTGTAAAAAGGGTGTTGACGAGAAGGGCGAGCCGCTGACACAGATTAAGATCCGTACAATCCTTACATGCCGTTCACATAGTGGTGTATGTGCAAAATGTTACGGATCCAACATGGCAACAGGTGAGCCGGTACAGGTTGGAGAAGCTGTCGGAATCATCGCCGCACAGTCAATCGGAGAACCTGGTACACAGCTTACTATGAGAACATTCCATAGTGGTGGTGTAGCCGGTGGAGATATCACACAGGGTCTTCCTCGTGTCGAGGAGCTTTTCGAGGCAAGAAAGCCTAAGGGACTTGCAATTATCACAGAAATCGCAGGAACTGCTAACTTAAATGACACGAAGAAGAAACGTGAGATTATTGTGACAAATAAAGAAACAGGTGAATCCAAAGCATATCTGATCCCTTATGGATCACGTATCAAGGTGGCTGACGGCGCAGAACTGGAAGCCGGTGATGAACTGACAGAAGGTAGTGTAAATCCACACGATATTCTGAGAATCAAAGGACTTCGTGCTGTACAGGATTACATGATCCAGGAAGTTCAGAGAGTATATCGTCTGCAGGGTGTAGAAATCAACGATAAGCATATCGAGGTTATCGTTCGTCAGATGCTGAAGAAGATACGTATCGAAGAGTCCGGAGACACAGAATTCCTCCCGGGAACAAATGTTGACAGACTTGAGTTTGAGGATGTAAATGAAGCTTTGGAAGCAGAAGGTAAAGAACCTGCAACAGGTGAGCAGATCATCATGGGTATTACAAAAGCTTCCCTTGCTACGAATTCATTCCTGTCTGCCGCTTCCTTCCAGGAGACAACAAAAGTCCTGACCGAAGCTGCTATTAAGGGTAAGGTTGATCCGCTGGTAGGTTTGAAAGAGAATGTTATCATTGGTAAACATATTCCTGCCGGAACAGGTATGAGAAAGTATCGTGACATCAAGTTGAACACAGAGATGGAAATGGAAGACGAACTGGATTTTGAGGATGATTTTGATTTTGAATTCAAAGATGCAGATGAGATGAATCAGGAGATTACTCTTGATGAAGGAACAGAAGATGCAGTAGAAGATATTGCAGAAGAAACAGTTGCTGTATCTGAAGATGAAGAATAAAATATAAGTCAAATAAAAAGAAAGTGTTCACACTGAAAAGTGTGGACATTTTCTTTTTTTAATGAAGAATAAGTTAATATCACTAATGTTTACTGTTATTTGTATATATAAATTGACTTTTATATTCAAAAAGTTTATAATAATTGTCAGTGAGAATCAGCGAAAATAGTAACAGATTCTGTCAACATTTTAAGAAAGGTTGGGGTTCTATTATGGATCAAGGTAAACTTACAAGAATATTAAAATCAATGGAGGAGCATGAGGTTCCGCAGATGATCGTTTCTGACCCGGTTGCGATTTTCTATCTGACAGGCAAGTGGATTTTCCCGGGAGAAAGACTTCTGGCATTGTATCTGAATGTGAACGGAAATCATAAAATGGTAATCAACAAATTATTTCCACAGGAATCAGATCTTGGCGTAGATATTATCTATTATGATGACATTGAAGACGGAGTAGAGATCTTAAGCAAGTATGTAGATAAAGATAAAACAATGGGAATTGACAAAACATGGCCGTCAAAATTCCTTATTCGTCTGCAGGAGTTAGGCGGAGGAAGTAAATTTGTAAATGGATCTCCGATCATCGATTATATCCGTATGGTAAAAGATGAGAAAGAAAAAGATCTTATGAGAAAATCTTCTAAGTTAAATGATATTGCTATGGAAAAGATCATTCCATGGGTAGCAAAAGGATTAACTGAGAAAGAATTAAATGCAAAAATGCGTGAAATTTACAAAGAAATCGGATGTGAAGATGTATCGTTCGATCCAATTACAGCATATGGACATGGCGCTGCAGATCCACATCATGTAACAGATGATTCCAAAGGAAAACGCGGAGATTGTGTAATTCTTGATATCGGTGGATTTAAAGATAACTATGCATCGGATATGACAAGAACTGTATTTATCGGTGAAGTATCTGACCGTGCAAAAGAAATTTATGATATCGTAGTTGAAGCAAACAGAAGAGGTATCGAAGCTGCCAAACCGGGAAATAGAATGTGCGACGTTGACCTTGCTGCAAGAAATTACATCGAGGAAAAAGGATTTGGCGAGTATTTCACACACAGAACAGGACATTCTATCGGACTGGAAGATCACGAATTTGGTGATGTATCATCTGTTAATACTGACATCATCAAGGTTGGACAGTGCTTCTCAGTAGAGCCGGGAATCTATCTCCCGGATGAGAACATCGGTGTTCGTATCGAAGACCTTGTAATCATCACAGAAGATGGATGTGAAGTTCTGAATGACTTTACAAAAGACCTGATCGTTGTACCGGAAGAGTAAAATATCAGAATACATATTTCGCACAGAAATGGAGAAAATGCAGATGACAAGAGATCAGGCGTATGAAATCTTAACAAAATACATGAAAGGTGAGAATTATATTACACATTCTCTGGCAGTTGAGGCTATTATGAAGGGATTGGCCAAACGTCTTGCGCCGGACGAGGTGGAATATTGGGGAATTGCAGGATTGCTGCATGATCTGGATGAAGAGCAATGTGACTGGGAGCATGACTTAAGTGTACACGGACCGACATCGGTAGAAATCTTAAAAAAAGAAGGAATTGATGATCCTGTATTATTTGGAGCGATCTGTGCACATAATCCGAAAAGTGGCGTGAAAGCGAAAACAAAAATCCAATATGCACTTCTGGCGGCAGATCCAATGAGTGGTTTCTTAAAAGCGGTTGCGCAGATTTACCCGGATAAAAAGATTGCAAGTGTAAAAAGAAAGTCTGTTATAAAACGTTTTAATGAAGCACGATTTGCGAAAGGTGCCAATCGTGATTACATGGAAAGTATTGAATTTACAGGGCTGATGTTGGAGGACCTGATTGATATCGGATTGGAAGAAATGTGTGCGATCTCTGATGAATTAGGATTATAACAAAGTATAAAAATGGTGTTGTAAGAAATATGGATCTTACAACACCATTTATAATATATCATTAATTATTCATAACGCTCATCGATGACACGTTTTGTCTTCTTTTCGCTTCGAGGTAATAATCCGATTTCAACAACTTTAACTAACGGTGTAAAGCCTATGCGGCTTTTGACGGTAGCTGCGATTCGTTTGGCAAGATCAAGGAAGTCAACCGTTCCATTTGTTTCAACATAGATTCGCATGGTGTCTTTTCCGTCAAGATGAGAAATGCGAATCTGATATTCACTGGATACTTCAGAAAATTCTTTTAAGATTTCCTCAATCTGAGCTGGGAACACATTTACACCCTTGATCTTCATCATATCATCGGTACGTCCCATAATAGTATCGAGCCGTGGGAATCTGCTTCCGCAAGGACATTCTCCAGGAATGATGCGGGAAAGATCATGTGTGCGGTAGCGGATAAGAGGTGCTCCTTCTTTGACCAGGGTGGTAATGACGATTTCTCCGAGTTCTCCGTCCGGAAGTACCTCACCGGTTACAGGGTCGATGATCTCAATGTAAATATAATCATCCCAGTAGTGCATACCACAGTCATGGGAACAGCTGATTCCGATTCCCGGTCCATAGATTTCCGTCAGGCCATAGATATCATAGAGTTCAATTCCAAGTTCTTCCGTGATACGCCGGCGCATTTTTTCACCCCAGCGTTCAGAACCAATGATTCCTTTCTTCAGATGGATCTTGTCTTTGATTCCTCTTTTTTGGATTTCTTCTGCAAGAAGCAGGGCGTAAGAGGAAGTAGAACCGAGAACGGTTGTCTTCATATCCATCATCATCTGAAGCTGTTTGTCGGTGTTTCCGGGTCCCATAGGAATAACCATGCTTCCTAATCTTTCGGCACCTGCCTGAAATCCGATTCCGGCAGTCCAGAGTCCGTATCCGGGTGTGATCTGGATACGGTCTAGATTTGTAAGACCGGCCAATTCATAGCAGCGTTGAAACATGATTGCCCAGTCGTCTACATCTTTCTGAGTATATGGAATGATGACCGGCAGTCCGGTGGTACCGGAAGAAGAGTGGATTCGGACAATCTTTTCTTCCGGTGCGGTCATCAGACCAAGAGGATAAGCATTTCTTAAATCATTTTTCTCAGAAAACGGAAGCTTTTGAAAATCTTCCGCTGACTGTATACTGGTAACACCGGCTTCTTCTAATTTCTTTCCATAGAAACTTTCCGCTTTCAGGAGCGCCTGTATCTGATTATTTACCTGTGCGATTTGTGTCTCTGTAATCTGCATATGTTGTGTTCCTGCCTTTCTTTGTTATATGTTATAGTTTAATGCCCGGAGATTCATTTCATGGAATTTTTCGGGAAGTGTATATTTCATAACGTCTTCAATTTCAGAGATTGTAAAGTCCAGTACTCCGATCCGTATGGCTGCGCCAAGAAGCACCATGTTCAGTACTTTAGAAGAACCAATGTCTGCACATGCCTGATCTGCATTTACAAGAGTCAGATTAGGAACAGCCGCTTTTAGATATTCAAGCATCTGAGGTGCATCATAATCTGATCCGCTTAAGGTAGCAGTAACTGGTTTTACAGCTCGGGTGCTGACAACAATATGTCCGTGGTCTTTGAGATAGGGAAGCATACGGACTGTCTCACCTGGTTCGAAGCCGATGATCAGGTCGGCAGTTCCTGTTTCGATCATTGGCGAATAGAGATTATCACCCATACGAAGATGACTGAATACACTACCACCACGCTGAGCCATACCGATGGTCTCGGCACTCATGACAGGAATATCTTTACTCATAGCTGCTGCGGAAAGAAGTTTGGAAGCGAGGACGGTTCCCTGACCGCCGACGCCGCACAGGACAATGTTTTTTTGATTATTCATGTTTTTTACCTCCTATAATAGCAGCTGTAGGGCATACCTGACTGCATAATCCGCAGCCGGTACACATCGTATCATCAATGCAGACATTACCGTTGTCAAGTACAATGGCAGGGCATCCAAGTTCACGGATACATTTTTTACATCCGATACATTTTTCGGCATCTATATGAAGAGAAAACTCCGGCTTGGTGATGGCTATACATGGTGATTTGAATATAATAGCTTTTACACCTGTCTTATCAGCCATTTCCCGGACGCATGCTACAGATGAGTTCAAATCCAGCGGATTTACAGTCTTAACATCTGTAACGCCGATTCCGCGGAGGACTTGTTCGATATTAATCTTTTGCACGATCTCCCCCATCACTGTGCGGCCGGTTCCAGGGTGTGGCTGATGTCCGGTCATGGCTGTGGTAGAGTTATCCAGAACGATCAGTATCATATTCGCCTGATTGTACACGGCATTGACAACACCTGTGATCGCAGAGGCGAAGAAGGTTGAGTCTCCGACAAACGCAAAGCATGTGGTGTCAGGTTCCACTTTTTCGATACCTTGTGCGATATTCAATCCGGCACCCATACACAGACAGGTATCAACCATATCGAGAGGAAGGGCATTTCCGAGCGTATAACATCCGATATCCCCGCAGAAAACGGTTTTCTTTCCTTTCATAGCTTTTTTTACGGCGTAGAAAGAAGCTCTGTGAGGACATCCGGCGCAAAGTACCGGCGGGCGGACCGGTAGTGCCGGCGGTTCCGGAAAATCAGTGGTGACAGGGGAGGTAAGACCAAGAAATGTATTAATATAGGTAGTTATAGTGTCACGGGTGTTTTCTCCGGCACAGGCAGTATGACCATTGAGTTTTCCGTTAATTCTGGTTGGAAGATGATATTTTCCGCATATATAGATCAGCTCACGTTCGATGACCGGATCAAGTTCTTCCAGGCAGAGAACTTCATCAAGTCCAGAAAGGAAATCTACTGCTAATTTTTCCGGAAATGGATGAGGCGTGGCAATTTTTAAAGTCTTTACCATACCGGTCTTTTTTAATGTTTCCATCGTGTAGGTATAGCTGATCCCTCCGGTGGCGATTCCTTTTTTTGAATCCTTGAAAGCATCGCAGGATGGATGAATCGTATTTTTCTCATAAGAAGAAAAGATATCGGATAATTCCTGGTTACGTGCTTCGATTTTTTTGTGATTCATGAAAGATAATCTAGGAAAGATAACCCAGCGTTTGGAATCTTTGATAAAACCTTCCGGTTGGTGGTGGGTATATTCTGTCTCATCTTTTACCATGATAGACGCGTAGCCATGACAGACACGTGTGGTTGGACGTAAGAATACCGGAGTACCGTATTTTTCTGAATATTCAAAAGCTTCCTGGATCATCTCATAAGCTTCCTGTGCCGAAGATGGGTCAAAGCAAGGCAGCTTGGAAAATCTGGAAAAATGTCTGGTATCCTGCTCTGTCTGAGAAGAAATCGGACCCGGATCATCTGCTACGAGAATGATCATTCCGCCTTTGATCCCGACGTACTCGAGACTCATCAGCGGATCGGAAGCAACATTTAATCCGACCTGCTTCATGGTTACCATGGATCTTGCACCGGCATAAGAAGCTCCGGCAGCCAGTTCCATGGCAGCTTTTTCGTTCACGGACCATTCCACATACACATCATCCGGCCGGTGTTTTGCTATAGTTTCCAGAACTTCCGTAGAAGGGGTTCCGGGATAACCGGCTACGACATTAACTCCGGCAGCAACTGCACCGAGGGCAATTGCTGCATTTCCCATTAAAAATTCTTTATGCATAATCATATCACCTCTAATTGTACGAATTCGTTATTTAAATAGTATAATATGTCTGATAAAGAAATGCAATCTTTTGGTAACGTGATAAAGTGGAATAAAGCAAGGGAAACGAAGAATGTCTTTTCGGGAATACAAGGATATGATAGAATAACACTACCAGATAGATTGTGACAGGTATCAGAAAATAAAAAGAGGTATGTAAGATGAAAAAATATGATTATTTAGTAGTCGGGTCAGGATTATATGGGGCAGTGTTTGCCCGTGAAGCAAAAAAAGCGGGAAAATCTGTTCTGGTAATTGATAAACGTCCGAATATTGCGGGAAATGTATATACAGAGGATGTAGAAAAAATTCATGTACATAAGTATGGTGCACATATTTTTCATACAAATAATAAGAAAGTATGGAATTATATCACGCAGTTTGCGGAGTTTAACAGATTTACGAATTCACCGGTAGCGAATTATAAGGGTGAGTTATATTCACTTCCTTTTAATATGTATACATTTAACAAGATGTGGGGAGTGGTGACACCGGAAGAAGCAGAGGCGAAGATAGAAGAGCAGAGAAAGGAAATTACGGGAGAGCCAAAGAATCTGGAAGAACAGGCAGTTTCACTGGTTGGAAGAGATATCTATGAGAAATTGATCAAGGGTTATACAGAGAAGCAGTGGGGACGTGACTGCACAGAACTTCCGGCATTTATCATCAAGAGACTTCCGGTGCGTCTGACATTCGACAATAATTATTTCAATGCAATGTATCAGGGAATTCCTGTGGGAGGGTACACGAAGATGGTAGAGAATCTTCTGGATGGCATAGAGATCCGTCTGAACACAGAATATCTGGAGCATAAAGAGGAATTAGATGCGCTGGCAGAAAAAGTAGTTTATACAGGACCGATCGATGCTTATTTTGAATATAAACTCGGAACGTTGGAGTACCGTTCTGTAAGATTTGAGACGGAACTTTTAGACAAGCCGAATTTCCAGGGGAATGCAGCTGTAAACTATACAGACAGAGAGACCCCTTGGACACGTATCATCGAGCATAAGTGGTTTGAATTTGGAAAGGATTCAGAAGGAAATGATATTCCAAAGACTGTGATCAGCCGGGAATACAGCTCTGAATGGAAATTGGGTGACGAACCATATTATCCGGTCAATGATGAAAAAAATGGAGCATTGTACGCAGAATACAAAAAATTAGCGGAAAAAGAAGAGAAAGTGATCTTCGGAGGCCGTCTCGGGGAATATAAATATTATGATATGGATGCTGTCATAGCATCAGCGTTAGAACTCTGTGAAAAGGAACTCGGAATTATAACCGGGTAATAATGAAAAAAGTATGCATAGAAGCAATTGTCTTTGCACATATGCATACTTTTTTGCCATTTTTGCTTGAACTTGAGTCTAATACCAACTATAATGGGGGCAGTTGCTTTGTGAAAGATAGACGATATATTATTTTAGGAGAATAGATATGGGAAGATATTTCGGAACAGATGGTTTCCGTGGCGAAGCCAATAATAACTTAACAGCAGATCATGCGTACAAGATTGGAAGATTTCTCGGATGGTACTATGGAGAAATAAAACGTCAGAATGGTGATGATACACCGGCACGTATTGTAATTGGAAAGGATACGAGACGTTCCAGCTACATGTTCGAATATACATTGGTAGGTGGACTTGTTGCATCGGGAGCAGATGCTTACCTGCTTCATGTTACAACAACACCATCTGTTGCTTATGTGGCAAGAACGGATGAATTTGATTGCGGGATCATGATCTCTGCAAGTCATAATCCGTATTATGACAACGGAATCAAACTGATCAACGGTAATGGCGAGAAGATGGATGAGGGAACGATCGCACTGGTAGAAGACTATCTGGATAGCAAACTGGAAGTATTTGGGGAAAAGTATGAGGAGATTCCATTTGCACATACATCTAAGATCGGACGTACGGTAGACTATGTATCAGGAAGAAACCGTTACATCGGATATCTGATTTCACTTGGACTTTATTCTTTCAAGGGTGTGAAAGTCGGACTGGATTGTGCGAACGGAAGTTCATGGAATCTGGCAAAGTCTGTATTTGATGCACTTGGAGCCAAGACATATGTGATCAATGCAGAGCCGGACGGAACGAATATCAATAACAATGCAGGATCTACGCACATCGGCGGCCTGCAGAAATTTGTTGCCGAGAATGGTCTGGATGTTGGATTTGCATATGACGGAGATGCTGACAGATGTCTCTGTGTAGATGAAAAAGGGAATCTGATAGATGGAGATGCGATTCTTTATATTTATGGAAAATATATGAAAGAACGTGGCAAACTGGAAAACAATACGGTTGTTACAACAGTTATGTCTAATTTTGGATTATACAAAGCATTCGATGAGGCAGGGATTGATTATGCAAAGACTGCAGTCGGAGACAAATATGTATACGAATATATGACAAACAATGGATGCATTCTCGGAGGGGAACAGTCCGGTCATATTATTTTCTCAAAATATGCTTCCACAGGAGACGGTATCCTTACCAGTCTTAAGATGATGGAAGTTATGATGGCAAGAAAGAAGAAAATGAGTGAACTCATGGAAGGGCTTCATATTTATCCACAGGTTCTGGAGAATGTACGTGTGACAGATAAGAAAGCAGCGCAGGACGATGCGGATGTACAGAGCGCGGTACGGGCAGTAACAGAAGCCCTTGGAGATACCGGACGCATCCTCGTGCGTGAATCCGGAACAGAACCACTTCTCAGAGTTATGGTAGAAGCAGAGACAGAAGAGATCTGTAAAAAATATGTAGATCAGGTTGTAGATGTAGTTAAGAAAAAAGGATATGTGATCGGCTAAAGCAGCGGACCTGAGGCAGAGATAAGATACATAAATACCAGAAATGGAATAGATTATATTAAGAATAATACAGGGAGAAAAATCGAATTATGTGTGGAATTGTAGGATTTACAGGTGAACACCAGGCAGCACCGATCCTGTTGGATGGTTTGTCAAAACTGGAATATCGTGGTTACGACTCGGCAGGAATTGCTGTACGTGACGGCAGTGCAGATGCAGAGATCATTAAGGCAAAAGGCAGACTGAAAGTTCTGGCTGAGAAGACGAATGATGGTGAATCCGTAAAAGGAACCTGCGGTATCGGTCATACAAGATGGGCAACACATGGAGAACCATCTGAGAATAATGCACATCCTCATGCAAGTGATGATGGAAATGTTGTGGCTGTTCATAATGGTATTATTGAAAACTATCAGGAATTAAAGGATAAACTTGTCCGTAAAGGGTATACATTCTATTCTGAGACAGACACGGAAGTAGCAGTAAAACTGATCGATTATTATTATAAAAAATATGAGGGGACTCCGGTAGATGCGATCAATCATGCGCTGGTACGGATCAGAGGCTCCTACGCACTGGCAATTATGTTCAGGGATTATCCGGAAGAAATCTATGTAGCAAGAAAGGACAGTCCGATGATCCTTGGAGTTGCGAACGGAGAATCCTATATTGGTTCCGATGTTCCTGCAATTCTGAAATATACGAGAGATGTATACTATATCGGTAACCAGGAGATGGCACGTGTCCGTAAAGGTGAGATTACATTCTATAACCTGGATGGAGAAGAGATTGAAAAAGAATTAAAGACGGTTGAATGGGACGCAGAGGCAGCAGAAAAATCAGGATATGAACATTTCATGATCAAGGAAATACATGAGCAGCCAAAGGCAGTTTCAGATACACTGAATTCTGTTATAAAAGACGGAATGATTGATCTTTCAGAGGTCGGACTTTCGGAAGAAGAGATCAAAGAGATCAGCCAGATTTATATCGTGGCATGTGGATCGGCATATCATGTCGGAGTGGCAGCACAGTATGTCATGGAAGATCTGGCAAGAATTCCGGTACGTGTAGAACTTGCATCAGAATTCCGCTATCGTAATCCGATTCTTGATCCGAAAGGACTGGTAGTCATTATCAGCCAGTCAGGAGAGACCGCAGACAGTCTGGCAGCACTTAGAGAATCAAAGAAACAGGGAGTAAAGACACTTGGTATCGTGAATGTAATCGGTTCTTCTATTGCCAGAGAGGCAGACAATGTATACTATACACTGGCAGGACCGGAGATTGCAGTTGCGACAACAAAAGCATACAGCACACAGTTGATCGCAGCTTATACACTTGCAATTCAGTTTGCAAAGATCAGAGGACAGATTACAGAAGAACAGTATGCCGGATATATTGAAGAACTTCAGAGCATTCCGGAGAAAATTCAAAGAATTATCGAGGATAAAGAGAGACTTCAGTGGTTTGCATCCAAACAGGTGAATGCGAAAGACATTTTCTTTATCGGTCGTGGAATTGATTATGCGATTTCCCTTGAGGGAAGCCTTAAGATGAAAGAAATCAGCTATATTCATTCGGAGGCATATGCAGCAGGAGAATTGAAGCACGGAACGATTTCCCTGATTGAAGAGGGTACACTGGTTATCGGAGTACTGACACAGCCGGAATTATATGAAAAGACACTGAGCAACATGGTAGAGTGTAAGAGCCGTGGCGCATATCTGATGGGACTTACAACATTTGGACATTATAATATTGAAGAAAACGCAGATTTTTCTGTATACATTCCAAAGACAGACCCTCATTTTGCAACCTCACTTGCAGTTATTCCGCTTCAGTTACTTGGATATTATGTATCAGTAGCAAAAGGTCTGGATGTAGATAAACCGAGAAACCTTGCAAAGAGTGTAACAGTAGAATAGAAATGAACAGGGTGGGATATGGCATGATAAACAGTCATGGTATATCCCGCTTTTTTGTGCTATACTGATTTTAACTGTAAAAAAGACAAATAAACAAAGGAGAAAGAGAATTATGAAAACAGCATTAGTCATCATGGCTGCAGGAATGGGTTCGCGTTTTGGCGGCGGAATTAAGCAACTGGAACCGGTAGGCCCAAATGGGGAGATTATTATGGATTATTCCATTCATGATGCAATAGAGGCCGGATTTAATAAAGTAGTATTTATCATTCGTAAGGATATCAGAGATGCATTTCATGATGCGATCGGAAAAAGAATTGAAGGAATTTGTAATGAACTGAACATAGAATTTGCTTATGCATATCAGGAGTTGGATGATCTTCCGAAAGGAATTGAAAAGCCGGCCAAGAGAAGCAAGCCGTGGGGAACAGGACAGGCGGTACTGGTATGTAAAGATATTATCAAAGAGCCATTCGTAGTTATTAATGCAGATGACTATTATGGAAAAGAAGCATTTGTAAAGATTCATGAGTTCCTTGTGGAAAATTATACACCGGAAAAATCAAAAGAACTTTGCATGGCCGGATTCATTCTCGGCAATACTTTAAGTGATAATGGAACTGTTACAAGAGGAATTTGTGCAGTAGATGAGAATGATTATCTGACAGATGTCGTAGAAACTTATGAAATCAAAAAGACATCAGACGGAGCAGAATCTCAGGGAAATAGAATTGATGTAAATTCACATGTATCGATGAATATGTGGGGACTGACACCGGAGTTTGTAGGACTTCTGGAAGAAGGATTTGTAGAATTCTTTGAGAATATCAAAGGGGATGAAGCAAAAGAACTGAAAGGTGAATATTTGCTCCCGATCTATATTGATGAACTTCTGAAAAAGGGAAAAGTAAGTGTCAGACTTCTGGAGACACAGGACAAATGGTTTGGCGTAACTTATAAAGAAGACAAACCGGTTGTAGTAGAGTCGTTTGCAAAACTGATTGCAGACGGTGTATATCAGAAAGATCTGTTTGCAGATCTTAAGGCGTAATATCCGGGATATAACCGCAGGTATGATATCAAAAGCATGTGAATGAACAGGAAGAAAAAGACAGGAAAGAATATGACGGGAAACAGGAGAAAGAGAAATAAGGCCGGAATCATCTGGCTGTTTCTTATGCTGATCTGGCTGATGGTGATTTTTTCATTTTCAGCAAAAAAAGCAGATGAATCGACGGTAATGAGCCGCTCCGTCGGAAAGTTGATTGGAAATATCGTGATTCCGGAGTACAGATCCTGGCCGGAAGATAAGCAGGAACAGTTTGCGGAAAAGATAGATTTTCCGGTACGCAAATGTGCGCATGCGTCGGAATACGCAGTCCTTGGTGTGTTGATGCTGGGGACTGCGTACTCTTTTGCGGAAGATCAGGGAAAAAAGAACAGATTATTATGCTGGTGTGCAGGTACGGCATACGCAGCAACAGATGAATTCCATCAACTATTCGTGCCCGGACGCAGCTGTCAGTTCAGGGATGTCTGTATTGACAGCGCAGGCATACTGACAGGTATCGTGCTGTTTATCCTGATAAAGCATCAGATCGCGAAATATAATGAAAAGAAAAAAGTGGCAAAAAACGTGAAAAATCAAGGGAAATCCCTTGACAAGAATCATGATTCGTAATAAACTAAACAAGCGTGCATGGGAACGTTTTGTTTTGATGTACGACTATTCACAAGATGAATAAGCAACTTATTATAATCGTAGGAGGTGAAAGAAATGCCAACATTTAACCAGTTAGTAAAAAAAGGACGTCAGACATCTGTAAAGAAGTCTACAGCACCAGCACTTCAGAAAGGATACAACTCTTTAAAGAAGAGAAGTACGAATACTTCTGCACCACAGAAGAGAGGTGTTTGTACAGCTGTTAAGACTGCTACACCTAAGAAACCTAACTCAGCTCTTAGAAAGATCGCCAGAGTACGTCTGTCTAACGGAATCGAAGTAACAAGCTATATCCCGGGAGAAGGACACAACCTTCAGGAGCATAGTGTTGTTCTGATCCGTGGAGGAAGAGTAAAAGACCTTCCAGGTACAAGATATCATATCGTAAGAGGAACACTTGATACAGCAGGTGTTGCTAAGAGAAGACAGGCTCGTTCTAAATACGGTGCTAAGAGACCAAAAGATGCTAAGAAATAAATCTATTGCATAGACAACAGATAAGATTTCAAACCAATTAAAAATGTAATCACAAACAGAACTATGATTATGTAAGTTGCAAGGTATATATATGTATGCCCTATGCACTACACAGTATCATTAGAAAGACACATGTGAGTACCGATGAATTAAATTAAGATGTTTAAGGAGGGAAGGACCGTGCCACGTAAAGGACATACTCAGAAAAGAGACGTATTAGCGGATCCAGTATACAACAATAAAGTGGTAACCAAGCTTGTCAACAACATTATGCTTGATGGTAAGAAGGGTGTTGCACAGAAAATCGTATACGGAGCGTTTGAAAGAGTTGAAGCAAAAGCCGAAAAGCCAGCTATCGAAGTATTTGAAGAGGCTATGAATAACATCATGCCAGTACTTGAGGTAAAGGCTAGACGTATCGGAGGAGCTAACTACCAGGTACCGATCGAGGTTAGACCTGAGAGAAGACAGACTCTTGCACTTCGTTGGCTGACAGTATACTCTCGTGCTAGAGGAGAGAAAACAATGGAAGAAAGACTGGCTAACGAAATCCTGGATGCAGCAAACAATACAGGTGCATCTGTAAAGAAGAAAGAAGACATGCACAAGATGGCAGAAGCAAACAAAGCATTTGCTCATTATCGTTTCTAATTATAGGAGGAAAAAATCTTGGCTGGAAGAGAATATCCATTAGAGAGAACAAGAAATATCGGTATTATGGCGCATATCGATGCTGGTAAGACAACTCTTACCGAGCGTATCCTGTACTATACCGGTGTTAACTATAAGATTGGAGATACTCACGAAGGTACTGCTACCATGGACTGGATGGAACAGGAGCAGGAAAGAGGTATCACAATCACTTCTGCGGCTACAACATGCCACTGGACACTCGAAGAGTTCACAAAACCTAAAAAGGGAGCTCTTGAGCACCGTATCAATATCATTGATACTCCGGGACACGTTGACTTTACTGTAGAGGTTGAGCGTTCACTCCGTGTACTGGACGGCGCTGTCGGCGTCTTCTGTGCTAAGGGTGGTGTTGAGCCTCAGTCAGAAAACGTATGGCGTCAGGCTGACACATACAATGTACCAAGAATGGCATTCATCAATAAGATGGATATCCTGGGTGCTGATTTCTACAATGCAGTAGACCAGATTAAGACCAGACTTGGAAAGAACGCTATTTGTCTTCAGTTACCAATCGGTAAAGAAGATGACTTCAAGGGAATCATTGACCTGATGGAAATGAAAGCTTACATCTACAACGATGATAAGGGAGATGACATTTCTGTTACAGATATCCCGGAAGATATGGCAGATGATGCAGAACTTTACCATACAGAAATGGTAGAGAAGATCTGCGATCTTGATGATGATCTGATGATGCAGTATCTGGAAGGTGAAGAACCATCTGTTGAAGATATGAAGAAAGCACTCAGAAAAGCAACATGCGAGTGTACAGCAGTTCCTGTTTGCTGTGGTTCAGCTTACAGAAACAAAGGTGTACAGAAACTTCTTGATGCAATCCTTGAGTACATGCCTGCACCAACAGATATCCCGCCAATCGATGGTGTGGATGAGGATGGTAATGAGGTTGTAAGACATTCTTCAGATGAAGAGCCGTTCTCAGCACTTGCATTCAAGATTATGACAGACCCATTCGTAGGTAAACTGGCATACTTCAGAGTTTACTCTGGTACAATGAACTCAGGTTCTTATGTACTGAATGCTACAAAGAATAAAAAAGAGCGTGTTGGACGTATCCTTCAGATGCATGCCAACAAACGTGAAGAGCTTGATAAAGTATATTCAGGTGATATCGCAGCCGCTATCGGATTTAAATTCACTACAACAGGTGATACAATCTGTGACGAGCAGCATCCTGTAATTCTGGAATCAATGGAATTCCCAGAACCAGTTATCGAGCTTGCTATCGAGCCTAAGACAAAAGCTTCCCAGGGTAAACTTGGTGAATCTCTTGCAAAACTGGCTGAAGAAGACCCTACATTCCGTGCTCATACTGATCAGGAGACTGGACAGACAATCATCGCCGGAATGGGAGAACTTCATCTTGAAATCATCGTAGACAGACTTCTTCGTGAGTTCAAGGTAGAAGCTAATGTAGGTGCTCCTCAGGTTGCTTACAAAGAAGCATTTACAAAACCAGTTGATGTCGACAGCAAATATGCAAAACAGTCAGGTGGACGTGGACAGTACGGACACTGTAAAGTTAAATTCGAGCCAATGGATGTTAACGGTGAGGAAACATTCAAATTCGAATCTTCTGTAGTTGGTGGAGCTATTCCGAAGGAATACATCCCAGCTGTAGGTGAAGGTATCGAAGAGGCTATGCAGTCTGGTATCCTTGGAGGATTCCCGGTTGTTGGTCTTAAGGCTAACGTATATGACGGTTCTTACCATGAAGTCGATTCAAGTGAAATGGCTTTCCATATTGCAGGTTCTCTTGCATTTAAGGACGCTATGAAGAAGGCATCTCCGGTTCTTCTTGAGCCTATCATGAGAGTTGAAGTTACTATGCCGGAAGAGTACATGGGTGATGTTATTGGAGACATTAACTCACGTCGTGGACGTATCGAAGGTATGGATGACCTCGGTGGTGGAAAGATCGTTCGTGGATTCGTTCCATTGTCAGAAATGTTTGGATACTCTACAGACTTACGTTCCAGAACACAGGGACGTGGTAACTACTCAATGTTCTTCGAGAAATACGAGCCAGTACCGAAGTCTGTACAGGAGAAGATTTTATCCAGCAAAAATGACTAATTATTTATAAAATGCTTGAAAAAGTGCTACATTTGAAATATAATCAAATGTAGCCGAGCAAACGAACAATTTGTTAATATGCCATATGGCACTAAATTAAGGAGGATATTCAAAATGGCTAAAGCTAAATTTGAAAGAACAAAACCGCATTGTAATATCGGTACTATCGGTCACGTTGACCACGGTAAAACAACTCTTACAGCTGCTATCACAAAGACACTTGCAGCAAGAGTTGAAGGAAACGCTGCTGTAGATTTCGAAAATATCGACAAAGCTCCAGAAGAAAGAGAACGTGGAATCACAATCTCTACAGCTCACGTTGAGTATGAGACAGAGAAACGTCACTATGCACACGTTGACTGCCCAGGACATGCTGACTACGTAAAGAACATGATCACAGGAGCTGCTCAGATGGACGGAGCTATCCTTGTTGTAGCTGCTACTGATGGTGTTATGGCTCAGACAAGAGAGCACATCCTGCTTTCTCGTCAGGTAGGTGTTCCTTACATCGTTGTATTCATGAACAAATGTGATATGGTTGACGATGACGAACTTCTTGAATTAGTAGAAATGGAAATCCGTGAACTCCTTGACGAGTATGAATTCCCAGGAGATGATACTCCAATCATCCAGGGATCAGCTCTTAAAGCTCTTGAAGATCCTAACTCAGAGTGGGGAGACAAGATCATGGAACTCATGGATGCTGTAGATTCTTATATCCCAGATCCAGAGCGTGATACAGATAAGCCATTCCTTATGCCAGTAGAGGACGTATTCTCTATCACAGGACGTGGTACAGTTGCTACAGGTAGAGTAGAGCGTGGTGTTCTTCATGTATCTGACGAAGTAGAAATCGTTGGTATTCACGAAGAGACTAAGAAGACAGTTGTAACAGGTGTTGAAATGTTCCGTAAACTTCTTGATGAAGCTCAGGCTGGTGACAACATCGGTGCTCTTCTTCGTGGTATCCAGAGAACAGAAATCGAAAGAGGACAGGTTCTTTGTAAACCAGGTTCAGTAACATGCCATCACAAATTTACAGCTCAGGTATACGTACTGACAAAAGACGAAGGTGGACGTCATACTCCATTCTTCAACAACTATCGTCCACAGTTCTACTTCAGAACAACAGACGTAACAGGTGTTTGTGACCTTCCAGAAGGTGTTGAAATGTGCATGCCTGGTGACAACGTAGAAATGACAATCGAACTGATTCACCCAGTTGCTATGGAGCAGGGACTTCGTTTCGCTATCCGTGAAGGTGGACGTACTGTAGGATCAGGACGTGTTGCTACAATCATCGAGTAATATACGCGAAAGCAATGAATAAAGCGCCAATCAAGGCGATAAAAAAAGAGACTGCAAGCTCGCTTGCAAGTCTCTTTTTTTATCGCCTTGGAAGTGGGCATTTTACGAATGCCCGCGAACGAACGACGAAGTCGTGAGATTGGCGCATATACAAGAGATTTGTTATCAGAATATTAACTCAAGATATAGACCCTAGAGGCTTAGGCTTCTGGGGTTTTTGAGTTGCATAAAAAGATAAGAATAGAGTTTTGCTATACAATATGGTATACTTAGAAAAACGCAATGCAAACTTGGCTTTAGGGGAAAAACAAATGGCTTCAAGAAGTTTTAGAGTATTTGGAACAAGAACAGATTTAGAAAGTGTATTTTATGAATTTCAAAAACTTAATTTAGTTAAATATTATAAATGTGGTAGAAATGAGAATAAAATCGATGATATTACTAAAACTATTTATTTTGGTATTTCTCTCAATGGAAGTCACATAGGAAATCAATATCTTGTTATAAAAGATGACAAATCAATATGCTTTGATAAATATAAACATATATCTCAATATCTGAATGAAACGAGTGTTGCTATTAATCTTGGCGGATTATATGATGAAAATACAATTGTGCCTACAACTGTATCTACAATATGGTATGACAATAAAATTAGCAAAGAAATCTTCAATGATTTAAGAAAAATTATGAAAAGATATGCTTCTACAACTATCAATGGATATATGATATTAAAAAATGCTTATAGTAAAAAGGAGCAGTTACGATTTGTAACTATAGGTGCGCAAAGCCCGAGAGAATACGATTTAATAGTTTAACGAAATTGTGAGTTTACAAAAAAAGTCAGATAACGGTGGCATTGCATAGCAAATAGTGGAGAGATGATATGGCGGTAGGATTTAAAGTAGGCTATTATTGGTTTCAAGTTGGAACAAGTGATTTTTTGCATTCTTTTTTTTCAACGATATGTATTCGGCTCGAACATGGGAAATGGGGGCGTGTTTATCCCAAATTAATGGGAGAATTATATCAAGGCTGTTTAAAAAATCAGGATTTAAATGAAGGGCTGGAGGAATTGCGTAAAGTAAGAAAAGAACTGAAAAACTTTTCGCCCTCTGATGTAATATGGGATGCTGAAGACTTAAGTTTAACACCGCCTTGGGGAAATAATATTAGTTCAGATATTACAGATTTGTCTAATTATTTTGTTACCAGTGATGGAAGAGATTTGATTTCCGTTTTAAGCGAGGCGATGAATGAAGCAAAAGAAATGCAGTGCGATATTGAGATTGATAATTTATAATAGTTTAAAAATCAGAAGGAAGAGTTCCGATTATAGTAATTAGATAAACTTGATTTTACAAAAATAAATCGAGGAAAGGGAGTAATATGAACAGTACTCTTATTTTTTATATATTTTTTTGTATAATGTTGATTAGCTCGGTGATAATTATCGTAACACGCTGGAAGAGATATACGAAATATTCTAATGGAACATATATAAATGCAGGACAGAATCTGATATTTAAAACAGAAATGTCTCAAAGTGAAATAATTCAACAATTGAAAACACATAATGCAAATGATACATTAGAGTATGATTTTTTTGAAAAAAATAACGAATACTTTCTTGAAGTAAAAGGTATAAAAAGATTATTTTTTAATGGAATATTGACGGCAACTTTTAAAGTTGAATTTTGGGGAAATACACAAAAGTATATTATTATTCATCGATGTAATAACTTTCAGTTATTGTATTCATCTGGATATGAAGCGGAAATATTTGAATTTATGGTAAAAAAATTAAATTGCGTTCCTCAAAAATCGGTAAAAGAAATTTAATATAATTAGATGTCAGATAATTGCGGGTTGTAGAATTGAGAAAGGGATAAGTTATGGTAAAGGCAGCAAAAAGTTATCAACAAAAATATGAAAAAATAATGGGTGAGTCTAGTGAAGATGAACTTTGGAGTGATATTGAAAGGGATATAGCTGAATTTAAAAAGAAAGTCGAATTTGGAAAAGCAGACGGATACTTCTGGAATATGTATTTTAATTTGCTGCGCAGCAATAGACTTATGTTTGCAGGAATAAATAAAGCTTTTATAACCGGTGATATGGCTTATATGTTGAATGGGATTTATCAGGAAAATCGTTTCAATTGCATTTATGGAAATAGAGCGAATAGCGGAGGAGCACAGACAATTAATTTCATTGAAGTTGTGCTTGCTTATTCCTGTAATGATTACAAGCTGTTGGAAAGAATCATGCCGTTTGAGGCAGGGCCTGCTAGTTCCGGTTATTCAGCTCCGTATTATAATATGGTTTATGCCATGACATATCATGATGATGAGGTGGGAAAGAAAGCTCAGGCAGAATTAAGTACATTTATGGAGAAAAAACGAACACAATTTGATTTAAAACTAGCAAAATTTTTCTATGATTTATATCAGAAAGATGTGGACGGAGTTAATTGCGGATTACAGGAATTGTGTGATCTTATGGGAAAATGTAAATGGATTAATGAACACATTTATGGGCTGGATAAAGACATTCAAACTTTGGGAAAGATGGTGGCAATATTTATACATGGTTTGTATCATATAGCTATGAAATTTTTGGAAGACAGTCCATTGCTTGATAAGATTAAGATGCCCGAACATAAGAGCTTTATAAAAGAATATGAAGAATTTAATATAGAGAAGAATTTTCCGGAACCGCATAATTTAATTAATTTTGATCCGATTGCAAAGTTTATAAATTTAAGTATAAAGACAGAAATGATACCGGAAGTATCTTTCAGTAAATCAGGAAGAATGTATGTAAATGACGGAAAAAGATTTGAAAAAAGGTTGTTTGCTAATTTGCAAAAAAGTAAGGCTTTACCATTTGAATTAAAGGAAGAAAAATATAAACTGCCAGCAGTATATAAAGAGTTCATATGTAAATATGATGGTCTGAGCTTAGAGAATGGCTGCACATTCTATTCGCTTGAAGAATTAGATGCTATGAATAAAGACTTGCAGGTAAATATATATCAGCCAGATACCGTTGCTGTTGGAGATGATGGTGGTGACCTGGTCTTTCTGATGAAGCAGGAAAAAGAAGCGAAAACCGTTTATCTGGTAGATGCGGGTGATTATGATTTGGAAAGTCCGTATCAAATTATTCCGGATTTTAATAAATGGATGGAAAAAGGATTTGAAATCGAAGATATAGATGGAGAAGATGTAAGAGGAGTTGACTATGGTGATCTATATTTAATAAAAATGCCGAAAGAAGGAGTAAAAGGATTGGTAACAATAAAAAGGGCTTTCAATTTAGAAATGAGTACGGGAGAGTTATTGCAAAAATCGAAAAGTTTGCCAACAAAATTGTTATCAAACATCACAAGTTCAAAAGCAAATATAATAGCTGAGAAAATAGGCATGCCAGGACTATTTGAAATAAGGTAAGAACATTTTGACATTTCCACAGATGCGTGATAATATGATTATCGAAAAAGAGTGCTACCGATAGACGGTTAGTCCACATACTTAATTGATTAAAAATAACCGTTCAATTTGCGAGGCTGGGGCGGTTATTTTTGTGTCTTATTGTTATCTTTGCCGAATGTGTATTCGGCACAAAAGCAGGTGATACCGAAGTTCACAACTGCAATGAAGTCTACAATACTCATTGGCTTAGCCCTCCTTTCCAGTGGATTCCCGTTCGGGTTTCTATGTAATCAGAGGGGTGCTGAGTGCCGGTGGCACTCGTTTAGCACCGTCCGTAACGAAGTGTAGACCACAGTCCCTCTGCCAGAGGACTAACCGCCTACCGTTATGGTAACAACCATGTTTCGATTATAATAGTCAGAACAGGAATCCGCAACCGGAAAGTTGTCAGTGCATAAAAATGGAGCTGTGATACCATTTTGATACTAAAAAGCAAAGAGAATAAAAATCTATATTTATTTAGATAGATGAAGTATCAATAACTATGAAATGCTAGAAAAAATAATGATGTATAAGAAAGGCGGTCTATATGGGAAAAAGAATAATTTCTGTGTTGTTACTTGTTGGGATTTGCCTATCTGTGACTGCCTGTTCGCCAGTGGAGAATCTTTTTGATATTATGAATTGGATTACTGATAATGATAATCCTTTGAGTGGAAAAAGTACAGATGAAAGAATTATTATGTCCTTGGAAGATACATATCCAGAACATACTTTTTCAGCAATAAATTCGTTTGACAATGATAAGGGAGAAGGACTTTTTTCTGACGAAAAAGGAATAAAATTCAGGGTACACAATCTTATTTATAATAATACATATCATTTTGGTTGTGAAGATGATTATTTGGCAACAATCTTAAATGAACAAAATTATATTAGCCAGGCATCAGATATAGCTACAAAGTATGGATATGCTTTAGCATATGATGAAGAAAATGAAATTGTATCTATCCAATATGCGGAAGATTTTCAGCAAACAGATGATTTTTCATATTATTCAAAAATGGTGTATGAAATTCTAAATGTAGTGGAGATACCAACGGTTGTTGATCCGGATACTGAGTTTTCAACGGGAGAAGTTAATTATTATAGTCGCCCTTGCATGGGGACATTGTTGTGTGATATTACCTATCATACTTCCAAAACAAGTGTGAGGATTAGCTTTGAAGATAAGGATTTATCTGAAGAACAGATCCAAGCAAAATTTAAGGAAGAATACCAATGGCTAAAAGAAACACAAGAATAACAACTTAATATTCTGGTGAGGATAGACGATGAAAAAAAGAAAAATACTTATGTTGATACTTTTGGTGTCTACAGTATTGCTGTCAGGTTGTGGGAAAACATTTTTGAGTAGATTATTTAAATCAGAACATGAAGAATATGCTGAAATTCTTACGGCTTTTTTGGCTGCGGCAAATCAAAATGATACAAAGAAAATAGAAGAATTATTTGCTCCTAATATAAGGGGAAAAGAATTTCAAAAAGAAGTGGATGATTTTTTGGAATTTTACAACAAAACAGCAAAAGATGGGACATGGGATAAGGATGATATTTTGTTAGGAGTAACGGGAAGTCAGGATAGAGATCTTTATCGTGTCATGCATTCTTCGATAGAATTAAAAAAAGATAATAAGAATTATTACATTTATATGGAAGTTGTTACAGCTGATAAGGAAAATCCAGAAAATAAAGGAATCCAGATTATTGATTTAGCAACGAAAAAAGCATATGATGACAGATATTTTCTGTGGCATTCAAAACAGGGAATCTATGCGCAGGAAAAGGCTTGTGAAGATTATCAATCAATGTTGATATATGGAAATGTAAGAGAATATTATACGGTTGACAGAGAACTTTCCGTTGATTATTTTAAAAACTTTTTGAAGAGAGGTACAAGTTATAAAGAACTTCAGAATGAGATTGGTGAGCCCAATGGGGAACTGATAAATGATGAATTTGTTTATGAAATTACGCAGGGAGTGAATGAAAAAACATACATAACTTGTGAAGTTCTAGGAGATGAAATCATTAAATTAGAAGTGTGTAATGAAGAAAAAGTGATTGAGACGATTTATGAAAAAAATTCTGAAGAGAATTAAATTGAATTTTTTTGAGGTGGGGAGGAGGACATGAGGATGCTGTGTAAAAAATGTCATACAGAAATGACAGTAATGCAAGAAGACAATGTGAGTGGGTTGATTTGTCCGAAATGTGGATGGAATATAGTCACAACAAAGATTGATGACATTATGCTAGATACACAGCTATATCAATTATTTGTTTTAAAGAATGAACATATAAATAGGAATCAAATTCGAATATTATCAAAAATATCGGGGATGAATTATATTTGCATCAAGCAAAATATTGTTACAAGAAATAAAACGTTACTTATTAGTGATAGAGCTTTTAAAATTAAAGCTATTAAAGAAATGTTAGAAAAAGAGAAAATACAATTCGAAGTAGTTCCTGAGTTTAAATATTAATAAAAAGTATAGAAAGAAAATATGGAAGAGTGGAGTAGTAGCAAAAATGGATATGAAAACAATTGATGCATATGAAGAAAAATATAAATATGAGTTACCACTTATACATAAAGAATTTATGTAAAAATTATATATGTCTTTTTGACTATCTTTTTATATCTTCTTAAATGTCCGCAAAGCCTTATTTTATCGGCTCTACGGGCATTTTGCTTTTGTGGTAAACCTCACATATCTAGGTCTATCTTCTTATATTTTCGCTATCAAGCGTGGTTAAAATCGTGGTAAATACTTCTTATGCGATTAGACGCTGAACCTCTGATTTTGCAGTATCTATGGACGCATGAGCGTACCAGTTCATTGTGATACTGATATTTGAATGTCCCATGATATACTGTAAATCTTTCGGGTTCATGTTCTTGCTTGCCAGTCTTGTACAGAACGTATGGCGTAGTGTATGCGGTGTGATATGTGGCAAGGGGTTATCCTTATGGTGCTTGTTGTATTTCTTTACCATACGGACAAAAAGCATATTGTAATCAATCGCAACTTTGGGCTTGCCTTTATGATTGACAAATAGAAAGTTGCCCCGTCCGTCTATCACAAATGGTTCTGCCTTTGGGCGTTTCTTCATAACCCGTTGAAATGCCTGTATCGTTTCTCTGCTTAATGGTACTTGCCTTATTCCGCTTTTTGTCTTAGGCGTTTCAATATAATAGCCCTGTTCCTTGCTCTTTAATAACTGATGGTCGATAACCACTACTTCATGGATAAAATCAACGTCCATGATTGTCAGTCCGCACAGTTCCGAGATACGAAGTCCTGTCTTTAACAGTATCAGCACATCATCATAATACTTATGATACACGTTGTCCGTCTTGATGAATGATAATAAGGCTTGTTCCTGTTCCTCTGTCAATGCTACTTTCTCTTTGGTATCATTTTCTAGGACTTCACTTAACTTGAAATCAAAGGGATTTTTCCTTACACAATCGTCTTGTATGGCGATATAGAATGACGCTTTTAACGAGCGTTTATGGTTGTTAATGGTATTGTAGGAAAAGCCTTTGTCTTTCATGCGTAACGCCCATTCTTTAGCGTCAGAGGGTTTGATTGTATCAATGCTCCTAGCACCCAGCTTGTCCTCTTTCAATAACCGCATGAGCTGTTCCCGTTGTTTCTGTGTGCTTTTCTTCACGTTTGCCCTCTGTGCGTTCTGTTTGGCGTAGAGTTGGCAAAGCGTCATTTTCTTGCCTGTGCTGTCGATACCGTCCTCAATATCCCGTCTTATCTGCTGTTCCAGTTCTCGAAGTGAGGATTTTTCCCGTTTTCCCTTTGGTGTCGGGTCTGTGGGTGTCAATCTCCAAGCATACACATATTTTGTGTTTCCAAATGCGTCCACATATTTATATAAGTATTTTCCGTCTGTTCGTTGGCTCTCTCCAGTATGCAGGATACGTCCTTTGCTATCCCGTCTTTTTTCTTTCATGGTGTCTGCTCCTTTCCTTGTTGGAAAGAGCCTTGATATGACTTGTGTTCATCATAACACATACAAGGCTCATTTGCATTAGATTGCGTCCAATTTATCAATGACCTTTTCAAACTGTCGGCGTTTAATCTGTATGCGGTTGCCATTCATAATGAGCCAGCCAGCGTCCTTGTTTTCCTCTGCCAATCGTCTTAACTTGTTTTCTCCGATACGGAAATACTTTGACGCTTCTTCAATGGTAAGGGTGTATTTTTCCCATACAGGAATATCGTTGTTATTCATCAGATACCCCCTTTCCCATGTTTCGTGTCATACTGGATATAGGGGATAAGGTCGGTGCGGTCTATCCTCTGTAAGTGGGCGGTTAGTTTACTGGAAAGGGAATTGCTGTATCTTGCTTTATCAAGCATAGTTCCCACTTTTTCCAATCCACCTAATGCGTCATGTTCTTCTAAAAAGTAAAAACTTTTGACAGCGGAAATCACGCCACCCTCTGTGAGCCATTGCTGTGTTTCTTCAAGAGAATTATGTAGTTTCGGTACTTGCAGTTTTAAGACTTCCACAGCCCCTAAAAAGCGTTCCCAAAACCGACACGTTTTCCATCTGCTCTTATTACTTTCATTTCTGTTTGGCACGACAAAGCGTAGGTTGTTTGCCAATAGCCCGAAAGCCAGTTCCCCAAGTTCCAGCGGTCTGTCTTTGAATGTCATGGCAAAAGCATGAGCCTTATCATCACGCAGTTGCATTTCTGTCCGTTTCCAACTGCCGACTTCATCAAGTGTCTTATTATGTTTTGAACAGACTTCCTTATCTTTATCATAAAAGCGGTAGGACAATCCCGATTTACCAGCACCGATATAAACAGTCTTTGCGGTGTCGAAATCATCAAACTTGCTTTCGTCAAAGTGGTAGCCCTCACTATTCGAGATAAATTCCTCTTTTTCGCATTTCTTCTTTATCTGCTCTATGGTAAAGAATGGCTTTTCGTTCTTATCATCAATGGCAATATCAAGTCTTGTGAAATGGAAATTATCCAGTCCGTATCTTCGCTCACAGCGTCGGAACATATCCCCAAAAGTATAATTCCTACTGTCGAGAATACGGAAAATATCATCACAACCTCTGCCAGTCATAACAAGATAACAGCCTAGCCCCTGTGGGTTGTCCTCTGTCTTTCTTGCGTCCCCCGATACATAAATATCTCCAATCTGCCAGCGTGCTTGATACGTCTTGAATTTAACGCTTGCCGGATAGACATTAAAAATATCAGTTGGTAAACCTAAAATGTGCATGATTACATCTTCAGCGGTTACAGTATCAAATACAATGCTGATGTAATCAATCTTAACGGATAAATTTTTGTGTGTAGTTATAGTGCATTTCTCCTTTCGTATGCCCCGTTTTTTTGCGGGGTAAAAATTGTGTTTTTTCCTTTATTTATCACAGTTTCTAGGTACTATGACATGTATACGCAGGGCGGTGTTACATATACGCCCTTTACGAACGCCTAAAGGCGTTCCCTTTCTTCCTGTGTCTGCCCCGTTCTTAACGCTCACGAGCCTTGTAAGGCTCGTGGCTAAACGGAACAGCCCCAGTCAGAAACCTTATTTTCGGTCTGATAGTCCATGCTTATTCATGCTATCAAAGTGAAAATATATATTTTATATGCTTACTCAAGCGTGTGATTGACCCTAGCGTGCTTAATCACTCTGTCTAATACGATAATAACTCCATTAGAATTACTTGTCAAGAAGTTTTTGTTGACTTTTAGATATAGATTAAGTATGATATGCTTATAAATACCAAGAAAAGCAACGAAAGGAGCGGTTATACTAAGTTATGGAGCATTATGAAAAGAAAATCAGTTTCTTAGGAGAAAACATACAGACCATAAGAAAACACAGAGGAATGAAACAACAGGAACTTGCGGACAAAATCGGTATCAATATGCAGAGCC
>ERZ1026901.78-NODE-78-length-84043-cov-25.139091_pt1 | contig 84043 bp, 74 predicted proteins | sample MGYA00380179_ERZ1026901 | MGnify/ENA primary metagenome ERZ1026901 (study PRJEB33269, sample SAMEA4719815) | human gut metagenome | biome: human-associated habitat; feature: organic feature; material: feces | place: Cameroon | collected 2013-10 ... | reverse complement strand
GCACGGTGGTGTGAGAGGTCGGTAGGTAAACTAATTACCTGCCTCCTACTCGATTCAACGTCTATGCTAGGATGTTAGCTGCATATAACAAATTGTTTCGCAAATGAAGGAGGTATATATATGAAGATAGCAGAAGTAAAGGAGCTGCTCGCCGGTGAGCCGACAGAGCAGCAGCTTGCAGAGCTGACGCAGGATGAGCGCAGTGGTGTGCAGAAGCTTTTAGCGTCCTATTACAAGCGTCAGGAGAAGCTTCAGGCAGCCAAGCAGAAGTTCTACGAAATGCAGGCCTTTGAGCGCGAATGCTACGCTGCAGGTCAGCAGCTTGTTGCCGGTGTAGATGAGGCTGGTCGTGGCCCATTGGCCGGACCGCTCGTTATTGCCGCGGTAATTCTGCCGCAGGATGTTTTTATCAATGGCCTGAACGATTCCAAGCAGCTTTCCGCAGCTAAACGTGACCTGCTTTACGAAGAAATCATGGCTAAGGCGCTCGATATTGAGGTGAACATCGTCAGCGTCAGCAATATTGATGAGCTGAACATCTACGCTGCTACGCAGCAGGGCATGGCTCAGGTTATCGAAAACCTGCACTCTAAGCCGCAGACTGCTCTCATTGACGCTATGCCGCTGCGTCTGCCTGATATCGAAGTAAAATCCATTATTCATGGCGATGCGCTGAGCGTTTCTATTGCCGCGGCTTCGATTATCGCTAAGGTAACTCGTGACCGCATCATGGAGCGTCTGGACGAGGTTTATCCTGCCTACGGCTTTGCGCATAACAAGGGCTATGGCAGTGCAGCGCATATGCAGGCTTTGGCAGATCAGGGCGCAACACGCTGGCATCGCCGCAGCTATGAGCCGGTGAAGAGCATGCAGCTTGCACCTGTGGCAGCAGAAGAAAATATTCTGTTTGCACCTCAGCTTGATAATTATGAATACCCAGTCGAAGATTGACCTGGGAAAATACGGCGAAAACCTTGCCTGCCGTTATCTGCAAGGACAGGGCTATACTATTTTAGCCAGAAATTTTCGCTGCCACCGTTTTGGTGAAATCGACATTATTGCATGTAAACAAAGCGTATATTGCTTTATAGAGGTCAAAACACGCGTTTCTACCCGGTTCGGCAGACCGGCAGAGGCCGTGACGTTGGCGAAGCAAAGAAAAATTTATCGTTGTGCTGAGTATTACCTCCAATGTGCGGGGCTGATGAGCTGCATACCGGTGCTTTCCTTTGATGTAGTAGAGATTATCTTAGAAGGCACTGTGGTTAAGGAGCTTCGGCATTATCCGCACTGCTTCTAAGGGAAGAACGGAGTGTTACGATGTTTGCACAAATTTTAGGCGAAACTACCTGTGGTATTGATGGTGTCCAGATTCTGGTGGAGGTTGACGTCAGCAATGGTCTGCCAAACTTTGAGCTGGTCGGTCTGCCGGCAATGGCTGTGCGTGAGTCGAAGGAGCGCGTCAAGGCAGCGCTGCGCAATTCGCATTATCCCTTTCCGATGACGAGGATTACGGTTAATCTTGCGCCTGCTGATTTGCGCAAGGAGGGCTCAGGACTTGACTTGCCGATAGCTATCGGCCTTTTGACGGCGTGCCGCTTTCTGGACGCAGAAAAGCTGGCAGATAAGGTTTTTATCGGTGAGCTGTCGCTGGACGGACGCATCCGCAAGGTATCAGGCGTGCTGTCGATGATTATGGATGCTAGAGCCTGCGGCGCGAAGGAGATTTTTATCCCTGAAGCCAATGCTGCCGAGGGTAAGCTGATTAATGACATTACTGTATACACTGCTGCAACGCTGACGGAGCTGGTGGAGCATTTATTGGGCAAGGAGAAGCTTGCGCCTCTGCCAAAGCAGAACATCCTGCAAAACTCTCAGCATATTTATCACGTTGATTTTGCAGATGTAAAGGGACAGCTTGTTGCACGCAGGGCGTTGGAGATTGCTGCGGCCGGAGGGCACAGCATCCTGCTCGTCGGCTCGCCGGGCTGCGGCAAAACCTTGCTGGCTCGTCGTCTGGTGACGATTCTGCCGCCTATGACTGAAGCAGAGGCGCTTGAGGTGACGAAGATTTACAGCATCGTCGGCCTGCTGCCGCAGACCGACAGCGTAATGCTTGAGCGTCCGTTTCGCAGTCCGCATCATAGCATCAGCGGCAGCGCACTTTTGGGCGGAGGCAGTACACCGCGTCCCGGTGAGGTCACGCTGTCGCATAACGGCGTGTTGTTTTTGGACGAGCTGCCGGAGTTTGAGCGCTCTACGCTGGAGATGCTGCGCCAGCCGCTAGAGGACGGCGAGGTGAGTATTTCCCGCGTGCGGGCAGCAATGACCTTTCCGTCAAAATTTATTCTCTGCGCTGCTCAAAACCCGTGTCCCTGCGGTTTTCTCGGCGATCCGGTCAAGCGCTGTCGCTGCAAGCAATCCGAAATTGATAGCTACAGGCGCAAGATTTCCGGGCCGCTGATGGACCGCATTGATATGCAGATTACGCTGACGCGTGTAGATTTCAGTGAGCTGCGCGACAAGAAGCCGGGCGAATCGTCTACCGCTATCCGTGAGCGTGTAGTCAAGGCGCGTCTTATTCAGCAGGGGCGTCTGGAGCCGCTTGGCATACACTGTAATGCGCAGATGGGCCGGAGTGAGGTCGTGAAGTTCTGCCAGCTGGACGAGGCGGCGCAAAGCGTTATGGAGCGCTATTTCAATGTGCTGAATCTCAGCGCACGCAGTCATGACCGCATCCTGAAGGTGGCGCGCACAATTGCGGATTTAGCAGGCAGCGAGAATATCGAGGTCGCACATCTGGCGGAAGCAATTCAGCTGCGCATGAACGCGAAGGAGTAAATTAAAAATTTTCCTTTTACTTTCTATGCTTTTGTGGTACAATATTCGCTGAAAAGCTGCTTAGTTTTTAAGCAGCATGCAGCGTGACTACCATTAAGGGTAGCATACATGTAAGGAGGAAAATTGCACATGAAACAACAAAATGGTGTATTAGCAAAAATCGGCAAGGTGAGCGGCCTGCTCTCGAAGTACATTGCGATCGTAATCCTGATTACCTCGGCAATAGCCTTCATGAAGCCGCAGCAATTCCTGTGGATTCCGCAGTATACAGCAATCTTTCTTGGTACGGCGATGTTCGGCATGGGCCTGACCATCAAAAGAGAGGACTTCCAGATTGTTTTCTCCCGACCGAAGGAAATCATTTCCGGCTGTCTGCTGCAATACACGATTATGCCTGTAGCCGCGTATTTTTTGGCTTATGTTATGGACTTAAACACTGATTTAGCGTTAGGCGTTATTCTTGTCGGCTGCTGCCCCGGCGGCACTGCCAGCAACGTAATTGCTTATATCGCGAAGGGTGATGTGCCTCTGTCCGTAGGCATGACGATAACCTCTACGCTGGTTGCACCGCTGGTAACACCGTTTTTGGTCTACATTTTGGCTGGTGCGTGGGTTGAAGTAAGCTTTATGGCTATGGTGATGTCAGTTATCAAAATCGTACTGTTGCCTGTAATCGCCGGTATTGCACTCAACAGCATGTTCCACGAAACGATTAAAAAGCTCGGCGCTATTCTGCCGCTGATTTCCGTTGTTGCAATCGTTATGATTATCGACGGTATCGTTGCTGTTAACGCTGCGAAAATCATGAGCTGTGGCCTGATTGTTATGGTTGCCGTAGCACTGCACAATGGCATTGGCATGATGATGGGCTTGGGTATGGCTAAGCTGATGCGCGTAAATTATGCAAAGGAAACCTCGATTGCGATTGAGGTGGCTATGCAGAACAGTGGTCTTGCTGTGGCATTGGCTACGGCAAACTTCGCAGCTAATCCGCTGGCAACCTTGCCGGGCGCAATCTTCAGCGTATGGCACAACGTATCTGGCTCGATGTTCGCCAGCTATCGTATTAAAAATCTGGAGAACGACAACTCCGCTGCCGCAGAAAACGTTGCAGCAGCAAAATAACACAAAAAAATTAGGAGTAGCTTAGTGCTGCTCCTATTTTTTATGCGTATTTACTTTTTATCAACCTTGAACAGCATGGGCATAGGCTGCTCCTTCGCTGGCTCAAGCTTGTGCTCTGCACTGCTGAAGCCGGGCATTTCCTCTTTAGTCAGAGGAATGCGTCCGTATTGACGTTCATAATCGTCGATAACCCATTTTATAATCTGCTCAATCTCTTTATTAACTGAGCGTCCATTATTTTTGGCTATATGCTTCATCTTGTTCATCAAAATAGGATGAATGCGTAAGGTAAAGCGTGCTTCTTCCATCGTTATCCAGCCTCCCATATATTTTTGCCGATATTTTCTACTAATTACTATTATAGGAAATATTACGCGAGCTGGCAAGAGCAATTTGCTAATTATCTTAACTTTAGCCTGCGTTTACATTCTTTTCAAGCATTCTGTCCACGAATATGCTATAATAATCTATAGTGTAATTTTTTAGGAGGTAACTATGAGTTTAGAAATAAATGCTGTCTGCCATGGCTTTAAGGTGCTGGAGCAGCGCTATGTGGAAGAAATCAAATCTAATGCTTATATTATGGAGCATGAAAAGAGCGGTGCCCGTCTTTTCTATCTTGCAAATGATGATGACAACAAGGTGTTTTCTATTTCCTTTAGAACGCCGCCTGCTGATGATACAGGCGTTGCACATATTCTGGAGCATTCCTCGCTCTGCGGCTCGCGCAAATATCATCTGAAGGAGCCCTTTGTTGACCTTGTTAAAGGCTCGCTGAACACCTTTTTGAACGCTATGACTTATCCGGATAAAACGGTTTATCCGATTGCCAGCCGCAACGATAAGGACTTCCATAACCTGATGGATGTTTATCTGGACGCTGTTTTTTATCCGCTGATTTATGAAAATAAATATACTCTGCGTCAGGAGGGCTGGCATTATAATCTTGACAGCCTCGATGGCGAGCTGAGCTACAACGGCGTTGTCTATAACGAGATGAAGGGCGTTTATTCTTCTCCTGACGCTTATTTGGAAAACGAAGCGCTGAAGGCTCTGTTCCCTGATACCTGCTATCGCTTTGAGTCCGGCGGCTATCCTGATGCTATTCCGCAGCTCACGCAGGAGGCCTTCCTGAACTTCCATAAGACATATTATAGTCCGGAAAACTCCTTTATCTATCTCTACGGCGATATGGATATCGAGGAAACCCTGGCATATCTGGACGACGAATATCTGAGCAGCTTTACCAGAACCGGTAATGTACATTCTGAGGTAGAGGAGCAGGCTGCCTTAGAGCGCACTGCTGAGGTTGAAGCGACCTATCCTGTCGACGCAGGCGAGGACTGCACGGCTAAGACCTACCACGAGCTGTCTATCGTAACAGGCAAAGCAACGGATATCGAGACTGCTATGGCTTTGCGTATGCTCGAGGGCGTACTCTTAGAGAGCGAATCCTCTCCGCTGCGTCGCGCGTTGATGGACGCAGGCGTAGGCCAGAACATCAGTGGCAGCTTTACGGCCAGCATGCTGCAGCCTGTCCTGTCTATCCGCGTCAGCGGCAGCGAGAAGGAGCAGCGTGACAAATTCATCAGCGTTATCTACAAAACTTTGCAAGACCTGACTATCAATGGCATCGACAAAAAGCTGCTCGAAGCAACGCTGAACTCTGCTGAATTCAAGCTGCGTGAATCCGACTTCGGCGCTTATCCTAAAGGACTGATTATCGGCTTAGGCGTGATGGATAACTGGCTTTACGACGGAAATCCGATTGACGGCCTGCGCTATAATCAATATATTGCCAATCTGCGCAAGGGTATCGAGGGCAGATATTTTGAAGGCCTTATCGAAAACTATCTGCTGGACAATACGCATAAGGTTATCGTAACGCTGCTGCCGCAACCGGGCAAGGAGGAGGCAGAGCAGGAGGCTGCTAAAGCAAAAATGCAGGAGCTGAAGGCTGGAATGACTACCGAGCAGCTGCAGACCTACATTGATGAATGTACAGAGCTGCACCGCCTGCAGGCAGAGCCTGACAGCGAAGAGGCGCGTGCGTCGATTCCTCTCCTGAAGCGCAGCGATATTCGTCAGGAGACGGAGCATATCGTGAAGGAAGTAGAGAGTGTAGGGGAGAACAAGCTGCTGTATATCCCTGCGAATACGAACAAAATCGCTTATGCAAGCTTCTATTTCGATATTACTAATATTCCGGCTGCCGACCTGCCGCTGTGCTATCTTTTGACAGATATTATGGGCAAGTTCGACACCGAGCGTTACAGCTATCAGGAGCTGGCAACGAATGCCATCATGTACACTGGCGGCGTAGCCTTCAACGTGCGTGCTATAAGCGAGGCAGAGAACGCTAATGCTTATCATATTTATTTCTCTGCGAAGGGTAAGGCTTTAGTAGAGAAGCTGCCGCAGATGTTTGATTTGCTGCAGGCTATTGCTCTGGAGAGCAAGCTGGACGATGTGAAGCGCTTCCAAGAGCTTGTATCGGAGCTGAAAACTGATTGGGATAACAACTTCTTTACGCGTGGACAGACTGTAGCTATTTCGCGTCTGTATTCCTATTGTGCTGACGGCGCACGCGTCAACGAGCAGGACGAGTTCAGCTATTATCAGTTCCTCAAGCAGCTTGTCGAAAACTTTGATGCGCAGGCACCGCAGCTCCTGCAAAAGCTGCAGGCTATGCTGCAGCGCTTCTATCAGAAGAGCGCCTTCGTTCTGAGCTATTCCTGTGACCGCGAGGATAGAGAATATGTTAAGACGCAGTGCCTTGACTTTATCGCGAAGCTGCCGGAGGCTGACACCAAGGGTGAACCGGAGGTTCTGCCTGTCTGCATTACGAATGAAGCAATCACGACAGCTGGCAAGGTGCAGTACGTGGCTGCTGGCGGCAATTATGCCAAGTTTGGCCATAAATATGTTGGCGCAATGGCTGTGCTGGAGACAATTCTGCGCTATGAATATCTTTGGACGAAGATTCGTATCCAAGGCGGCGCTTACGGCGCAACTGCACGCTTTGAGCTGAATGGTTTGGGCGTCTTCGCGTCCTACCGCGACCCACAGCTTGAAAAATCCTTGCAGGCCTATAAGGAGCTGGCTGCATGGCTTAAGAACGTAGAATTCCCTGAGCGTGAGCTGAACAAGTATGTCATCGGTACTATTAGCGGCATGGATACACCGCTGACCAACACGATGCGTATCGACAAGGCTTCTACGCAGTACCTTAAGCAGGTAAGCGACGAGCTGCGCCAGCGCATTCGTAACGAGGTTATCAACGTAACCAACGAAGATTTACAAAAGCTGGGCAAGGTTGTCGAGGACATGCTCAGTGACGGACTTATCTGCGTCGTGGGCGGCAAACAGCCTATTGAAGCAAACAAAGAGCTGTTTACAGAAATCATCAACGCGTAATAGCGAAAGCAGATTTTTGTTATAAAAACTACATAAAAAGCTAAATCCCACTAGCCGGACGAACATACGTCGCAGGTCTAGTGGGATTTTTTGTTTATTCTAATTCACCCTTTTGGGCAGCAGCGATAATTGCCTGGTAGGCGTTAAGTACAGCGCTGTTAAAGCAGGTGAGTATAATATTCATACCGTAGTCAGGGTGAGCGTTGAGCCATGCGGTGCAGGTGAGCAGAGCAATGCGCGCTGCTTCTTCCACGGGATAGCCGTAGGCGCCAGTAGAAATAGCAGGGAAGGCGATGCTGTGCAGGTGATGCTTATAGGCAAGGTCCAGGCTGCTTTGATAGCAGCTCGCGAGCTCCAGACGCTGCGCTGCTATATCTCCGTCAGCGTTATAAATAGGGCCGACAGTATGAATAACGTAGCTGGCAGGAAGGCTGTAACCGAAGGTAATTTTCGCAGCGCCTGTAGTGCAGCCGTGCAGGTCAGCGCATTCGTGCAGCAGCTCCGAGCCGGCAGCACGGTGAATCGCTCCGTCTACGCCGCCTCCACCTAAAAGCGTGCTGTTAGCAGCATTGACGATAGCATCACAGTCGAGCGTCGTAAGATCGCCGCGCCAGATAGAAACAGCGTTTTTCTGCGCATTCTTCTTCGCATCCTCCAAAAGTTCCTTAATCATCTTCGCTTGAACGTTGAAGGGGGAGTCGCTCGTAGGATTGAAGATAATACCAGCGATACCTTGCATTTGCAGGATTGCTTCAAAATAGTTTACCAACGGACGCTCTAGCGTAGGGCAGGCAGGGCCTTTAGCGTATTCTTCCTTGCTGCTGAAGGCTGTAACGTATTCCAAACCGCTGTCGGTCGTCTGCGTTTGCAGCAGAATCTGTCCTTCAGGAACATTTTCACCCTCTGCTATAGGAATAAGCACGTTTGCGCCCTCCTGCAGCATAATGCTGATAGCGTGCAGAAGCTTGACGAGATTTGCTTCACTTTGCTTCTTCGCGAATAGGGCCTGCGCATTAGCGATAATATCTGTAGACGGGTGTAAGCACATAGATAACAGCTCCTTAGTATATTTATTGGATTGCTTGCTTCGAAAAAACTCTATATCTATAGTATAGCAAAAAAGCAGCTCTGTAAAGAGCTGCTTGATAGTGCATGACGCAATTATGACATCATTTTACCTGCATTTTACAATCGGCAGGTTTAGTGTGGCTTATAAGCTTGTTAGCTAAGATAAAACTATAGGATAATATATTGGTATTAAAGCATACGGAAAACAGAGATAACCTTGCCCAAAACCTTAATATTATCAGAGCCAACGATGGGCTGGTACTTATCATTCTCAGGCTGCAGACGTACACTGCGAAGCTCACGATAATAGCGCTTAACAGTGGTTTCCTCGCCGTCAATCAACGCTACAACAATATCACCGTTATTAGCAAAGTTTTGCTTACGCGCAATGATATAGTCATGATCAAGAATGCCTGCGTTAATCATGCTGTCGCCACAAACGGAAAGCATGAAAACATCATCGTCACAGCCAATCAGGTCACGAGGAATCGGATAGGTCTCTTCAATATTTTCTACAGCAAGAATGGGAACGCCTGCCGTAACCTTACCAACAAGCGGTACGGGAACGAGCAGTTTATTCCTCCATGCATCACTGTCGGACATCAGCTCTAAAGCACGTGGCTTAGCTGCATCACGTTGAATGAAGCCAAACTCCTGTAATTTTTTCAAATGGTTATGTACACTTGCGCTTGAAGACAAGCCTACGGCAGCACCAATTTCGCGTACTGCTGGCGGATAACCTTTATGATTAATAAATTTACGTACAAAGTTTAAAATGTTACGTTGACGCTCCGACAACATCTCCTCTGTGTAGTTGCCGTCAAAGTCAGGGGGGAGTGCTTTTCTTCTTCCCATGATAAACCCTCCAATCATGTGTTTATAGTATACCTTAGTCTAATTATAGCAGATAAAACTTGTTTCGTCAAACACGAGTGCGTCTTTGCTTATTCATGCTACGAATTGCAAAAATAATATTTTACGTCCGATAATGTACATTATGTTAAATTTTGCTCGTTTCTGCCGAAAGATTTTCAGCAGGCGCGATTAACTAACTGCGCATTAAAACTCCCAATGGTTAATTTGCTCAATAAGTTTGGCATCTGGCGTAAAATCGGCTTTTCTCACAAAAACCATCAGGCTTGCAGTGTCTTTGTGACAGCCAAAGAACAATTTACTGCTAAAATTGTAATCCTTCAATCCCATGAAGTCAGCATCAATAGCAACATTGATCTTTTCACGCGTAAAGTCTGTTTTATAGCTGTAGTTTTGCAAAGCGAAGTTTTCGCTACTGAAAGACTTCAGGCGTTTCAAACCATCGCGAAGCATTACATCAACTGCTGCCTTGTTGCTTTCCGGGTTAGCCAGAAATTCCTTCCATGAGTCATCTTTAAATTGGAAGCTAGTTGTGATAAATGTAGAATTTAAATGCTTGATTGCTTTAGAATATTCTTCCAAGTACTTATTTTTGGTTTTATCAAAGGCTGCACGTTTTTCTTCAGGCTTAGAGTCGTTGCCCACAGCGTCAAAATTATCGGCTACAGTATTGAAAAGGCCATCAATGTCAATAGCATTAGCAGCCTGCTTCATTTCTGGCACAGAGCCAGCTCCTGTAATTACAGCGTTGATTTTTTCTCCAAGCTGATATTTGGTTTGAGCATAATACCAATCATCAGGCAGCACTATAGTTTTGCCTCTAGTGGTATCCGTAAAGGTTAAGCGTCTTGCTTCCTTAGTCGGCTGCGAAACAGAGAAAGCCTTTACAAGCTTTACATGCTGCTCGTTAAACTTACTCATGACAGAATCAGGAACATCTGCTGCATTAACATTTTCTAAAGCTAAAGCCTGCTTTAATACATCTTTAATAGAGACCTTATCCTTGACTTCACCATCTTTAGCAGTATCCTGCTTTTTATCTGTTTTCTCCGCTTTTTTAGCGTATAGACTAGAATCCTGATTTATATTTGTCAGAATATACAATCTGTCATTAGCAGACATTAAGGAAACGTCAACATTCATCAGACGGTTCATCTGCTTATACAGATATTTCAAGGTAATAGCCTTTTTTCCACCTATTTTTTCCAGCTTGATAGTAGGAGTGAGCGTAGCGAACTTTTCCCTTAAAAGCTGTTGCTGAACAATGATATTACCTTTATTCTCAAGCAGATTGTACTTATCCATATCTAAAAGCGGTGTCGGTACAGTGTTTAAACTGAGCTGAGAGCGTTCTAAAAGTGCCAGCTTTTCATATTCAGCATCAAAATAAGCAGTTGAAAAATCAGTACCAATAATATTCTTCATCTCAACCGCGGTATAATAGTTAACGCTATTAATGCCCTGATACTTATCTGAAAAGTTAATATTTTTATTCTTATCCTGCTTCTTAGTTTCCTTAGCTGTTTCCTTCATTATTTTGGCAATGTCAGAGCTTTGTGCGCTTGAAAACGCATAAAACTTATTCGTTTCCATACGCACATAAGGGTCGCCGTCCTTTACGCTGTAGCCGGCATAGCTGTTTTCATAAGCGTAGGCATTGCTTGTAGCCAAAACCAGTACCGCTGCTAAAATTGTACTTTTCTTCATCCTGCCTCACTCCTCTGCTCTATATAATAAGGAAGCTATTTGGTAACAATATTTACCATAACGCCGCTGTCAAGGTTGCAGGCATTTGCTTCGTCAGTGTCGATGTGTACCTCGTCAGCATGCTTTACGCCCGCACGTACCAGTACATTATGCAACGTCAGGGAACGCTCGCCCTCGGTAGTAATATCAACGATATCACCATCCTTTACACCGTATTTCTCTGCGGTTTCCGGATACAGATGCACGTGGCGTGCAGCAATAATAATACCTTCCTTTAGCTCAAGCTCGCCTTTAGGGCCAACAAGCTTAGCGCCTGCACTGCCAGCGATATCGCCGCTGTTGCGAATTGGTGCATTCAGGCCAACCTTGCGTGCATCGGTCAGAGAAAGCTCGATTTGGGTTTCCGGACGCAGTGGTCCGATGATGCGCAGCTTCATTTCGCCCTTCGGTGTAACCATAACAATCTGCTCCTCAGAAGCAAATTGACCGGGCTGGCCGATAGCTTTTTTTACGTGCAGCTCACTGCCTGCACCAAACAAAATATCCATATGCTCACGGCAAAGATGAGCATGTCTTGCACTAACACCTAAAACTATTGGAAATTGCATTGTAGTCACCTCAAAATAAATTTTTGTTTACTCTGTTATTATAGCATATTATTTACTTTATTGGTGTATACTTTTTGAAATTTTTTAGAATAGACTTCCGCTTGCCATTTCGCTGCTTTTAGCTTATACTAAAATGTAGATTATATAATAAGGAAGGTTTGCGAAAATCATGAATGGACAGGAGTATCTTGAACTGCTTAAAAAGCGTCTGACGCATTATTACGATATAAAGGAAACACAAGGGCATACGCAGCCTGAATTTGTGCTGCAGGCCGAGCTGAACGCTGCTGACGAGGGCTATTTCATCGTTCCGGACCTTAAAACCTACAGCGTGCAGCATAATGAGTATCTTTATGTGCAGCAGTTCGGCGAGCCGCTGACGCTGGCAATGGCCGAGCCTTACCTTGCCTATACAAAGAAGGCAATGGCTGAGCTGAAAACTACGACCGAGCACATGAGCAGTGTCTTTTCGCTTGTCTTTATCTGCGAGGCAGGTATTGAACCTGATGCGCTCGCACAGCTCACCAAGTTACGACAGCACAAGGATTACTGCTTCACGCTCAAGGGCTGGTCTGACCTTGCACTTTTCCTTGTCGATATTCCTGCGCAAATGCTGCATCATAACAAGGCTGCGGCCAAGAACGCTGCTACATTTGCCTTTCCCAAAGCTGAATAAAATTGTCGTGTAGACAATTGTGTCCCAATAAAGCTGTCAAATTTGTATTTTGTGTACAGAATGTGACAGCTTTTATTGTTTTCACCTAAATGACGCATTTTTTCTCCAATTTGTTTGACATTAGGACGAAATGTGGTATACTAATTCTATATTGTGCGTGATATTTAGAGCACAAAGGTCACTTATTTTCTAATTTATTTATTTTGCAATGACGCAAAAGGGAAAGAAAGGATGTTGCAAATGAGTGGTTTATTACTTTTAGTAGGCTCCATGATTATCTTCTTCGTTGCCTACGTAACCTATGGTTCTTGGCTGTGTAAAAAGTGGGGTGTTGATCCTACTCGTAAAACTCCGGCAGAGAGATTATGTGATAACGTCGACTATATGCCGACCAAGCCGGCTGTTTTGATGGGTCACCATTTCTCCTCTATCGCTGGTGCTGGTCCTATCGTTGGTCCTATCACCGCTGCTGTATTTGGCTGGGTGCCTGTAATGCTGTGGATCTTAATCGGCAGTATCTTCTTTGGCGGCGTACATGACTTTGGTGCTCTGTACTCCTCTATTCGTTTTGATGGCAAAACCATCGGTCAGATTATTGATGCAACCTTGGGCAAGAGCGGCAAGTTCCTCTTCTCCATCTTCGCATATGTAACTCTGCTCGTAGTTATTGCTGCTTTCGCAAACATCGTTGCTGCAACCTTCGTTGCTAGCCCGCAGGCTGCTACTGCTTCCCTGCTGTTCATCGTTCTGGCTGTAGTATTTGGCTTCTCCGTATACCGTTGCGGTTTGAGCCTTGGTGTTGGCACTATTTTCGGCGTAATTCTGCTGGTTGTTGCTATTGCTGCTGGTAATATGTATCCTCTGCATCTGTCCAAAGACATTTGGGTTTGCATCCTGATGGCTTACATCTTCATCGCATCTATTGCTCCTGTATGGATTCTGCTGCAGCCGCGTGACTATCTGAACTCCTTCCTGCTGTATGCCTGCATTGCTTTCGCACTTGTAGGTATCGCAATTTATCAACCGACCATGCAGCTGCCTGCATTCACCACCTTTGATCCTTCCGGCAAAGGCACTAACCCGATGTTCCCGATGCTGTTCGTAACCGTTGCTTGCGGTGCTATCAGTGGCTTCCACTCTCTGGTATCCTCTGGTACTACCTCTAAGCAGCTCGATAGCGAAGGCAATGCAAAGCTCATCGGCTACGGCTCTATGCTCCTTGAAGGCGTTCTGGCTGTAGTTGCAGTTGTTGCTGTTGGCTATGTTGGCGGCGACAAGCTGACCGAGCTGCTGAAAAACGGCGGTCCTGTAAACGTATTTGCTGATGGCGTTGGTACCTTCATGACCAAGCTTGGCTTCTCCTTCGGCGTTGCTAAAGGCTTCGTTGCTCTGACTATCTCTGCTTTCGCTATGACTACTCTTGATACTGCTACCCGTCTGGGCCGTTTCATTTTCCAAGAGCTGTTCACTAAGGTTGATCCGAAAACCGGTGAAGCAGAAGGCAACGTTCTTACCAATCCGTTCGTAGCTACTCTGATTACTGTTGTACTCGCTGGTTACATGTCCCTCGGCTCCTACCTCACCATCTGGCCGATATTCGGTGCTGCTAACCAGCTGCTGGCTGCTCTTTCCTTATTGGCTGTAGGCGTTTGGCTGAAGAGCGTTGGTCGCGACAACCTGATGGTTCTTATCCCGATGATGTTTATGTTCTGCGTAACCTTAGTTGCACTGGCACAAATCATTTTTGCTAACATGGCTACCCACATCATCACCGCTGCACTAGGCAGCATTCTCTTCATCCTTGCAATCGCCCTCTTCTTCGAAGCAAGAAAGACACTCTTTGGCGGTGCAAGCAAGTAATTTCTAAGCAATAACACTGAACGTGTTCATGGCTGTTACGAATTTCGTAATGAAGTACGTAACAGCCATTTTGTATTGCTTCTCTACCGCCTGCTTACGTAAACTTATTCGATGCACTATTTTTAACCAACGCTGCACATTTACTCAAGTATACTTTAGTAAATCGTACTTGAGTAAATTGCATAGTGATGCTATAATAAACAATCCCCTCTGTCACCACTGCTTTATACAGTAGCGTACAGAGGGGATTTAATTATATCATCTAAAATTCACTGCGTAAATTAGGATCTTTTCTTCAGCTCATCAAACATCAGCGGGTTGAGCACATGGATATAGGTGCCCTTCATGCCCAGAGATTTGGTTTCGAGCAGGCCTGCGCTTTCAAATTTGCGCAGAGCGTTAACGATAACGGAACGGGTGATGCCAACGCGGTCAGCAATCTTAGAAGCAACCAGAAGACCTTCGCTGCCGTTCAGCTCAGCCATGATATTCACGATAGCCTCCAGCTCGGAGTAAGACAAAGTATTGAAAGCAACCTGTACCATAGCCTTTTGACGTGCTTCTTCAGCAATAACAATGGAACGCTCATGCAGAATCTCAACGCCCAGAACGGTTGCAGCATATTCAGCCAGCAGCAGATCCTCATCGGTGAAGCTGTCATCATATTTAGCAACAATCAAGGTGCCAATGCGCTCGCCGTTGCCATAAATCGGCACAATGGTGGTCATTTTGCCTTTGAAAATGCATTTAGTGTCAGCTACGAAGGAGCAGTTCTGATCCTGATGCGGAATGTTCGGCAGAGTATCCTTCACGCCCATGATGAATGCCAGATAATCCTCCGGCAAGCGCATATCTGTAAGCACTTGTTCACGCATAGTGTCGCATTCAAATTCATGAATCAGTGCATAACCCTTGATGTGACCGTCACGATCAGCAATATAGGTGTTGGCTTGGATAACGTCGCACAGCAGCTTAGCAATAGCGTTGTACTCTACATTGTCACCCTTTTGCAGTAATTTGTTAATTTTTCTTGTTTTTTCTAATAACTCCACGAGAACCCCTCCTTTAAATTTTTCGCGTGTTTACGCACGTGGATGATTTTGTTTATAAATGGCAGCAATACGCTCACTGGTTATATGCGTATAAATCTGCGTCGTTGACAAATTAGCATGTCCTAAAAGCTCCTGCACGGAACGCAAATCAGCTCCATGCTCCAGCAGATGTGTTGCAAACGTGTGGCGAATCGTATGCGGGCTGACGTGCTTATGCAAGGCCAGCATATTGATGTACTTTTCCAAAATACGCCGCACGCTTCTGTCGGTCAGCGCACCGCCGCGGTTATTGACAAAGATGAAGTCATGTTCCTGCTGATATTTGCTCATGAGCAGCTTACGTGTCAGATAATACTGCTGCAAGACAGCACAGCAGGTGTGACCAATGGGAACGAGGCGCTCCTTATCGCCTTTGCCTAAAAGCATGACGAAGCGATTGCCGATATCGACGCGCTCCAGCGTCAGGCCAACAAGCTCAGATACGCGGCAGCCTGTTGCATACAGCATTTCCAGTACGGCTCTGTCGCGGATGCCGAGCGGCTTGCTGTCAGGCAGCTCCAGCAGCTCTGAAATTTCGATTTCGTCCAAGAAGGACGGCAGCTTTTTATCAAGCTTTGGTGAATGGATTTTTACTAACGGACTATATTCCAGCACGTTCTCACGCACCAGATACTTATAAAAGGAACGCAGCGCAGAAATTCTTCTGGCAATCGTCCTTCTGGCATACTGCTTTTTGTTCAGGTCACTGAGATACGCCCTGACATCAAGCGCATTGACCTGCTCCCACAAAAAGGCTTTGTCCTTATACTCACGCATAAAAACCGTAAAGGCAGCCAAATCCTTTTCGTAGCTCGTCAGCGTATGCTCCGAGCAATCCTTTTCAACCTTAAGATAGGTCAAAAAATTATGTAAATAATCCGTGCTTTTCTTCATCCTTCTTCACCTAACTATTATTCTACCACTAATATTCGCAAAAATCAAGATAGTAATAATATTACTTTTCGTCATAACTTTCTAATATACTCTGCAGGCTAGAAAAAAAGCAGCGCTTAGGCACTGCTTTTTGAAATTAAGAATCAGAATATTTACTCGCTATATAGTATCGTAGCTAGGATACATTGTCAAGGCAAATTTTCGTCATTTTACACATATTTAACATTAAATTGCGAGATTTGCCAAAAACGCGTCAAGCTGTTCTAAAGCGCGCGCGGCAATCTGCGCATTCTTCTCTTTTTTCTTGCGTATACGCACAGAAAGAGGCGGAATCAAACCGAAGTTAATATTCATCGGCTGGAAGTTTTCGATGGCCGGATTGCTAATATAATTTGCTAAAGAGCCGTGAGCAGTCTCTGCTGGGAAATTTACCTCAGGCAATCCCTTCAGCTCGCGTGCAGCATGCAGGCCGGCCATTAGTCCGGAGGCAGCAGATTCCACGTAACCCTCCACGCCGGTCATCTGTCCGGCAAAGTAGAAGCGTTTGTTGCTGCGCAGACGGAAATGGTTATCCAGCAGCTGCGGCGAGTTAAGATAGGTGTTCTTGTGCATAACGCCGAAGCGCACGAACTCAGCCTTCTCCAAGCCGGGAATCATACCGAATACGCGGCGCTGTTCCGGCCATTTCAGATGCGTCTGGAAGCCGACGATGTTGTACAGCGATGCGGCAGCATTATCCTGACGGAGCTGCACTACTGCATAGGCCTCCTTGCCGTTGCGCGGATCAATCAGACCGACAGGCTTCAGCGGACCAAAGCGCATGGTATCCTCGCCTCTCGCAGCCATTTCCTCAATCGGCATGCAGGCTTCAAATACGTCATGCTCAAAGTCCTTCACAGGAGCGCTTTCTGCATTGCAGAGCGCCTCCCAGAACGCCAGATATTCCTCCTTCGTATAGAAGGGGCAGTTCAGGTAATCAGCGCCGCCCTTGTCATAGCGGGACGCACGATAAACCTTGTCATAATCAAGAGAATCAGCAGCCACAATCGGTGCGGCAGCATCGAAGAAATGGAAATATTCCTCGTGCAGCAGTTCCTTGATGTTGGCGGACAGCGCATCGCTCGTCAGCGGGCCGCTGGCAACGATAACCGTGCCCTCAAGGCTTTCCAAATCTGTAACCTCTTCATATACTACGGTTACGAGCGGATTGCTTTTCACTGCCTCCGTCACGCCTGCAGCAAAGCCGTCGCGGTCAACGGCCAGAGCGCCACCGGCAGGCACCTGATGCTTATCTGCCTGCTGCATGATGAGCGAACCGAGACGGCGCATCTCCTCCTTCAGCAGACCAACAGCGTTCTCAATATTACCGGCACGCAGCGAGTTGCTGCATACCAGCTCGGCAAAATAATCAGTTTTATGAGCAGCGTCACTCTTTACAGGACGCATTTCGTGCAATATTACAGGGATGCCCTGACGCGTAAGCTGATTGACAGCCTCACAGCCAGCCAGACCAGCTCCGATTACATGTACGGGAGTTGTTGTCATTATGCTTTCGTACCTTTCTTTGCTGCAGCCGCCTTAGTCGTAGTCTTTTTGGCAGCCGTTTTGCGTGTAGTTGTTTTCGTTTTCTTGGTAGAGGTTTTTGTAGTCGTCGTAGCAGTCGTAGTCTTGGCTGCAGACGGACGTACAGGACGAGCATCGGCGCATTCCGGATTGCTGCAGAACTTCTGCTTTCTGCCGTTGCGCTCTACGTGCTCTACGAGCATACCGCCACATTTGCCGCAGGCTTCGTTGAGCGGCTTATCCCACGTCGTGAAATCACAGTCAGGATATTTTTCGCAGCCGTAGAAGATTTTGCCGGTCTTAGTCTTGCGCTCGATAAGCTCGCCGCCGCATTTGGGGCATTTCACGCCAATCTTAACGAGAATCGGCTTAGTATTACGGCAGTCCGGGAAGCCGGGGCACGCAAGGAACTTGCCAAAGCGTCCTTCGCGGATAACCATCATCTTGCCGCATTTATCACAGGGAACGTCGGAAACCTCCAAGGGAATCTCGACATGCGGAATTTTTTCCTCCGCTACCTTCAAATCCTCAGCGAATGGATCGTAGAAGCTGTGCAGAACAGCCTCCTTCGTCGTCTTATGCTCCGCGATTTCATCGAGGTGAGCCTCCATCTGCGCGGAGAAAGGAATGCTTATCAGTCCCTTGAAGTATTCTGTCAGCATGTCAACGGTCATGAGGCCAAGCTCGGTAATCAGCAGCTTTTTGCCCTCCTTGACCACGTAGCCGCGGTTCAGAATCGTCACGATGGTCGGCGCATAGGTGCTCGGACGGCCTATGCCCTTGTCCTCCAGCTCCTTAATCAGCGTTGCTTCGGTGAAGTGAGCAGGCGGCTCGGTGAAGTGCTGCTCTGCGGGCAGCAGCTTGTGCAGCACGATTTTCGTATCCGGCTCGATATAAGGAACAGTCTTGTCCTTCTCCTCATCGGCAAATTTGCCTGCCAGCTGCAGCCAGCCGGGGAATTTCATGATTGAACCTGTTGCACGCAGCTGATAATCACCTGCGCCAATCGTCAGCGTGGTCACGTCATATACGGCGTCAGCCATCTGGCTGGCAACAGCACGGTTCCAGATGAGCGTGTACAGGCGCAGCTGGTCTTTGTTCAGATACTGCAGCATCTCCTGCGGCGTGCGCTCAATGCTGGTCGGACGCACTGCCTCATGCGCATCCTGCGCATTCTTTTTCGTTGTATAGTGGTTAACCTTCGGCGAGCAGAACTCGCTACCAATGTTTTGCTGTATATAAGTGCGGATTTCCTCAATAGCTACATCAGCCAGACGCACGGAGTCCGTTCTCATATAGGTTATCAGGCCGACGGAGCCCTTGCCCAGCGAAACGCCTTCATAAAGCTGCTGCGCCAGCATCATGGTTTTCTTGGCAGAGAAGTTCAGCTTTTTGTTGGCCTCCTGCTGCAGGCTGGAGGTTGTGAACGGCGGTACAGGATGGCGCTTGCGCTCCTTGCGTCCTGCCTCCTGCACGATGTACTCAGCCTTGCTCAGAGCAGCCTCCGCTGCGCGTGCTTCCTCTACGTTGTGCAGCTCGAGCTTCTTGCCCTGATACTTTACAGCTTCTGCTTCAATAATCGGCGCCTTGGCATTCTCGCGCAGCTTGGCGCTCAGCGTCCAGTATTCCACCGGCTCGAACGCCTCAATCTCGCGGTCACGGTCAGCAACAATCTTCGTCGCTACAGACTGCACGCGGCCTGCACTCAAGCCCTTGCGGATTTTACGCCACAGCAGCGGGCTGAGCTGATAGCCTACGATGCGGTCGAGAATACGGCGTGCCTGCTGTGCGTCGACCATATCCATATCAATGGAACGCGGATGCTTGATAGCGTCCTTGACAGCAGTGCTGGTAATCTCATGAAATTCAATACGACACTTGTCCTCCGGCGCAATGCCCAGAATGTGACCAAGATGCCAGCTGATTGCTTCGCCCTCGCGGTCAGGGTCAGTTGCCAGATAAACTTTATCCGCTTTTTTAGCCAAGGTCTTGAGCTCCTTAATCAGCTCACCCTTGCCGCGGATATTGATATACTTGGGTTCAAAGTCGTGCTCTACGTCGACACCGAAGGTGCTCTTCGGCAGGTCACGCAGATGTCCCATAGAAGCAGTTACCGTAAAATTCTTACCTAAGAATTTTTCAATGGTCTTGGATTTCGTGGGTGATTCCACGATAACAAGATTTTTCGTCATTAATCTATCCCCCTACCTGCGGTAGTAGCGCTGCGCCGCGTCCTGTGCGACCAGCCCTGCCACCTGCATGTCTAAAAGCTCCATACTCACGAGCGCAAAGCTTACGCCGCTGCCCTCTGTGAGCTGTTCTAACGTTTTGGCACCGTCCTGCAAAAGCTCCAGCAGCTTCGTGCCCAGCTCTGTCGTTTTGATGACAGGCTTAGGTGCTGCGATTGTCGGCACAGGACAGTCAAATATACTCGGCTGTGTAACCTTTAAGCTCATGGCCTGCTGCCAACCTGCTAAGTCGTCCAAAAGCTCCTGCGGCTCCTCGACAAGCTTGGCGCCGTTGCGGATAAGCTCATGGCAGCCTGCACTCGTTCCGTCGAAAATGTTGCCGGGTACGCAGTAAACGTCGCGGTTTTCGTCAGCAGCGATATTCGCCGTAATCACCGCACCACTGCGTCTGCCAGCCTCGGCAACGAGCACAGCACGCGCAAGTCCCACGATAATGCGGTTGCGTGCCGGAAAGTTTGCGGAAAGCGGCTGCATTCCCGGCGCGTATTCCGTAATGACAGCACCGCCGCCCTGCGCAATTTTAGCGAACAATGTTCGGTTCTGCGACGGATAAGCAATATCAATGCCACAGCCCAGCACTGCGACAGTTTTGCCGCCCGCCTCCAGACAGGCCTTATGTGCCGCAGTATCAATACCGCGGGCACCGCCGCTGATAATCGGCAAGCCCTTGAGCGTCAGCAGCCGCGCGAAATAAGCAGCAGCACGCTCGCCATAGGCAGTGCAGCTGCGCGAGCCGACAACAGCCACAGCATACGGCTCTGTCGGCAGCTCGCCCTTCACGTAAAGCACAAGCGGCGGGTCGCTGATTTCCTTGAGCGACGCAGGATAAGCCTCATCGAACAACGTCAGCAGCCGCACGCCGTTTTGGCGGCAGAAGTGCTCGAGCCTCTGCGGCAGCTGATTGTCGCGGTTGCTGATAAACTTGATGATGGCATCCTCGGTGCATAAGCCTGTGCTGCGCAGAAACGCGGCATCGGCATAAAAAATCCGGCGTGCATCATAAGCAGCCTGCATGAGCTTGAAAATAGTGCTGCGCCCCAGACCGGGGACTACGGCACAAACAGCAGCAAGATAAAAGTTAGTCATAAAGTTACACTCCTCCTGTTTTCTACATGATTATGCAGTCAGAGCGGAACTTCATGCCACAGCCTTCATAATATGCGATTTTCTTCCATTATAGTAATGAAATCCATATTGGTCAAGTAAAAAAATTCAGCAGGCGAAAAAATAAGGTGCTGCTGCACGAAAAATACCCCTCCGTCCGGAGCGCTTTTTGCTGAAAAATATTACAGCAAAACCGCTCTTATAATAGACAGAAATGGTATTTTAGCGTGCATCAGCACCCTGTAAAATGCGCATGATATAGGCAGCAATCTCCTGTGCCGCCTGCGGATGGGCGTGCGCCCTGCGAGCAGCAATCTGCTCCGGCTTCGGCGTCTCCGTTTTGATATACTGCGCGAGCGCGTCGATATTATGCGCCACGAAAGCACCGCAGTAATGGTGCAGGAAGGCTGCATTGCCCTCCTCCTGTCCCGGCAGCGGCTTGTAGATAACAAGCTCAATATCCGACGCCAGCACCTCCGCTGAGGTCAGACCTCCGGCCTTGCTGATAACCATGTCGGCTCCGGCCATAAGCTGCGGCACATCCTCGCGGAAGCCGTAAATCTCCATGCTGTCGCCATACTTGGCGCGCAGGCTTTCCGCCAGCTTCTCGTTGTGACCGGTCACGGCAACAAGGCGCAGGTTAGCTACCTTCGCCTTCTGCAGTGCAGCGATAATCTTTTCCATCGGCAGCAGACCTTCGCCGCCGCCCATGAGCAGACACACGCGTTCATTCTCACTCCAGCCGAAGCGTGTACGGCACTGCGCCTTATCGTGATGCAGAAACTGCTTGCGCACTGGAATACCAAAGGCCTGCACCTCCGCCGTCGTTGCCAGCTTTCTGCGCAGCAGCTCGTCTGCGATAAAATACGTATCCACGCCGTCGCAAACCCACCAACGGTGAATCGTGAAATCCGTTACGACTGCGCCAAGCCACAGCGGATGCTGCTGCTTATAATAGCCGATGATACCGGCAGGGGTAGCGTGCGTCGCCACGACAGCGTCGGGGTTCACCTTATTGATATAGCTGCGTCCCAGCGCCGCCAGCAGCCTGTTCAGCAGGCCACGCAGCCAAAGCGAGCCGCCCTGCTTATTACCCCAGCTATACGCCAGCTTGTAGAGCCACGGACAGCATTTCAATACCCACAGATAGGTACTCAAAAACGCCGTACCTAAGCAATGCGGGAAAAAGTCAAAGATATTTCCATGTATTACGCGTACCTCGCTGTATTCGCCCAGCGCCTGCTCCAGCGCCTCAGCCGCCAGCTTATGGCCGGAGCCGATGGGAGCAGACAGCAGCAGTACGGTATATTTTTTATTAGCCTTTTGCATTCTAGTCATCCTAAGTCCTTGGTTTTTACCAGAAACAGGCCAGCTTTAAGGAATTCGCGCCTTAAATGAGATTTTTTTGAAAAATAGCTTGCCAGTTCCGCTTTATTATTGTATCATATTTTTAATCACATTCAATAGACAATGTTCTTTTAAAAGTGAATTTCTTAGAAATTTTTAGGAGGCAGCTATACATGACTAACAGAAGACCTGTGGAAAGCTTCAGCTTTCCCGTAGAAAAAATTAAAGAGGGTTACTATACAGACGCTTATTTCCTGCGTTCTGAGGAAATCTTAAATGGTGACAACTATCATCCGCGTGTGCTGATGCAGGTATTTGCTCGTGACAACGTTGTTGTCTGCGGTACCGATGAGGTTATCGCACTGATTAAGCAATGTGCATTCCATCCGGAAAATATCGTGATTCACTCCCTGCATGACGGCGACGAAGTGGAAGAATGGGAAACCGTTATGACTATTGAAGGCGATTATGCTGATTTTGCACATCTGGAAACCCTGTATCTGGGTATTCTCGCTCGCCAGAGCCGCATTGCGACCAATGTGCGTAAGGTAGTTAAGGCTGCAAACGGCAAGCCTGTGCTCTTCTTCCCTGCACGCTATGATATCTACCAAACCCAGGAAGCCGACGGCTATGCAGCTCTCGTAGGCGGCATCCACGGCTTCTCCACCGATGCTAACGCACTCGCTGCCGGCGGCAGAGGCTTGGGTACTATACCCCATGCACTCATCGCATCTTATAAAGGCGACACTGTAGCTGCTACAGAGGCCTTTGATAAATATGTTGACCCGTCCATCGCGCGTATCGCTCTCGTTGACTTCGACAATGACTGCGTAAACACCTCTCTGGCTGTTGCGCGTAAGCTGGGCAAAAAGCTGGCAGGCGTGCGTCTGGACACCTCCGGCAGCATGGTCGATAAGAGCCTGTGGACGCAGATTGGCACCTTCAAGCCGACCGGCGTATGCAAGGAGCTGGTATGCAACGTGCGCAGAGCGCTGGACGCTGAAGGCTTCAACCATGTAAAAATCATTGTTTCCGGCGGCTTCGATGCTCCGCGTGTTGCTGCCTTTGAGGAAATGGGCGTGCCTGTTGACACCTATGCAGTAGGCTCCTCCTTCTTCGATGGCAACATCAACTTCACCGCTGATATTGTCAAGGTTGACGGCAAGGACTGCGCTAAGGCTGGCCGCAAATACAACCCGAATCCGAAAATGGAACTGATTAAATAATACCATACCCCTCTGTCGCCCTTCCCTTTGGATAACACACGGCGGCAGAGCGGGTATTTTTTCTTGCAAAGGAGAATAGCTTATGAGTATGAATACAACTCCCGCTGCTGAACGCATTCATATAGGCATTTTCGGCAGACGTAATGCCGGCAAATCCAGCCTTATCAATGCCATCACCAGCCAAAGCCTGGCCATCGTCAGCGAGCAGAAGGGCACGACGACTGACCCTGTATATAAGGCTATGGAGCTGCTCCCCCTCGGCCCCGTGATGTTCATCGACACGCCGGGCCTCGATGATGAGGGCGAGCTGGGAGCACAGCGAGTAGAAAAGGCCTACCAGGTGCTCCACAAGTGCGATATGGCGCTTTTAGTAGTCGACGCGACTGTTGGTATCAGCGAAGAGGATAAACGCCTGTGGGCGCTCCTAGAGGCTCAGAAGCGCCCTGCTGTGCTCGTGCTCAACAAAGCAGATAAATTAGGTGAAATGCAGCAGGCTCTCGCCGCTGTCGACGCGCTCAAGCTCACGAAGCACTGCTTCCTCGTCAGCACGCAGACGAAGCGCAATATAAACGAGCTGAAGGAGGCTATTGCGGCCCTGCGGCCAAAGGAGCAGGAACACCATCTTCTTGATGATTTGCTCAAGCCTTGCGACACCGTTATCCTCGTGACGCCTATCGACAGCGCTGCGCCGAAGGGCCGCCTGATTCTGCCGCAGCAGCAGGTGCTGCGCAACGTGCTTGATAACAAGGGTATCGGCGTTGTCGTGCAGGAAAGTGAGCTGGCAATGGCGCTGGCGAAGCTGGCTTTCCCTCCACGCCTCGTTGTAACCGACAGTCAGGCCTTCGCCAAGGTCAGCCAGATTGTGCCGCCGACGATTCCCCTGACCTCCTTCTCTATCCTTATGGCACGCTATAAGGGCAGCCTGGAGAACGCAGTCAAGGCTGTACGCACGCTTGACAGCATCAAGGACGGTGACAAGATTCTCATCAGCGAGGGCTGCACGCACCACCGCCAATGCCAGGACATCGGCACAGTGAAGCTTCCTGGCTGGGTACGCAAATATACGCAGGCTGAGCCTGAGTTCTGCTTCACGAGCGGCACAGAGTTTCCTGAGGACCTCTCTGAGTATAAGCTGATTATTCACTGCGGTGCCTGCATGCTCAACGAAAAGGAAATGGCGTACCGCAACAAGACCGCGCTAGAGCAAAACGTGCCTATGACCAACTACGGCATCGCTATCGCCTACATGAACGGCATCCTTAGGCGCACAGTCGAGCCGCTGCCGGAAATTGCCAAGCTGCTGGAATAAAACTATACTAATGAAAAATACCGTACTACCCCAAGCGAGGCAGTACGGTATTTGCGTTTTTGTAGGATAGTTAATCCTCGTGATAAAGCTCAATTGTTCGCTGTGCACGTTCGCGAATAAACTGCTCCATTAATTTAAGCGTGCTGTCCGCAATATTATAGCGCGGATGCTTTTTAAATGAGAAGCCTGTTAAGCTGCGTAAGGCAGGCAGATGACGCTTAGCAACAAATAAGCGCGCCTGCTCATCGAGGCTGAGATACTTGCAGCGTAAGCTCTTTTTATACATGGCGTGATATTCAGGCTGCAAATCCGCTGCCGAAGCGCCGTAAAATAGCGAAAAGCCATTATCAAAAATAGGTGCTGGTGCTAAGAACTCACCAGTATTATTATCAACTAGCATTCCCCAATTCCCAAGATGCCTATCCTGATTTGCGATAATACTGTCAAAAAGCATCATATCCTCATACTGCGTAGAGGAAGCAAAGCCAGCTATGCGCATCTGCGTCAGCGGATCATCTAAAATAGCATTGTCAATATCAAAGCCCTGCTTCTTCAGATATGTATAAGCATCGACAAAGCCAATGTCCTCAGAGGTAAACAGCTTGCACGTACATATTACTTCCCTATCACCGTTCTGGTGGCGGAATTCCTCCAGGTCGTAGTCAATATGCTTAAAGCCCATAGCCTCGGCCACCTGCGCAGCATAATATTCCAGACTTGCCTGAGACCTGCCATCCTCACGGATAATGAAATCATCGCCCTTTAGAAGATAAATGCCATCGCTCCTGTTCGACCAGCATTTTTTCAGCATACCGCTTGAGGTAAGCTCTGCTGTCGTGCGTAAACCGCTGATTTTGGTAGAATAGCCTGTAAAGGCAACATAAGCCAACACCTTGTCCATCGGATGCTGGTAAAGATTAAAATCGCACCAGCGCTCCTCTGCCAGCGTATTAGTAATCCAGTAAGCATCGTTTAAGGAAAGCGCATGCGAAATATCAACATATTTCAACGGATTAGCACTATCCTCGATTGCTGTCATGAGCTTTTCCACAAATTGACGATTTTTCGGCGTTTTACGCTTATTAATCCACGTAAGCAGCTGATTGTCAGTAAAGGCAGCGGGCAAGTTTTTCGGCAATAGAGCATTATTTTCAGCATAACGATGCTCTATGACCAGCCTATATGAAGCAACAGGCTTGCCATTAATAACCACTGCATCCTTGTATAAGGAAAAGTCTGCCAGCGGCTTATCCTTAGAACGCAGGGTATATTTATTTAATAAATTTGTATTTATCTGCATATTGCCCATTGCTTAACCTCCAGCGCTCTCATGTAAGCGCACATAACCAAAAATAAATCTTTTATTATATTATACAGCGAACAGATGGAAAAATAAATATCCGGTGCAAATTTGTCGCTGCACATGAAAAATACCGTACTACCCCAAGCGAGGCAGTACGGTATTTGTGTTTTTGTAGGTTGTTTAATCAGTCAGCGCTAGAGCTGGTTATTTTTCAAACGGGAATTTGTATTGAGTCAGGCCAAGCTCATCTCTAAGCTGGATGAATTCCTTTTGGATAGATTCGCCAACCGGAACGCCCTTGTCTTTTCTGTCCATCCAAGCCATGTATTCCTTCTCACCAGCAGTGTAGATGCGCTCTGCATCAGGTGCTTTGGTAGAATTACGCAGGCCACGGCAGATGCCGCCAGCGGTTTTCTTGAATGTATCAAGGCCCATGAAGAATTCCGGATTGATAACGAAGAAGAAATGACCTAAGTGGTACATAGCATTGTTGCCATTTTCATCCTTGCCGGACAATGCTTTCATGTACGGACCGCCTGCTAAAGCAGCAGACAGGATTTCTACGATGGTGGTGAAGCCGTAGCCCTTGTAGCCGCCGGTTTCCTCGCCAATACCGCCGAGAGGCAGCAGGGCAACGTTGCCAGCACGCATTTCCTTCAGGATATTTGCAGATTCAGTCATGGTGCCGCCGTCCTTAGCGATTACCAGACCAGCCGGAGTTTCCTTGTTCTGTCTAGCATAGAACTCAATCTTACCGTTTTGGATGATGCTGGTTGCGCAGTCAAAGTTGAACGGGAACTCTTCATCAGTCGGCATAGTGAAGGTCAAAGGATTAGTGCCCATCATCGGCTCTACGCCGAAGGTCGGTGCTACAGAAGGTCTTGCGTTTGTGCCGGAGATACCAATCATGCCAGCCTTCTCTGCCATTGTGGTCCAGTAGCCAGCGATGCCATAGTGAGTGGAATTGAAAATAGTGCCGCCAGCCATACCATATTTGGAAGCCTTTTCAATCAGCATTTCCATCATCTTATAGGAAGCAACCATACCCATGCCGTCATGAGCATCCATAACTACGGTGCAAGGGGTATCCTTAACAATTTCAATTTCAGTTTTAGGCATCAGAGTGCCTTTTTTAATGCGGTCCAGATAAATTGGCTTAAAGCGGTTGCAGCCATGGCTTTCAATACCGCGTCTATCACTTTCCAGCAGAACGTCAGTGCAAATACGTGCGTCCTCTTCAGGTACGCCATATTTTACAAATACGTCTACCATAAAATCGTGTACTAACTCCCAGCTAACATAGGGTCTTGTTTCTTCCATGCTAGTTTTCCTCCTTGAATAACGAATCTTTGCAGTAACTTGTTAAATTTTGGCCTTTACGCTGGGGATAGTATAGCATACGTCCTTAAAAACGTATAGTATATATCCGCAGTCGTGTATACAGTATAACATATAATTGTCAAAACGGCCATAGCTTTATTTAAATTTTCTGCCAAGCATGTAGCGGCTTACTTAGCTTTGGTTTGCTCTGCTCCGTCAAGCTTGAAGCTTGTCGCAGTCTTTGCTTCCAGCTCCGTAGAGCTGCCTTCAGCGTTAAACCAGAGCGTTTTTTTATTCGGTGAGCCGTTGGTCACAAGTCCGTTTACATCAAAGCTGATGCTCGTACCGCTTTTGAACTCCACAAAGCCGGCGCTTTCATCCTGCAGGTTATGCTGCCAGCCGACAGGACGCAGCTTCGTCGCCTCCGCCAGCGTACCGCTGACAAGCTTGCCCTCCTTAGAGAAGGTCAGCACAGTGTCGTTCTTGAAGCGCACAAAGCCATAGCCGGTATCGCTGAGCTGCAGCACCACATCGTTATCAATCGTGCCGCTGAGCACTGTACCATCCTCAGCAAAGGTAATCGGCCTGTTGCCCATGTAGCGCACGTGTCCGTCTGCCGGAATGACGAGTCCCGGTCTGAACGGATGATAGAAGAAGCGCGGCGGGTAGAAGGCAGCGCTGCTCTCTACATAATAGTAATTGCTCGCCAGGCTCTTCCAGCCGGTTGGACGCAGATAGGTGGCGCTGGCGAGCACGCCCTCGATAACCTGCTCGCTATCGTTGAGCGTCACGGTGGTGTTCTTCTTGAACTTGATGTCGTCTGCAACAGTCCAGCCCTGCGGCACCAGCTTGGTGTCCTTGTCTAAGGTCAGCGTTTTATTAGCAAGCGCTGTGTTAGTGCCCACGAGCACCAGTGCAGCTAAAAGCAATGCAGTAAATTTACGCATGATAATCACCTCTTTTATTCTTACTAAGCTTATTATAGCATAGCTTACTAAGAGAAAATATTAAACTATTGTGAATTAAGGGTGACAACAAAAATGGCTGAAGCAATATGCCCCAGCCATATACACTATAAGTAAAGCATTCAATTCCCTTCTGTTGAAGCTTGCTTAAAAATCTCATCTTTAATTTCATTTCGTAATGGTACTGAAGTGATGGTTAATTGCGGGAAATTATTAATCCATCTTAAACTTATGATAGCTTTATCTCCTTCCCAAAAAAGTCTCGTATACGAATCATTGGCTTCTAATTGTTCCGGATATGTACTTGTAGGTGGGCCATATAATTCTGTAAAATTTCTTTGCAGTTCATGGAAATAAAACATGTTTAATTTTTTATCATCCTCAGTACGAGCAACAGCCTGCCCTAAGCATACAGTTATACAATATAATTTATCTTTATAAAAATCAAAATACAATACCTTAAAGGGCACTCCGTGTAAGCTTTGGATTTGTTCATCTAAATCAAAATAATACTCATCTAAGCGTACACTATACTCATTACTTAAACTTAAATCAAATTCGTGGGCATCTAATTCTTTTTCGTCTTCTCCGTAATATTTATCGCACAGAAGCTGCGATGATTTAACTTCCTCAAACGACGAATTTAATTTAAGTCCTTGAAAACCATCCGGTTCATTTTGAAAAGCAAAAGCTGGTGAACAGGTAAACAGTAAGATTAAGACCATTGCTAAAAAACGCATAACTTACAACCTCCTTTGCGAAATGCTCTCTAATTATTCTTCTATGTCTATATTATACACTGATTGCAATTAAAAAATCAATACTGATAAGAATATACCAAACACAAAAAGCTCCTGCTGCAGATTAAATTACTCAATCCACAACAGGAGTTTTAAGCTTGTTTCACGTTGAATTACACTATGACAAGGCTCTCAGCCTTTTACTTGCTCAGATACTCGTCGATGGCAGCAGCAGCCTTCTTGCCTGCTCCCATAGCGCTGATAACAGTTGCAGCACCGGTTACGATGTCGCCGCCTGCAAATACGCCGGGGATAGAGGTTGCGCCAGCTTCATCAGCAACGATGTTGCCGCGTTTGTTAACCTCCAGATCCGGAGTGGTCTGCTTAATCAGCGGGTTCGGACCTTGGCCGATAGCCATAACTACCATATCAACATCGAGCACGTACTCGCTGCCTGCAATAGCAACAGGGCTGCGACGACCGCTGGCATCTGCCTCGCCCAGTTCCATCTTCACGCATTTCAGGCCGTTAACCCAGCCCTTTTCGTCGCCAAGAATAGCAACAGGATTGTTCAGCAGACGCAGCTCAATGCCCTCTTCCTTAGCATGGCCGATTTCTTCCTTACGCGCAGGCATTTCCTCCTCGCTGCGGCGATAAACGATATACACCTGCTCTGCGCCCAGACGCTTAGCAGTACGCGCTGCGTCCATTGCTACGTTGCCTGCGCCGACGATAGCAGCCTTTTTGCCAACGTACACAGGAGTTGCGTAGTTCGGGAACTCATAAGCCTTCATCAGGTTTACACGCGTCAGGAACTCATTAGCGGAATATACGCCGTTGAGGTTTTCGCCGTCAATCTGCATGAAGTGAGGCAGACCGGCGCCAGTACCCACATATACAGCGCTGAAGCCTTCCTCCTCCATCAGCTCTTTAATGGTGAAGGTGCGGCCAATAACAGCGTCTACAACGATTTTAACGCCCAGCTTTTTCAGAGCAGAGATTTCGTGCTGTACGATTTCCTTCGGCAGACGGAACTGTGGAATGCCATACATCAATACGCCGCCAGCAGCATGCAGTGCTTCGTACATGGTTACGTCATAACCCATTTTTGCCAAATCGCCAGCGCAGGTCAGACCGCTAGGACCGCTGCCTACTACAGCAACCTTTTTGCCCTTGCGCTCTGCCGGAGCCTCTACGTCGTTATCCAGACCATGCTCACGAGCATAGTCTGCAACAAAACGCTCCAGACGGCCAATAGCTACAGGCTCGCCCTTAATGCCCAGCACGCATTTGCCCTCGCACTGGTTCTCCTGCGGACATACGCGACCGCAGACAGCAGGCAGAGTGCTTTTGCGCTTCAAAATTTTATATGCTTCTGCAAAGTTTTCCTGAGCAACCTCATGGATGAACTGCGGAATATCGATATTAACCGGGCAGCTGCCAACACAGCGCGGCTTCGGGCAGTTCAGGCAGCGCTGTGCCTCATCTACTGCCATTTCCTTAGTGTAGCCTAAAGCTACCTCTTTAAAGTTTTTATTACGCACATCAGCCGGTTGTTCCGGCATAGCATTTCTCATTCCTCCACGCATTTGCAATGACCTCCACAGCTATATTCCAGAGATTCCTGATTTTTATACATCTGCTGACGCATAACCAGGTTAGCAAAATCTACTTCATGAGCATCAAATTCAGGTCCGTCTACGCAGGCAAACTTGTTCTCGCCGCCAACCATAACACGGCAGCCACCGCACATACCGGTGCCGTCAACCATGATGGTATTCAGGCTGGCAGTGGTTTTTACGCCAAACGGTTTAGTAGTAGCAGCAACATTTTTCATCATGATAACAGGACCGATAGCCAGTACGAGGTCGATTTTCTCGCCCTTCTCCAGCATTTCACGCAGCGGATCAGTTACAAAGCCCTTGCGGCCTGCACTGCCGTTATCCGTGGTCAGAATCAGCTCATCGCTGATAGCAGCCATTTTATCCTGCCAAATTACAAGATCCTTGTCGCGTGCGCCGATGATGGAGATAACCTTGTTGCCCAGCTCATGATATGCGCGAGCAATCGGATAAACAGGTGCAACGCCAATACCGCCGCCGACTACGACAACAGTACCAAAGTTGCCCATCTCGGAAGGATGGCCTAAAGGACCAACAACGTCGAGGATATCATCGCCCTCTTCGAAGGTATCGCACAGATGCTTGGTAGTGTTGCCTACTGCTTGTACGATTAAGGTGATATAGCCATTTTCGCGGTCGAAATCCGCAATAGTCAGCGGAATGCGTTCGCTATATTCGTCAGTGCGGATGATAACGAACTGTCCAGGGTGGCATTTGTGAGCCACGAGCGGTGCGTCTACGACGAATTCATAGACAGCAGGTGCTAAATTTGCTTTCTTGATAATTTTAGCCATAATTTTCTCCTTTTACTGCTATTTGCTATATTTTAGGCTTTTCACCCTAAAAACTGAAATAATATTTATGGGAAGCTCAGAGTGCCATAGGCAAAAATCTATATTATTTATTCAAGAGCTTTCTCGTGCAGGCCTCAGCCTCTGCATAAATCTTCTCTTCGTCGAAGGTCAGCAGCTTGCCACCCTCTACAACCTTTTTGCCTGCTACGAATACCGTGTCCGCATCTGTGCTGCTTGCCGCATAGACAAGCTGAGAAAGCTTGTTATGACGCGGATACCAGTACGGCTTGTGCATATCCCACAGCACGATATCTGCCAGCTGACCTGCTTCCAGACGGCCAAGGTTTTCAAAGCCCAGTGTCTTGGCACCGTCAACCGTTGCCATCTCCCAAGCCTTGCTTGCCGGAACTACGAGCGGATCAAAGGTCGTTGCTTTATGCAGCATAGCTGCAGCGCGACATTCCTCCAGCATATCCAGATTGTTATTGCTAGACGCGCCGTCCGTGCCCAGGCCTACGCAGATGCCCTTTTCAAGCATACGCGCCACCGGCGCAATACCGCTGGCAAGCTTCAGGTTGCTTTGCGGATTATGAGCTACACGCACGTGCTTAGCCGCCATGATGTCCATATCCTCTTCCGTCAGGTGTACGCAATGAGCAGCGATAGTGCCGAGCTCGAACATGCCCAGCTTATCCATGAGCTGAATCGGCGTCATGCCATGCTCCTTGAGCACTGTATCAACCTCAAACTTCGTTTCACAAAGGTGCATCTGGATTTCTGCTTTATTCGCAGCAGCCTCAGCGATAACCTTTTCCAGATAATCCACCGGACAGGTATAGGGAGCATGCGGACCGTAGGTTACACGGATGCGGCCATTGTCATAGCCCTGCCAGTTTTTCGCCAGTACAGTGTTCTCTGCAAGCTTAACGTCCTTGTCCGGCGCTACGCCAATCAGGCCGCGGCAGAGATTGGCACGAATGCCGGTTTCAGCGCAGGCACGTGCTACGTCCTCCATGAAAGCGTACATATCGGCAAAGCAGGTGGTGCCGCCCTTAAGCATTTCGACAATGCCCAGCATAGCACCCCAATAGATGTCGTTGGCATCCATTTTGTCCTCGATAGGCCAGATTTTATTCTGCAGCCAGTCCATGAGCGCCATATCGTCAGCATAGCTGCGCAGCAGCGTCATAGATACGTGGCCATGGGTATTAACCATGCCGGCCGTGGCCAGCTTGCCCTTGCCGTTGACGATTTCGTCAGCAGCAAAGTCCGCAGGAACGTCCTTGCCTACATAGACAATCCTGTTATCCTCAATCGCAATATTCTGCAGCTCGCCGTTAGACGTATGCAGCAGCTCGATATCTTCTATTAATACCTTACTCAAAAAATTTCACTTCTTTCGTTCAATAGTACAGTATAAGGAGTGTTTATTCTTCACCCTGCTGACGCTTAGAGTAATGCTTTTCATAAAAATCATGCATTATATCAGCATCCTCAGTGCTCAGCTCATAGACCTTGCCGCCGGTGCCTGCGCAAATCACAGCGATCTGCGCCGCCTTTTCCAGAATCTCGGCTACGAGCAGCGCCTCCTGCAGGTTTTTGCCCCAGCAGACTGCGCCATGGTTCGCAAGCAGTGCAGCCTTGCGTCCGCGTAAAGCAGCAACAGTCTTATCTGCCAGCTCCTGCGTACCGCAGAGCGCATATTCAGCGCAATACACACGGCCGCCGATAATCTGCACAATATCCTCGATGATAGCAGGCACGTCCTGATGCATAGCTGCCAGTGCGCTGGCGTAAATGCTATGCGTATGGATGACTGCGCCAGCCTCGGGATAAGCGTTGTAAATCGCCGTATGCACTTTCAGCTCTGACGAAGGAATACGCTTGCCCTCCAGCACAGCGCCCTCCCTGTCAATAAGCACCACGTCCTCAGGCTCCAGCAGCTCATAGCCGCGTCCCGACGGAGTAATCGCAATACTCTGCTCGTCAATACGGCAACTGATGTTACCCCAGGAGCCGGCAACAAGATTTTTAGCAATCAGCGTGTGCCCCATCTCGACGATGGCGGCACGCGCACTTTCTTTAGCCAAAAGCTGTATTTCCATAATTATTCAGCAGCCAGATATGCTTTTTGCTCTTCGCTCAGCGTATCAATGCCAGCACCCATAGCCTGCAGCTTCAGCGCTGCAATCTCGGTGTTGAGCTCTTCCGGCAGCACATACAGCTTGTTCTCCAGCTGTCCCTTGTGGTCAAGCAGATACTTCATAGCGAGGAACTGCATAGCGAAGGACAGGTCCATGATTTCAATCGGATGACCGTCGCCACAAGCCAGGTTAACCAGACGGCCTTCGCCCAGCAGGTTCAGCTTACGACCATCTGCCATGGTGTAGGTCATGATATTTTTGCGCACCTCATACGGAGCTTCAACAGACAGCTCTTCCAGATGATGCTTGTTGATTTCTACGTCGAAGTGACCAGCGTTGCACATAACTGCGCCTTTTTTCATAACCTCCATATGCGGTTTGGTGATAACATCCTTGCAGCCGGTTACGGTTACGAAAATATCGCCATATTTAGCAGCCTCCTGCATCGGCATTACGCGGAAGCCGTCGAAAACTGCCTCAATGCCCTTAATCGGGTCAACCTCGGTAACGATAACGTTAGCACCCAGGCCCTTGGCACGCATAGCTACACCCTTGCCGCACCAGCCGTAGCCTGCAACAACAACAGTTCTGCCGGCAACGGACATATTGGTGGTACGCATAATGCCGTCCCAAGAGGATTGGCCGGTGCCATAACGGTTATCGAACAGATACTTGCAATAAGCATCATTAACAGCAATCATCGGGAAAGCCAGGTGACCGGCAGCAGCCAGCGCCTTCAGACGATGTACGCCGGTAGTGGTTTCCTCACTGCCGCCCATCAGCTTAGCAATCAGGTCACGACGCTCGCCGTGCAGCATGTTTACCAGGTCACCGCCGTCGTCTATAATCAGCTCCGGCTCAACCTTCAGTGCTTCACGCAGATACATATCGTATTCCTCGTTCGTGCAGCCATGAGTTGCAAAAACGGTTACGCCGCTGTCAACAAGAGCTGCAGCGATTTCGTCCTGCGTAGACAGCGGATTGCTGCCGGTAACAACAACGTTTGCACCGGCATTTTTCAGCACGAGTGCAAGATAAGCAGTCTTTGCTTCCAGATGGATGGTAACAACCATGTTAATGCCAGCGAACGGTTTAGTTTTGCTGTACTCCTCGTTCAGGTGGTTCAGCAGGGGCATATATTCCTTTGCCCATGCAATACGTTGATGACCAAGCGGTGCTAAGTTAATATCTTTAATAATGCTCTTCATTAGTTGTGTATACTCCTTTGCCATACCCTTCAATAATAATATCGTAAAATACCACAGCGAAAATGCTCTCCCTGTAAGGGAGAGATGCCGAGTTTTACGAGGCAGAGAGGGTATCTTTTAATTCTTTTATGCGTTCCACATATGGCGCTCTGAGCACGCCATATTCTGTGATAATGCCTGTAATCAGCTCGGCAGGCGTAACGTCAAACGCCGGGTTGAACACCTCAACGCCCTCGGGCGCTGTCTGCTCGCTGCGGAAGCGGCGCACCTCGTCAGGCTGACGCTCCTCGATAGGAATCTGTGCGCCTGTAGAAATGCTGAAATCAAAGGTGCTCGTCGGCGCCGCGATATAAAACGGAATGCCGTGCGCCTTCGCCGCCAGTGCTACGCCATAGGTGCCAATCTTGTTCGCTGTGTCGCCATTGGCAGCAATTCTGTCTGCACCGACTACAACAGCGTTAATGCCCTTTGTGTGCATTGTCCACGCCGCCATATTATCAGTAATCAGCGTTACGGGAATCTTATCCTCGTAGAGCTCGAAGGCCGTCAGCCTTGCTCCCTGTAAAAGCGGACGTGTTTCATCAGCGTAAACCATCTGCAGCTTGCCCTGCGCATAAGCGCTACGGATAACGCCCAGTGCCGTGCCCCAGCCGCAGGTTGCCAGCGCGCCTGCATTGCAGTGCGTAAGCACGACAGCCTTGTCTGGCAGCACATCTGCGCCATACTCGCCCATGCGTTTATTGATGGCAATATCGTCTGCATAAATCTGCTCTGCCTTCGCTTCAAGTGCCTTGATAATCTTGAAGGGCGGCAGGTCATCCTTATTCAGTTTCGTTGCCAGCTCATATTGCAGGTTCGCAGCCCAGGCCAGGTTTACAGCCGTCGGACGCGCCGTAATCAGGTCTGCACGCACAGCGTCCAGCGCACCAAGGAAGTCGGGCTTGTCGGCAACCTCGCGTGCCCCAAGCGCCATAGCAAAGGCTGCAGCCGCACCGATAGCCGGCGCACCACGCACCTCCAGGCGTTCAATCGCCAGCTTGACGCGCAGATAATCCTCGCAGCTAATCCATTCAATTTTATTGGGCAGCAGGGTCTGATCCAAAAGCACCAGCTTGCCCTGCTCCCAACGCATAGTTTCAACCATAGGGCTCACCTTACAGCTTAAAGCCGCCGAATTCCTTCATACAGGAATGACAACCACATTTTGCTTCAACCGGCTCATCATAAGCGATGAATGCCAGAATCAGCTTCTGCATATTATCAATGCTCTGTGCCATGGCCTCGCAAACCTCGCTATGAGACAGCGGTGTCGGAGAAATGCCTGCTGCCATATTCGTAACGATGGAGCAGTTCGTGTAGCAAAGCTCTGCCTCACGCGCCAGAATGGACTCCGGCATATTGGTCATGCCAACCAGGTCACCGCCGAGCATGGCATACATTTTGATTTCTGCAGCACTTTCAAAGCGCGGACCTTCGGTGCAAACATAAACGCCCTGCTTATGGAAGGTAATATCGGTTTTCTCCAGACATTTGATAACCTTTTCACGCAGCGCCGGGCAATACGGATAAGTAAAGTCGCAGTGCGCTACACCACGCTCCGGGGAATCATAAAAAGTGCTGATACGGCTCTTGGTGAAGTCCAGCACGTTGTCGCAGACAACGAAATGGCCTGCCTTCATCTCCGGATTGATGGAGCCAACGGCAGTCGTCGCAAAAACCTCTTCGGTACCCAGGCTCTTAATCGCCCAGATATTTGCGCGATAGTTTACCTTGTGCGGCGGCACAGAATGGTCAACACCATGACGGCTGACAAAAATAACCTGGTTGCCGCTCATCATACCGATATTGCATAAAGCCTTGCCGTACGGAGTCTCAATAACTCTCTTCTCAAAGCCTTGCAGGGTTTCAGGGTTGTCAATACCAGTTCCGCCAATGATAGCAATTTTACGCATGATAATTCCTCCTTTAAAAATATATTGAAGCTTGATTCTTGTACACTATTCCGTATATATTATACCATGAAACAGACTCAATTCAAAGATATAGTTGCAAAGTATACAAAAAAGAGGCCACTGCACTATCAAGTCTGACTCTGTCACCTGCACGTCTAGTGACAAATGGATAATAGTGCAATAGCCCCATATTTTTTAAACTTCTCCCACCCTCTTGACCAGCTCCAGCAGCTCCTGCGGCTGCGCAATTACATAGTCAGGTCTGCCTTCTTCCATGATTTTCTCCCAAGCAAAGGCCGTATAGCGCACGGCAACTGTCCTCGCCCCGGCATTACGTCCGCTCTGCAAATCGAAGGGACTATCGCCAACGCACAGGCATTCCTGCGGCGCAACGCCCAGCTTTGCACATGCCGCCAGCATCGGCTCAGCGTGCGGCTTGCTTTGCTGCGTATCCTCCAGCGCAATCACTGCGTCTATATACTGCTCAAGCTGCAGGCAGCTTATTCCACGCAGCACCATCGGCTGCTTTTTCGACGTAACCACGGCAATCTTTAGGCCCTGCGCCTTAAGCGCTGCGAGTGTTTCCTGCACGCCGGCAATCGGCTTAATCATTTCATCGTGATGCATATTGTTATACTCTCGATAAACGTCGCGCATCTGTTCTACAAGCTCCTCTCTCCCCGACAGCTCCAGCATCGCGTCCCCCAGCGGCAGGCCAAACGTATTGACAATGGCTGCACGCGGCGGTACAGTGCCAAGCATAGTCCTGCACGTATGCTCGAACGTAGCAACAATCAAATCCACCGTATTCGCCAAGGTTCCGTCAAAATCAAAAAGTATCGCTTTTATCTGCATATGTTCTTCCTCTCAACGCTTTTCGTATCTCTCGGCAGACCTGCTGCCATAATAATTCATTATATCATGTTTATCTATCCTTATGCACAAAAAAGCACCCCCGCTACTGCGAGAGTGCTCTAAAATATTTTATTTTTCGTCCTTCTTGGCGAAAACAACCTCCTTCGGACCGTCATTGACTGCGTCCTCCGGAATAATTACATCGTCAAAGCTGATGCCGCGGATGTGCAGCGTATGGCTCCACTCATGGTCATGGCGATGCCACCAGCCCAGCGCTGTAATAGGAATCCAGCTGTAGATAAACAGCGGATAAAGCAGCAGATATACCCAGGACTTTAAGGAAGCACGAATCTTCCACAGCACGGCCACAGGAAAAATATACTGACCAATACCAACCAGCGTCCAAACCTCTACAGGAATAATTGTATAAAGAATATTCGTGTAGAACGGATAAAAGTTATAAATATAGCTGCACAGAACGAAGAAGGTGGAAATCATCAGGAAGTACGGCTGAATCAGGTTCACTGAACAGTCGAGCATCACGATGTTACGCGTCTTAATCGCCTTTGTAATCATCGGAATGAGATAGCGGTCTGCTACATCAAAATGACCCTGCGACCAACGCTTACGCTGGTTCCAGGTCTGCTTGAAGGTCAACGGCTTCTCGTCATAGATAATTGCATCATGCGCCCAGGTTGTCGGAATGCCTTCCATCATCGCCTGAATCGTGAACTCCATATCCTCCGTCAGGCAGGTTGCACGCCAGCCATAACGCTTGAGAACCTCAGTATCAAAGCACATGCCAGTGCCGCCAAGGCAGCAGGACAAGCCCATGTTATACTTCGCCAGACTCCATACGTGGTTAACAATCCAGAAGGAAATCGCAAACACGCCGCTAACCCACGTATCCGTCGGGTTCTTTGCGTCCATGTAGCCTTGGATAATGCGCTCGCCGTTGCACAGACGACTGTTCATCTCTTTCAAAAAATCAGGATGCACCAGGTTATCCGCATCGAAAACGCAGACTGCATCGTACTGCTTATCAAGTTTAAATAATCTGTCAAACATCCACGCCAGCGCAAAGCCCTTGCCTTTGCCGGTTTCGCTGAAGCGCTCATGCACCAGTGCACCAGCCTTGCGTGCGACCTCCGCAGTTTTGTCAGAGCAGTTATCCGCTACAACATAAATATCATATAAGGCGTCGTTATAATGCAGACGACGCAGATTATCTACAAGCTGAGCAATAACTCTTTCCTCATTATGCGCACAGGCAATTAAAGCAAAGGTCTTGCTTTCATTATAAATCTTAACCTCTTTTTTCTTGCCGAACAAGCCGAACCAAGAAACAAAAAAATAATAGAGCGTAAAGAATATAATCAATATCTGCAAAGGAATCATGATTATATCAAAATACGTATTCATCAACCTACTCCTTCTCTTCCTAAAGCCCTACTGGCTTTTACTTATTTTTGCCCGTTACTGCACGATATACATGGTTGATAATACCAGCAATCGTATACGTGAACATTGCCACAAACATCCAAGCGCTCGGACGCTCATAGAGCATTGCTGCACCGATAACAAGCGCAATAACCACCGGAATACGGTACATAGGATTGCCTTTCCCCTTGAAGTCCGGGAAACGCACTTCACTGTACATAATGCAGGTTACTACCAAGGTAACAACAGCCAGTACAGCCGGAGCAAAATGATAGCCGGAGAGCACATAGGTTGCAAGGAAGCACGCGCCTGCCGGAATCGGCATGCCCTGAAAATAGCCATGAACAACGCCGGTATTGCAGTTGAAGCGCGCCAGACGCAGACAGCCGCCTACAGCGAACAGTCCGGCGATAACCTGACCAACGAGCCCCAGCTCCTGCAGGCCATACATATAAATCATAATAGCCGGAGCAACACCGAAGGAGCACATATCGCAAAGAGAATCCATCTCCTTGCCAAAGTCACCGCCGCCAACGCCAAGCGCACGGGCAGCACGACCATCCATCGAGTCAAAAATTACAGCGATAACGATAAAGATAGGAGCTAAGAAAAAATCTCCCTCGATAGTTTTGAAAATAGACAGCACACCAAATATAAGGCTCGTGGAGCTAATGCTGTTCGGAATCAGACGACGCCAGTTCATTCTGCCTTAACCCTCCCTACTACGGTGATACCACCAGTTACTTTATCACCTTTTTTTACAGTGATTTCAACATTTTTCGGAACGATAAGCTCCGTGCTGGAACCAAATTTAATCATACCATAGGTTTCACCCTGCTTAAGCTCGTGGCCAACGGTAACCCAGGACACAATGCGGCGTGCCAAAAGACCTGCTACCTGAATAACGAGGAAGCGGATGCGGCCATTATCAACGCCAACAGCATGACGCTCGTTCTCAAAGGATGCGTTCTTCTCATACGCAGGCACGAACTGACCACAGGTATAACGCTGGTACTTGATTTCGCCGTCCAGCGGTGCGCGATTCGTGTGTACGTTGAATACGGACAGGAAAATTGTCAGCTTCAGCGCAGGCTCATTGAGATATTCATCGTCAAAAATTTCTTCTATGCCCATAACGGTGCCATCAGCAGGCGAGTATAAAATATTCGGGTCATAAGGCATGCTACGATGAAAGTCACGGAAGAAGTACGCAAAGTACAACGCCAGCACTACCGGGATAACTGCCCAGTACGCTCCGAAGAAATAATACACAATGGCCGCCAAAACTAAGGATACACCAACATAAATATAACCATCTTTTACAATAAACATATAAAGCCTCGCTTTCTTGCGGATATTTTTATTTGAGCTAACGCAACATTAAATGTTCAGCTGACTATCTAGTCAAAATTTCTGCAACATAAAAAGTGATGGAAGCTTTTTCCATCACTTTATTATAATACAGCCGCGTACTTTTGTCTAGCAAACTGTAAAATTCTTAGCACATTTCAAAGAATAAGCACGACTCCGCGCAGCTTATTTGCCAGAAAACATAACCTTGAGCACAAATTTCGGCAGTGCCATCATACGCATAAAGCGGCTGGGCTGCTTATACAGACGGAAGGCCCATTCGAGTGAAGCGTCCTGCATCCATTTCGGCGCACGCTCCATCTTGCCTGCAAACACATCAAAGCTGCCGCCGATGCCCATAAGAATACGCGGCTTAAGCTGGTCGCGATATTTTTTCAGCCAGATTTCCTGCTTCGGCGCACCAAGCGCCACAAACAGCATCTCTGCACCGGATGCGTTGATATCAGCAATAATCTCTGCCTCGTCCTCCGGCTTAAAATAACCGTTATGACAGCCTACAACCTGTACGCCGGGATACAGCTCCTCGGATTTCGTCTTGGCTGCTTCAGCAACGCCGGGCGCACCGCCAAAGAAATACGCCTTGTAGCCCTTATGCGCAGATAAATCCAGCAGATGATTGTACAGGTCAAAGCCTGCCACGCGCTCCGGCACAGTATAGCCAAGGTGACGGCCTGCCCAGACAGCGCCGGCACCGTCCGGCAGCACCAGCTCGGCATTTTCGCAGACAATTTTGTTATACTCTGCGTTCTCCTGACACATCATAATAATTTCAGCGTTAGCAGTAACCACAAAGGTCTGCTCCCCTGCCAGCATTCTCTTTTCTAATTCATCAACAGCGCCCTGCATCGTCATGGGATGTACAGGCACACCTAAAATTTTCATCGGTTGAATCATGGATAAGTCCCTCTTTTTTAATAACAGTGTAATATCTATAATTGTACACTAATTATGCAATTATTTCAAATGTAATTTGTGTAAAGAAAAAGCCTCCAAACACCTGCCTGAGAGCAGGCTGCTTGGAAGCAAATTTCTAAAACGGATGCTCTGTTATTGAATATAAGCCTTGAGCACATCGCTCTGCTTATCCAGGCACAGATATTTATATACAGGTCTGCCAACACTGCCACGATGCAGGTCAAGCTTCAAAAGATGCAGCGTCTTTAAGAATTCCAGATACTTGCGGATGGACACACGCGAAATGCCCACCATACCTGCAACCTCTTCAGTCGTGAACATGCCATCTATGCGGCAGATGCATTCCCACACCGTTGCCAGCGTATTCTTGTCCAGTCCCTTCGGCAGCGTAACCACAACCTGGTCCTCCTGACGAATAATCGTCTGGTCCAGATCGGATTGTTCAATAATATTCTGCTCCTCAACGATATGATAACGCTTAAGGTAATTATTCAACGCCAAGTTGAAGCGTTCAAACTCAAACGGCTTGATGATATAATCAACTGCGCCAAGACGGAGCGCCAGCTTGATTTTATCCTTGTCATTGGCTGCGGAAACGATGATAACGTCAACATCATAGCCTGCTTCGCGAATCTTTGCCAGAAGCTGCAGACCGTCCATCGTCGGCATGAAGACATCAAGAATAATCAAGTCATATTTCTTTTGCGCCAAAAGCTTGAGCGCCAAATCGCCATTATTGGCAATATCGCAGAGCTGAAAGCCCTTCACCTGGCTCAGATAATGCTCATGGAGCTGAGCGACCATCGGATCATCTTCCACTACTAATACATTTATCATTCTAGTCTTCCTCCTTCTTAATCGGCAGGCGTACGGTAAATATCGTTCCCTCGCCAGGAGCTGATTCTACACTGATCGAGCCGTTAAGACTGTCTATGCTGTGCTTTACAAGATAAAGGCCAAAGCCATGACCGCTTTCGCACTTGCTGCTAAAGCCGCGCTGGAAGATATGCTTGCGTATGCTCTCATCCATTCCCGGACCGGAATCCTCTACGACAATCACAATCTCACGGTCAAAATCAAGAATTGACAGGTTGACAATACGTTCACCATCGAAATTCTTCAAAGCATCAAAGGCGTTCTCTATAATATTTCCTGCAATTAGCACAATGTCATGCACCGACGGCACATCCAGCTCACTATGCAGCTCGCTTTCCTCCGTCAGCGAGAAGTCAATATCCAGCTCACGGCTGCGGCTAATCTTGCCCAGAATAAAGCCGGACAGTGTGATGTCCTTCAAGCGTGTAACAACATACGAAACCTCAGACTGACGATTATAGGCAATCTCCTGCGTAAAATTCTTCAGCTCATCATAAGCCTTCATGTCAATAAGGCCCATGATTACGTGCATCTTATTCATAAACTCATGCGTCTGCGCACGCAAGGCTGTTGCGTAGTTCTTGAAGCCGGTCAGCTGATTAGCCATTTCCTCGACCACGGACTTCTTACGGAAGGTCAATACTGCACCAATGATATTCTTATCCTCCAGCAGCAGCGGTACTGCCGTCAGGATAAATATAGTATTACCAATCTTAACGCTGGCATCGACGAGCGTCTTGCCATCCTTAATAATATCATTAATCGGCAGTCGCTTCAAGACATCACTGGCATTCATACCCATAATTTCGCTGACATTTTTTATGCCAGCCTGCTGCAGCAGAACGCTGGCCTCCGAATTCACGAGCGTAATACGTCCATTGCTGTTGACGTTGACAATACCCTCACGCACAGAGTTCAGCAGAATATCACGCTCGCGCAGCATACGCGCAATCTCCTCCGGCTCATAGCCGAAAAGCACGCTCTTAATACGCTTTGCCAGATAAATTGCGCCCCAAATGCCCACGACAAGACCTAAAACGGTCATCAGCAGCAAAAAGAGGACGGAATCTATAGTCGAGTTATTAACAATCTCATCAGAATAGCCGGTAACAATATAGCCGATAACATCGCCACGGTCATTTTTGACAAAGCCTAAAGCTTTATTGGGAATGGCATAGTTATCCTTATAGGAAATCTTGCCGCGGCCGGAATATTGGTCGACAAGCCCTCGCGCACTATGCTCAAAATCAGGCAGATTGCCAGGATTGTAAAGCACACGCAGATTATGGCTCTTATCGTAAATTGCTACGCCAGCCTCGTCAGAATGGTCGACATCATTGACATAATCTGCCATGAACTTGTCGATTTCGGAGCGGACATAAATGTTTTGCGATGTCAAGCTATCCTTGATTTCCAACGAGTTGCACAAAATCGTGTTGATACTCACAGCGTTAATGCTTACGCGGTCATAGATAACGCGCGCCACCTTCTGCGTCGTAAAAAGCGATGTCGGCAAAAGTGCAACGCACACCACCAAGGATATCAAAATAACAATTTGCTGCGACAGCGTAAATTTTTTACCAAATTTGTAGTTGTTGAAGTTTTTAGATTTTCTCCACATCAGCAGGTACCGTCAAGAACTGAATACCCGGGTTGCGATCCAGAATCCAGTTCAAGGACCATTCGTTATTCACGAGAATAACTGGTCTATCCTTTTTATCATAGACAAGCATACCATTATCTAAACCCTTAATATTGTCAATCAGCTTTTTATCCTCTGCGTATACCCAGCGGGCTACGGAATACGGCAGCTGGTTCATCAGCAGCACGGAGCTGTATTCGTTGAGCAGGCGGTATTCAAGCACCTCAAGCTGCAGCACGCCGACAACGCCGACGATATAGCTTTCCAGACCAACGCCCTCCTGACGGAAAACCTGAATAGCGCCCTCTTGAGACAGCTGGATAATGCCCTTTTCGAACTGCTTGCGCTTCAGGGAATCCTTCGGCTGTACGCGAGCGAAGATTTCCGGCGGGAATACAGGGAAATCCTCGAACTGCAGCTTCTGCGAAACATCGCTCAGGGAATCACCGATACCGAAAATACCGGGATCAAAGACACCGATGATGTCACCGGGATATGCCTTTTCTACTATAGTACGCTCTTGCGCCAAAAATTGCTGCGGCTGTGCCAGCTTCACCATCTTACCGGACTGCTTATGATAAACGCTCATGCCTTTTTCAAAAACGCCGGAGCAGATACGCATAAAGGAAATTCTGTCACGGTGAGCAGGGTTCATGTTGGCTTGAATTTTGAAAACAAAAGCCGAGAAATTTTCGTTGCTAGGCTCTACCATTGTACCATCCTGCAGCATTCTTGGCTGTGGCTTAGGAGACAGTTCCAAGAATTTTTCCAAGAAGCTCTGCACACCAAAGTTGGTCATTGCACTACCGAAGAACATCGGAGTCAGCTCGCCTGCATTAACCTTCTCCATATCAAATTCATCGCCTGCCATATCCAGCAGCTCGATATCATTGCAAAGGTTTTCGTATAATTCATCGCCCAGCAGCTCGCGAATCTTCGGATCATCAAGAGAGCCGGTCGTAGATTTCAGCTTGTTGGCACCATGGCTATTATCATCCTCAAACAGCTCGATAGTGTTTTCCAGACGGTTGTACACGCCCTTGTAGTGGCCGTCGATACCGATAGGCCAGTTAATCGGATACGCGCGGATATTCAGCACCTTCTCCAGCTCGTCCATAAGGTCAAACGGATTACGGCCATAACGATCCAGCTTGTTGATAAAGGTGAAAATAGGCAGATGGCGGCGGTGGCAAACCCAGAACAGCTTTTTCGTCTGCGGCTCGACGCCCTTCGCTGCGTCAATCAGCATGACAGCACTGTCAGCAGCCATCAGCGTGCGGTAGGTATCCTCAGAGAAGTCCTGGTGACCAGGGGTATCAAGGATGTTGACACGGAAGCCGTCATAATCAAATTGCAGTACAGACGAGGTTACGGAAATACCACGCTGCTTTTCAATCTCCATCCAGTCGGACACAGCATGCTTATTGCTTTTTCTTGCCTTTACAGAGCCAGCCAGATGGATAGCTCCGCCGTACAGCAGCAGTTTTTCAGTTAAGGTTGTTTTACCAGCATCAGGGTGAGAAATAATCGCAAAGGTACGACGCTTCTCAATTTTTTCTAACAGTTCACTCATTCTACGTTTACTCCCCTTGTTTAGATTTGATTTGTTTTACGAGCTCGTCTAAATCTTCTTCCTCAGGCGCAGCCTCAGGATAATCAGCGTTTTGCTCTTCATAAAGCTTATAGGCCTCCAGAATCTGCACCTTGATATAATCAGGCACAGGCTTTTCTGTCTGCAGCTCACCGCGCATAGTCACACGGAAAGCGATATCCTCAAATTTTTCCCCGCTATAGGTCTCGCAGGTGAAGGATGTGCGCATAAATTCGTCCTTAAAGATGCAGTCCTTGAGATAATGCGCCTTGCGCTCTCTATCCCAGGCAGCATAAATTTTGTACAGCTCCTGCTGCGCTTCAACAGGCACGTCCTCACCCAGAACGACGGTTTCTGTTTCATCAATCGGCGTGCAGTCCATATCATTGTAGACAGTGCCGTCCTCCAGCTCCAGGTCAACAGTCAGCACGTAATCCTGCTCATTAAAGCTGGCGCTTTTGATATGCCATTTTTCCTGCCATTTAGCAATGCAGGCCGGGCAGATGAATTTGGTGTCGCGAATGCTGTTATTCATATAATTATCGCGATAATATAATTTCTCACCGGGAGTGAAGTGCTCGCCACATTCACTGCAAACAAAATCTAAAGTACGAATCATAGAGCTTACCTCCAATTTTAACATAAAAAAAGCCTTTACGTAAACGTAAAGGCTATAGATCCGACATGGTCGGAGCGGCGGGATTTGAACCCACGACCTCTTCCACCCCAAGGAAGCGCTCTACCAAACTGAGCCACGCCCCGAATCACAAGGACTATTATACAGCGTTGTTAAGCATTTGTCAACAACTTTTTTATAATTTTTTTACACCGTCTTTATCAATATCTAAAATATGGTAGCAAGCGTGCTCGCCATACTTCGCAAAGGTCTGTACCATGCTTTGCGCAATACGCTCGCAATCAGCCTCAGGCGAAGCATAAGCCATAACGGTTGAGCCTGCACCGCTGATAATCGCGTTATAGGCTCCAGCAGCTCTCGCTGCTTCGAAAACATCCTGCAGGCCCGGGATAAGATGTGCCCTATAAGGCTGGTGCAGCTTATCCTCCAGCGCCATACCAAGATACTCATAATGACCGCTAAGCAATGCGCCCACGAGCAGCGAAGCGCGCGAGGTGTTATACACAGCGTCATGATGCGGTACGCTGGCAGGAATAGCCTGACGCGCTAAGGTCGTCGGCAGCTTGCTGTCCGGCACTACGGCAATAAACTTCAGCGGTTTTTCCGGCATAAGGCGCAGAGAATGAGCCTTGCCCTTCTCCATGCAGCTGATAGTAAAGCCGCCAAAAAGCGCAGGTGCAACATTATCAGGATGGCCCTCAATATCCGTCGCCACGTCTAACAGCTCATCCTTCGTATAATAGTCATCGCATAAAGCATTGGCTGCATACAGACCGGCTACAATAGCGCTGGAGCTGCTGCCCAGGCCACGCGACATGGGAATACGGTTAATCATCGTCACTTTCAGGCCGATGCGCTCATTATCCGTAATCTTGTTCCAGATGCGCAGGAAGCTGGCGAAGGCCAGATTACGGCCAAACGGCTTGAGATATTCAGAGCCTTCGCCTGTTACGTCAAGCTGAAAGCCCTTTCTATCAGTAATTTCATAGGTCGTTTCGTTATATAAAGTGCAAGCCAAGCCCAGCGTATCAAAGCCGGGGCCACAGTTGGCAGAGGTTGCAGGAACGCGGACAGTTACCTTTTTCATAAGCAGCGCTCCTTATGCCAAACGGCTGTCTTCAACACGAATTACGCAGCTGATTTTTTCAACGACAGGCAGCACAGAAAGAATTTGCAGCGCCATTTGCAGATTAGCCTCGGAAACGCTGTGCGTAATAACAACGATTTCTGCCTTGCTCGACAGCACATCGTTCGTCTGGATAACATTACGCAGGCTGACGTTCTGCGCACCGAAGGCAGCAGCGATAGCAGCCAAAGCGCCAGGCTTATCAGCAACCTGCAAACGGATATAAGCAGGTGCAGACATTTTCTCCGGCGGGCACAGCTTCTTCTCTTCAAAGCAGGTGCAGTTGATGCGTCCGGTAGACTTATGCTGCATATTGCGTGCAATATCAATGATATCGCCGCAGACAGAGCTTGCAGTCGGCAGACGACCTGCGCCCAGGCCGAGGAACATAGCCTCGCCAATAGCGTCACCATTGACGAACACAGCATTATAAACACCGTTAACACCTGCCAGCGGATGTCCTAAAGGAATCATCGTCGGGTTAACTCTCAGCGTAACACCATTTTCAGGGTCATTTTTAGCAATGCCCAGCAGCTTAACAGCGTAGCCAAGACTGGATGCGTATTTAATATCGCAGGCTTCAACATTTTCAATGCCCTCCACCTTTACATCATCCAGACTGAAGCGAGTATTGAAAGCAATAGAAGCCAGGATAACGACCTTACGCGCTGCATCCAAGCCGCCGACGTCTGCCGTAGGATCGGATTCAGCATAGCCCTTCTCCTGTGCGTCCTTCAACACCTCATCATAGTCCAGATGCTCATCTGCCATCTTCGACAGCATATAGTTCGTAGTACCATTGACGATACCCATGATAGAATTGATTTTATTGCCAGCCATGCTGGTTTTCATCGGTCCGATGATGGGGATGCCGCCGCAAACGCTCGCTTCAAACATGAAGTCGCAACCGTGCTCCTCAGCCAGCGGGAACAGCTCTGCGCCATAGCGTGCCAGAACGTCCTTGTTGGCCGTAACAACATGCTTGCCATTAGCAAAGGCCTGAGCAATATATTCCTTCGCCGGATGCTCGCGGCCTAAAAGCTCAACGACAATATCAATCTCCGGATCATTCAAAACCTCGTCAGCATCAGCAGTGAAGTAGTATTGGTCGCCGTATTCCTTTTGTCTTGCTTCTACGTTACGGTCTAAAACCTTCGTAATTTTTACCGGCTTGCCTACTTCCTTCGCAATTTTATCGGCATTTTTTTCCAGAACCTGCAGCACGCCGCCACCTACGGTGCCGGCACCAAGCAGGCCTACATTAATAAAATCCTTCATTGGTACCCCTCCAATTATTTCTCTAATAATCTTTCAATGATATTATTATGTATCAATTAAACCTGACCAAGAACCTCAAGACGCTTTACGCCATCAATCATGCGCAGCTTGTCGAGCAGGGCCTCCAGATCAATCGTCAGATGCTTCGTCTCAATAGAAATAGTCGTATTCGCTACGCCCTGCAGAGGAATACCCTGGTTAATCGTCATGATGCTGCCGGAATCGTCTGCAACAGTGTTCAGCACCTTAGACAGCACGCCGGATTTATGCTCCAGCAGTAAGGATAAAGTAATAATTTTTTCCTTGCTTGCTTCGTAGAACGGGAAAACAAAATCCTTGTATTTATAGTAAGCACTGCGGCTCAAGCCCATTTTTTCTACGGCCTCATTAATGGTTTTAATTTCACCGCGCTTTAAAATTTCCTTTACCTTAATAGTTTTTTTAATCGCCTCCGGCAGAATTTCTTCGCGTACCAGATAGAACGTTGATTTTTCAGACATAACAATGTCCCCTTTCTCTATACAAAACTCTATTTATATTATACCACTGTTCTCGTGAAAAGCACAAATGATTTTTGTGTTAAAAATGTACAAAATTTGAAATTTCCTCAGATTTGTACGAAAAATTTACAGTTGAAGCTATATAAAAACGGAATAGCTCGTTTAGTGTAACAAGAAGAAAAATATTTTTTAGATGATTATCCCGTTACAATGATCAATTTCATGCTGAATAATTTGCGCCGTAAAGCCGCTGTAGCTCTGCTTATGCGTTTTGAGCTGCATATCCTGATATGTAACAGTAATCTTCTCATAACGCACCGTCGTTCTTTCCCCAGCCAGCGACAGGCAGCCCTCCTCCGTCATGTATTTACCGGAGCGTTTGACAATCTCTGGATTAAGCATAGCGATATTCGTCGGCCCGACATTGACCGCAATAATGCACTTCTGCACGCCAATCATATTGGCAGCCAGACTCACGCAATGCTCTGCATGAGCAGCTACTGTATCTAATAAATCCTGCGCTACGGAAACATCCATAAAGGTGGCAGGCTGCGATTTTTGCGCCAGAAATTCTTCATCTCTTACTATAGGTTTTTGCATATAAAAGCTCCTTCTCTGCTATTTTGTCAGCAAACGAGCCTGCTGCCCTACGCAAGCGTAAAGCAGCAGGCTCGCTCACCAATATTCAGTTTTTATAAAGTACGTTAGGCCTGCTTATGCTCGGCGATAATCTTTTCAGCCATCTTAGCCGGAACATCTTCATAATGATCAAACTTCATTTCAAAGGTGCCTTGGCCTTGAGTGATAGCGCGAAGGTCTACAGCATATTCCGTAATTTCAGCGTAGGGTACCTGAGCCGTTACGACGCTCATGCCTTCTTCTACGCTCTGCATGCCGAGAATACGACCGCGTTTGGCGTTCAAATCACCGATAACATCGCCCATCATAGAATCTGCACAGGTTACTTCGAGACTGTAAACAGGCTCCAGAAGTACAGGTTTACATTGCTCCATTGCTTTCTTGAAGGCGATATTGGAAGCAGTCTTAAATGCCATTTCAGAGGAATCGACAGTATGGTAAGAACCATCAAGCAGAGTAATGCGCATATCCACAACCGGATAACCAGCTAAAATACCTTTCTCCATAGCCTCACGCATACCCTTTTCTACAGCAGGGATGTATTGACGAGGAACAGCACCGCCAAAAATCTTATCCACGAATTCGAAGCCGCCTCCAGGTGGCAGAGGTTCCATCTTAATCACAACGTGACCATATTGGCCATGACCGCCGGATTGCTTCTTATGCTTGCCTTCTACCTCAGCAGTGCCACGGATAGTTTCGCGATATTCGATAATAGGTGCTTTCAGAACGGCTTCAACACCAAACTTACGCTGCATGCGTTCCATGATAATCTCAATATGCTGGTCGCCCATGCCGCTGATAAGAGTTTCCTTCGTTACAGGGTTCTTGGTTACGATAATCGTCGGATCTTCGTCCATCAAACGATTCAGAGCGGACATAATCTTGTCCTCGTCACCCTTCTTCTTCGGATAGATAGCTCTAGTATACATCGGCAGAGGGAAGTTAATGGGCGGGAATTCAACCTCAGAGTTTTTGTCACACAGCGTATCACCGGTAGAGGTGTATTGCAGCTTAGCAACAACACCGATATCACCGGCACAAACCTGTTTCATCGGAATCTGAGTCTTGCCACGCATAGTATAGATGTTGGCGATGCGTTCCTCCTCCTCACGACGGGAGTTGTAAACAATGCTGTCTGCTTTAATGGAGCCAGAGAATACACGGAAATAACTTAAACGGCCAACAAAGGGGTCAGAAGTTGTTTTGAATACCAACGCAGCCATCGGCGCATTGGAGTCACGAATTTCTTCTTCACCGGTTGCTTTATCAATAACGATATAGTCATTCAAAATTGCCGGATATGTAAAGTCGATGATAGCATTCATCAGACGGCCAAGACCGATATCCTTGTAGGCACTGCCGCACAGCATCGGATAAATGATAGCTTGGCGGATGCCCTTGATCAGGCATTTCATGATCTCTTCGTCGCTGATGGTTTCGCCATCGAGATAACGCATCATGCAGTCATCATCAGCCTCGACAGCAGCTTCTACCATCTTCTCATGAGCTGCCAGTGCAGCCTCTTTATACTCTTCCGGAATCTCTATTTCATCGGAGCCATTACCGTTGGCACGATAAGCCTTCATTTTGTAAAGGTCAATAATGCCTTGGAAATTGTCTTCCTTGCCCAACGGCAGCTGTAACGGCAGTACATGCTTACCGAACTTGCCACGCAGATTGTCAAGAATGCTGTCAAAGTCAGCATTTTCACGATCCATCTTGTTGACGAAAATAATACGCGGCAGACCAGCTTCTTCAGCCAGCTTCCAGCATTGCTCGGTACCAACCTGTACACCACTTGTTGCGCACACTACAATCAATGCACTGTCAACTGCTCTAAAGGCTCCCTTAACCTCAGCAACGAAGTCAGCAAAGCCAGGAGTATCAATGAAGTTGATTTTGGTGTCACGCCATTCAACAGGTGCCAAAGTAGCATTAACGGAGACCTTACGTTTGATTTCTTCGGGTTCGTAATCAGTGGTGGTAGCACCGTCTTCAACCTTACACATCCTGCTGATTGCTCCGCTGCGATACAGCAGGGCTTCAGTTACCGACGTGGTTCCTGCTCCACCATGACCCACAATGGCCACGTTTCTAATCTTATCACCAGTGTATTCTTTCATGATAAATCCCCCTTTATCAGGCATTTGTTATACTCTTGTAATTCGCTAAATTATATAAATCTCCTTCTTTTTGCATAAAATTTCTCATAATTTTTTCAATTGGCGAAAATCTGTAACGGAGGTTACACTTTTCCAGAAAAAGAAAGCTTCCCCGGCTTTACGCCAGAGAAGCTCTAATCTCATTTTTGCTTTGTCGCAACAAGTTTTTTTACAACTGCGCCGATATCGTCCTGCGCCAGAATGCCGCTGACGATGGCTGCACCGTCTGCACCCGTCGCCAAGACCTCTGCATAATTATCCGCAGTAATGCCGCCGATGCCAACCATTGGTACTGCAACAGCCTTACGGATAGCGCGCAGATTTTCCAGTCCCAGCTTCGCCACATCGTGCTTCGTTGCTGTGCCGAATACTGCACCGCAGCCAAGATAATCAGCACCCTCGCTGACTGCCTGCATTGCCTCAGCCGGATTATGCGCCGATACGCCGATGATAAAATACTCGCCCAGCAGTCTGCGTGCCACAGCACAGGGCAAATCGTCCTGCCCCAGATGTACGCCTGCCGCGCCGACAGCCAGCGCAATATCCAGACGGTCGTTGATAATCAGCGGCACGTTATACTTATCGCACAGCTCCTTGAGCCTGCACGCCTCGGCATAAAGCACGCCGCCGTCCGCAGTCTTCGCACGGTACTGTACAAGCGTTACGCCTGCCGCCAGCGCCTCTTCCACACACTCCGGCAGCGGGCGGCCGTGCAGACAGGCCTCATCCGTCACGAGATAGATACTGTAATCAATAGCCGGCTTCATCTTAGGACACCTTTTCCTCAGGCTTCAGGTTCACAAGATTCCATTTGGTCGTTACGTGATAAACGCAGTCCAGCAGACGCACCTTGAACATACCGGGGCCGTCCTTCTTTTCCAGAAGGTTTGCTGCCAGCTCTGCGCTCTGTCCCATGATAACAACGCCTAAGGCTGCAGCCACCAGCATATCCTTCGTCACAGCGGCGCAGGCTGCTACGAGCATCGTCGTCATGCAGCCGCTGCCGGTGATATCCTGCAGCAGCGGATGGCCGTTGTTCAGCACTACTGCCTGCTTGCCGTTGCTGATATTGTCAATCGCACCGGTTACAGCAAATACACAGCCAAACTTTGCTGCTGCATCCTTCGCTGTTTTCAGAGCCTCGCCCTCCTCTGTGCCCTCTGCAAGATTATCTACACCGCGGCCGCCTGTTTTGCCGTCGAGCAGTGCAGCACACTCGCTGTGGTTGCCGCGTACAATGCTGATATAGCCCTTGTTCAGCAGCTTCAGCGCAAAGTCCAGACGAACATTGGAGGTCATAACTCCTACCGGATCAAGAATAACGGGAATGCCCTTCGCCTTCGCTACCTCAGCAGAACGCTCCATGGCAATCTGCTTCGTATAATTCAGCGTGCCCAGGTTCAGCACCAGCACGTCTGCACCGGCAGTAATCTGAGCAACCTCCTCCGGCTCATCTGCCATAACAGGAGAAGCACCGGCAGCCAGCGCCACATCAGCGCAGCTTTCAGCCGTAACATAATTAGTAATCGCATGAATAACAGGATTTTTCTTGCGCAGCTCGTCAACGAGCACGCCAAAAGTATTTTTCAGGTCCATTAGTCTAAGATACCAGCCTTTCTATATAAATCTACAAAGTGATGCGTCGGGCCGCAGCCGCTGCCAATCGCCAGCGAATGCTCAATCGCCTCGGTAACGTATGCCTTCGAAGCAGCCACTGCCTCCTTCAGGCTCAGTCCCTTCGCCAGATTTGCCGCCAAGCTGCTCGAAAGCGTGCAGCCAGTGCCATGCGTATTTTTTGTAGCGATACGCTTGCCGGGGAACCACGTTTCCTGCTCGCCGTCAAACAACAAATCGTCTGCCGTATCGTTCAGATGACCGCCCTTGACCAGCACAGCCTTAGCACCCAGAGCAATAATTTTTTCTGCTACAGGACGCATCTCGCTCTTTTCCATAGCCTTCATGCCCGTAATAGCCTCAGCCTCAGGCAGATTCGGTGTCAGCAGCGTCGCCAAGGGCAGCAGCTCACGAATCAGCGTAGCGCAGGCCTCCGGCGCCAGCAGCTGATAGCCGCTCTTAGAAATCATCACCGGGTCCACGACGATAATCTGCGGCTTATATTTGCGCAGGCAGGCCGCAATCGTTTCAATAATCTCCGGCTGCGAAACCATACCGATTTTCACAGCATCTACGCGGATATCATCAAAAACTGCTTCAATCTGCGCCTTGACGATATCGCAGTCTATATTCTGCACCTGCGTTACGCCACAGGTGTTCTGCGCGGTAACAGCAGTAATTACGCTCATGCCAAAGGTGCCATGAGCCGCAAAGGTCTTGAGGTCGGCCTGAATGCCAGCGCCGCCGCTGGAATCACTGCCGGCAATAGTTAATAAATGCTTCATGAGGATTACCTCCTTAGATTTTCTATCGTCTATTATACCATGATTAGGGACAGATTGCATTATTGAGTAAGGCAGCAGATGAAAAACGCCCTGCGTACTACTTTGCATAATACGCAGGGCGCCAACTATGTTTTAATTATTTTTACAGAACTTCCTTAACCTTAGCTACAAGGTTTTCAACAGTGAAGCCATATTTTTCCATCATTACGTCGCCAGGTGCAGAAGCGCCGAAGGTTGTAATGCCCAGAACGTTCTTTTCAGAACCGGTGTAACGGCTCCAGCCGTAAGGAACGCCGGCTTCAACAGCAAATTTCGTTACGCCTGCAGGCAGAACGCTTGCTTTGTATTCTTCGCTTTGTGCATCGAAAGCATCCCAGCTCGGCATAGAAACTACGCTTACATCAACGCCTTCCTCTGCCAGCTTAGCCTGTGCAGCCAATGCCAGCTGAACCTCGCTGCCGGTAGCAATCAGTACAGCCTTAGCCTCAGCCTTTGCCGGGTTCAGTACATAAGCGCCTTTATGAGCGTTTTCATGTACAACAGCTGCATAGTCATGCAGTACGGGAAGCTTTTGACGGCTCAGGAGCAGGCAGGTCGGCTTGTTCTTGTTCAGTACAGCCTGCTGCCAAGCAACAACGGTTTCCAGAGCATCAGCAGGACGATATACGCTGACATTCGGTATCAGACGCAAGCCCATAGTGGTTTCAATCGGCTGATGAGTCGGACCATCCTCGCCCAGAGCGATGCTGTCATGAGTCAGAACGAAAATTGCCTGAATACCCATGAGGGCAGCCATACGGATGGTCGGACGCATGAAGTCAGCGAATACCAGGAAGGTGCCGCCAAACGGAATGAAGCCGCCATGCAAGGAAATACCGTTGAGAACGGTGCCCATAGCGTGCTCGCGAACGCCAAAGTGAATATTGCGGCCTTTTCTATCCAGCTTGGAGAAGAAGCCTTCTTTTTTCATAATAGTTTTATTGGACGGACCAAGGTCAGCGCTGCCGCCTACGAGTGCGGGCAGCTGTGCAGCCAAGGCTTGAATAACATCACCGCTTGCTTCACGGGTTGCATTCTTTGCAGTATCCTTGAACAGTGCCTCCAAAGCTTCGAGGTCAACATTAACCTCACCGGCAATGCGGCTAGCCAGCTCTGCAGCCAGTTCCGGATATACCATCTTGTAATCATCCATCAAAGCGTTCCAGGAAGCTTCGCCTGCTGCGCAGCCAGCCTGCTTAGCGTCGAAATGCTCTTTAACCTCAGAAGGAACGTAGAACATTTCATTCGTCCAGCCAGCCTTTTCCTTCGTAGCTGCCAGTGCTTCACCGCCCAGCGGCTCGCCATGGCAGGACGGGCTGTCCTGTTTCGGGCTGCCGAAGCCGATATGCGTGCGCACGATAATCAGAGAAGGATGCATCGTATCAGCCTGAGCTTCTTTAATAGCAGCCTCCATAGCATCAACGTCTTCACTGTCTGCTACACGCAGAACCTGCCAGCCATAAGCCTTGAAGCGTGCTTCAACGTCTTCGGTGAAGGCAATATCAGTGGTGCCTTCAATGGTGATTTTGTTATCGTCATAAAGGTAAATCAGTTTGCCTAAGCCCAGAGTACCTGCCAGAGAAGCAGCCTCGGAAGCAACGCCCTCCATGAGGTCGCCGTCAGAGGTCAGGCCGTAGGTGTAGTGATTTACAACCGGAAAATCAGGTTTATTGTATTGTGCGCCCAGCATTGCTTCTGCAATAGCAAAGCCAACGCCCATAGCAAAGCCATGACCGAGAGGACCGGTGGAAACATCCACGCCCGGAGTCATGCCGTATTCCGGATGTCCCGGAGTTTTGCTGCCCCATTGACGGAAGTTTTTCAGTTCGTCTAAGGACAGATCATAGCCAGCCAGGTGCAGCATAGCATATAACAGCGCACTGCCGTGGCCAGGGGAAAGAATGAAACGATCGCGGTTGAACCAATTCGGGTTAGCCGGATTGTAATTCATAAAACGATCCCAAATAGTGTACATTAAAGGAGCAGTACCCAGAGGAAAGCCGGGATGGCCGGATTTCGCCTTTTCTACCTGGTCTGCTGCCAAAAAGCGCAGGGTATTAACGCAAGCTTGATCAATTTTCTGCATCGAGAAAACCTCCAATTTCTTAATCTCTAACTATAATTATACCATGTTTCTGATTATTGTCTACACTTTTTGTTATAAATTGTACACTGTTTCACGCTGCTGCTAGTCCTCCTGCCCCCACAGCTCGTTAACATGTACCTCGAGCGCGTCCGCGATTGCGAAAATCAAATCCAGACTCGGATGAGCAGCACCATGCTCTATTTTGCTCAAATACTGGGGTGTAATCTCGAGCGTTGCAGCCAAAGCGCCCTGGCTGATGCTCTTGCTCACACGATGATACTTAATTGCATTACCTAAAGTCTCATAACGTTTCCTATACATCTTTCTTCACTCCTCAACTTTTGTTACATAATTATTATAAAGCAGGTACTCGTGCTAATCTAAGAAAAAAAGTTGCGCACTTGTCAACCTTGTTCTTTTTGTATAAAATTATAGCACGCTTGTACCCCCCCGCAACACATTTTTGCTCTCTACATCATTCCTCATGTACTGCGTAAATTATATAACTCACTATAGACAAAAGCTGACTATCTCGTAATGCCTAAAAAAATTTTTTAACAATTTACCGGCAGTGCTGTCCTGCTGATAACCTCTATCGTTTCTCCCTGACTCTTCAACCAAAAATCAATGCCAGTTCCAAAAACCTCTGCCTCCATCAGCAGACCATGCTCATCCTCTTCAAGAATGCGTGCCGTCGGCAGTCTGTCCAAAACATATTCCGGCGATGCGCCATGAAAATAGAAGCGCAGCTTTTGCAGCCTACCGCCAAACATAAACTGCACACGCTTACGGAATTCGCCCTCCTGAAAGCGTTTAGCATAGGGTATAGCAAAATGCTTCTCTGTAATTTTGTAATCTATAATGCGGTCAATGCGATAAATCGTCGGGAACGGATCGTCCTTGATGCGAAACTCCAGCTTTTCTCTCTCCTCCGGCACGATGAAGCAGGCCAGATAAAAGTAAAATTCGGAAAACATAATGCTTACCGGCTGCAATGTGCGCGTAATCACCTCGCCATCATTACGGCGATACTTGATAACAACCTCGTATTGCTGGTAAATCGCTTCACCGAGCGCCCACATCTTTTTCAAAAACTTGTCCTTATGCTGTGGCTCCACATAATGCAGCCTTTCATTGCCGATGAGCTCGCAGACGCGCTGCTGTTCCGTTTTCGGCACACAGCAGTCAATCAGCTTATCTAAAATCGGCTTCAGCTCCTGCTTCGTAAAGGCTCTGCTCTCCAGCAGAATCTTCAGCACAGCAAAGACCTCTTCATTATTTAAAAGATTACGCAGCGGCGGTGTAAGCACATAAGCGCCTAATGTGCGGTCATAAATAATATCCTGCGTCAAGCCGTCACGCTCATTCTGTTCATGAAAGAAAGTACGTAAATCATCAATATCCCTTTGAATAGAACGCAGCGAACAACCAAATAGCTGCGCAGTTTCCTGTTTATACAAAAGCTTGCCCTCTGCCAATCTTGCATACATATATAACAAGCGATTTTTCGAAGTAGCGAAACCTGTCATTTCAAAACCTCCCCCGACCAAAGTTAAAAGCAACATATATGTATATTTTAGCATATTTTAAAGCATTTGTGTTGCTTTATCGTCTAGATTTTACAAGATGATTTAGACAGAAGCTGTCTATGTAAAAACTACTTAATCTACTAAGCGAAATTTTAAATATTATTTTTGTTGCAAGTTTAGCTTTATACTCAAGAATTTGTTCAATAAAAAAACTGCCACAAGAACATTTTCTCGTCAGCCATATAAGAAGCCAAGAAATCTTGTGACAGTTTAGAGTTTTTTCAGCCTAGGCTCCGCTTATCAGCACTCAGCTGCAGCGATACCCTCAGCAGTTTTGATGTTGCGACGAACATCGTCACAGCATTGATGGAAGTTTTCTTTTTCTTCTGCAGTCAAGGGCAGCTCAAGCACACGCTCAACGCCGTTTTTGCCCAGCAGAACAGGAACACCTACGAATACATCCTTTTCGCCGTACTCGCCATCGAGCAGCATGGACGCAGGCATAATGCGCTGTTCATCGTTGAAGATGCAGCGAACCATACGTGCAGCAGTGGAGCAGATGCCGTATTCAGTGCAGTGCTTGCCGCTATAGGTTACCCAGCCGCCGCCGATAGCACGCTTTTGCAGCTCCGGCTTATCGAAAGCAAAGCGCTCGTCCTCTTTTTCCAGCACGCTCAGCGGCACGCCGCCAAAGTTTACGCAGGACCATGCAGCCATTTGGGAAGCGCCATGCTCGCCAATCATGTAAGCGCTGATGGATTCCGGAGCAACGCCGGTCTGCAGAGAAAGTGCAGATACCAGACGAGAGGTGTCCAGACCAGTGCCGGTGCCGATAACATGTCCCTTCGGCAGACCGCTTTCGCGATACAGAATATTAGTGATAACATCACAAGGATTGGTGATGTTAACGATGAAGCCATGGAAGCCGCTAGCCATTACCTTGTGGATATAGCCCTTAACCTGCGCAGCAGTGAAGGTCAGCTCGTCCAGACGGTCGCCGCTGGCAACGAGATTGATATCGCCAATGCAGTTTACGATAGCATCGCAGTCACCGAGGTCAGCATAGGTGCCGCCGTTGATTTTTACATCATGCGGACAATACATAATAGCGTCGCGTAAATCCTGTACCTCAGCCAGCAGCTTGCTTTCCTTCGGGTCAACGAGCACCAGCTCAGCAGCAATGCCCTGAATTGCCAGACTATACGCAACGTGCGCACCAACGTGACCTAAACCAATAACACCAACTTTTCTTGTTTTCATGAGAAATTTCCCTCCAGTTCAATACATTTCATTTATCTATGCTTTATAGCCAGATTACTTTTCAAGAATCGGCAGCGTAGCCGAAGCATGTCCCATAATCGTAATGGTATAATCCTTTTTACCCTTCTCTGCCAGCTTCTCCTGCGCCAAATCCCATGCCTCCTGTAAGGTCTTGCAAGGAATATGACCGGTCTTGCGGACAAACTCAAAGTTTTCCTCACGCGTTACCAGATAAGCGGTAACATCGTTGACAATGCAGCGCGATTTGAAGGCTACGAAGGCCGGAATCGTGAAGTTAGCACGAATATCCTTTTCAAACTGCTCCATATCGTTACGGCTGAAGCAATCCGTGAAGATAGCAGGCTCCTTAATATCCGGGCAGTCCAACGTGAAAATCATGATGCCGCCCTTTTTCACAGCAAACTGGGCGTTCATATGACACTTCGTTGCCTGATACAGATTCAAATCCTTCGGATAACCGCCAGCAGAAGCAAAAACAACATCTGCCAGCTCCTTGATATGCACGCCTGCCATAGCCAGCAGGTCCTTGCAGCCCTTCTGCCATGCCTCATACCAATGTCCGGCTACAACCTCGCTGATTTCTCCGTCCGGAGTAAACACGGTGTTCAACAAAAAGTCAGGATTCAGCAGAGCGCAGGACTCCTTCATATCCTGATGAATCGGATTGCCGTCGAGCAGGCTGGCGTCGCAGGCCTTGTTGCAGCCCTCGCCCTCCACCGGCGACATCGTCATGCAGTGGTTCTTCATAATGCTGTCATAAGCAGCTACGCCCGGCATAACAGCCTTGCGCCCGCCGCCAAAGCCGGCGAACGGATGCAGCGTCACCGCACCGGTCAGAATAACGCGGTCAGCATTCGCCACATATTTATTAATAGCAACATCGTTGCCAAAGGACGTTTGTCCCAAGGAAACCATGTCCTCCTGCTTGCGGCTGTCATGCTGCACTATTTTCAAGCGCTTCACCATATCCTCGCCACAGACAGTAATATCCTCCTCATGCGTATGGCCGCGGTGCGTACCGGTTGCGACAACAACAGTGATGTCCTCATCCTTAACGCCGACGCTGTTAAGCTCTGCCACGATGACCGGCAGGAACTCGCTCGTGCCGCACAGACGCGTAATATCGCTGATAACAATAGCCACGGTTTCTCCGGCATGTACAAGCTCGCGCAAAGGCTTCGTGCCAATAGGATTACGAATTGCCTCCAAAGCAGCAGCCTTTAAATCAGCACAAACTGTAGACTGATTGCCATGTATATCATAAATTACGTGCTCCTCGGGGAGCAATACTTCTTCCTGACGTTTGCCGATGGGCAAGAAATATTTTTTCATCAGTATACCTCCAATTTAAACAGCTCTTATCATTATACACGATTTTCTGCAAAAGTTAAAGAAAAAGTTCTTTTCGTTACATATAAAAGCAAAAAACTGCTCATAAGTTACACTAAATACTGAAAACAAGCGAAAGAATACACATTTGTATCTCTCACGTCATACAGTATAATGTACTTATGAACAGCTTCTAAGCTTACCACCTCTTGCTGCTGCGCCAATATTCCTTACGCAGAAGTGCCAGCACAGTAAACAGCTCCAGCCTGCCCAGCAGCATTGCCAGCGCTAGGGCCAGCTTGCCCATGTGCGAAACGTCGGCATAGGTGCTCGTCGCGCCAATACTGCCAAATGCAGGGCCCACACTGGAAACGCAGCTTGCCACGCCAAAAACAGCATCATCGACAGGCATACCGCCCAGCGTAATCACCAGCGAAAGCACTGCCACCACAAGAATATACATAAAGAAGAAACGGCTGACATTGATAATCGTCTCCGTCGGCAGACGCTTTTTGTTGTAATAAATATTAAGCAGCATCTGCGGATGCAGCGTATGCCGCAGCTCAGCCGCCACAGTTTTCAGCAGCACGATAAAGCGGCAGATTTTGATGCCGCCTGCCGTCGAGCCTGCACAGCCGCCGGTAAAGTAGCATATCGCCATAATCAGCTTGGCAAAGGACGGCCATTGGTCGTAGTCGCACGATACATAGCCTGTCGTACTGCCAAATGACGTAACCTGAAAAAAGGCCTTGACCAGTCCCTCCTGCACCGGATAGCCATTAACATAAATAATGTTGGCAGCTACCAGCAGCGTAAAAAGAAACATCATAAAGAGATAGCTTTTAAACTCCAAATCCTGCCAAAGCACCTTCAAGCCAACCTGCGTCACTTGATAATAAAGCGCAAAGTTGCCTGCTGCCAGAATCATAAAAATGCCCAAAACAATTTCAATAGAAGCACTTTGAAAATGACCAACGCTGTCATTATAGGTGGAAAAGCCGCCTGTCGCAATCGTCGAGCAGGCGTGATTGACTGCATCGAAGGTATCCATGCCCATAATCGCCAAGATACCCGTCAAAATTATCGTCAGCAGCAGATAAATATAAAACAAAGCCACTGCCGTCGTGCGAATACGTGGCAGAATACGGCTGTTAGAAAAGCCGCTGACCTCTGCATTAAACAGATACACAGCGCTGCCGGCAATCTGCGGCAGCAGCGCAACGAACAGAACGATGATACCGATACCGCCAATCCAGTGCGTCATTGTGCGCCAAAAGATAAGGCTGCGCGGCACGACGTCAAGGTTAGCGATTGCCGTCGCACCCGTCGTTGTCAGGCCTGACATACTTTCAAAATACGCCGATGCCGGATCCAGCAGGCCTTCAAAGCAATACGGCAGACCGGCCAGCAGCGCCGCCAATATCCAGGAGAAGAATACCGCTGCGATACCCTCACGCACAGACAGGTCTTTCGCATCTGCATCACCGCAGTACCGCCTGCAGGCAAAGGAAAATAGTAAAGCCGTTGCTATAGAAAAAATAAAGCTGGTATAGCAGTCCTCGCCATAGCAGAAGGTCAAAAACAACGGTACCAGCTGCGCAATAGCAATACCAGAGGCAATCTTAGCCAGAAGAAAAATGATAATTTTTATATCCATTCTGCTGCCTCCTACCAGTTCTGCTTGTCACGCCAAAAGTCAGGGCGTAGAATAACCAACAGCGTAAAAATTTCCAAACGTCCTAAAAGCATTGCCCAAATGCTTACGAAGCGTGCCCAGTCCGAAAGGTTGTTATACGTCGCTGTCGGGCCGACGATACCGAACGCCGGACCAACACTGCTCAGACAAGCCGCAATCAGGCCTATGGATTCTATGATGGAGATACCGGAAAGAGAAATCAGTATCGACAGCACCATGAACACAAGAATATAGAGAAAGAAAAAACGCGTAATATTGCCAACAACCATAGGATCAATCTCGCGCTCACCCATGCGGATAGAATAAACAATGCGCGGGTGGAGAGTGCGCAGAAGCTCTGACCAGCCAGCCTTCAGCAGCACCAAAAGACGTGTAATCTTGATACCGCCTGCAGTCGAGCCGCTGCAGCCGCCGACGAACATCAGGATGAACAAAATCATACGGCTGAAGCTCGGCCATTCGTTGAAGTCACTTGAAGCATAGCCTGTCGTACTGCCTATGGAGACAGCCTGAAAAATGCTGTGACGTATAGCCTCACTCAAGGGCATATACTGCGAAAAATAAAGATTGGCGCACATCAGCGATGCAGCAACCGCCAAAATCAAAAGATAGTAGCGATGCTCCGTATCTTCCTTAACCGAACGCCAGTCACCACGCCAAATTTTATAATACAAGGAAAAGTTCATACTCGCAATAAGCATAAACACGATAGCGATAATCTCCACGTAAACTGAACGGAAGGATATCAGGCTGTCATGATAATACGAAAAGCCGCCTGTCGCCATCGTCCCCAACGCCAGATTGAGTGCCTGAAACAACGGAAGTCCGGCTATCAGCAGGAGTACAAACTCCGTAAACGTCAGCAGCGTATAAATCAAAAGAATCATCATCGCCGACTCTTTAATCTTTGGCAACGTGCGCTCAGCCGTGCCACCGGGAAGCTCTGCATTAAAGAGATAGCTTGTGCCGCTGTTCATCTGCGGCATGACGATGATAAAAAGCATAATAACGCCGATACCGCCGGCCCAATGCGTCAGGCAGCGCCACACGCGGATGCTGGGCGGAAAATCATTAAACGACAGCGCCGTCGTTGCACCTGTCGTCGAAAAGCCTGACACGCTCTCGAATACGGCGGCTATCGGGTCACCGGGATTCAAGAACAGGTACGGCAGGGCGCCCATCGCGCAGACCAAAAGCCAGCCGCAGCCAACCACGGCCACAGCCTCACGCACACGCAGACGCTGACGTGACCTTGTGCTGGCAAAAATGTTGAACAAGGAGGCTATCGTGCTCGTCGTCACCAGACAGAACATAAAAACCCAGATATGCTCTCTGTCCTTGATGAGGGCTGCTAAAAGCGGAACCAATAGCAGCAGCGAAAACGCCAGTGTCAGCTTTGCCAGCAGACGGCTTACAAAACGAAAGTCCATAATTACTCGCCCCGTCCCTCAAAAAGAGGCACTGTCTTCTTCGAAAATTCACTCTTGATAAAGAGAATAACGCGGTCGTTGGCGTGCAGCACCGTATTACCATTAGGAATATAGGCCTCGTTATCACGCACAATCGCACACAGCAGGCATTCCTGCGGCAGGTCCATATCCTTCAGCGCCATGCCGTCAACATAGCTGCCGGCGCCGACAATAATCTCCAGCGCCTCTGCCTGCGCCCCCTCCAACAGCGATACAGAAACAATACCGCCCTTACGCACAAAGCGCAGCACCTCGCCCGCACTCAGCAGACGAGAGGAAAGAACGATGTCCACGCCAACCTTTTCCATCAGCTCGATATATTCGTTACGCGCAACACGTACAATCGTCTTGCGAGCCCCCAGATGCTTAGCCAGCTGTGCCAGCAAAAGGTTCAGCTTGTCATCCTCCGTCAGACAGATAACCACATCTGCCTCGGAAACGCCCTCCTCTATCAAAAGGTCAATATCTGTACCGTCGCCGCAAAGCACCAGACCACTCTTGAGCTTGGCCGCCAGAAGCTGACAGCGCTCCTTATCCTTTTCAATAACCTTAACCTGAATACCCTGCTTCTCCAGCATCGGTGCCAAGAAACGGCCTGTACGGCCTGCGCCGATAATCAGCACCCTCTCCAGCTTTTCATAGGTGTTCGAGAAGGAATTTTCAAAATCACGAATCGCCTCACGCTTGCCTACGAAATACACGTTATCGCCGGGGATAACATAATCATTACCATGAGGAATAATCATCTGGTGGCGGCGGAAAACCATGGCCATCAAAATATCATTCGGAATATGCAAATCCTTCAGCGGAATATTGGCGATAGGCGAATTTTCCTTAACCTTTGCCTCGAACATACGCACGCGGCCATCAGCGAAATCATCAACGTTCAATGCGGAAGGCGTCATAAGAATGTGATCTATTTCTGTTGCCGTAATACGCTCAGGATTGATAACAAGATCAATCTTCATATCCTTATTCAGCATTTCCGGTGCATGAATTGCATACTCAACATTACGAATACGGGCAACAGTATGCTTAATGCCATGGTTCTTTGCCATCAAGCACGTAACCATATTGACTTCATCACTGTCCGTACAGGCAATCATTACATCTGCATCACTAATATCAGGATCAGCAAATGTCATCGGACTACAGGAATTTCCTTCAATCGCCAAAACATCCAGCGTGTTCTGGATAAGATCCTTACGCTTGGCGTCCAGCTCCACAACAACCACATCAAACTGATCCTCAGCGAGCAGCTGAGCAATACTAAAGCCCAGCTTGCCTGCGCCAGCTATAACAATACGCATTTTATGATACGCTCCTTTTATAAATTACTCTTTTAAGGCTGATACATATTATAACACAAAGCAAGCAAAGAAAATAGCTTTGTCAAGGTAAAGAAATTAAATAAAAAGGGCTATTACACTATCAAGCACCCTATCTGTCTCGCTTACACTTAACAGAGGTATCCCCCAGTACAATAGCCCCCATTTACATAGAATATATTATTTTTGCAGATCCTTCGCATTACCCGGCTTAATCTTGCTTTCTGTACCAGACAGCAAACGCTGGATATTCTCCTTATGGCGCAGCACTACAAAAAAGGCCGCGATTGATGAAAAAATTACGTAAGCCACAGGATATTCCAGATACCACGCCAAAAATGGCGTCACAATGGCAGCAACAATGGAGCCAAGCGAAACGTAACGCGTCGCCAGTACCAGTACCAGCCACACGCCAAAGCTGCACGGTGCAACCTTCGGCATGAGAAAAACCAGCAGACCCAGAGCAGTAGCAACGCCCTTGCCACCCTTGAAGCCCAGGAATACAGAATAGTTATGACCTAACAGCGCACCCAATGCCGTCACAACATCCAGCACAGGGTTATGAAAATATGCGCTCACCAGCCACACAGCCAAAATGCCCTTGAAAGCATCGGCAAGCAGAACCATGACAGCAGTCTTCGGGCCGACAGTACGGAAAACGTTTGTCGTACCGATATTCTTGCTGCCGTAATTACGGATATCAATACCATGCAGAGCCTGCACAATCCATAAGCCGCTCGGAATCGAGCCGCACAGATGACCAAGCACAAAGCCCAGCACAAAATGGAATATACCCACCTCATTAAACATTAACAATCACCTGACTTTTTATTCGTCTTCGTTTTTACCACGAATAATCATTTTGATTGGCGTACCCTCGAAGCCAAAGGACTCACGCAGCTTGTTTTCCAGATAACGCTCATAGGAGAAGTGCATAATCTCCGGCTCGTTGACAAAGATAACGAAGGTAGGCGGTTTGATTTTTACCTGAGTTACATAGAGAATCTTCAGGCGCTTACCCTTCTCTGTCGGCGGCGGATTGATAGCCACTGCATCCTCGATAACCTGATTAAGAATGCTGGTGGAAATGCGCATAGCGTTCTGCTCAGCAACGTAGGAAATAACCTCCGGCAAGCGGTGAATACGCTGCTTAGTTACAGCAGAAACGAATACAACAGGTGCGTATTGCAGGAATACCAGCTCCTTACGCAGCGTTTCCGTATAGCGCAGAGTCGAGGTGTTATCCTTTTCATACAAATCCCACTTGTTGACAACGAGGATTACAGCCTTGCCTGCCTCATGTGCATAGCCGACAATACGCTTATCCTGCTCCGTAACGCCCTCTACGGCATCGAAAACCATCAGCACAACGTCACTACGGTCAACAGCACGCAAAGAACGCATAACACTGTATTTTTCAATCGGCTCGTCAACCTTAGCCTTACGGCGCATACCAGCGGTATCAATAAACAGATACTTCTGGCCATCGCGTACTACCGGAGTATCAATAGCGTCACGCGTAGTACCGGCAACGTCGCTGACAATCGAGCGCTCCTCGCCTACGAGAGCATTGAAGATAGAGGACTTGCCCACGTTCGGACGACCAATCAGCGCAACCTTGATTTCGTCCTCCTCATCCAAATCGCCTGCTGCACTGTTATCAGGGAATTTAGCAACGACTGCATCAAGCAGGTCGCCCAGTCCCAGATGGTTAGAAGCAGAAACAGCAATCGGGTCACCAATGCCCAGATTATAGAACTCATAGGTATTCATCTCCTGCTTCGGAGAATCAGACTTGTTAACAGCCAGAACAATCGGCTTCTTAGACTGGCGCAGCAGACGCGCAACATCAGCATCCTCAGTAGTAATGCCTGCACGCGCATCGCAAACGAACAGAATAACGTCTGCCTCTTTAATCGCAATCTGTGCCTGCTGACGAATAGAAACAGCGATAGCATCAGCATTCATGATTTCGATACCACCGGTATCAACCATCATAAACTCGTGATCCAGCCATTCAGCCGTAGCATACAAACGGTCGCGGGTAACACCCGGCGTATCCTCAACAATAGAAATCCTGCTATTGGCAAAAATATTGAACAAAGTCGATTTGCCAACATTAGGACGTCCAACTATAGCAACAATAGGTTTAGCCATAATCAAATCTCCTTAATCATAATATAAATTTCGATTTTTATCTATCAAGTTTGTGTAAAATTAGTGGTCAATGCCATTGCGGGAGCTTACTCCCCTATGAAAATAATGCTTAACCTCGCTCATATCCGTAACAAGGTCAGCAATTTTTATCAGCTCTTCCGGAGCGCCTCTGCCTGTAGTAATAATTTCTACAACGCTTTTATGCTCACGCAAAAAGTCTACAATCTCACTCGTAGGCAACATGTTCGTTGCCAGCACAATGTTCAGCTCATCAAGAATAATGATATCAGCCTCATGCGCAGCAATCGACCTTTTCGCCTGCTCCCAGCCGTCACGGCACATCTTTAAATCTATCGGGTCAGGATCGCGGAAATTAACAAAGGCGTCGCGTCCTACCTGACGCAGCGTAAACCACGGCAGATTTTGTACAGCTCTCGCCTCACCATAATCCGGATCATCCTTCAAAAAAGAGAACATCAGCGTTTTCATAGCATAGCCGGAGGCACGCAAAGCCACGCCTAAGGCAGCAGTCGTTTTCCCCTTGCCGGTACCAGTATAAACCTGCAGCATCTCTACCACCTATCTTTCCAGTAATATATGCAGCAGCTCCTTCGCGCCCTTCGCCAGCTCAACCTTGCCGGCATAGCGCTTCTTGAACTCTGCCAGTGACATATCATCTAAGAAAAGCTTGTCGCTGTTTAAAACAACCTCAGGCAGAGCAATCGTCTCGCCCTGCACATGCTCCAAAATATCGCCGCCGGTCAAAAGTCCGGTAACATTCACCTTGCCGCCAAAGAAGCTGTTGGGCACAGCAACAAAGCGATGCTGCGTACCATATTTTTTGTTGAGCTTCTCCAAAAGTGGTGACAGTACGCGATAAGCGCTTTCGCCCACGGGAATCACCACCGGCGCCGCGCCCTTAAAGCCGTGCATCTCCTTTAAGCCCTCTTCCCACTCCAGGAGGAAGTTGCGCGTCAGGCCAATGCCGTTCTCCAGCTGCGGAAAGCCGTCGTACCATTCTGCTGGCGGCAGCTCACGCTCCGCCAAAAGATAAAATTCATCACCAAGATAAATAAAGGTACCGCCGGTCTCCTTGCGGCAGCGTTCCTGCCACGGCGTAACCTGGTCGATAAGCGCAGCAGCCTGCTCCTTCGTAAAGGTCACCAGCTGCGGCAGATGCTCACGATGCTTGGTAATACCCACAGGCACCACAGCCATCGTCAGCACATTGGGATAATTGCTGTACAGGTCATGGAAGCTCTTTGCCAAAATCTCGCCATCATTATAGCCGGGGCAGCAGACAATCTGCGTATGAATCTGAATTCCGGCAGCGAAAAGACGCTCTAAGCGCTCCATAAGCTGACCGGCAAAACGGTTATGCATCATCTCGCAGCGTACTGCCGGGTCTGTAGCATGCACAGAAACATACAGCGGAGTAAGGTGTGTGCGGATAATGCGGTCGAAGTCCTCGTCCTTCATATTGGTCAGCGTGATAAAGTTGCCATATAAAAAGGACAAACGGAAATCATCATCACGTACATACAGGCCCGGACGCATACCGGGAATCATCTGGTCAACGAAGCAAAAAACGCAATTGTTATAACAGGTTGCAACTCTGTCAAAAACTGCAGAATCAAACTCCAGGCCCAAATCCTCGTCGGGATATTTTTCAATATGTACCTGACGACGCTCGCCGTTAGCGGCTTCTATCTCTAAATCCACCTCGTAATCAGAGGTGTAAAAGCTTAATTCAATTATATCCTTCACCTGCGCGCCACAGACGCTGCAAAGCTTCTCGCCAGCCTTGATGCCAGCGGCCTCTGCCAAACTGCCCTTGCGCACAGCACTAATAAGTCCTACCATTACAACTCCTTAAAAACCCGGCTCATAAACTTAAAAGAAACTAATCGTCTAATAATTATATCATAAGAGCAAAAAAAATGCAAAAATGCTTGACCACTACATTTTTTACATAACGCCATCTCAGTATCTTCCTCCCAAACAAAAAGCGCCACTGCAGTTTCACCCGCAATGACGCCTAAGTATATTTTACTCATCACTACCGCCCACAAATTATAGAAGAAAAGCGCAATTAATGTTATAATAAGTAAAGAAGAAATTTTATCGAAAGGAGGACCAAATATGCCAGCGACTTTGCCTCTACCAATCGGTAACACCGACTATAAAGAAACATGTAGTGAGAATTACTATGTTGATAAAACACTGCTCATTAAAGACTTGCTAGACGAAAATCTAAAAATCGTCCTTTTTACCCGTCCAAGACGCTTCGGTAAAACTCTGAATATGGATATGCTGCGAACCTTCTTTGAAAAAACTGCTGACGATAATAGTCAATATTTTACCAATAAAAGAATTTGGCAGCAGGGAGAACGCTATACAAAGCACCAAGGTAAATATCCTGTTATCTTTATTACTCTCAAAGATGTAAGAGCCAGAAACTGGTCCACTGCCCTTGATATGCTTAAATTTGTTATCAGAACTGAGTTTGCCAGACACAAAGAATTGCTCAACAGCCAAGCAGTATCTCTGACAGACCAAGCTATCTATAACAAAATTATCATGGATACAGCACGCGATTCAGAATACAGATTCAGCTTACAGGTACTATGCAGAATGCTTCATGCCCACCACCAAGTAAAGCCTATCATTATTGTGGATGAATATGACACTCCTGTTCAGGAAGGCTATATGAATGCCTACTATGACGATGCCATAGATTTTATTCGCAGCTTTTTTTCTGCTGCCCTGAAGGATAATCCTCACCTCATGATGAGTATCCTTACAGGCATATTGCGAATTGCCAAAGAAAGTATTTTTAGCGGACTAAATAACGTTAGAGTATTTTCTGTGCTTGATACAAAATTTAGCAGTTACTTTGGCTTTACAACTGACGAAATAACTGCTATGGCTTCATACTATAATAAAGCTGAAAAAATTTCTGAAATCAAAGAATGGTACGATGGTTACAGATTTGGTACCAATGAAATCTTTAATCCGTGGTCTGTTTTAAACTATTTCAGTAATGATTGTCAGCCTATCCCTTACTGGGTCAGAACATCTGAAAATGCGATTATAAAGGAAATTCTCAAACTACCCACTGAATCAACTTATCAAAATCTAACCCGGCTTATGTACGGAGCAAGCATAAAATCTAACGTAGAAACGGATATTATCTATCCTAAACTCAAAGACCCGCAAGCAAATATCTTAGGATTCTTGTTAATGACAGGATATTTAAAAGCAACTGAAATTACACCTAATCTTGAGGGCATTTATGAATGTAATCTTGAAATTCCTAATAAGGAGTTACGCTCTGTTTATCGTAGAGAAATATTGGCTCTTTTAAAAGAAAAAGCTGGCGAAAATACTGTTATCCGGTTACAAGATGCTTTGCTCAGCAAAAATACAGAACAAATTAAGTTAACACTAGGTAATTTTTTAATAAAAACAGTAAGCTTCTTCGACGGATTGCAAGAAAATTACTATCACGGTCTTATTCTTGGGCTGGTGACAATTCTCGAAAATACGCATAAGCTTCTTTCTAATAGAGAAAGTGGCGACGGACGTTATGATATCCAGCTTGAACCAAAAAGCTCTGAGCTGCCAGGAATAATCATAGAATTAAAGTCGACAAATAAAGCTTCAGCTAATCTTAGTTATTTAGCTACAACAGCCTACAACCAAATTTTAACTAAAAAATACGATACAGAACTTCTCGCTCGCAATGTACATACCATTTATAAATACGGTATTGCGTTTAGAGGTAAAGAAGCAGAAGTCGTGAGTGACTAGAAGAGATTTTTCGTAAAAACAGAGGAGCAGGTATTTCACCTGCTCCTCTGCTATTTTTTATATCTTACCCTCTTCTTGCTCTGCACAGCTTTGCCAGCTCGTAGCCGCGGCAGGCAACAAAGTCCTTCGTTTCGCCGGTAACTACCAGCGGCACCCTACGCAGCTGCTTTGGCGTCTGCGCACCTAAAAGCAGCAGATAGCAGCGCAGCTCCTCCTCCAGCTGTCGAAAATACTGCACCGCAGCCTCCACGCCCTGCTCCACGACAAGACGCAGCACTACGCCCGTAATGCCCACGGCATCCGCTCCCAGCGCCAGCACGCGCACAGCGTCTGCAGCGTTCTGCACACCGCCGCTGCCAAGCAGCACAGCGTCCTGCGGCAGCACTGCCTGCGCATCAATCAGGCTCCAGCAGGTCGGCACGCCCCAGCTCGCAAATTCCTCGCTCAGCGCAGCGCCCTGACGTGCAGCCTCAATGGCTGGAAAATTCGTTCCGCCTGCACCGGCGCAGTCGAAATGCCTGAAGCCTGCGTCCAGCAGAAGCCTATACTGCTCTGCCGCAATGCCGCAGCCTGTTTCCTTAGCGATAACAGGAACGCTGAGCGCAGCCTTCATCTGCACCATTTTGTCGAGCAGACCGGCGTAATCCTTATCGCCCTCTACCATCCACAGCTCCTGCGCCGCATTCAGATGCACCTCCAGCGCATCCGCCTTAAGCATATCCACAGCCTTTTGTGCCTGCTCCGCTGTTGCCAGGGCGCTGATATTGCCGATAACCAGTCCCTCGCCCAGCTCCTCACGCACAACCTCATAGCTGCTCTTGTCGCCATCCTCACGCACAGCGCCATACTGCGAGCCTACGGCCATGCCTATGCCCACGCGCGCGGCCACCTGCGCCAGCTTGCGGTTGACGTCTGCCACCGCCTGCGTGCCACCCGTAACTGCATCAATGAAAAAAGGCAAACGAAGTCGTTTGCCTAAGATTTGTACGGATAAATCAATGTCTGCCGGATTAAGCTCCGGCAGACAATTGTGCAGGAAACGAACATCAGCAAGGTGCGTGCTTGCCGGGCCAGCGCCCAGCTCCAGGGCATATTTTATATGTTCCAGCTTACGCTTTGCACGTTGCATATTCTATCTCCAATTATTTTTCCAAGTTTTCCAGTTGTTCGGACAGGTTTTGGCTCAGGTGAGATTTCTTGCTGCCGATGTAGGAACGATATTCGTTCTTTTCAGCATCACGTTTAACCTTAGAAATGCTCAGGCCGATTTTTTTGCTGTCGAGATCCATTTTGATAACTTCAGCTTTAACAACTTGGCCGATTTCCAGAACGTCTTCCGGTTTGTTGATGCGCTCTTGAGCGATCTCGGAGATGTGAACCAGACCTTCAACCTTTTCGCTCAGTTTTACGATAGCACCGAATGCCAGGAAACGTACAACTTCAGCTTCAACGATGTCACCAACGTGGAATTGGCCAGCTTCTACCTTCCAGGGATCTTCCAGGGTAGCTTTGATGCTCAGAGCAACACGTTTGTTTTCGCGGTCAATTTTCTTAACCAGTACAGTTACTTCGTCGCCTTCTTTAGCAACGTCAGCAGCTTTTACATTGCGGTCCCAAGCCAGCTCAGTGTTGTGAACCAGACCAACAAGGCCTTCGCCGATTTCAACGAACAGACCGAATTCAGCAACCTTTACAACCTTACCGGTGTAAACTTCGCCTTCTTCAACGGAGTTGTAAGCAGCTTCTTCAGCAGCAGCGCGTGCTTCTTTAGCAGCAGCAATACGTGCTTCTTTAGCTTCTTTCCAAGCTTTAGCTTTTGCTTCTCTTTCAACCTTCAGCAGGTCGCGGCGGGAAACAACGATACGTTTTTTCTCCAGGTCAACTTCGATGATTTCTGCTTGCAGTTCTTTGCCAACATAATCGGTGAAGTCTTCTACGCGGCGCAGCTCAACGTGGGAAGCAGGCATGAAGCCTTCAACGCCTTCAACTGCAACAGCCAGACCAACGATGTTTTTAGCTTTGTTTTTGATGATACGCAGAACTTTAACAGTTGCCGGGCGTTTTTCGCCTTCAGCCAGCTCTGCAACGTTTTTCCAAGCAGCATCGCGCTCAGCTTTAACCTTAGACAGACGAACAAAATCGCTCTTGGTGCTGCCAGGAACAACCTTAGCTTCTACTTCATCGCCTTCTTTGATGGTAGCTTGCAGTTCTTCAGCGGATTTAGTCGGATCCCATTCGGTGTAAGGAATAAAGCCATCATGTCTATATCCAAAAGATACGTATACGCCGTCTTTATCCAGTTGAATTACTGTACCAGTAACAATCTTACCGGGATATACCTCTACCTCCATACTTTCGTTGAGCATGCTTTCAAAATCCATGTTTTCCATTGCTACAATAGCCTCCTTAATTAAACGGTCAGGAGTCGATGCTCCAGCCGTAATTCCTATTTTAGTGAAACCTCTGAACATAGCCGCGTTCAGCTCGTCTGCAGTCTCAATATGATAAGCCTGCCGGCAGTGCCCCTGCACCAGCTCGAAAAGATGCCGCGTGTTCGCACTATTGCGCCCGCCGATGACAATCATCACCTCAGAGTCGTCCGCCAGTTCTACAGCCGACTGCTGTCTTTGTGATGTTGCCAGGCAGATAGTCCGCTCTACGCGATACTCTCCCGGTCTTTGCTCTTGCAATGCCTGCAATATATCATTAAATTTCTGCAGCTCAAAAGTCGTCTGGATGATTACTCCATAACGCTCCTTCTGCGGTACATTAGAGATATCTTTTATATATTCTACACAGATAGCCGATTTTCCTGCCCATTTTAAAATACTTTTTACTTCTGGGTGATTTTTTTCTCCGACTATGATGGGAAAATAACCATCGGCGGCTGCTTCAGCAGCTTTTTTCTGTGCCAGGCGCACATTTGGACAGGTTGCGTCCATAATCGTGAGCCCTTTTTCCTCTGCCTGCTCATAGACCTCCGGGCCTACGCCATGCGAGCGGAAAATTACTGTTTCGCCCGGAGCGAACTGCTCCAGACTATCCTTGCAGGCAATGCCCTGCGCAGCGAGCTCGGCAATCAGCTGAGGGTTGTGAATCAGCGGACCAAGCGTCGCGCCGTTGACATGCTCACCGGCAGCCTTCTGCGCCAGCTCTACAGCACGCTTCACACCATAACAGAAACCGCAGTATTTTGCTACCTTGATTTCCATCATACCTTCTCACCTGCCTGCAGCTTTGCAATGTGCTGCATCAGCTCTTCAGTCATTGCATGCAAAAATTCCTTGTTCACAACAGCGTCTTCAGGGAAAATCATCGGCTTGCCAAAGCGCACCATAACCTTCGGCCAGATACGGCCATGACGCTTGTAATCAGTACCGATGATGCAGGCCGGAACGATTGTTGCCTTAACCTTGCTCGCCATCATCAGCGCGCCCGGCTGTGCCTTGCCCAGCTCGCCGGTCTTGCTGCGCGTTCCCTCCGGGAAAATCGCCAGCACCTGATTGCTCTCAAGAATATCGATTCCGTGTTTGATGGCAGCACGGTCTGCACCGCCACGGCGCACAGGGAAAGCGCCCAACAATCTATAGATGTCGCCTAATACAGGCACGAACAGCTCTTCTTTGGCCATAAAATGCACCTTGCGAGTTGCCGCTGTACCCAAAACAGGCGGATCAAGCAGACTCAGATGGTTGCAGGCAATAACCAGCGGCCCATCCTTAGGGATATTTTCTGCTCCTTCAATGCGAAGGCGAAGAAAGATTCGAAAAAGAATCTTCAGCAGATTTTTAACGACTGTATATATCATTATACACGCTCCTGCACCAGTTGTAAAATTTTATCTGTTACCTGAGCAATGCTCATATCAGAGGTATCAAGCAAAAGTGCATCCTCTGCCTGACGCAGCGGGCTGATAGCTCTTTCGCTGTCCTGCTTGTCGCGGGCTGCAATATCCTCCTGCAGCTGCGCAAGCTCCACCTGCTGTCCCTTTTCGACCATTTCTTTATAACGACGGCGCGCTCTTTCCTCAACAGAAGCAGTGAGGAAAATTTTCAGCTGTGCATGAGGGAACACCACCGTACCGATATCACGGCCATCCATCAGGACACCGCCGATTTCGCCCATACGACGCTGCTGCTCAACCATCGCCTCACGTACAGCGCCGATAGCTGCCACACGCGAAACAATCGCTGTCACCTCAGGCGTGCGGATTGCCTCCGTCACCTCAGTGCCGTCAACAAAAACTCTGTTAACCTTTGCTTCAGGCTTGAACTCAATAATCATTGTGTTGGCAAGCTCACTGATATAGGCTTCGTCGAACTCCCTGCCTGTCTGCAAAAACTTCCAGGCAACAGAGCGGTACATGGCACCAGTATCAATGTAAGCATAGCCCAGCTTTTCTGCTGCCAGCTTAGCAATAGTGCTTTTGCCAGCACCAGCAGGACCATCAATAGCAACGACAATTTTCTTCATTCTACATAACCACACTTTATTGTATATTTAAACTCCGCCAGCACGCAGGAGTTTAGAATCATTCCTCGGCAGCCGCCATGCCTGCAGCATGACCGCTGGAAAACGCCGCCTGCAGATTATAGCCGCCGGTATAACCGTCGACATCCATAACCTCACCGGCAAAATGCAGACCGCGGATAAGCTTCGACTCCATCGTCTTCGGATTAATCTCCTTGACGCTTACGCCGCCTGCCGTCACAATCGCTTCTGCAAGAGGACGCGTGGACGTAATCGGCACGCAGAAATTCTTCAGCGCTGCCAGAAGTCTATGGCGCTCCTCACGCGAAATCTGGTTGATGAATTTTTCTTCATCAAGGTAAGCCATATCGCAGACCACGGGAATCAGACGCTGCGGCAGCAAATCCTTCATGCCATTGGCAAGCTGCTTTTTGCTGTACTGCTTAAAATCGCGCTGAATACGCGCATCAAGCTTTTCTTCGGATAACGCAGGCTTCAGGTCGATATGCAGCTCGACCTCCTTGCCCTCGTCCAAGGCCTTCGCCGCCAGATTGCTCAGGGACAGGATAATCGGTCCCGATACGCCGAAGTGCGTAAAGAGCATCTCGCCAAACTCACTGCCGATTTTTTCACCGTCAGCCGTAAGCGTTCCCTGCACATTGCGCAAGGAAAGTCCCTGCAAATCATCCACATAGGGATAATCGCTCTCCAAAGGCACGAGAGACGGCCTCAGCGGCACAATCTTGTGTCCCAGCTTCGCAGCCAGCTTTGCGCCGCCGCCATCGCTGCCCGTTCCCGGGTAGGACGCGCCGCCTGCAGCAAGAATTACTGCGTCAGCAGGATAAACACCACTGATGGTTTTTACGCCGGTCACCTGTCCATCCTTCGCCAGAATTTCGATAACCTTTGTATCAAGCTGGAGCTTGCCTCCGGCCTCAGTGAAAATCTTCACCAGCGTATCGACAACATCCTTCGCCTTGTCGCTGACAGGGAAAATTCTGCCGCCACGCTCGACCTTCGTCTGCAGTCCGTGACTTTCCAACAGCAATACTATATCATCATTTGTGAACCTGTGTAAAGCACTATTTAAAAATCTTCCGTTTCCGGGGATATTTTTTATAAATTCAGGAATTTCGCAGGCATTCGTAATGTTGCAGCGTCCCTTGCCGGTAATCATGATTTTCTTGCCCGGCAGGCGCATTTTTTCAAAAATTGTTACCTGCGCACCATTTTGTGCAGCAGCGATACCTGCAAAAAGGCCTGCGGCACCACCGCCGATAATTGCAACCTTTGTCATAGCTTAGCCGCCTTCTTGAGCTGTGCCAGCTCATATTCGCTCAGCGGACGGAACTTGCCGCGTCCCAGATTCTGCAGCTGAATCGGTCCCAGCTTTACGCGCTTCAGATCGCGTACCGGGAAGCCAATCGCATCGCACATACGGCGGATTTGGCGGTTACGTCCCTCATGAATGGTTATATCAAACAGAGTAAAGCCTCTGTCATGGTCATAATCACGCAGATTTACTATAGCAGGCGCTGTCATGCCATCCTCCAGCTTCACGCCGATACGCAGCAGGTCCAGCTTTTCCTGCGGCACAATGCCGGGAACCTTGACGAGATATGTCTTGTTAACCTCGTGGCTCGGATGCATCAAAGCCTGCGCCAGCGCACCGTCGTTCGTCAGAAGCAGCAGGCCCTCAGTATTGAAGTCCAGGCGGCCTACGGGGAACACGCGCTCCGGCAGATCCTTGACAAAATCAGCAATGCTGCGGCGGTTCTGCGGATCGGACATCGTCGTCACCACTCCACGCGGCTTGTAGAACAGGTAATAGGCCTTCGCCTCCTGCGCCACCGGCTTGCCGTCGACGCTGATACGCACTCTTGCAGCATCAAACTTGCTGCCCAGCTCGGTAACAACCTTGCCGTTGACACGGACGCGGCCTGCGGTAATTATTTTTTCTGCTTCGCGGCGGGAGGCAACACCTGCAGCCGCTAAAATTTTTTGTAAACGTTCTTCCATCTTCTAATCAACTATTCCTTTATCGTATTATCGTCCTGCGCCAGCTCCTCGGCCTGCGCCTCAGCAGCTGCTGCATCCTCCTCTGTCGGCTCAACCAGCGGCAGCTCCTTGAGAGAATTCAGCCCGAAAACTGTCAAAAATTTCTCTGTTGTGGCATATAAAATCGGATTGCCCACAGCCTTTTTGCGTCCTGCCTCTACTACCAGGCCCAAATCAAGCAGGGTGTTCAGCACGCCGTCTACCTTCACGCCGCGAATCGACTCCATCTCTGCGCGGGTTACAGGCTGCTTGAAGGCCACAATCGCCAAGGTTTCCATCGCTGCATTCGTCAGCTTGATTTCTTTTTTCTCGGTCAGGGCCAGCAGCATATTATAAAACAGCGGCTTCGTCACCAGCTGCCAGCCGCCGGCAGTCTCACGCAGCAGCAGGCCGCGCGTCTCTGCCTCATAGCATTGCTGCAGGCTTGTCAAAAGCTCCCACACCTGCGGCTTTTCCAGCTGCATAACCTGCGCCAGCTCGGCCACGGAAAGCGGCTCGCCTGCGGCGAACAGCACTGCCTCCAGCGCTCCCTGCATTCTATCTTGATTCATGGGTATCCCCCTGTTTAGCAAAAATGTAAATCGGCGCAAAGGCCTGAGCCTGACTAATCGTAATCATGCTCATTTTCAGCAGCTCCAGCACGCCCAAAAAGGCGGCTACAGTCTCGCCTCGCTGCCCTGATTGCAGCAAATCGCTGAGTATGAAGCCCTGCGGACTGCTTTGCAGCTTATGCAGAATTTCAGTCATCTTCTCCTGCACGCTGAACGCCTGCGGCTCAATATAGGCTGCAGGTCTGCCCTCATTGTTCGTCATACTCGCCAACGCCAGCAGCAAATCCTGCGGCGAATATTGCGCAATCGTGCGCTCTACGTAATTAGCGAACATCGGCGGACGCTGCCAGAAGCGGTCTGCGTCCTGCTTAAGCAGAGTCAGCTCCACCGCAGCACGCTTGATGCGGCGGTATTCCACCAGCATCTCTACCAGCTGCTGGCGCGGATCGGCTTCCTCCTCCTCGCCCTCGGCAAGCTCCTCCTTCGGTAGCAGCATGCGCGACTTAATCTGCAAAAGCGTCGCTGCCATAACCAGAAACTCGCTGGCAACCTCCATATCGAACTCGCTCATACTGCGCAGATACGCAATATACTGCTCAGTAATCGAAACTATCGGTATATCATAAATATCAATCTTGTCCCTTTCGATTAAATGCATCAGCAAATCCAAAGGGCCTTCAAAAGCTGTAAGCTTTAAGGATAAATTACTGCTCATATCAGAAAATAATCCGCAAAATACCGTTGACAAAGTGCATATAGCCACTAGCCAGCGGATTGATTACCATGCTGGTAATACCAGTGAAAACTAAAGCAATCAGAATATAAAAGCCATATTGGCCAACTACATTATCAAACTTCCAGGCCATCGCCGGCGGCAACAGCTCAGAAACAATCTTCGAGCCATCGAGCGGCGGTACGGGAATCAGGTTGAAGAATGCAAACCAAACGTTGTACAGCTGCATCCACAGCAAAAAGCGATATACGCCATCGCTGAGCATACCAAAGCGGTTCATAAGCGCCATAATGAAGGCTGCCAAAAAGCACAGGAACAGATTAGCCGCAGGACCTGCGAAAGAAACCTTCAGCATGCCCTCCTTGCGGTTGCGGAAGTTGCTCGCATTGATCGCTACAGGCTTCGCCCAGCCAAAGCCGGCCACCACCAGCAGCAGCGCGCCAATCGGATCCAGATGCGCCATCGGATTAAAGGTCAGACGGCCCATATAGCGCGGTGTCGGATCGCCCATGCTGTCTGCACACTGCGCGTGCGCATATTCATGAATCGTAATCGCAAATAATAAAGCAGGAATACGATATATCATCGTACTTATATCAAGCATAAAAACCTCCAGACAGGTAATTTTCGTTTTCTTCGGCACTCAGGAATAAAATGCCGACTTTTTCATAAATATTATTATACAACAAAAAGCCTTGTCCCGTCAAAAAGAAAACGGAACTATTACAACCTTTTGTGTGACAGTTCCGTTAAATCTTTTTTATTTTTTGCCTGCAGCGCCTGCTAACGCAGCTATTTCGGCTTATTTACCGGTAAATTTCGGCGCACGTTTCTCATAGAAAGCAGCAATGCCTTCCTTGCAATCGTCAGTGCCCATCAGCAAGGCTTGCGTAGTTTCCTCGATTGCCAGCACCTCGTCCAAGGTCAGCGCAGTGTTGTTCAGATACTTCTTCGTCAGGCCGATAGCCAGCGGAGCGCTTGCAGCCAGACGTGCAGCCATCTCATAGACCTTGTCCTTAAGCTCTGCATCCTCGCAGACATGGTTCAGCATGCCCAGCTCTTTGGCAGTCGCAGCATCAATCAGATCGCCGGTGAACATCAGCTCCTTCGCCTTATGCACACCAATAGCCTTCGGCAGGAAGTACAAGCCGCCGCAGTCAGGAATCAGGCCAACCTTCGCAAAGCTTTCGCCAAAGCGCGCCTTGCCGGAAGCATAAATCAGATCGCAGGCCAGCATCAGGTTAACACCGGCGCCGGCGGTTACGCCATTAACCCAAGCGATAACAGGCTTTTCAATCGTTGTAATGCGTTTAGCAACATCGCCAACCTTCGCAATGAAGGACTTCTTCTCGGCCGTACCGTTCAGGCCGTTCAGATAGCTCAAATCACCACCTGCACAAAAAGCCTTGCCGTTACCGGTCAGCACGATAGCACGCACCTCAGCGTCAGCCACAGCCTTGTCAAGTGCTGCGTGCAGACCATCAATCAGGCCATCATTCATCGAGTTCAGGCTCTTGGGACGGTTCATCGTAATCGTCGCAATGTTGTTTTCTACAACATATAATACAGCTTCTTCCATGGGAAACAACTCCTTTACTAAACAGTTAGCTTTATTATAACATATTTCTAGTTAAAATAACAGTCTTACTTAGCCTTAGAATTGTCCGTTCACCATGAAGTGCAGGCGCGTCTTGCTAACCTCCGTGGCATTGATATCGCGAATCAGCGGGCAGCCCAGCGTGAGGCTGGCATTGATTTTCTTAGCAAATGCAGCACGCACGCCAACGCCCATGCTTGTCAGAATATGGTCACCATAGGCGCTGTCGCCATAAACTGCACCATGGTCGATAAAACCAAACAGACTCGCTGTCTTATCGTCACGAATCGGTGCAGCATATTCCACACCAACGCTGTAGCCGCTGTCACCGCCCAGCAGGCTTTCCTTGTAGCCACGCACGCTGTACGCGCCGCCGATATAGAACTGGCGTGCAGACGGCAGGTAATTGTTAAAGCCAAGCTGTCCGTCCAGGCGCACACTCACAAGCTGTCCATGCTCATAGATCTTTTGGTAGAAGCCGTTCGCCTGATACAAAGAAAAATCCTTATCCTTGTCCTCAATATCCGTGTGCGTACCAAAATTCAGGCTGTGCTTCTGGTAAACGATGGAAGAACTGCCGTAATTCGTCAGAGAATAGCCTGCCGTTACGCCCTTAATGGTATCATCCAGCCAATGGATGCCGCTAAAGTCAGTCTTGGAGTTCTGTTGTCCATAATCAAGAGTTGCTTCGGTACGAGTTTTTTCGGTGACCACCAGTGGCTGGCTCACGCCTACGCTGGCAGCATAAGCATGGCCGCGCACGTTCAGCGCTTCCAAGGGGCCATCGGTGATATGAACGCTGTTGGTGCTGTACTGCACGTTCAGCTTCGTACCGCTGTGTCCCATCGGACGGCTGTAGGCCAGGCCGAAGGATTTCGTGCCATCACTAAGCATAGTATTCATGCTCAGCGCATCACGCACACCCGTAAGGCTGCGGTCGGTAAAGAACAGGCCGCCACGGTATTCACCGCTGGTGTCACTGCCTGCATTGTCGCTATATATGGACCAGGTAATATTTTGCGGCTCATAGGCGCTGATGATGTAATCAGTGGTTCCCGGCTCGCTGCCGGCCTGCATGCTGATGCGCAGCTGCACATCGTTGGAGGTATTAAAGCGCAGCAGGTCCTCATTAAGCTTATTGATATTATCGACACGTCCCTGCTTCAGGCTCATGCGCTTAGAGATGTAATTGCTCTTGGTATATTTGTTGCCCTGAACCTTGATTTCGTTAGTTGTGCCTTCGATAAGATTGATTTTAACTACGCCGCCCTTAATCGTCTGTGCAGGCAGCACGGCACGGCAGGTGTAATAGCCCTCGTCAAGGTACAGCTTGTTGATTTTGTTGACCAGCTCATATAAATCCTTGACGCCGATTTCTTTTTCCAGATATTCACCCTTGAGTGCTTCCAGCTTAGTCTTTTCCAGCACCTTCGATTCATCAAGCTCAATAGACTTCAGCGTAAAGGTAACAGCCGCCTGCTGCTCATCTACATCAGCAGCCTTGCCCTGCTCTACCTTGGACGCAGACTTAGCCTTATCCTCAGCAATCTGGCGAGCCACACGCATACGCTCCATGTATTCCATAGCACGGTTAGCAGCAACGCCGGAGTTATTCAGGCCGCTCTTATTAAACTCTGCCTTGTCCGCATCAGTTGGACCCGCAGCAAAGGCAACGGCACTCATGCCCACAAGCAGGCCTGTCAGAAGTAAGCTTAAATTCTTTTTTTTCATCATCAACACCCTTTCAAAATGTTCTATGGGTATAACAAAGGCCCACAGCTCGCACTGCGGGACCTTATATTTTATTGCCAGATAAGCTGCATCAGGACAGAATATTCCTTTTGCAGATGCTTGATAATGACATCAAGCACAGTGTAAATCATATCGCCATCTGCCTGTCCTGTCTTGTTCAGCAGACAGCTATCCAAAAACAGCGAGCCATCATCGGTAAAATAATATTTGAATACCTTATACTGACGGTTCAGCTTGTTAATTTCCTTGAGTACAGCTAATTCGTTCTTTTCGTTAAGCACATTGCTGGCAATCTGCACGCGCACCATGCCATAAATACTGCTATCGAGAATGATAATTGTCGGAAGCTGCTGCTTTTCTACCTCAATATAGGAGCGAAAAACAACAGTATTAAGCTTGTCGTCTGCAATTTTATCAATGACAAAGCAGGTAATATTTTTCTCTTCCAGATACTTCTTGAAGGCTTCCGCTTTTCTATTCATCACTTCACGACCTTTCTTATTTTGACAGGCACGAGCACCAAAGCCGCATTGGCGCTCATGCTCTGTCTTAAATTATACTACAATATTTTGTTTTTCGTAAGTGCCTCAGCTTTCGATGATAATCTGTTCTGCATCATCATCATCCGCCAGCGCATGTACACTGTCATGTACGTCGTACAAATCATAGCGCAGGAAGAAAGCAGCACTCGGAGTAAAGTTGATATCGTACTCGTCAGCCTTATTTTCAGCCAAAAGCTGATTCAAATGATCCACCGCTGTGAAGCGCTTGTCGTAAGCGTAATAATAATCTCTCAGCTGCAAGAGTACGCCATCGCTGCTTTGAACATGCTTCGTTTTGCTGAAAATCAGCTTCATCCAGGCATTGTTGTTCTTGAAATCATCAACATTGAACCAATAAATGCTGTCGCTGCCGGTACGTTGAGGCGGAACACCAAATACAGTAGTTGTCATGCTGTTAACATCAAAGTCTGCTCTGTTTTCCACAGCCAGCTTGTCAATCGCCAAAGTGCCATCAGCAAGCTTCAGCTTAGCATTCTCTGCCCACAGCTTATTGATGATGACGCCCTTGCCCAAGTCACCAAGATCAACATTCAGCTTGAGCTTCTTGACTGCCGAATTGCCATCATTACCTGTAAGCTCACCAATTTCGATGTAGCCGTCGTCGCGAACGTTGCTATCAAAGCTGATGCCCAAATCAGTATCATCACTATTGGTGGTCAGCGTGCCGGCAATTACGTTCTCCGCTTTCAGCTTAGCATCTCCACTCTTCGTAACCAAAATAACTTCCTTGCCATTCACCTTACGCAAGTAAATGTCACCGTTGGCAGATTCAATATCAGCTTTGCCTTTATTGGCAATAACCTCGTAAAGATTGATATCGCCATTGGCTTCGATCTTGATAGAACCGTTGATAGACTTAAGCGTGATCTGCGTGCTGCCATTGTCCTTAGACTTGATGTAGCCGTCAGCCTTTTCGTTAATATTGCCGTTTTCAACAGTAATATTGGCATTGTTATCAATATTGCCTTGCACAGTTTGTTCAACATTACCAGTATTAACAGTAATTTCAGCATTAGTTTTGATGTTACCCTGTGCAGTTTCGATAACATTACCCTTTTCAACAGTAATGCCTGCATTATTTTCAATGCTGCCTTGCGCAGTTTGTTCAACATTACCAGTATTAACAGTAATTTCAGCATTAGTTTTGATGTT
>ERZ1026901.77-NODE-77-length-84387-cov-20.222691_pt1 | contig 84387 bp, 83 predicted proteins | sample MGYA00380179_ERZ1026901 | MGnify/ENA primary metagenome ERZ1026901 (study PRJEB33269, sample SAMEA4719815) | human gut metagenome | biome: human-associated habitat; feature: organic feature; material: feces | place: Cameroon | collected 2013-10 ... | reverse complement strand
GTACTTGTTGTTCAAGTTGTTTTCCCTATATCAGCAAGAAGACTCAGCAACGACGAGCAGCTTTTCCTAAAATGCTTAATTTTAATTAAATGCGGATGTTCTTGTGGCATGAATATGGAAAAATCCGTACCTTTGTCAGAAAGAAACAAAGTGCTTAGATTATGGCAACATTGACATTGCAAATTGACAACCCCTCCATCATGGCACATCTGAAAGCTGTACTTAAAGCTATTCAGGGTGTTAAGGTGTTGAGTTCGGATGAGACGTTGGTCGATGACGCAACTACCGACCAGCCCAATGCTACGACTTTGGCAGCTATGAAAGAAGCTGAAGGAAGCACAGATGCTGGAGTGGTTCGCATGGATAGTTTGCACAGTTTTATGGCTTCAATGGACTAAGCATGAAAGAAGTTCGTAAAACCTCTCAGTTTAAGTAAAGATTTCAAGCGTTTTAGCAAAGACTTGGAGAAAGTCAAGACAGTACAAACTGTCCTCTTTGTTGTCCTTTGTTGTTTCCCTTGCAGCAGGTTTGTGTCACGCATAGCGTGTTGTCCCGGCGAAGCATAGTTATAAGTTGTACTTGTTGTTCAAGTTGTTTTCCCTATATCAGCAAGAAGACTCAACAAGAAGCCGCAGCATAAAGTATTAACGAAGCAATTAACGCCCGATTAACGGCGATTCATGTAAAACGGCAGCTCGCCTGCCAACCACTATCCCAAAAAACGAATTTTATGAGCAAACAAAACATTGCCCTCATCACGGGCGTGACCGGCCAGGACGGCTCCTACCTCGCAGAACTCCTCCTCGACAAAGGCTATGACGTCCATGGCGTCATCCGCCGATCCTCCGTTGATTACCGCGAGCGCATCGCCCACCTCGAGGGCCGCCCCCACTTCCACCTCCACTACGCCGACCTCGGCGACTCCATGTCCATCGTCGGCGTCGTCGCCGACGTGCGCCCCACGGAGATCTACAACCTCGCCGCCCAGAGCCACGTGCAGGTCAGCTTCGACTCCCCCGAGTTCACCGCCGATGTCGATGCCGTCGGCGTTCTCCGCATCATCGAGGCCGTCCGCAAGGTAGGCCTCGCCAATAGCTGCAAGATCTACCAGGCCTCCACCTCCGAGCTCTACGGCAAGGTCGAGGAAGTCCCGCAGAACGAGAACACCCCCTTCCACCCCTTCAGTCCCTACGCCGTCGCCAAGCAGTACGGCTTCTGGATCATCAAGGAGTACCGCGACGCCTACGGCATGTTCTGCTGCAACGGCATCCTCTTCAACCACGAGAGCGAGCGCCGTGGCGAGACCTTCGTCACCCGTAAAATCACCCTCGCCGCCGCCCGCATCGCCCAGGGCCTGCAGGACAAACTCTACCTCGGCAACCTCGACTCCCTCCGCGACTGGGGCTACGCCAAGGACTACGTCGAGTGTATGTGGCTCATCCTCCAGGCCCGCCAGCCCGAGGACTTCGTCATTGCCACGGGCGTGCAGCACAGCGTCCGCGAGTTTGCCCAGCTCGCCTTCCACTATGTCGGCATCGAACTCCAATGGGAGGGCGAAGCCGAGCACGAGAAGGGCATCTGCGTCAGCGGCCCCGACCACCTCGTTGGCAAGACCCTCGTCGAAGTCTCCCCCGACTTCTACCGCCCCACCGACGTCGTCAACCTCTGGGGCGATCCCACGAAGGCCCGCGCCAAACTCGGCTGGAACCCCAACACCACTACCTTCGAGGAACTGGTGAAGATCATGGTCGATCACGACATGGCGAAGGTCGCCTCCGAGGGCGCCGCCGCCAAGGTGCGCATGAACCTCGCCGAATACCTGGAGAAAGGCATCGTGAAATGATGAAAACGATCGACAGACGCCACGCCGTCCCCTTCGCGCTGGTCACGAGCATGTTCCTCCTCTGGGGGCTTGCCAACAACATGACCGATACGCTGCTTGCCGCCTTCAAGCGCATCATGTCCATGAGCGACACGCAGACCTCCCTCATCCAGTTCGCCTTCTACGGCAGCTACTTCTGCTTCGCCCTGCCCGCGGCCCTCTTCATCCGTCGCAGGAGCTTCAAGTCGGGCATCATCCTCGGCCTGCTCCTCTACGCCGCTGGCGCGATGCTCTTCCTGCCCGCCGCCCGCGTCGCGAGCTATGGCTTCTACCTCGTCGCCATCTACGTGATGGCCGGCGGCTGCAGCGTCCTGGAGACGACGGCCAACCCCTACGTCATGAGCATGGGCGACCCGCGCACCGCCACGCGCCGCCTCAACATCGCGCAGAGCTTCAATCCCGTCGGCTCCATCCTCGGCATCCTGATGAGCAAGTACTTCATCCTCGACGACATCAGCCTCTACTCCATCAGCGGCACCTACGCCGCCCTCGGCCTCGTCCTGCTCGGCATCCTCGTGGTGATGCTCTTCGCCCGCATGCCCTCGGGCAAGGACGACGACCGCAGCGACAGTGTCGGGGCGAGCTTCCGCCGCCTCCTCTCCAACCGTCTCTACCGCCGTGGCGTGGTCGCCCAGTTCTTCTACGTCGGCGCGCAGATTGGCGTGTGGAGCTTCACCATCCGCCTGGTGATGCAGGAGACGGGCCGTCTGGAGGCCGCCGCCAGCAGCATCTACCTGCTCTCCATCATCGGCCACTGCCTCTCCCGCTTCATCTACACGGGACTGATGCGCTGGTTCTCCCCCTCGCGCCTCCTCACCTTCGGCGGCGTGATGTCCGCCCTGCTGAGCCTCACGGTCGTCCTGAGCGCCGGCACGGGTTGGCTCTGCATCACCTCGCTGGTCCTCATCAGCTCCTTCATGAGCCTGATGTTCCCCACCATCTACGGCATCGCCCTCGGCGGCATCATGCGTGGCGACCACCCCGGCGACTCGAAGATCGGAGCCAGCGGCCTGATCATGTCGATCCTCGGAGGCGCCCTCCTCACCCCGCTCCAGGGCATGGTCTCCGACCACACCAACATCTATACCTCCTACGCCGTCCCCGCCTTCTGCTTCATGGTCGTGACCGCCTACGCCGTCTATGCCCACCGCTGCAAAGCCACGTTGTAGCCGTCTGTGGCATCCGCGCCCTGATCCCCGAAGCAAGGGAGTTCTAACGACCGCCTCGTTGTTCTTTGTTGTTTCCCCTGCAGCAGGTTTGTATCACGCGTAGCGTGTTGTCCCGGCGAAGCATAGTTATAAGTTGTACTTGTTGTTCTGGTTGTTTTCCCTATATCAGCAGCTTCATCAGCAAGAAGCCCCAGCAAGGGCGAGCCGCTTTTCCTGAAAAAGCGGCCGCAAAAAGTTGTTCTTTGTTGTTTCCCTTTCAGCAGGATTCTCTGAATCACAGATTGTTACATGTTGTACTTGTTGTTTTAGTTGTTTTCCCTACCTCAGCAAGAAACGTCCCTATACTCCCGCTCCGCATGAAAGCAAGGACACGCCTTGCGCGGATCGAAGGTATGATGCGACACGACGATCGCCCGTGGATACCGCCCCTTGAGCTCCCGCACCAACGAGATCAGCGCACGCTTCTGCGCCTCCGTCCGCGTGTCCGCCGGCCTGCCCTGGGCGTCCAGACCACCCTCGTAGCACACCCCGATGCTATGCCTGTTGTGGTTCAGGCAGTGCGCTCCCACCTTCGCCTCGGGCCGCCCCCGCTCGACGGTTCCGTCCCGCCGCACCACATAGTGGTAGCCGATGCCACTCCAGCCCCGCTTGCGGTGCCAAGAGTCAATCTGTTGCGCGCTCGACGTCTGGCTGGGCCGTACCGCCGAGCAATGAATAATGATCAAAGTGATAGTTCTCATAGAAATTCAAGTGAGAGGTCACGACCCCTCCATCTTCCGTCAACGAGTTGAGGGCCGATGAGCAGAGGCCGTGACCACGAGTTAGAGTTTAGAGTTGCGTGATGGCTCCACCCGCTGCGCCGGTGATCACCATTTCAATGATTCGCAGCACATACAGTGCCACACGTTTCCAGTTCACTTTCATACGCGATGTTTTAAGATAGATGAATAGAATTAACTTCATACACTGCTTGATTAGTCACCCAAGGTGCCACCGTCCTCGCCACTGCTCGGCGGATTGGTGATTCCCGTGTCCGTCTTGCCGTCCTCACCCGTGTTGCTTCCTGCGCCACCCGACGGGTTGGAAGGCTCACCGGTGTTCTCGCCCGTACCCTCAGAAGGGTTAGAAGGCTTTCCCGTGTTGCCACCACCGTTGCCAGGACCCTTCTTCACAGCCTCGATGTCGATCACGTTCTCACCCTTCTTCTCTGCCTTCAAGGCAGCAGTTTGCAGCGATCGGCTCGCTACCGGGTTGAAGGCCGCGCGCCCGATGAGGTTCTCGAAGTCCGTACCCGGCGTGAAGATGATATTCACTGCCGTGATGTTCTTCGACGTGAACGTCTCACAGCTCTCCGCCCCTTCGCTGCTGATGGACAACCAGAAGTTGCCGAGCTCATCGAGCATCACCTTCTTGCCCTCCAGCAGTTGCTCCACGAGACACGAGCACATGTCGCTCAGCACGCCCTTCACCTGTCCACGCTTGTAGCCACCATGCTCGGCGATGTGGGCCACGAAGTCGCGAAACGACATCACCTCCTTCACCTGCGCCTTGGCATACGCCTTCTCGGGGAGATTCGGCTTCAATGAATTACGCATCATGTACACACTGTAATTGATCATACGCTTGCCCATCGTCGGTATGGGACTTGATGTTTACGCAAGCAGTCATTGCGCCCGACAGAATTGGTTGTTGTTCCCTGACTGCGATGCAAAGGTACTAAGTTGAGAAGTCGAAATCAAATCTATTCATAACCGTTTACAATCCGTTTACAATCCACTCACAATCCGTTCATAATCGGTCTGATTTTGCTCAGAAATCACCTCCGATGGACGTGAAAGACGGATTTCTCGGTGCCTATATATAGATAAGGAGAAAAACCTCCCCAACCACCCCAAAAAATGAAGTTATATTCATCGGCCTACGAAGTTATATTCATCGGCCTACGAAGTTAACTTCATCGGGCTTCGAAGTTAACTTCATCAAGCAGGGTACTAAAGACCCTCTATCGAGTATTCATCATCCAAAACAAATATTCAACCTTTTATGTGTGATATGACCATCAATATTTACGGCGGAAACAACCAGATTCTGCCCAACGCCACCGAGGCAGTACAAAACCTCTATGTCTATGATCATGCTAACAAACTGCAGGTCGTCCAGACTACCAGCGACGCTCTTTCTTCCGAGGCAGAAAAGCTCTCTCGCTACATCGACAAGGACCATATCCCGACGCACCTCAATAAGATTCGCGCGTGCAACAACGCCACCGATTTGGCCCAGGTTGTCGTCTCCCTGCTCGATCAAGAACCCAAGCTCACCGAAGAGACCATTGTCAAGGAGAGCTTCATCCAATGCCTGCTTCCTTTCGCCATCAACATCACCACGGGAAGAAGCGTGAACAACATTCGCGCCCGCATCAACGATGCCTTGGAGGCCCGTCACAGGTCCCGCCCATGACAAAAAGTAGTAACGACCCATTCATGTCCAATTAACGGCGATTCATGTGAACTCCGTGGCGGCTTGCCAGCCACTGTCCTTCCGAAGCCTTGTTCATGTTGTTTCCCTTGCGGCAGGAATTCTGTCCACCCAAGTGCCTTGCCGAAGGCATTGTTATTTATTGTACTAGTTGTTCTAGTTGTTTTCCCTTATCAGTAAGTAATATCCCCATCCGAGTGGCGGCATAGCGCAGAGCGATGCTGCGGTGGGGAACAATGTCGTATTACAGTCCTTGTGACAGGTGCTGCAGGCTTTATTGGCAGCAACCTTGTCAAGCGACTCTTCCACGATGTCAAGAATCACCCATGGGTAAAATGATACATACCACATTGCATCCTATATGAGCAACTGTAAACGATAATAGTTAGGCGGAAAATTTGCATATACAAAATAAAATGAGTAATTTTGTCACCAAATGATATTATGTCACCAATATAATGCAGTGATATGACCAATAAGGATTTTTGGCAATCAATATCAACCATTATCAACAATGGATTTGATAAAGATGGAATAATAAAACTCGAAGATTATGCAGAACAGTTTTTCAACAAGCAATTATTATTTAAACGCTACTCACCAAGCGAACAGCATGGCTGCGCAACGGGAGGTAGCTTCCATGTTGTTGCATCCATACTCGCGGGAGCAGAAACTCCAACAAATCAACTCACTGCGCCAGAAGGCAGCTTCAAAAGAGATTGTCAACGAGCAGAGGCGCAAGCAGCAGTTATAGAACAATGGACTAAAACTACAGGCTGTTGGGTTGATGATGTTGACAAAGATTTTGAACAAACATTCGGTGAACAACTTGCCGAAGGTGGAGAAGCGCATGTGTATGACAATGGGAATACAATTATCAAACGAATAGGTCTTGATTATTACATTCGCATTAATACGCCCAATCTTAAATCTGAAGGAGTACGTAAACTTTCAAATGAAGTAGAGTTTATAGTATGATTTTTATTCCCTATCCGAGTGGCGGCATAGCGCAGAGCGATACTGCGGTGGGGAACAATGTCCTATTACCGTCCGAATGACGGTACCCCAAAATATTAACGACAGATTAATGTCCGATTAACGGCGATTAATGTGAAAACCCTTTGGCGGCTTGCCCGCCAACCCCTCCTTGCCCCGTAAGATCTCAAACCATTAGACGTAAACGACGCTATTTGTGTCTCTCCATTATGAAACCTGAAAACAAACCCACACAAGCGATTCATGCGCAATCGCATGACTGGGCAGCCGAAAACCAGCAGCTTCGCAAAGCACTTCTATCTCGCGAAAAGCGAATAGAGGAACTGGAGGCTATGGCTTCAACCCTGAACAACCAGCTATCCGAAAAGATAGACCAAATAAACGACCTAATGCAGAAGATGATCGCCTTTATGACAACCAATGGGGATGCATCCCTTTTGGAGTCTCTTCGCCAATCAGTAGTCGCAGAGATTCGCGCAGAATTTGAAGCCCGTGAACAAAAGTTGAAGGAAGCATACGCCCACGAACGGGAGAAACTGACTTCTGACTTCAATGCCCGTTTAGCTGTCTGTCAGGACGAGCTAAATCGTTTGAAAGGCTAAGTGATGAGGAAGCAATAAATGGCTAATCACCAAAACGCCAACATTTTCGATAACTGAGAACAATGAAAGTAGGCTTTTTATTTGTCAAGCGAAGAAAATGTATGTAAAAGTAAAAAGCAAGTGAACTTTTAACAACTCAATATAGGCACTCGCAAAGATGCCTATATAAACGTCAACACCCTAAATTGAGCACTAACAATATATAAGTCTTACGATGTATGCTAATTTTAGGGTTCTACGTTTGCTCTTGGTTATGTTTACAAGTATTTTTGCTAAAATTGGTTTTTATCTTCTTTCCATGGTGTTCTTTCTCATTATTGTATTGTTTTTGGGAACAGATATACCAGTTTATTTTGGAAGGGATTGGAAGTTTGCTGGATATGAAGTCCTCTGTAGCAAGGGAGTTCTTATTCCTATAATCTGTAGTTTGTTGCTATTGTACGTGGCTTCTTCCTATACAGGCTTAACCATGCGAATAAAGGAACGCGATTGGGACCGATAAAAGTTGTTCAAGTTGCTAATATCCATACAGAAATAATGTCATTTGTGGCATCTTATTTTTTCCCATTAGTTAGTTTTGATAATTCAGCTACGTGGAGGCACTTAGTGGTGTTGTTCGGCTTGTTTGTATTAATTGGTTGCATTTATATAAAGTCAAATATATATTATTGTAATCCGACTTTGAGTATAATGGGCTATCATGTATATAACGTAAAAGGTAATAATTCTAATACCTCATTGGATGTGGTGGTAATAACTAGGGACACCTTGCGTGAAGGTGATAGTTTTAAATATATTTCTATTGATAATACAACTTGGTTTGGGTTTAAATGCTAGAGTTATGACAAAAGACGAAATAAAAGAAAAACTTAGCTTTATATTCGATGAGAAAGTAACAAAGAGCCTTTCTGTTTATGTGACAACACAACAGGAAGGGCTACAACTATTTAATATAGTAGAAGAAAATCTGAAGGACTTGCTTATAATGTTTATCGAGGCTATTTCCGGTAAATTGTTTATAGATGAAGAGTATATATTAGAAGATTATTCTACATCTTTGAGTAGAGGTAATGTATATTATCGATACGACATGGGGTCAGATAAAAAGACGCAGGAAATGACTAATATGTATGAAGTCCTTAACCAATTAAATCCCAGCTATTTTGATTCATCCCGTACAGGCATAGAGTCTATAAATGGCATATATGTTGTGATAAAAGGCGACGCAGGTCAAAGCGTTGTGCTTTATAAATACATTACTACTGTGGACAAGACTTACTCCAACAGTACCATTTGGATGGTATGGTCTGATGATAAACAGTTTAAGCGTCAGCAAAATAATATGTTGAGAATTTCTCCAGCAATTCACATGTTATACATTGATGACGAAATAATTTTGATGGACCTGAAAAAGCTAGAACGAACTCTTAAACTGGATGATTTATTAATAAGGGAAACTCAGAATGATATTCATAAAATCACAAGTATGGGTGTGATTTGTGACGATGGTACTTTGAAGGATGTGTGCAAAAAGCCAGTAATGTGCAGGAAGCTCCGTCGAGCAATGACGCAAAGTAAGGTTGTGTCAAATAATATTACCAACGCACAATTGGTGTCTTTCGCCAGAAGCCAATCAAAGCTGCGATTTCATTATAGCAAGGATGGCTTAAAGTTTGATTTGAAAACCAAAGCAGAAGCAGAGCGGTTTATAAAGTTAATGAACGATGATTTTTTAAAGTCTGAGTTGACAAAAGAATATTATGACTCTAATGATAAAGCCGTCTTGTAGAAGTATTTGCATGTATAGACTCACATCCCAAATGGTGAATTGATTGAATACGTCGTCGGAAGAGTATTAACGACCGATTAATGTTCGATTAACGGCGATTAATGTGAACCCCCTTGGCAGCTTGCCTTCCAACCATACCCTCAACGTCTCTCGGCCCTGTGCTGAGACACCATATTAAACGTATAACCCCTATAAACATAAACAGAAAACATGGTAAAGTATAACATAAATCTCGAGGGCAAAACCGTCCTCGTGACGGGCGCTGCCGGCTTTATCGGTAGCAACCTCGTCAAGCGGCTTTTCCGCGATGTCAAGAACATCAAGGTTATCGGTATCGATTCCATCACCGACTACTACGATGTCAACATCAAGTATGAGAGGCTGAAAGAAATAGAGGCCTTGCATGGCAACTGGACTTTTGTTCATGCCTCCATCGCTGACAAAGATGCAGTGGAGAAAATCTTCACGGGAAACAAGATTGCCGTTGTCGTGAATCTTGCCGCTCAGGCTGGAGTCCGCTACAGCATCACCAATCCCGACGCTTATATACAGAGCAACCTTATCGGATTCTACAATATCTTGGAGGCCTGCCGTCACCATGAGGTCGAGCATTTGGTCTATGCCTCATCCTCCTCGGTCTATGGCAGCAACAAGAAGGTGCCGTACTCCACAGACGACAAGGTGGACAATCCTGTATCCCTCTATGCTGCTACGAAGAAGAGCAACGAGTTGATGGCGCACGCCTATAGCAAACTCTATAACATCCCGTCAACGGGCCTCCGCTTCTTCACTGTCTATGGTCCTGCAGGTCGTCCCGACATGGCCTACTTTGGTTTTACTAACAAACTGGTCAAAGGCGAGACCATCAAGATCTTCAATTACGGCAACTGCAAGCGCGACTTCACCTATGTCGATGACATTGTGGAAGGAGTAGTCCGCATTATGCAGCATGCCCCCGAAAAGCAGAACGGAGAAGACGGTCTTCCTATTCCGCCCTACAAGGTGTATAACATCGGCAACAATTCTCCCGAGAATCTCCTCGACTTCGTCACTATTCTTCAGGAAGAATTGGTGCGCGCTGGCGTGCTACCCAAAGACTACGACTTTGAGGCCCATAAGGAGCTCGTTCCGATGCAGCCTGGAGACGTCCCCGTGACTTATGCTGATACTACTCCTTTGGAGCAGGACTTTGGCTTTAAGCCGAACACAAGTTTGCGGGAAGGATTGAGACGCTTTGCAGAGTGGTATAAAACATATCGAATAAAATCAAACATAAGCACTTGCTAAACAGCTTAAGCAAGGGAGTCAGGATATAGAGAGTTCTTGTTTCAAATGGAGTGTGTACTATTCTGTTGCGCATAGATATATAGATGTCAAGTAAATCACTAAATACGAAGGTGGCGACAGCCACCAAATGGTCTGGCTTAACGGAGATTGCTGCAAAACTTGTAGCACCGATTACTACAATGGTTCTTGCGCGCCTACTTACGCCTGACGCTTTTGGAGTAATGGTAACTGCTCAGATGGTCATTTCTTTTGCAGAAATTTTTACTGATGCAGGTTTCCAAAAATATATTGTTCAACATGAATTCAAAGATGACGATGAGAAGTTCAAATCTACCGCTGTAGCATTTTGGTCAAACCTCATAATGTCGTTGGTTATCTGGGCAGGAATCAGTATTTTTGCCAACCCTATAGCTCGACTTGTTGGGTGTGACGGTGAAGGGATAGTTATTGCCGTGTCTTGTATATGTATACCCATGGAGGCTTTCTCGAGTATTCAGATGGCTTTGTTTAGGAGAGATTTGGATTTTAAAACTCTATTTTGGGTCAGAATTATAGGTATTCTCATTCCTTTGATAGTGACGGTGCCATTGGCTTTTGCTACCAGAAGTTATTGGTCACTTATTATAGGAATGATAGCTTTGAATTTTACCAATGCTTTAATATTGACCATTAAGTCTAAATGGAAACCTCGTTGGTATTATAACATCCAGTTGTTTAAGGAAATGTTTTCATTTACAATGTGGTCAATGCTTGAAGCTATCAGTATATGGCTGACATCGTACGTGGATATTTTTATCGTCGGTACCATGTTAAGTCAGCACTGCCTTGGATTGTATAGAACGTCTATGAGTACGGTCGGGCAGATAACCTCAATTATAACCGCTGCGACTACTCCCGTCCTGTTCTCTTCACTCTCGAGATTGCAAAATGACAGAGAACAGTTTAATGAAATGTTCTTTAAATTTCAGAAACTTGTTGGTATTCTAATCATTCCAATAGGTATTGGTATATTCCTTTTTAGCGATCTTATAACCCAAATACTTCTTGGTAGTCAATGGATGGATGCTTCTCCGTTCATAGGCTTATGGGGCTTGACGAGTGCGATATCTATTGTTCTTGCTCATTATTCAAGTGAAGTGTACCGTTCTATAGGTAAGCCAAAACTGTCTGTATTAGCTCAATGGCTTCACATAATAGTTCTTTGGCCCGTGCTATTGTTTTTTGTGAAAGAGGGCTTTGAAGCATTATATGTAGCAAGATCTTTCGTGCGCTTGGAGCTTGTGCTTGTCCAGTTGATAATAATGGCAGTAGTTGTCAAGATGAACGTTCTTAAGATGCTTACTAATATACTTCCGTCTGTAATAGCAGCATCTTTAATGCTTCTGATATTATTGTTTCCTTCATCCGAGAGCATCTTCATCCAGTTATTATATGTGGTAATTTGTGTTTGCATTTACTTTGCTGTTATTCTGCTATTCCCAGAAGAAAGGAGTATATGCTGTAATTTAAAGAAAATGTTGAAAAGAAAATGAAAGTACTTGTAGCAGGAGATTTTGCCCCACAGGCAAGACTCGCGAAGCAGATAGAGGGAAAGCGGTATTCGGATGTTTTCCCGGAGAATCTTCGTGAAGTGATAAAATCTGTGGATTTCTCATTTGTCAACTTTGAGAGTCCTATTGTAGAAGATACCTATAAGCCGATTCCTAAATGTGGACCAAATCTTCATTGTACTCCCGAGGCTGCTGAGGCGATTAAATATGCAGGCTTCACAGGTGTAACAATGGCAAATAACCATATCCTTGATTTTGGAACCAATGGACTTCATAAATCTGTAGCGTGTTGTAAAAACCAAGGACTTGATGTTGTCGGGGTAGGGAACAGCTTGAAGGACGCAGAGAAAATACTTTATATAAAAAAGAACGGAAAGATTCTTGCTGTTATCAACTGTTGTGAACATGAGTTTTCTATTGCAACAGACACATCAGCAGGTGCCAACCCTCTTAATCCCGTACGTCAGTATTATGCTATTCAGAAAGCTAAGGATAAGGCTGATCATGTGCTTGTAATAGTACATGGTGGACACGAAATGTTCCAGTTGCCTTCTCCTCGAATGGTTGAAACTTATCGCTTCTTTATCGATGCTGGAGCAGATGCCGTTGTCAACCACCATCAGCATTGTTATTCTGGGTATGAGATATATAATGAAAAGCCAATCTTTTATGGACTAGGCAATTTTGGCTTTGATCTTGAAAAAACTGTATCCAAACGTCCGTGGAACTATGGTTATATGGTGGAAATAGAATTTGGCCAATCGGTTCATTGTAGCATTATCCCTTATTATCAGTATGCTGAAGAACCTCAGATCAAGTTGTTGGATAGTATAGCTTTTGATGACGAGATAAAAAAAATTAACGCAGTAATCAGTAATAAAGAAAAATTGCAAGAAGAGATTAATGCTTACTATAAAAAGGTAGCTTCTTATGAGCTTTCTCTTTTAGAACCATATAGGGGGCGAATTCTTGGAAAGGTGTATAGCATGGGGCTATTGCCCAAAATGATTAAGGGTAAAAAAAAGTATAGTATTCTTAATCATATTATGTGTGAGGCACATTATGATAAGCTTCTTTTCGCTTTAACGCAAAATAGTAAATTATGATATCGATAATAAGAGGTTTTAATTACCTGTTATCCAATAGAACGCAGTTTTGTGATTCTATAGTGAATAATTTTTTTGGATTTCTTCCGGACAAGCAGTATCTGTCACTTAGGTACAGAATATTGATGGGAAAGTGGATTAACTGGAGGAAGCCCAAATTGTATCAAGAAAAATTGCAGTGGCTAAAGGTATATAATCGCCAGAAACGTTATACGGAAATGGTTGATAAGATTACTGCCAAAGATTATGCGGCAAGGATTATAGGTGAAAAATACATTATACCAACCTTGGGAGTTTGGGATAATTTTGATGAGATTGATTTTGAGAAATTACCGAATCAATTTGTGCTAAAAACCAATAATGGAGGTGGCAGCATGGGAGTAGTCGTTTGTACAAATAAATCTGTTTTAAATAAGAAAAGTGCAAAAAAACAATTAGAACTCTCGCTAAAAGGAAGTATATATAAATGTTATAGGGAATGGCCTTACAAGGATGTTAAGCCAAAAATTTTCGCAGAAGCCTTTATGGAGGACGATAGTGAGTTTAACAAGGGTGGACTGGCTGACTATAAATTTACATGTTTTAATGGGAAAGCCGATAATGTGATGGTCTGTTGCGAGCGTCAAACAGGTGAAACCAAGTTTTATTTCTTTGATCAAGCGTGGAATTTACTCCCTCTCAATAAGCGTGGAAAGGAAACTAATCCAAATTTCAAACTACCTAAGCCTGATTGTATGGATGAGATGTTTGAAATTGCAGGAAAATTATCAGAGGGAATTCCTTTTCTACGCGTAGATCTTTATTACATTAATGGCCGTCCATATTTCGGGGAAACCACATTCTTCCCCGCAAGTGGTTTTGATTCAAATATTCTGCCAGAAACTGAAATCTTGTTTGGAGATAAAATTCAGTTACCGAACGAATGAAGAGTCAAAAATAATGCTGTTGTGAAAAAATAGATACGGAAATGATTCCAATACTTAATGAAGTTACAAAGCATTCTTTGCTCAATAGGTGGATGCTCCATTGGAGCAGATTATCTATCCGTGACAGAAGTCAGTATTCGATCATTAGAACGAATGATATAATCGGTATGTTTGTTAGGTCGTTTAGCAAATTTAGTGCGCATACCGTCTAGCGATATCTTAATTGTATAATTACTAAGCCTGTAAGCAGAATCAAGTATGCACTAAATAATTCCGCAGCAGGGCAAAAAATCCATTAAAATGAAAACAGTCGGTTTAGTTGTATCACGTAAAGAGAATGAAAAGCGTCGTGCTTTAGTGCCTGAGCACATTGCTCGTATAAAGCACCCCGAGGTTATAACCATTGAAAAGGGGTACGGAGATGTTTTGGGCTTTAAGGATGAAGATTACACTTCGAGAGGTTGTAAAGTAGCTTCTCGCGAAGAAGTATTGAAATGTGATGTGATTTGTGATCCCAAAGTTGGTGATGCAGAGTATCTTGAATTATTGCAGAACCAAACAATATTCGGTTGGGTACATGCTGTTCAGAATCGCGATATTACGGATAAAATAATCAAGCATCAACTAACGTCTTATGCCTGGGAAGATATGTATGAATGCGGTCGACATTCATTTTGGCGGAACAATGAAATTGCTGGCGAGGCGGCTGTCCTTCATGCGTATATGTGTCATGGGACTTCTCCTTTCCGCACAAAAGCAGCAGTTTTGGGTAGAGGTAATATAGCCCGCGGCGCAATAAAAATGTTGAATTATATGGGGGCTGAAGTAATCCAATATGATAGAAAGACAGAGCAGTTGTTTCAAAAGGAGTTGGGTGAATTTGACGTAATTGTAAATGCTATCCTTTGGGATACCTCGCGAAAGGATCATATTGTATACCGAGACGATCTTAAACGAATGAAGAGTGGTGCTTTGATCATTGATGTTTCGTGTGACAGAAATGGAGGAATAGAGACTAGTATCCCTACAACAATAGAAGAGCCTACTTATGTTGTAGATGGAATTATGCATTATGTTGTTGATCACACGCCAACTCTTTTTTGGAAAACAACTAGTGAGACTTTGAGCGATGAATTTTGTAAGTATATTGACTTTATCATAGAAGATAAAGCTAATTCGTGTCAGGTTTTATCTAAAGCTCATAATTTTGAAAATGGAGTAATACTTGATAATCGAATAATAGAGTTTCAAAATAGATAAGAATACATTGATAGATGAGCATATTGTCGAGCTATGCTCATCTATTAATTACGTTTATTGAACTCCAAGAGTGTTGATTTGTTTGATAAATAAACTGTTGTTTTCTGTCGAAATGATTTGCAGGAGATTGCGTTAATGAGTAGATGGGTATAACCATGGGAGTAGTTTTTAGACCGGAAAATATATATACGACAGTATGGTGTCTCTATTATATGCAGGGGACATTATATCCAGAGGGAAGTGTAATATCACGAGGTTTAATGGGAGTGTTTCTTTTAATGTCGATCTACTACTTTTTGAAAGTCTTTTCCTTTAAACGGAACCACCCAGTGATTAAAGCTTTTCAATACTTGGCGATAATGTTTGGAGTTTATGGTTTGTTACGATTGGGCGATGCTACACAAGAGTGGAAACGGGTAAATGATGCGACAACATATTTTAAACTGTACGAAATGTCTATCCTACCAATTTTTGCATATTACTATTTTGCAAAAACAGGTAGAATCAATAGTCGTTGGTTCTACAGAATATCATTTTTGTTTTTAGTTACCGCCATTGTAGCTTTTAACTATTCTCAAGCGATTGCCATGAAAACTTATGGGTTAGATGAAATAACAAATAATGCAGGATATATTGTGCTTTCATTATTGCCAATTGTTGTTTTTTTAAAGAAAAGTCCTTGGGTTCAATATGCGTTTTTAGTTGTTATTTTTGTGTTAGTCGTGTCAGGCATGAAGCGAGGAGCAATACTAGCTTTGTTGGTAGGAACTAGCTACTTTGTGTGGGAAAGTTTTAAAAAGGCTAAGGGAAATAAAAAACTTTTATACATTTTCTTGGGTGTCCTTGTTGTAGCTGGAGGCGTTATGTATTTTCAGTACAAACTAGCAACAAGTGAGTATATGCAATATAGGTTGGGGAAGACTATAGAAGGTGACATGAGTGCACGTGATGAGATGTATCCTGAATTTCTTGAGTTTTATTTCCAGAATGCAACAGTTACTGAATATCTATTAGGATATGGAGCTGACGGAACGCTAAAAAATGTGGGAGAATTTGCACATCAAGATTGGATTGAAACTTTAATGAATCAAGGTTTCTTAGGTGTGTTTCTTTTATTGAATTATTGGTGGGCTCTCTTTATGGCAGCTTATAGAAGTTATGTTAAACGCTATGTAAATATAACCAATATTATAGCTCTGTTTTTGATTATCTATTTTACAAAAACGATGGTTTCCATGTCTATTAATGATATGACTATATTTTCAACCTCTGCTTTGGCCTATGCTTTAGCAGCGATGGACGATGCGCTTATTCGTAAGGATATAAACGATTAGCACTTTAAGCCATTTGCGACATACAAGTGTAATGGGTATTGACTACATGAATATTGAAATAAAAGCAGTCTTATACGCAAAATGAAGAAAATAGTTTTATTTACGGACTGTCTCGGTGCTGGCGGCGCACAGCGACAAATGGTAGGTTTGGCGATAATGCTTAAGGAAAAAGACTATAATGTGACTGTCGCCACATATCACAATATAGATTTTTACAAGAAGCAATTAGACGATGCGGGCGTTCGTAATCTTGTAATACCAAATGGTAGTAATAAAAAGACGCGTATTTGGGCAGTGCGTACATTCCTAAAAAAAGAAAGACCCGATTGGGTGGTATCTTATCAAGAGACGCCTTCTTTACTTGCTTGTATAGCTAAGGTTACTGGCTGTAAGTTTCGTTTGATAGTGAGCGAACGAAATACGACGCAAGCAGTTGGAATGAACGAACGTGTGCGCTTCTTCCTTTATCGTTGGGCAGACGCAATCGTTCCCAACAGTTATGCGCAAGAGAATTATCTAACAAGCCATTATCCATGGATGCAAAAGAAGCTAAAAACAATAACCAACTTTGTGGATCTTGATTTTTTCTCCTTTATAGAGCGTAAAAAGCGCGATGTTCCCGAGATTGTAATTGCAGCTTCGATATGGAAATCTAAGAATACGCTCGGCTTTATTGAAGCGGTCAAAATACTGGTAGAAAGAAACTGTAGGTTTCATGTGTCTTGGTATGGGAAAAGTGAAACTAATATAGATTACTACAACGATTGTCTGCAAAAAATAAAGGACTATGGCATTCAAGACTATATAGAGTTGAAAGATAAAACCAAGCAGATAAAAAATGTGTATCATAACGCAGATCTGTTTTGTCTTCCATCATTCTACGAAGGTACGCCTAATGTAATATGTGAAGCAATCTCTACTGGACTGCCAGTTGCTTGCAGTAATGTTTGTGATAATCATATTTATGTGATGACTGGACAAAATGGCGTCCTTTTTGATCCCAATAATCCGAATGATATGGCAAATAAAATATCACACCTCTTGAATTTGTCTGATGTTGATTTCCAGGAATATCAGAGAAACAGTCGAAATATTGCAGTTGGTAAGCTGTCTAAGGAAAGTTTTGTTGATGCCTATATTAAAATAATCGAATCATGAGTATCCTTTATAAGCTAAAGCGAAATCTTATGGTTAGAGGTGTGGTTTCGCTTTTTCGTCGTTATTTCGTTCGAAAATCACAGTTTGGCAAGTTTGGCAACGATGCACGCATAACTCCACCATGTGCGTTGAGTGGCGCTCGTAATATATCTCTCGGTGAGGGATGCGTTATTGGTGCCAATGCTTTGTTATATGCTACTAATGCCAGAATAGTCTTTAAACGGCATGTGGTTGCTGCTCAGGGGTTACATATCGTGACGGGAGCGCATGAACGTCGTATAGGACGGTTTTGCGCTACCATTACAGAGGCAGAAAAAGACCATTCAAAAAAACTTGATGCAGATGTCGTTGTCGAGGAGGATGTATGGTTCGGCCTTGATGTGCACGTTATGCCAGGGGTGACCATTGGTCGAGGTGCGACTATTGGTGCGGGAGCGGTAGTGACAAAAGATATTCCTCCTTATTGTGTTGCAGTAGGAGTTCCTGCGAAGCCGATAGAGTTCTATTGGACCGTTGAGCAGATTCTCGAACATGAAGCACAGTTGTATCCTGAGGATGAAAGATATACTAGAGAACAACTAGAAAAAATAATGAAAAAATGACTAATGTTTTACTTTGTACCCCATATTTGCAGTCTCCAGAAGTGGTTTCTGGAGGAATTGGGATATGGGCGAATAATATCTTAAGCTATCACAGCAAGATAGAGTCTTCCATCGCTATAACACCCGTTTCCTTCGACCGTAAATATCGTGTAAGAGAAACCGACAGTGCGATTAAACGCCTGTGTTTGGGTCTCAAGGACTATTGGGGATCAATCAGAAATACTTTTGCTCGCATTGATGCGGGCGGTATAGATGTACTTCACTTGTGTACGAGCGCAGAGTTGAGCCTTTACAAGGACCTGTATATCCTAAAAAGGGCCAAACGTAAAGGGGTGAAGACAGTTGTGCATTTCCATTTCGGACGAATCCCAAAGGTCGTCAAGGCAAACAATTGGGAAGGTAAGATGGTCTTGAAGGTATGCAGGGCTGCTGATTCTGTTATCGTGATGGACAAGTCTTCCTATTTATGTCTTGAGGCTAAAGGGCTTACGAATATTCATTATGTACCAAATCCACTCTCGGAGTCTATAATAGAAGAGGTTGCTGAGTATGAAAAGATAATAGAGCGTGTTGATAAAAAAGTGCTCTTTGTGGGGCATGTGATAGTTACCAAAGGTGTCTATGAGTTGGTAAAAGCATGCTTGAAAGTGCCCGGAATCGAACTGCATATTGTAGGAACAGTTGACGAATCAATTAAAACAGATCTGCTAGCGATAGCCCAGCAACGTGATAATGGATCTTGGCTAAAAATGCGCGGTTCAATGTCCCATACTGATGTTGTAAAGGAGATGTTGTCGGCTCAATATTTTGTTTTGCCTTCTTATACGGAAGGATTCCCTAATGTTATTCTTGAGAGCATGGCTTCTTCTTGTGCTATTTTGGCAACTAGGGTGGGGGCTATACCTGAAATGCTTGACTTCGATAGTAATCATCCGTGTGGCGTGGAGTTGGTTCCGCAAAATGTAGAGTCTATATCAGATGGCTTGTCTGCTCTTCTTCCGGATAAAGAAAGAAGCCGCAAGCTAGGACTAATGGCTAAAGAAAAAGTATTAAGTACTTATTCTATTCCTATCGTTTGGAAGCAGCTTTCGGAAATATGGAGTAAAAAAATATAAATATGGAAATGTTGATTCGTACTGTGTTCTTTTACTTGCTGTATTTGAAATACCGCATTATATATCGCAAGCAGATATACTTTAGAGGCTTCAGCGTGGTATGCGCCATGAAAGGGTCGATTATCCTTTTTGACAACGCTGGGGGGTAAAATAAACATTTTCTCCCATCCGTTCAGCAATATGTTTGGGTTGTCGCAACGATGCATTATTGTGGCAAAAAACGGTGGAAAGATCATTATCAACGAAGGGGTTGGGATGAGTGGGTGTACCATCTACTCAATGGAAAGCATTACCATCGGGCGTAATACTGATATTGGTTCGGGATGTAAAATCATAGACAATGATTTCCACCCCTTACCCTATAGTGAGCGTTACCCTGTGGAGCGGCTTGATCTTCTGAAAAAGCGTCCCGTTGTGATAGGGGAGGGCTGCTTCCTTGGAGCCAACTCCATCATATTAAAAGGTACGACATTGGGAAAGAACGTTGTGGTAGGTGCTGGAAGCGTTGTGAGTGGCACGTTCCCCGACAATGTGATCATTGCGGGGAATCCTGCGAGAATAATAAAAGAAAATAGAGAGTGAGGCTATTGTGGGTCATGTTCGCATGAATTGTGGAAATAGTGGAATCAATGGTTTGAGCCAAAAGAGCATCAAATTGTTCCATGATTGGAAAGATTCTTCCAAAAGGAGTGAGTTTTTCGGATTTTATTTGTACATTTGCCATGTCATTCGGAGATTTTGCTATACTTGTTAGTGCAGCACTAAGGTAGGTGAAAAATCCGACATGGCAAAATCCTGAGCAACTTTTTGTTGCTTAGATACTTATAAAAATGCTAACTCATAGTGCTGCGGAAATTAGGTAATGTATAATCAATCATTCTCTCCAAGTGAACTATATGTTTGTGCAACGCAGGCAGAAAGGAGAAATAGTGGTCAGAAAAAGGAAGACCTTGTAAAGGCCATTGATGAAGAATTGGATGATTCTTTAATTGATAGTACATATCAGTTTGCCATTAAACAATCAGATGGTCTTTTTCTTAATGGTAGAGATAAGCACGAATTCTGCTATCTTTGTCAAAAATTGATTCTAAGGAAGATTCAAAAGAACATCCAAAAGATATATTCAGTTCATCAAACGGATAGGAACACTATCATTAAACAGATGAAGATTCTTTTATGTGAGAATGTGGATATGTGGGTGGTTAGATTAGACGTAAGACATTTCTATGAGAGCATCAATCGTGAAGTCATTTTGAAGAAATTGGTAGAAGATGCCAGACTATCGTATACGACATTGGTTTTATTGCAGACACTATTCAAGAATCCGATTATTGCTTCAAGTACAGGTCTTCCAAGGGGACTGGGTATAAGTGCTGTGTTGTCAGAATTATACATGAAATACTTTGATTTAAGTATAAGACGAGTTGGTGGCGTATACTATTATGCACGATTTGTTGATGATATAATTGTGTTTTGTAGTGATCAATATAGCGCGAATATGGTAATAAAAACTGCAAAGTTTGAGCTTTCTAAACTTGGTCTGAGTCTTAATGAGAAAAAGTCATATATATGGGATTCCACCAAGTCTAATAATCTTGTTTATCTTGGATATGCTTTTAATATGGTTGGCAAATCGCTGGACATTGCTATTGCAGAAAAGAAGATAAAGAAAGTCAAGACAAAGTTGACTAAAGCTTTTGTGCGCTTTGCTAAAGACCGTAATTTTGACCTCCTTAAAATGAGAATTAAATTTCTGACAGGAAATTTTACCATATACAGGGAGGACACTTTGCTTCCAATTAAAGTCGGCATCTATTTTAATTATAGGATGGCTACAAATATGACGGGGGTAAACGATTTGGATAGATTTTATCAACGATTGCTACATTGTCAAAGAGGAAGGTTGGGCAGCAGACTGAGGCTGGCGAAAGACAAGTTGAGGGATTTAGAGAAATACTCTTTTCGCTTTGGCTTTGAACATCATGTAAATCACCATTTTACAAAAGAGCAATTGAGAACAATTACAAATTGTTGGTTATGAGGACAGAAGGTAAGTTGAATAATAAGTATCGAGTGCTTCTGACAGAGGTGTTGCCATACGAATTACCTCTTATGTTGAACAATGAAGCCTTCTATGAAAATATGCAGGACGAATCGTTGCGTAAGGCCTTCCTTAATGTTTTTAATGGTATTGTTAAATCTGGTACATGGACAATACCATTTGATTATGATATCAGAAGAATAGGAGGAGAGCGAAGTCGAAAGTTGAGTTTAATGCATCCAATGACACAATTAGATTGTGTGGAACATTATGCGAAATACGATGATTACATGATTCCTTTATGTTCACGTAGTCCTTACTCTATTCGGCATATTGTCAAAAAAGCCAAGTGTATATTTCCATCTGAGGAAGTTGATAAGGAAATAACATCAGAGGATGAGTTGGAACGACCAGTCGAAGTGGAGGAGGATGAGGTTGATATTCGCTATCGTTCATATTTTAAATATGAGAAGTATGATTTGGTTTATAAGTTCTTTGAAAGTGGAGACAGTTTGCGACTTGAGCAAAAATACTCTCATATGTTGAAGATAGATGTCTCTGGATGTTTCTACCATATTTATACGCACTCTGTGACATGGGCGGTAAAAGGCAAAGATATAGCAAAGAAAAATACCAAAGCCAAGACATTTGAGAATGATTTTGACCATCTGATGCAGCATGCCAACTATAACGAAACAAATGGCATCATTGTGGGACCAGAAATATCAAGAATATTTGCGGAGATTATACTTCAAGCAGTCGATTTAGCCATTCTTCGAGAGTTGAAGGAGCAATATGGATATAAGTTGGGGCGTGACTATGAAATAAGACGCTATGTGGATGATTCTTATGTCTATGCGACATCACGAGAAATATTAGAGAATGTTTGCTCGGTGTATCAAGAACAATTGGCTTTCTATAAGCTGGATATTAACAAGAGCAAACTCGAATATTGTGTTCGTCCGTTTACTACAGGTGTCAGTGATGCAAAGCGACAACTGAATAGACTGATTGTAGAATTTAAAGAAAACCATTTGCAAGTAAACGATGATGGAATTTATGCGAAGAGAATCAAGAAAGATATGAGCGTCTTTACACTATTCATCAAACAATTTCGTTCAATAGCGCATCAATATCAACAAACATATGGTGATTTAAATAAATATGTGTTAACGCTCTTGTTACGGCAAATTAGATTTGAAATAAAAGCGAAACGTGTACCTTCATTAGGCTTATTGACCGTATTTACAGAGATTTCATTTTATATCTTCTCACTTGATATGCATACTACTGCCTCATATAGATTGTGTTCAATTTTGGAATGTATTGTGAGATGGGCGGATACTTGCAAAGATAAAAACATAAAGCAGGAACTGCAGAACAGAATTCGCCGTGAAGCAAAACGTATACTTGACATCTACAAGAATGAAAAATGTGAATCTAATATGAATATGGAAGCACTTAATTTGCTGATAACTCTGAATAGATTGATTGGTTATAAGCTAACGATAGAACAAATAGAATCATTATTTGGGATAAATTGCAATATGGAAGAAAGCTATAGCAAGCTTAATTATTTCCAAATATGTACACTATTATACTTAATTGAGAAAGATAAATATTATCAACCGATAAAGGATATTATCGAAAAGGAAATCATCAGACGTTTTCCGGAACAGCAAGTATTAAAAAAATCTGAAAACGCTCATTTGTTCTTTGATATTATGACATGTCCATACGTGGAGAAAAGTGTTGGTATGAATATAATACGAAAAGCGACGGGAGTAAGTGAGTCACAGGCATATGAAAAACGTTCAAAGTTGGCAAAACCAAAACGTTGGTTCTTTGACTGGGACAAGAATCATGCTTTGGTATATTTCTTAAGCAAGAAGGAATATCATTCGCCATACGAATAGAAAATACAGAGAACTAATTCAGACCCGAAGAGACAGTCTAATGCAGATTCTAAGTAAAATAGAAGAAGCGGCGGTACATACGGATGGACGAGGCAACGAAAAAGTACAGTTTCAACTGACTTCTTTCAATGCCATGGCTATTGCTTAGTACATTCCGAGGAGCTTTGCTCCACACACTAATGATCCTCAGAGGTTTGTTTTAGTTCTCCTTTTTGATTTTAGCTTTAGCATATGGTAAATTATTTTGTAAGTATTCGGTGAAAGCCGTATTGTGCGCCTAGAAAAAGTTTCGCACTTTTGCACCGTGATTTTAAAATGTTCAAATTATGGTACAAGGCAAGAAAGCATTCAACAACAGCAAGCCAAAGTTCGCTGAGGTTGTGATCAGTGACAGTGAGGCGAAGGAAATGCGTGTTGCGGCGAATAGTCGCCCCTCCCGCAGTCCTTATTTAAAACTGGTCTATCCCAATGGCGTGACGCTCATCCTTCCTGCTGACACCAGCGTCAAGCAGCTTCGGGCTTATATTGGCATAACCGTGTAGGCTTATGGCTAGAGTTTGTTTGCTGACGGATGATAAACATGAAGTAAATTTTAGTCAAATCAAGGTGTACTCCCCATTGGCATGAGCTGGTGGAGGACAAAACCTCCTATGCTTGTCTCAAAATAGGCAATGATAATGCCGCCGTGCAAAGTTACTGCTTTATTTGAAAGCATGCAATACGGTGTTCACCGAATACTTACGCTACTTTTTGTTCAAGTCTCATAGGTTCCAGTTCTTTAATAGAACGGCTTACGTATCTCGTTATCAAGACTCTTTGTTCTATCAGATGGAGGAAACTCTGAAAAATGATAAGTTTGCAAAGTATAACATAAAGGATAAATAGGCTATATTCGTCAAGATATTGCCGAAATATTTGCCAGTGTCGTGGAAATAGCGTAAATTTGCGATTGGAGACGGGTACTAGTGGCTCGTCAAATGCAATTATGATAGCCGACAAGATAGAATACATCATTATGCTCATAAAGCTCTTTGCCCGTCGTTTTGGGTTAAGCTATATGCAGGCTTTCCGCTATGTCTGTCTGCATGATGGCATAGAGTATGCGGAGAGACACTACAATATTCTTCACACGCTGACGTTTGAGGACCAGGTGGATGCGCTTGCCGCTTATTGTCATAGAAAGGGAGGGTTGTTGGTATGAAGCTGTATCATGGATCTAATATGAAGGTGGAGGTTATTGACCTTGCTAAGTCTCGCCCAGCAAAGGACTTTGGACGAGCTTTCTATCTTTCCGCTGAGGAGCAACAGGCAAAGGAAATGGCGCAATTCAAAGTGGAAGCGTTCGGTGGGGACGTGGTGGTTAATTGCTTTGAATTTGATGATTCTACTCTTGATGGGTTGAAGTTTCTATGTTTTGAGGAATACTCTGAGGAATGGGCTAAGTTTGTTTTGGCAAATCGTAAATCGTCAGATACTCTTCATGATTATGACGTGGTGTATGGGCCGATAGCCAATGACAAGATTGGTAGGCAGATTTTTAATCTTCAGGCTGGTTACATAGATTTTTCAACATTTATTAGACGTATTCAGTATCCAGAGGGTATTACTTTTCAGTGGGCTTTTTGTACTGAACGTGCCATTAAACTTCTTCGTGTTTTATGAAAGTGACAGATAAAGATTTTCAATATATGCTGGAGTGTATGGAGCGTGATGTCGCCACGCTTCTCGTTGAAAAGAGAGGGATGACGATTCGTCAAGCTCTCGGTGTGTTGTATGACTCTGAAACTTATCGTTTGCTGCAGATTCCGAATACAGGGCTATATTTTCAGTCTCCTCAATATGTGTATTCGTTTTTGCAGGAAGAAATGGATAGAGGAAGAATATCTAATAACTCCTCTTGTGTAAGTAATCGGTGAAAGCCGTACTATACTATAGGTTTTCAAGGTTTCTCACTTTGTGGCTTAACAGTCTTAAAGTGATGGCTTACGGTCAGTTAATACTGTCGGCGTAATAGGTAAGGGATGAGCCTTCTGATGGTATCGTGGAAAGGATGAAAACGGAGCATGTAAAACTGATACAGGCCAGTGTCATGCCCTAAATAGAGCGCCAACCGAAGCGTGATGGCAATGTAAGGTGTTACGGGCGTTATATGTATTCTCCGTAACTTTTAACACAAAACATTCTTTATTCTCAATAAGCAGTTGTATCTTTGCACGAAAATAAGAGTGGTATGGATAGAAGTAAAATTATCGACACGCTCAAACAACGAGGTGGATTCATAACCACAGGCGAAGTGAAAAGCCGTGGCGAGTATGAACAGCTTCGCCGTGCAATAGAAGACGGAACGCTTATACGGATTCGTAATGGTGTTTATGTGGAAATGTCTGCGTTGGCAAATAACATGATAGATGTGGAGCGTATAGTTCCGCATGGAGTGCTTTGCCTATACAGTGCTTTTGCTCATTATGGACTTTCCACACAAGTGCCTTCCGCTACTTGCATTGCCATTGAAGCCAAACGAAAGGTGCGCTTGCCCGAATATCCCCCGATTGACCTCTATTATTGGAAAAAGGAGAATTTGGAGTTTGGTATAGTAAAGAAGAACATATCAGTATACGAAGTACTCATTACGGATATGGAGCGAACAGTCTGTGATGCCGTAAAGTACCGAAACAAGATTGGACTTGATGTTTGCGGTGAGGTGATAGACAACTATCTCAAAAAGGAGACCCGCAATGTGTCTTTACTTCATGAATACGCACAGAAACTGAGAGTGAAAAAAATATTGACTACATATTTGGAGACAAGGCTATGACAAAAAAATTAGGAAAGAATTTTCTGAAATGTTTGATATGTTTTAGCATCTTCATCCCGAATTGCTGACCTATTCTATGCTCAAATACATGCTGGTAAGGGAAACAACTAGAACTACAGCTGCGATACGGCAAGAAATTTTGGGGAAAATTTGCAGGGAAGCAAAGGAAAGTGTATATTTGCAGACTTCATTTGACTTTTGAAATATGAATGAACTGAAAGTAGAAAACTTTGGACCAATAGGCAAGGCTCATGTGGAGTTTGGTGACCTTACCATTCTTGTTGGCGCACAAGCTTCGGGTAAAAGCCTGTTTCTTGAACTGCTGAAACTGTTGGAAGACAAGGATGCTATTGTCGAGACGCTGAGGAAGTATAATTATATCATCAGCAAGAATAACGTATCCTATTTGTTGGAGGCGTACTTCGGCAATGGTATGGCTGGCATTTGGGGGGAGAATACCAAAATAGTTTATGACGGGCGAGAGGCTTCTGCTGTCATTTCGTTGATGAAGAATAAGGTGAAGGAGGCGGAGGAGAAGGTTTTCTACATACCTGCTCAAAGGGTGTTTAGCATTTCGGATGGGCGGCCCAAGGCGTTTTCAGAGTTTGACCCTACGGCTCCTTATGTGTTGCGCCAGTTTAGTGAGATTCTGCGTGTGTTTATGTCGATAGGCTTGGGAGGGAATACTACCTTGTTTCCCGTTAAAACTCGCCTGAAGAATGCGCAGAAGAGATCTTTTGATTCTTCTATTTTTCATGGTGGAAGAGTGGAACTTGAGAATGAAAACGGACAGCGCAAAATGCGTATGAAGGTGGACGGGATGGATATGCCGTTTATGACGTGGAGCGCTGGACAGAAGGAGTTTATGCCCTTGCTGATGGGATTCTACTGTGTGTCGGGGCCTCCTATGCAGTTGCTCAACAAGGATCAGTATGATTATATTGTGATCGAGGAACCAGAGATGGGACTTCATCCCAAAGCGATCATGTCGGTGCTGTTGGAAATACTGGAGTTGGTACAGATGGGCAAAAAAGTCATCGTATCTACTCACTCTACCGTCCCTCTCGAGTTTGTGTGGGCTTTCAACATCCTAAAAAAATCGGCTAATAATAACCGAGAGGCAGGATTGGCAAAACTCTTTGATGTATCGGGGAAAGGGGCTGGTATCTTTGCTGGTATCTTTGACAAGTCTATCAGAACCTACGCTTTTGAAAGAAAGGATGAGAAGGTGGAGAGTGTTGATATTTCCTCCCTTGATGCTTTGGATGAGCAACCCGTCGTGAGCGAATGGGGTGGCCTTTCTTCCTTTGCTACTCGGGCTTCTGAACTTGTAACGAAGTAATATCTTATCCTCATCCGAGTGGCGGCAGGGCATGGAGCGATACCATGATGAGGAACTTTGAATCCTAAAATTGTCTATAGTTTCCCATAAAGGGAAGCGCTTTTGTAACCATATTTTTGCTTAACCATACATGGGAAATCGAATTCCCTCGCTATTGTATGGTGTTACTTTTTGGTCAGCGTGCGTTGGTCAAAGCGGATGCTTTGTCTGTATTCGGACTGTGACCTAAATGAGGCGAGGCTACAAGTATCGACTAACTGATATCATTTTATATTGTGTTTTTGTCACAAACATTCTCAATATGAATAATCCTGTGGCTTTTTCTCTATGGCGATGGTTGCCATTTTTGTCTTCTTTGACCAATTGAAGTGATCTCATTATTTCATACTATTAAGATAATTATGAGATTGTGTTGATATAAAAAAGATAAAATTGAATTTAAAATTTAATGATGAAACGTTTTTTTGATATCGTTGCTAGTGGCTGTGGGCTACTAGTCTTGCTTCCTCTGTTCCTCGTTATTGCAATTTGGATTAAATTGGATAGCAAAGGGCCTGTGTTTTATAGACAAGTGCGTGTCGGTAGGCATAATAAAGATTTTCGAATAATCAAGTTCCGATCTATGCGTGTCGGTGCTGATAAGGGATCATTAGTAACAATAGGCGGACGAGATCCACGTATAACTAGAAGTGGTTATTTTATCCGCAAATATAAACTAGATGAATTACCACAACTTATCAACGTTTTTATAGGACAAATGAGTATAGTTGGTCCCCGTCCAGAAGTGCGTCACTATGTGGACTATTGGACTAAAGAGCAGTTGCATGTATTAGATGTGCGCCCTGGTATAACCGATCCTGCTTCAATAAAGTTCCGCAATGAGAACGAGTTGATGGAAAAGGCTGATAATCCAGAGAATTATTATATTAATGTAATAATGCAAGAGAAAATAAGATTGTATCTTGAGTATGTTGGCAAAGTGGGTTTTTGGTATGATATTAAGTTGATATTTAAAACATTTAAAGTAATTGTGACGGAAAGATGATGATTATCCGTAAAGCGACGATAAACGATGTTGACACCATCGTTGAAATTCATTTGAATGCATTTGAGGGATTCTTCTTAACAAGTCTTGGTGCAGAATTCCTTAGATTTTATTATTCGTGCTTTGTAAGAAGCAACGAGACAGTAACGATGATAGCAGAAGAGAATGGTGTGATATATGGATTTTCTGCATCTTCTAAGTTTTGTAAGGGCTTTAATAGCAGGTTAATAAAAAGTAATCTCATTGCTTTTGGTTTACTCTCTTTTAAACTGCTATTAATAAAGCCAATATCATTGTTGCGTTTGGTGAAAAATCTATCAAAAAAAGGAGAGAATGTAATAGACAACGAAGACTATGCAGAACTATATTCTATCGGTGTCTGTAAATCAGCACAAGGCAAAGGTGTTGGTAAAATGTTGTTATTGAAATCAGAACAAGTAATGAAGGAAGAAGGTGTAACTCGTGTTTCGCTGACAACCGACTTTGATAACAATGAACAAGCTGTAGGTTTTTATCACTCGATGGGCTACGAAACGTTCTATGAATTTATTACATACCCAAATCGTAAAATGTACAGATTAATTAAGACGCTCTAATGAAATTGTTATTACTACCTCCATACTTTACTCCCGAAGCCCAATCAAGTAGTTTATTGGATCATCATAGATATGAGGCCTTTGCAAAGGCAGGTATAGGCATGGTGCTATATACTCCAATACCGACAAGAGGTATTGCTGACGAAATACGTAGGGAATATAAAAAACGTACACATGAGTGTATGTATGACGGCAACATGTCCGTGAAGCGCTATTCTCTTATGAAAGAAGGTAAAAAAACAATAGGTAGAGCATTGAGATATTTTTTGGGATTTATAAAACAGTATTATTATGGCTGCAAGCAAAATAACACTGATTGTGTATTCCTAGTTAGCACTCCTCCCATTCAAGGACTTTTGGGGGGCTTGTTGAAGAAAAAACTAAATGTCCCTTTTGTTTATAACTTACAAGATATTTTTCCAGATTCATTGGTAGGTACAGGTCTTGCTAAGAAAGGTGGGCTTCTTTGGAAGATAGGGCGTGTCATCGAGGACTTTACCTATAAGCATGCGGATAAGATTATTGTTATCTCAGAGGACTTCAAGAAGAATATCATGGAGAAGGGAGTGCCCGAGGATAAGATCGTGGTGGTCTATAACTGGGTGGACCAGAACGCCGTGGTGGACGTGCCGCGTGAGAAGAACAAGCTCTTTGACAAGTATCATTTGGACAGAGGAAAGTTCTACATCGAGTATTCGGGTAATATCGGACTGACGCAGAATATGGATATGCTGCTGGAGGTGATGAAGGAACTGAAGGTATCGCATCCGGAGATTGGCTTGGTGCTGGTGGGCGAAGGTGCCTATAAGAAGCAGGTGGAGGACATCGTGGCGCGCGACGGACTGACGAACGTGACGATGCTGCCGTTTCAGCCCTACGAGGACATCAGCTATGTATTCTCGCTGGGAGATGCAGGCCTTGTCATCTCGAAACCTGGGGTGGGTGCCAATAGTCTGCCGAGCAAGACGTGGAGTATCATGTCGGCATCGCGGCCTGTGCTGGCCAACTTCGACGAGAATGAGTTGAAGGATATTTTGGCGGGCAACGAATGTGGCATCTTCACCAAGGCGGGGGACAAGGAGGCGTTTAAGCAGTCGATCATCGCACTCTATGAGAACCGTGAACTCTGCAGGAGGTATGGACGGAACGGACGACAGTTTGTGATGGACAACCTGACGCGTGAGGTGGGTACTCAGAAGTATGTGGAGGTCATCAAGAGCGTGTGTCGTGGGAAATAACGACCGGGCACTGCTGCTTCTGCTGCGGATGGCGGTGAGGGAGGAGGTCGTGGACCTGCCTGCCGACATCGACTGGCGGGAAATCAAGGAGCGGGCTTTCCGCCAAGGGGTGGGAGGTATCGTCTTTGACGTGGTCGAGAAACTTCCCGCTGGGCAGCGTCCGCCGAAGGAGGTGGTGCTGGAGTGGATGGGAATGGTGATGCGCATGGAGCGGATGTATGAGCACCACAGGCAGGTGATAGCGGGTCTTGCTGCTTTCTATGCCGAGATGGGGGTGCGTATGCTGCTTCTGAAGGGGTATGGGCTGTCGCTGGCATGGCCTGTGCCGAAGCATCGCCCGACGGGGGATATCGACATCTTTCTCTTTGGCAAACAGCAGGAGGCGGACGAGCGGTTGCAGGCGCGGTATGGGGTGGAGATAGACAACTCGCACCATAAGCACTCGGTGTTTCAACTGGGGCAGACGATGGTGGAGAATCACTATAGTTTCCTGAATGTGCATGCACATCGTTCGACGGCCGAGATAGAGGCTATCTTGCAGGGGCAGCTTGACGAGCTGGAGCCATCGGGGGTAGCGAACGTCTCCTTGCCTTCCGCACGCTTCAACTCGCTGTATCTGCTGCGCCATAGTGGGGAGCATTTTGCCTCGGTGGATATCAGCCTGCGTATCGTCTTGGACTGGGCGTTCTACGTCAGGAGGCATCCCGTGGACTGGCCTTGGCTGTTGACGCAGCTGGACAGGGTGGGGATGAGGCCGTATCTGGCGGTGCTGAATGCTATCTGTGTGCGGTATCTGGGCTTTGAGGCTTCGGTCTTTCCCGACTTGTCTGTTGACGAGGCGCTGGTGGATCGAAGCATACAGGATATATTGGCTCCCGAAGTGGAGCCGGAAGAACACAAGAACAGGATGAGGGAGGTGGCTTTTCGCTTTCGTCGGTGGTATGCGAACCGATGGAAGCACGACATGGTGTATCGGGAGCGGGCGGCGGTATCGCTGTGTACGCAACTGTGGAGCCATGTGCTGAAGCCCTCGCTGTGAGAAGTAATCATCAACTAAATATTTTTGTTTATGACAATGAAACTGCGCAATGTGCCTTTCTCTCCGCCGGATATGACGGAGGCGGAGGCTGCGGAAGTACGCGACGCCATACTGTCTGGTTGGATTACCACTGGACCGCGTACGAAGAAACTGGAAAAGGAAGTGGCTGCGTTTGTAGGGGTAGATAAGGCAGTCTGCCTCGGATCACAGACGGCGTGTGGGGAAATGGCCCTGCGGCTACTGGGGATTGGCGCGGGTGACGAGGTGATCGTCCCGGCTTATACCTATACGGCGAGTGCGTCGGTGGTGACGCATGTGGGGGCTACCTTGGTCTTCGTGGATGTGCAGAAGGACTGCCTGGAGATGGACTATGAGGCCGTGGAGCGGGCTATCACGCCGCGGACGAAAGCGATTATCCCGGTAGATCTGGCGGGTATCCCGTGTGACTACGACCGACTGTTTGCGATCGTGGAGCGCAAGAGGGACCTCTTTGTTCCGAAGACGGACCTGCAGAGGATGCTGGGGCGCATAGCGATCTGTTGTGATGCGGCCCATGCCTTCGGTGCTTCGCGCAAGGGAAAGCGGGTTGGTTCGATCGCTGACTTCTCTTCCTTTAGTTTTCATGCCGTGAAGAACTTCACGACGGCGGAGGGTGGTGCGCTGACGTGGCATCTGCCTTTCGGCAACGAGCAGGTGGTGAAGGACTTGGACAAGCAGGTGGAGAACACGTTTAGCGGTGTGCCGGAGATAGCGGGCGAGACGTGGAACGAGAACCTGTATCGCAAGGCGCAGTTGCTGAGTCTGCACGGTCAGAACAAGGATGCGCTGGCGAAGACGAAGGTGGGTGCCTGGGAGTATGACATCATCGGGACGTGGTATAAGTGTAACATGACGGATGTGGCAGCTGCTATCGGTCTTGTGCAGATGGATCGCTATCAGGGGATGCTGGAGCGTCGCCGCGAGATGATAGCGCGCTACGATGAGGCTTTCCGATCGCTGAACGTGGCGGTGCTGCATCACTATGGTGCGGACTATGCTTCTTCGGGGCATCTGTATCTGGTGCGCCTGCTGGGCAAGACGCGCGAGGAGGCGAATCGGGTGATAGAGCAGATGGCGGAGCGGGGCATTGCCACGAATGTCCACTACAAACCACTGCCGATGATGACGGCTTACAAGAAGTTGGGCTTCGACATCAAGGATTTCCCGAATGCTTATCATTTGTTTGAGAACGAGATCACGTTGCCGTTGAACACGAAAATGACGGACGAGGATCTGGAGTATGTGATCGAGAACTTCGTCGATATCGTTCCTCATTTGTAGTATATTGCGCTATAGAAAAAATGATGGAGTTTGACAAGGATTTCTTAGGTGCCTTGTTTGAGCAAGCAGTGGGCAGTCCTCGTCGTCGGCAGGTGTGTGATCTACGCACATCGCCGCAGGATACTGGGCAGCGTGCGCTCTGCGCATTGCTGCCCGGTACGCAGGTGCCGATTCATCGGCATGAGGAGACGGCGGAGACGGTCCTCTGCTTGTGTGGCAAGTTGGACGTGGTGCTCTACGAGGAAATCGTGGGGTATGAGACGGCCGCTCCCCATGGGCTCCCGCAGGGGATGGATGGGCAGGACATAGTGCGCAGGGTCGATTACCGCGAGGTACGCCGCATCCGTCTGTGTCCTGCTGAGGCTCGGTATGGGTGCCAGATCCCAAAGGGGGTATGGCATAACGTGGACGTGATAGACCCGTGCGTGGTGTTTGAGGGGAGGGATGGAGCGTATGCTGAGGATGGAAGCAACATGTAGGGACAATATAAAGCAAATCGTTTTTGAAAATTCAGTTTAATAATACTCTGAATATCATTCTTGTTGTATTATTCTTGCCAGTGTGAAGAGTATTCCGTAACTTTGCAGAGTGCTTTATAATCAAAAGGAAGAGCAAGAAAATGAGAAAACTGGTGATTCATCATATAGGCCCTGTAAAACATGTGGACTTGGTGCTGAAACGCATCAATGTGGTAATTGGCCCTCAGAGTGCTGGCAAGAGTTGTATTCTGAAGGTTGCTTGCTTTTGTGCCTGGGCTGAAAAAAGGATTCAGTTGGAGCAGGGGAAAAATGGCTTTGCAGATTTTGAATATGTGAGGGAGAATTTACTTGCGTTTCATAAACTAAAGGGGTTCTTGCACGAGGATAGCCGTATAGAGTACAGAAGTGATTATATGGCTTTCGTGATAGACTTTGCGAACGAGACATTTGATCTCCGCTGGGGTAACGCGAAAAAGCGATTCGACTACAAGCGACCGCGTGTCTCCTATATACCGGCAGAAAGGAATTTGGTCTCGTCCATTCCTAATTGGTTTGACGTGAAGATGGATTCCACCAATTTGAAGAGTTTTATTGCGGATTGGGCTTATGCGCATAAGTTGTGTGGGGATGATGCGGTGTTGCCGATCTTGAATCTTGGGGTGCGCTTCTTTTATGACAAGCAGACCGATAAAGACTATATTTTGCTGAATGATAAAAAGCGCATGGACTTGACGGATGCTTCGAGTGGCCTTCAGTCGGTGATTCCGATGTGGGTGTATTTGGACTATCTATTTAGGAAGCAATACTATCCTCAAGAAATGTCGAGTTCGAGGACTGAGACAGAGAACGAGGAGATAGCACAGCATATCTATGACTGCAAATATAAGAAAGCGGCAAAAAAAGCTGGGGAAGAGGGAAAAGTAGTCTTTGGCAAGGTTGGAGTGACGAAGCGAATGTTTGCCTCGGATGCGGATTTTGATGAATTCAAACAACTTGTATTGGCTTATACGCAAACATCGCATTCAGATATTTATCTAGAAGAGCCGGAGCAGAATTTGTTTCCTTTGACGCAGGTGGAATTGGTGTATGCGCTATTGAAGAATGCTGCACTGCATGAGGATCATCTGTTTATAGCTACGCATAGTCCGTATGTGCTCTATGCTCTCAACAACTGTATGCTTGGTTATAAAGTGAAGGATAAAATACCCAGCGAAATATCTGAGCTAAAGGCTAATGAGGATAGTTGGATTGATCCAAAAGAGGTCTCTGTTTGGGAAATCAAGGATGGAGAGTTTTCGTCGCAGGTTGACAAAATGAACTTAACGCTCCAGGATGCTGATGGTCTGATTCGTGGTAACTATTTTGACCGTATCATGAAGCTTATCATGACGGACTTCTCGAATTTTGCTACGTTCTATGACTAAGATTGAGAGTGCGTTCAGTGGCGTTATGGTCTGCCCTGGTGATATTTGGGTGGCAGACCTTGTTGTCAGCTCTGGCATCCTTTTGACAGTAAGGCCGCAGATTTGATTTTTCTTCCGCTATGGCTCTTTGTTTTTTTGTGGCTATTGCTGCGTGGACACGATAGAGATATAGGTGCGCTTTTTTCTGCAAACTACTTGAACTGACTTTATCTACGTTTTTATTTGATCTTTTTGGAAAAATAGGGGAATAGTAAACAATTATCAAGTTCCCTGATTTTTTATCAGTCTAAGGTTGCATTGAAACATCAATGCAGCCTTGGCGTTTTGGGGTATGAATCTTCTTTTTCTGCGCATGAGCTGGATGCGCTAAAGCAGAATGGTATGAAGGAGAGGCAGCTTTACGATTATCAGCTTGATATGAAACGGCGTGTGGGTGAGGCCTTTGGGTCGCACCGGTCCGTGATGGTGCAGATGCCGACGGGTACGGGAAAGACGTGCCTGCTGGTGGCGTGTGCGCGTGCGTGGTTGTCGCAGAACGAGGGGGCGGTGTGGATCGTGGTGCACCGCAGGGAACTGGTTGAACAGATCGTCGGGACGCTCCAGGCAGGAGAACTTTCGGGCGATTTGGACCATCGGGTGCGGGTATATAGTATCCAGTGGCTCTCTCGCCACGAAGGGGAACTGGTGGAGAGGCCAGGCCTGCTGGTGATTGACGAGGCCCACCATGCCGTGGCGAAGACGTACAAGGCGGTGGTGGAGGCCTGTCCCGGGGCGAAGGTGCTGGGACTGACGGCCACGCCCTGCCGATTGACGCGTCGGGGATTCACGGACCTCTTCGAGGTGCTGCTGCAGTCGTGGCCGTACAATCGCTTTATCGCCGAGGGCCGTTTGTCGCTCTACGACTATATGTCGGTGAGGGCGGACAACGAGGATTGGCGGGTGGTGCGGTCGCTGGAGCGCCGTGGAGCCGATGGCGACTTCTCGCTGCGGGAGATGAGCGAACGGCTGGACGTGAGGCCGAGTATCGGGCGGCTCTGTGACACAGTGCAGCGTTATGCGCGGGAGAAGAAGGGCATTGTCTATGCGATTGACATTCGGCATGCGGAGCATATCGCTGCGTACTATCGGCAACACGGTATTGATGCGGTGGCGATCAGTGCGAAGACGCCGGGGGAGGAACGTTGTCGTTTGATAGAACAGTTTAAGGCGGGAGAGACGCAGGTGCTGGTGAATGTGGACCTCTTCGGTGAGGGCTTCGACTGTCCCGACGTGGAGTTTATCCAGTTGGCGCGGCCCACACTCTCGTTGGCGAAATACTTGCAGCAGGTGGGGCGGGGCATGCGTGTCTTTGACGGGAAGCGCTACTGTCTGATCCTGGACAACGTGGGGCTGTACCGCCTGTTTGGCCTGCCCTCGGAGGATCGGGACTGGCAGGCGATGTTTGAAGGGACGCTGGCTGGCAAGGCTCACCTCAAGCATGCGGAGGAGCGGAGCGTGTATGCTGCCTTCTCGGTGTTGGGGGACACGGGACGGACGGAGACGGCTGACGCCCGGACGGAACTGGTGACGGTGATGACGCACGACGGACAGCGCAACGAACTGGAGGCAGCTTACGCCTACCGAGTGCTGAGGAATGAGGCTGGAAGGATGGGCGTCGCCACGCTGGAGGGAGAGGAGGTGCTGCCGCCACGGTATGAGAAGGTGGAACTGCTGCCTTATGGTTTTGCCCGCCTGACGTCGCGGCGGAAGGTGGACCGGGATCGTCCGTGGATGGACTTGCGCAATGGGCTGCGCTTTGCCGAGAGGCCGACGGTGAGGCGGTGTGGCTTTCTGTCGTTTAGTACGGCGGACGGGCTGCGACTGTACCCGCGGGTGGAGACGCGGCTGCTGCAGGAGACTGACTTCGTGACGCCAGGGGCTTTGCACCATGGGCTGGAGGACGGTCTGCGGTTTCGTGACTACTATATCCCGCCGACGGAGGGGACGCCAAGGATCTATGTGGTGAAGGACCAGATGGACGACCGGGTGTTGCTGGAGGCTGAGGACGGGACGCTCTCTCTGCGGACAGGCTGGGGCGTGCGGTTGGAGGCCATCACGCTGGCGGCGTGGAAGAAAGAGAAGGAACTGTGGCGACGCACGTTGCGATCCTTTGACAGGCAGGCGAAGCTGTGTGCGGACCGCAGGATGTTTCCCTATACGGTGCGCGCGGAGATCACGTCTGGTTATCACTTGTCTGACTATAAGGAGGTTTCGGACGTGCGTATCACGCGGAGCGGGAAGCAAGGGTATCATGCTTTCGTCTATGACGTGATGGCGCAGCGGTGGAAACCCGTGGGATCTTATCGGGAGATATTTCCTCCGGCCTATGGGTTGCGGGTGGTGCGCAACTGGGAGGGGAAGTATCTCCTGCGCACGCAGTATTTTGAGAAGATCGGTGTGGGTGAGGAACCGCAGTTTGACTATGCGGAACTGCAGGATGATGCTTACCTATATATATATAAGGAGAAGGAACGTGCGTGTTATGTGGATCTTGAGAGTGGGGTCTGCTTTGACAGCAAGCCGCAGTTGGTGAGGATCGGTTTTATGCAGTTTCAGAAAGATGGCGACCTCTATTTCCCGTTTGATCCTCGATTGAGCGGTCGGACACCCTATAGGCGGGGAGAGATCGTGGGGGGCGAGGATATCTGCTTCCTTGGCAGTCATATCGTCGTCCTGAAGGACAATCCTTCGGTCTTCTACATACGAAAGCGCTATAGCGACGGCAAACGTTTCGTGTTAAGTACCAGTCAGACATCGCGCCCTAACGAACCTTTGTATGACCTCTATTATAATGGAAGATTGGAAATGCGGAAACGGTAGAAGATAAAAAGAGGCTGGCTCTAAGAATTAGGTGGAGATAATTCTCAATGTCCTAATTGTTGGAGCCAGCCTTTATTTTGTCCCGTTGGTTGGGACGGTGTGCGTTGGTAAAGGGAGAAATGGGCCGTTTTATCGGATGCGGTCCATACTCTTGATGAGGTTTTCGTCGTGCTTCACTCCCTTGTAGGCCATCAGGTTGAGGATGATGACCAGCAAGGGAAGGATGGCAGAGATGTGCCAATGGTAGAGGCGGACGTCGGCCCAGTGGATAGTGATGGCTATGAGGATGTACCAAATGACCATCAGGGCTACACCGCCGAGGATCATTTTCATCTGCTTGCGACGCTCTTTGTAGGCAAAGATGGCCGCACCATTGAGCAAGAAAGCTGCCAGCATGGTGATGAACAAGCCGATGTTGCCACTCATGGTGCCTCCCATGGCACTGAGATTGAAGAGCAGGTCCTCCTGTCCAACAACTCCTTCAATACCCAAGATGGGGAAGAAGAAGCTCAGGGCGATGACCAGCATGGAGAGCAGGAGGAAGATGGTTTGCTTACGCTGTATCATGCCTCCTCGTCCTGGCCAAATTCGTCATCCTTCTTGGAAGGGTCACGCCAATAGATGTTGCCGTCCAGGAACTCCTGGGTGGCGAGCAGTGTAGGCTTCGGGAGTTTCTCGTAAAAACGTGAGATCTCGATCTGCTCTCTGTTCTCAAACACCTCGTCGAGCGAGTCGTTGTAAGAAGCAAACTCCGAGAGTTTCTTGCTCAAGTCCTGCTTGATCTCGACGGAAATCTGATTGGCGCGCTTGGCAATGATGGCGACGCTCTCGTAAATGTTTCCCGTCGGTTCCCAAAGGTCTCGCAAATTGCGTGTGACGGTATTGACCGGTGCTTTCGATTTCTTGTAATCCATTTCTTTTATTGATGAGATATCAAGTGTTTTGTTTTGTCTTACTTTGATGGGGTGGGGCAGCGCGTTTACTCTTTCGTGAACTGCTTGCACTTCTCGATGTACTTCTCTGCCGTGGCGCGCTCCTTTGAGTCGGGGTACTCATTGATGAAGCCGTAGCACTCGTCCTCCGCATCCTGGTAGCGCTGGAGCTTTTTTGCCTCAATACTCATGTTGGCCAACTCGTACTTGCTTTTCATCACGAGGATGGCAAACTTCTCGCGCATGTCGGAGTAGGGGTAGTCGTTGAGTGCATTCTCTGCCGTGACGATGCATGCTTCGTAGTTGTTGCCGCCGCTGGTGCAGTTGCCGAAATAGGATCCGAGATTGTAGTAGAGTTTGGCGGACAGATAGGCCTTGAGGATCAACTTATCCTGCAACTCAAACATCCGTTGCTCTGCCGTCGATTTCAACTTTCCGTTGGGAAAGAGGTCGAGGTAGTTTTGGAAGGCAGCGATGGCAGCCACGGTCGGTGTCTGGTCCAGTCGTGCCTCGGGAGTGCACTGGTAGAGGCTTTGGCCAATATAGAAGGAAGCGGTCTCCGCATAGACCCCCTGCGGGTAGGTCTGGTAGTACTTCTTGAAAGTCTCGGAGGCGGCTTCATAGTCCTTGAGCTGATACTCGGCCATGGCCAGCATGAACAGGCATTCCTGACCGTTGTCAGTGCCCTTCTGAATCGTTACGAGATCCTGCAGGAGCGTAACGGCATTGCTGTATTTGCCCTGCACGTAGCACTCCTTGGCATACTCGTATTTGAAATCCGTATCGGTGGTCCTGTACACCTTGTTGAACTCGCGCGCGCAGCTTCCGAGAGTCAGAATGGCTACGAGAGCGATGGATAATTTCTTAATCATAAGCCTATTTTGAAGTGCAAAGGTAGCTCTTTTTTATGTAATGACAAAAGTGATACATTCTTTTTTAGTATTTTTTTGTATTGTCTTCGATTTGTATTACCTTTGAATAAGGTAAGCTGCATCTCAACAATAAAAAAACAAGTTATTTTGTATTGTCTTCGATTTGCATTACCTTTGTACCCGAATATGGAATTCAAACTCACATCAAAGTATGAACCGACGGGTGATCAGCCGGAGGCTATCAGGGAGTTGACAGATGGAATCCGTCAAGGGGACCGGGCACAGGTGTTGCTCGGCGTGACGGGATCGGGCAAGACCTTCACGGTGGCTAATGTCATCCAGCAGGTGCAGGTGCCAACGCTGGTGCTCTCTCACAACAAGACCCTTGCGGCCCAGCTCTACGAGGAGATGAAGGCGTTCTTTCCGGAGAACGCCGTGGAGTATTATGTCTCCTATTATGACTACTATCAGCCCGAGGCTTACTTGCCCACTACGGATACCTATATAGAAAAGGACCTTGCCATCAATGACGAGATAGAGAAACTGCGACTGCGGGCGGTGTCGGCACTGCTATCGGGGCGCAAGGACATCATCGTCGTGTCGTCGGTTTCCTGCATCTATGGTATGGGTGGCCCGACAGCCATGCAGGGATCGGTGATTCGTATCAAGAAGGGGCAGACGCTGGACCGCAATGCTTTCTTGCGTCAGTTGGTCTCCTCTCTCTATGTTCGCAACGATCTCGACCTGTCGCGCGGCAACTTCCGTGTGAGGGGAGACACCGTGGATATTGCCATGGCTTATTCGGACAGTGTACTGCGGGTGTCGTGGTGGGACGACGAGATCGACGCCATTGAGGAGTTGGATTCCGTCACCTTCCATCGCCAGGCTTCTTTTGAGGCGTACGAGATCTATCCTGCCAACCTCTTTGTCACGACTGAGGAGCAGAAGAACTCGGCGATCCGTCAGATACAGGATGGACTGAGGGAGCAGGTCGCTTTCTTTGAGGAGATGGGAGACACCATCAAGGCGCAGCGCATCAAGGAGCGGGTTGAGTATGACCTGGAGATGATCAAGGAGTTGGGCCATTGTTCGGGTATCGAGAACTACTCCCGCTATTTCGACGGGCGGGAACCGGGCCAGCGTCCTTACTGTCTGCTGGACTTCTTTCCGAAGGACTATCTGATGGTGATCGACGAGAGTCATGTCACCGTGCCGCAGATCAACGCGATGTATGGGGGAGACCGTGCGCGCAAGAAAAATCTGGTGGAGTATGGATTTCGTCTGCCCTCGGCTTTCGACAACCGCCCATTGAAGTTTGACGAGTTTCAAAGCCTGGTGCATCAAGTGATCTATGTCTCTGCCACGCCTGCTGACTTTGAGCTCCGCGAGTCGGGCGGTGTGGTAGTGGAGCAGTTGATTCGTCCCACAGGACTGCTGGATCCGGAGATCGTCGTCAGACCGTCGGAGAACCAGATTGATGACCTGATGGAAGAGATCACCGTGCGTGTCGAAAGGGGAGAGCGCGTCCTTGTCACTACGCTCACGAAGCGGATGGCGGAGGAGTTGACGGATTATCTCGTGGGGCATGAGGTAAAAACGGCTTATATCCACAGCGACGTGGCGGGACTGGACCGTATCAAGATCATCAACGACCTGCGTGCGGGCCACTATGACGTGCTGGTCGGCGTGAACCTCCTGCGAGAGGGTCTCGACCTGCCGGAGGTGTCGCTGGTCGCTATCCTCGATGCAGACAAGGAGGGATTCCTTCGCAGTCACCGAAGTCTTACGCAGACGGCAGGACGTGCGGCACGTAATGTGAATGGCAAGGTCATCATGTATGCGGACACCATCACCGAGAGCATGCAGCGCACGATCGACGAGACCATGCGGCGACGCATGAAACAGATGCGCTATAATGAGGAGCACCATATCACGCCGCAACCTATCATGAAGGCTATCCGCGACACGCTGCCGGCACAGGGTGGGGGACGTGGCGAGACGTCGATGCAAAAGGCGAAGCCTGTACGCTATATCGAACCGGACCAGGTGGGGGCGTTTGCAGCAGACCCGATTGTGCAGCGCATGACACGACCGCAACTGGAGAAGAGCATTGCGGACACGACGCTGCTGATGAAGGAAGCTGCGAAGAACCTCGACTTCCTGCAGGCAGCACAGTATCGCGACGAGATCATCCGGATGCAAAAAGAGCTGGAACTGAAGTAGGCGTCAGGGCGGTTGGGACGGTCGATAGGGTCGCATAGGACGTCATATAAAGTTAATAATCCTTTAGGTGGTGGTTATGTCGGCCTTTTTAGTTACCTTTGCTCTTTGAAAAATAGAATTGAAAAGGAAAACGATATGAAGAAACTCATCATGCTTCTCTTGGCGGCCCTGCCGCTGGTGGCTGTGGCGCAGACGGAACTGACTCCCGAGCAGGAGTTGGAGAAGGCGCAGAAAGAACTGGAAGCCGCACAACGTAAACTCACAGAGGCCCGTGAGCGGGCGCAGAAGGCGCAGCAGACTCAGGGGGAAGCTCCTCGAAAGGAAGAAAATGCGGGATGGACGGTGCCACAGAGTCAGACGCCTGTTGCCAAGAAGCAGGATCCTGCAGAGAAGCGCAAGGAGACCAAACCGTCGAAGGCGGAGGACTTGGCTCCTTACCTGGCAGCTGACGCCGTGCCTCTGGTGGATGGCAGAGTGGAATGGTCCTGTGTGGTCGCTATGCCTGGGGTGAGCGCTGAGGTGCTCTATGATAAGTGTAAGGGCTATCTCAACGACGTCGTACAGGGCGGGAAGAGCCAGAAGGAAAGCCGTATCGCCTTGGTCAACGACCGGGAACACCGACTGATCGCCTCGATGAGAGAGGCGATGTCGATACCCTCTGCTTACCTTTCCCTCAACCATCCTACGTTTTGCTATGCTCTTGAGACGGTCTGTGTCGATGGCAAGGCTACGCTGACGATGAGCCGGTTGGTCTATAGCTACGACGCATCGAGCAAGCAGGAGAGCAAAAAGGCCGAGGAATGGATTACCGACAAGGAGGCTATCAACGAGAACCGTACGCGCCTCCAGCCGCTGACGGGTAAGGTACGCTGCACGACGATCGACCGAAAGAATGAGCTCTTTGCCGCTTTCGAGCGCGCCATGAAAGAGTAAGGGCATCCCTTGTGCGCCTCTTTTTTATCAATACATGTCAAATGATTTAAAAACAGTAAACAGAATATGACCGAACAAAATATGAACGAGCAGAATAACGAGAGCGTGGCACAGCCGCCACGCCGCAATCATCGTCAACCGCGTGAGCACACCCGAATTGACTATATCCGCCAGTGGCTCAACATTATCTTTATGTTAGGAGCAGTGGTAGGTGTCATCTTTTATTTTCTCTCCGACAGCAATACGGGCGTCATCATCTTGCTGACTGCCATCGTCTTTAAGTTTGTGGAATGCGTCCTGAGGGTGATCAACCGATGAAGCAATTTCTGGCCGTTCTGTGTGCTCTCTTGTGTTTCCCGATGCTGACACGGGCCCAATATGAGGTGGAGCAAGTCTTTTCCGACGATCAGCGGACAGCTCCTGGTTTTCAGGACAACCGTCGGAATCGGTCGGACTCTATCCAGAGCCAGCACAAGGTGGTGCCGCGCGGACTGAAGGTGTGGACGGTGGACGAGCGGTTTGGTGACAGGACGCCGGCCGTGCCCGATACCCTCTCCTTTATGTATATGAATTCCATCTTCACTTCGGGGAAGTATGGGGAGTATAACACGTTGGGCAACCTCGGGTCGCCACGGCAGGCGCGTGTCTTCATCGACCGCGGGCAGCAGTCTGACTTCTTCTTCATGGATCCTTACGACTACTTCCTTGTGGAGCCCAAGGATTTCCACTTCACTTCCACCTTGTCGCCTATCACCCTGCTGGACTACAACACGGCGGGAGACCGCGTCAATGGTGAGGATCACTTTAGGGCTTTCTTCGCTGTCAATGCGGGCAAGCGATGGGGCTTCGGTTTCAAGTTTGACTACCTCTACGGGCGTGGCTACTACGACTCGCAGAACACGTCCCACTTCGACTACACCATGTGGGGAAGTTATCTCGGTGAGCGCTATCAGGCTCACTTGCTCCTTTCCACCAACCATCAGAAGGTGGCGGAGAATGGAGGTATCACCAACGACGCGTATATCACCCATCCGGAGATGTTCAACGAGTCGTTTGCGACCGACGAGATTCCCACGGCGCTGAAGAAGAACTGGAACCGCTATGACAATCAGCACGTCTTCTTCAACCACCGCTACAGTGTGGGATTCTACCGCAATGTGCCAATGACGGCGGAAGAGATCGAGGCACGCAAGTTTGCCATCCAATCCCAGGAGGCAAACAAGGCTGCGGAGGAGAAGGAGAGAGCTCGCCGCAAGGCGCAACGCAACGGGGAGGAGTTTGACGAGGCGGCATACGACAAGAAGCATAAGCCCTCGGGGCGTCCGGCTCATGCGCGCATAGCAGGGGACGTGCCGGCTCATACCGTGGCTACCACTGACTCCACTCGCATACAGGTCAATCTGCAGGAGGGAGGCATGGAGGCTGTCTTGGCACAGCAGGATAGTCTCGACCAGGCGGCTACGCAGTGGACGAAGCGGGAGTATGTGCCCGTGACGAGTTTTATCCATAGCGTACGCTTCGACAACTGGCGCAGAATCTATCAGGCATACGAAACGCCGGAGGGTTATTATGCCAACGACTTCTATACGCCGCAGACCTTTGCGGGTGACTCCATCTACGACCAGTCGAAGTCGTGGACACTGAAGAACACCTTTGCCGTGGCCTTACTGGAGGGATTCAACAAGTGGGCCAAGGCGGGACTGAAGGCTTTTGTCTCGCTGGACCTCAAGCATTTTGAATTGCCCAACGTGTTGCAGGAGGGTGACGCGCCAGCTTACTCCAACGGGATGAAGGGCTGGTCGATGCACAACGTGAGCGTCGGTGGACAGTTGCTGAAAACGCTGGGCCGTGCGCTGCACTACGACGTGAGTGCCGAGGCGTGGCTGGTGGGCGACGAGTCGGGGCAGTTTAAGATTGATGGTCATGCTGACTACAACTTCCCCTTGTTTGGCGACACGGTGCGACTGGATGCTTATGCCTTTCTCCACAACACGGTGGCTTCATCCTTGATGCGTACCTATCGGTCTCGCCACTTCTACTGGGAGGAGAATGGTCTCGACAAGCAGACGCACTCGCGTGTGATGGGGGCGCTGACGATCGGCAAGACGGGGACTACGCTGCGCGTGGGCTACGATATGCTGAAGAACTATATCTATCTGGGATTGCAAAACCAGCGGGTGGCGGATGGCGACAACTACCTGACGAAGGGGGTTGACGTGCAGGTGCGCCAGCATGGAGGCAATGTGGGAATCTTCACGGCGCAACTGGAGCAGAACTTGCAGTTTGGAATCCTTCACTGGAATAGCCGCCTGACTTATCAGAAGTCGGGTGATGAGGAGGTAATAGCACTGCCAGCACTCAATATCTACACGAACCTGTTCCTCCGTTTCAAGATTGCCCGCGTGTTGCAGTGTGACCTGGGTGGTGATCTGCGGTGGTTTACGAAGTATTATGCACCGGAGTATATTCCGGGGTTGAGTACGTTTGGTATGCAGGAAACGGCGGATAGCAAGACGAAGGTGGGAGGATATCCCCTTGCCAACGTCTATGCCAACTTCAACCTGAAGCATACTCGCTTCTTCGTCATGATGAGCCATATCAATGCGAGCAGTGGTGGCGACTACTTCCTGACGCCCCATTATCCTCTCAATGGGCGCATCTTCCGATTTGGCGTGAGCTGGAACTTCTTTAATTAATAAGAAAGGAGAGATCACTGCCGTTTGTCTTCCCTGCTGAAATCAAGAATGTCCAACGATAGCGATAATGAATGAGAACCATGTAGCCGTCAATAGCGGCAAGGCTTTTCTGCTGGCAGCGCGTCCTAAGACGTTGTCGGGGGCTGCCGTGCCTGTGATGATTGGCGTGGCCTTGGCCATCCATGATATGGGATGGGAGCGGTTTGTGACGCCTGTGGCGGGAGACTGGTACCGTATGCCTCTCGTGCCGGCACTCCTGTGTTTCCTCTTTGCGATGGTGATGCAGGTGGATGCCAACTTTGTGAACGACTATTTCGACTGCGTCCGAGGGAAGGATGATCGCGAGACGCGTCTTGGTCCGAAGCGGGCGTGTACAGAGGGGTGGGTGACGTTGCCTGCCATGCGGCGTTGCCTGGTGGTGACGACGGCGTTGGCTTGTCTTGTCGGTTTGCCGCTGGTCTGCTTTGGAGGCTGGGAGATGGTGTTGGTGGGAGCAGCTTGTGTCCTGTTCTGCTTTCTCTATACGACGCTGCTGGCTCAGCATGGGATGGGCGACGTGCTCGTGCTTCTATTCTTCGGTCTCGTGCCGGTCTGCCTGACCTATTATGTCACCATGCCACCAGCGAGTCAAACGATTACGGCGCAGGTGGTCTGGGCCAGTTTGGCCTGTGGGTTGGTCATTGATACACTCTTGGTTGTCAACAACTACCGCGATTACGATCAGGACCTGGCGGTGGGGAAGAAGACGCTCATCGTGCGCATGGGTCGCGAAAGGGCGGAGCAACTGTATGGATGGTTGGGGAATATCGCCACCTATATGATGTGGGGATGTCTTGTTCTCGGCGATTCGAGTTTTGTTCTTATGTTGGTCTGTTTCGCCTGCTTCGTACCCTATGCGCTGCTTCATGGGGCCACGAGGGTTCAGATGCGGCGCATCGGAAGGGGAAGGGAACTGAACAAGGTGCTTGGTATGACTGCCCGCAATATGTTTGTCTTTGGTGTGACGACCGCGATTGTCACGCTCTTTATTCTTTAAGCCTATGCAACCTACAATCAATCTTGAACTGATGTCCTTTGTCGAGCAGGAGATCCTGCCACGCTACAATGCCTTCGGCCGCAGTCATGGCCTACAACACGTACAGCGAGTGATACGCAATGCCATTGACTTGGCGCGACTGACGGGTGCTGACCTTGATATGGTCTATGCCATAGCGGCCTACCATGACTTGGGTATGGAGGGGCCGCGCGCCATCCATCATGTCACGGGAGGCAAGATCCTCATGGCTGACAAGCGACTGACCCGTTGGTTTTCGCCCACACAGATTAGAATCATGAAGGAGGCTGTGGAGGACCACCGTGCCTCCAGTAGTCGGATGCCGCGCAGTATCTATGGTAAAATCATCGCTGAGGCTGACCGGGACATCGAACCGACAGTGGTCTTCTCGCGAGCCATCGAGTTTGGGCTGGAAAACTATCCGCAGCTCAACAAAGAGCAGCAATGGGAGCGGTTTCGACAGCATATCAAGGAGAAATATGGTCGTAGGGGCTACCTCCATTTGTGGATACCAGGGTCTCCCAATGCCCAAAACTTAGAGTTGATTCGACAGACCATCGATGACGAACCTTCGCTTCGTGCGGTCTTCGACCAGCTGTGGTTGCAGATCCAGACCGAGATCACGACGGCTAACGATCAGAATACGCCGTCCTAAAGGTTCGTGTATCCAACTCAACATTTATCTTATGCCGTCACAGCTATGGAACAGATACAATATTATATAGGTATCATCGCCGTCATCGTCATCGGAATCTTCATAATCAAGAAGGTGGCATCCTGCCTTATCCGCACGGTCGTCATCTTCTTATTGCTCGGGGCGCTCCTACTCCTCTGCACCCTCTTGGGGTGGTTGTAGTCCTACAGAAACGCTGCCTTCTTACTTGAATACCTTGCGGAAAGCAGGAGGAACAGGAGTGGAAAACTCCATCCGTTGGTGGGTGATGGGGTGAGTGAAGCAGAGCACATAGGCGTGGAGGCAGAGACGGCCTACGGGATCGTCGCCATTGCCATACTTGATGTCGCCACAGACGGGATGGCCCAGATCGGCACTATGGACACGGATCTGATTCTTTCTGCCCGTCTCCAGTCGGTATTCTACCAGGGAATGGGTTGTGGTGCGGTCGAGTACATGGTAATGGGTGATGGCATATTTGCCCCCGTTATCTACGGGGGAAGAGTAGGTGAAGTAGGCTTGGTTGTCCTTCAGCCAGCTCGTCACCGTACCCTCGTCGTCCATCATTTCCCCACTGACCACCGCCACATAGCGGCGATCATAGACCAAGTCGTGCCATTCGTGCTCAAGAATCTGCTCGGCGCGCATGTCTTTGGCATAGACCATCAGTCCCGAGGTGTCGCGGTCCAGACGGTGGACGACGTGGGCATTACACTTCTGTCGCGTCTTCCTGAAATAGCCGTCGAGGATGGTCTTGACGTTGAGCGAGGCGTGGCCTGCCGCCATGGACAAGATGCCTGCAGCCTTTTCGATTACGACGAGATACTGGTCCTCATAGACGATCTTCAGGTAGCGGCTCTTGAATAGATCGTTCTTCTTCGACCGGCTCACGGTCACTTTGTCGCCAGCTACTAAGGGGCGGTCAAACTGCGTGACGTACTTGCCATTGACCTTGATGCCACGGCCTTTCAGTGTGGCCTTGATCTTGCTCTTGCTGTCTTTGAGGTGGGCGAAGAGCCACTCCAGCAGTGGGGCAGGGGCCTCAACCGTGTAGTGGTCGTACTTCTCTTCGTTATAGGGATTGATTCTAATCATGTTTCTTATTCTATATCCCGTGGGGGACTTCTTTTTATATCCTGTATGGAACTGTTTTATCCCCTTTAGGGAAACTGTTTTATACCCTTTAGGGCGAATGTTTGATTTCGCAGCGCTTGCTGTCTCTCTCTATATATAGGAAAGGATCCTCTATTCGATGGGGAAATCTACTGTGCACGGAAGTGGAGACGGTAGATCGTGTCAGCCAGTACCATCTTGCTGCCGTCGAGTTCCTCGACCGTGTAGGTCTCCTCCAGTGTGTGGATGCCGAGCGGATGGAGTACGGAGGCGTCTTCTACCAAGGGGTCGCCCTTCGTCCGGTCGTTGATACGCGGCTCGGTGAGTTTCAATGTGTTGCCTGTATGGGAGTAGTGAATGCAGTAGATCTTATTATCGGTGAAGTCGTAAGCCTGCATGATCGGTCCTTGGAAGGTCCAGAACACGCGCCTTGGCGCCACATTGCATGACCCCTCGGTTGCCAAGGTGTCGATAGAGATGAGGTGCCAGTACTGTCCCAGTTTGCCACTGTCGTCGCTATTGAGCGTACAAGAGGAAAGGGAGAACAGGCTGATGAGTATGCCGAGGATGATAGGAGAAAATTTGCCCATTGTCGTTAGAAATTTAAGAGTCCAGTCTTGGTGAAAGTCAGTTGCGCACCGTAGTTGATGCCGCCGAGCAAGCTACCGAAGTCCATGCCGTAGCCAGCCTTGACGGAGCATCCCTGGAGAAATCCCGTGCTCTGCGTGAAGTCGTAGCGTCCCTCAATAAGAAAACTGAAATCGTGCTTCTTATCGACAAACGGGTCCTCGTAGGTACCGAATGCTTCCTCATAGGTCGTGAGCACACGGTAGTAGAGATTATCGCGCAGGTAGCCATCGACACCGAGATGGATCGCCGTGAAGCGGTTGTTGTGGAAATAGATCTTGCCGTCGCTATTGTAGAGCGGAGCGGTGTAGAGCGGATTTCCTATTGCCTGTCCCCAGTGCTGCCATCCTGTATAGACGTAGTGGTTGTAGAAGTTGTCACGACCGCTGATGTGGTCCTTCCAGCCCTGCGTATGGTCGTGATAGACCGGACCGCTCTGATACTTTGTATAAAGATATTCGAACGTCACGCCACTCACCGTCCGCTTGTATTTCGATCGGTAGCTGGCGCCGAGCAGCCAGTCTTTGAGATCATAGAAGAAGTACTGGCGCTTCTCCTTCACGTTCCACTTTTCGCCCTCGCCATAGCCGTCGTAGTCGAGTTGGAACATCGAGGAGTGGTCTTCGAAAAACTTATCCGCATAGACGCTGAAGCGCCAGGTGTCGGTCTCGTAGTTGATGCGTAGGAGCCAAGATCCCAGTTGGTTGCCCTCCGCGTTCTGATAGACCGTGCCTTCTTCCACGGTTTCGCCGCCTCCAGGCAGGAAGGCCTTCCAGAAACTCTTCAGGCCCGTGCTGTTCTTCACCATCACCAGTCCGCCATTGGGACCCTCCATGTAGGACGTGCCACCAAACGTGGCTGCCATCTCCACACCCAGTTCGACGGACCACGGGCAGAACACGTCCTCGTTGCCAATCTTAAGGTAGCCCGCCTTGCTATGGTAGAGTACGCCGTCGGCATATTTGCTCTGCTTCTGCGTGAAGTCGTGCTGCCATCCTTGGTCCGTCATCTTGCCATAGGCAATGTGGCCCTTGATGTGGAGCCATCCGTGTCCGAAGGGCAGCGTCCAATAGTCGGGGAGGGCAATGCGCACCTGCGGCACAGGGCGGGCGTTGATGCCCAGCGTCTGCGATCCCGAACTCAGTTGGTTGTCTTTCAGTTGCATGGGCTGCTCCTTTGCGCCGATGGTGAGAGTGGCCTTCTTCCATCGTCCTTCGACGTAGGCTTGCTGCACGACCACATGGCTCGTGTAGTGGTAGGGAACGGCTACCTCCACGCCGTAGCCCACACCCCACTGGCGATGGTCGTCGGTGCTGAGCGGACGTTTCACGCCCCCGAGTATATAGCCGTTGGTGGTCTCCAGGGAACTGAGGCCCTGTTTGTTGGCGTTGAGCCACAGCGGAGTCTTGCCCTTGGATCCGCTCAGTTGCGCCTCCACGTGATAGCTGACGTTCTCCGTCAAGCGGGTAAAGAGACTGTCCTGTGTGGCTGATCCACTCGTGCTGCCGTGAGAGGGGAGGCAGAGGAGAAGACTTCCGAGCAGTAGCGCTGAATATTTCTTCATATATTGTTGGCTTATTCGTCTTGATGTGGCAAGCGTCTTCGCCCTGCGTGTGGGATGCACAAGGTGGCGGATGCTTACTCGGTTGCAAATTTAATACTTTTTTTTTGTTCATTCGAATTTTGGCCTGACAACATGGCTGACGAACCCATTTTTTGTAAGAACAAGAAAATATCATTCCCTTTCGGGACGAATCATCGGTTGCCATGATGTTTTCTCGAAGAAATTTTATAGCTTTGCAAGCAGAAAGGCGAACGTCTGTTGGACTGCCGCCTTTATATAGGAATAGAACATCCGCTCACACATGCAAACGATAGAACTCCTCGCCCCTGCCAAGGATCTGGCTTGTGGAATGGCCGCAATAGACCATGGTGCTGACGCCGTCTATATTGGCGCAGCCCGTTTTGGTGCACGACAGGCTGCTGGCAATAGTCTTGACGACATTGCCCAGCTCTGTGCCTATGCCCACCAGTTTGGCGCCTCCGTCCACGTCACTGTCAACACCCTCATCTATGACAATGAGATGGAGGATACGCTGCGTCTTGTTGCTCACCTCGACCACGTCGGTGTTGATGCCATCCTTGTCCAGGACATGGGTCTGCTCGCGCGCATCCAGTCGGGTCACGTCCTCTCCCGTGCTGCGCTCCATGCCAGTACGCAGTGTGACACGCGCACGGCCGAGAAGGTTCGCTGGCTACAGTCGCTGGGATTCAGCCGTGCGGTCTTGGCCCGTGAACTCTCCGTCGAGGAGATAAGCGCCATCCATCGCGACGTGGCCGACATGGAACTGGAGGCTTTTGTTCATGGAGCGCTATGCGTCAGTTATAGCGGACTGTGCTACGCCTCGCAGTATTGCTTCCAGCGGTCGGCCAACCGCGGCGCCTGTGCCCAGTTTTGCCGTCTCGCCTTCGACCTCAAGGATGACCATGGAACCACCATCGTCCACGACAAGCACCTGCTCTCGCTTAAGGACCTTTGCCAGATAGACCATCTGGAGGAACTGATGCGGGCGGGGGTGTGCTCCCTGAAGATAGAGGGACGTCTGAAAGACGCAAATTATGTGAAGAATGTGGTGGCAGCCTATAGTCAGCGTCTCGATGAGATCATCGCCTGCCATCCCGGACAGTACTGCCGCAGCAGCCGCGGACGCGTGAATTACCATTTCCAGCCCAATCTCAGCAAGACCTTCAACCGCGGCTATACGACCTATTTTGCCACAGGTCGCCAGCCCAATATCTTTTCGCCCGATACGCCGAAGGCCTTGGGAGAGTATGTAGGCAAGGTGAAGGACTTGCGCCGTGACAGTCTCGTCGTGGCTGGTACTGCCTCCTTTGCCAATGGTGATGGTCTCTGCTACCTTAACGCCAAGCACGAACTGGAGGGATTCCGTGTCAACCGAGCGGTGGGCAATCGCCTCTTTCCCCACCAGATGCCAGCGGGTCTGCGTCCAGGGTTAGCATTGTACCGCAACCAGGATCAAGCCTTTGAGCGCTTGCTTCAGGGGCGGAGCGCAGAGCGTCGCCTGTCACTGCGGATGCTTTTCTCCGCTACGGAGGATGGTTTCCGCCTCGTGGCTTCTATGGATGAGGCTTCGGCCAGCGTCGATATCGCCTTTGAGCATCAAGCAGCCAAATCGCCGCAAAAAGAGAATATCGTACAAGAGCTCAGCAAGCTCGGTACTACCCACTTCTCGGTCCGTCCCGAGGACGTCTCGGTGGAGGTGGGGACATGGTTTGTGCCTCGCAGCCTGTTGGCGCAGGCACGACGGAAGGTGGTCGAGAAGTTGTCGGCCCAGGTGCTTGCTCCGGTTTCCATTCCCGTCTCTCATGAAGTGGTAGCGGCACAGACATCACAGGAAGCAGCAGACCCACGAACGACACAGGAAGCAACAGATCCACGAATGATCCAAGAAGCTGTCGCCACACAGAAACCCCAGGATACAGCTGCTCCAGGCAGGCCACTGGAGGCCCAGCGCTGGCAACGACAGTATGAGGCTTTCCCCTATACCTATAATATAGCCAATGCTGACGCAGTCCGCCTCTACGCTTCCTGTGGACTTCCGGGTCTGTCCAAGGCTTATGAGAAGGGTGGGGCGGAAGATCTTCCCCAGCACCCTGCCGACTTGATCATGCAGTGTCGCCATTGTCTGCGGTACGCTTTGGGCTATTGCGTGCGTCGTGGTGGCAAGCGTCCACAGTGGCGCGAGCCGCTCCATCTCGTGCTTCCCGACGGGCGGCAGTTTCGTTTGGAGTTTGATTGTCAGGACTGTCAGATGAACGTCTATGCAGAAAAGTAGGTTTCTCATACCGCTGATGCTGGTGGTGCTGCTCCTGAGCAGTTGCTATCATAAGATGACGCCGAGCCGGTTTCGCATCGTCGATAGCCTCACTACGTCGCGTCCTGACACGCTCGCACGTCTCGACTCCGTGCAGCTCGACTCCCTCTATTTCGTTTATACCCACCACTACCATGTGGGTTTCAACTTCGTCACCCGTGGCAAGCATCTCTTTCTTACCCGCCAGCAGCCAGAGGAGATCGTCACCGGACTTCCTGTTGACTCCTTTGCTGTCGATAAAGGGAAGCACCTGGTCGTGGCCGATGTCCGCATTCTTTCCACCGACCCCGTGGACAGTGTGTGGGTACAGGTAGCGACGGAGGACAGTCGCTTCGGATGGGTTCATGAGCGACGGTTGCTCCATGAGGTCGATCCCGACGACCCCATCTCGCAGTTTATCTCCTTCTTCTCCAATGTCCACCTGCTGGTCTTCCTCATCGTCATCTCGATCATCGCGATTGTCTATGCCGTGATCAAACTACGTCGTGGCCGCGTCAAACTGGTTCATTTCAACGATATCGACTCGTTCTATCCATCGCTCCTGGCCCTCATCGTAGCCGCCAGCGCCACTTTCTATGCTTCTATCCAACTCTTTGCACCCGACCAGTGGCGAGCGTTCTATTTCAATCCCTCGCTCAACCCCTTCTCACAGCCTCTCTTGCTGGAGATATTCCTGGTCCTCGTTTGGGCCATGCCGATCGCAGCCCTTGCCGCCATTGATGATGTTTGGCGCAAACTCGATCCGCGTGCAGCTCTCTTCTATTTGGCCAGTCTCCTTGCCGTTTGTGCCGTCAACTATATACTCTTCTCCGTTTCCACTCTCTACTATCTTGGCTATCCGCTCCTCCTGGCCTACATCCTCTATGCCGTGTGCCGCTATTGGCGCCATTCTTGTGTCCGCTACTATTGCGGCAACTGTGGTGCGGAACTGCGTCATAAAGGGCGTTGTCCCCACTGTGGTGCGATCAATCAATAAGCTAAGTAATGTGTCGAGGCTAAGGTAAGCAATGTCTCACGCTGAAGGTAAGCAATGTCTGAAGGTTATGCTAAGTGATGATCCCAGCGACGAATAAGCTATGGCTTTGATTCATCCATGGTGATAGTTTGACTGTCATGATTAGGATTTTGTGTGTCAATCCAAATCTCGGATGCCTCCAAACTTGTGCCAAGTGGTCCGCAATGCAACAAACTTGCAGGGAGAATGGATAACAAAGTTTGAAAAATTTGGCACAACCATATTTTATTTGTACTTTTGCCCCTGTTTTTCAGAGCGCGCCATCCATGCACCTCCCGAAGTCACGCCCAATCCTAATCCTTCTAAGAAAGGTCAAAGGTGGGACGGTGTCCTCGTTAGGCTGCGGCAGATGGCTTTCTACGTAAAATATTGTAACAAGATAATGGAAGAATTTGAACTCATTGCCAAGACATTCATGGGCCTGGAGCCCGTCTTGGCGCAAGAGCTCACGGAGCTGGGTGCCAACAATGTGCAGATAGGACGCCGTATGGTGTCGTTTACCGGCAACAAGGAGATGATGTATCGCGCCAACTTTCAACTCCACACAGCTATCCGAATCCTCAAGCCCATCGCCCATTTCAAGGCACAGTCGGCAGAGGACATGTATGAGGAAGTGCGCAAAATCGACTGGAGTAAGTATATCGGCGAGGGCAAGACGTTCTCCGTCGACTCCGTTGTCTATTCCAACGAGTTTCGCAACTCACGCTTTGTGACCTACAAAGTGAAAGACGCCATCGTGGACCAGTTTCGCGAGGAGACGGGGAAGCGTCCCAATATCTCCGTCACCAATCCCGATATCCGTCTCAACATCCACATCGCCGAGTTTGACGCCACACTGTCCCTTGACAGTAGCGGCGAGTCGCTCCACCGCCGTGGCTACCGACAGGAGAGCGTGGCAGCCCCGCTCAACGAGGTACTGGCAGCTGGCATGATCCTCATGACAGGCTGGAAGGGCGATACCGACCTCATCGATCCGATGTGTGGTTCGGGTACCATCGCCATCGAGGCTGCCCTTATCGCCCGCAATATCTCGCCGGGCGTCTTTCGCAAGGAGTTTGCCTTTGAGAAATGGCCCGACTTCGACCAGGATCTGTTCAACGAGATCTATAATGACGATTCGCGCGAGCGCGAGTTCGAACACCATATCTATGGCTATGACATCGATATGAAGGCGGTCAATACCGCCCGCATCAATGCCCGTGCCGCAGGTCTCTCCCGTTATATTGACTTCGACTGCCGTGACTTCAAGGACTTCAAAAAGCCGGAGCAGAAGAGCATTATTATCTCCAATCCGCCCTACGGTGAGCGTATCTCCACTCCCGACTTGCTGGCCACCTACCGCATGATCGGCGAGCGACTGAAGCACGAGTTCATGGGAGGCGAGGCTTGGATCCTCTCCTACCGCGAGGAGTGCTTCCGCCAGATAGGTCTCAAGCCAAGCATCAAGATTCCGCTCTTCAACGGATCGCTGGAGTGTGAATTCCGTCGCTACCAACTCTTTGACGGCAAGATGAGTGACTTCCGCCACGAGGGCGGCATCGTCAAGACCGAGGAGGAGAAGGCCGAGATGGCGCAGCAGCACCGATTCAAGAAGAACCGCGAGTTTAAGCAGCTCCTCGACCAGCAGGCTGAGAACGAGGAGGGCGACATCCGCAGCTTTACCTTCCATAAGTTTGAGCGCGACGAGCACCACTTCTCGCGTCCTGACCGCAAGCCTTTCCGCCGCCGTGGTGATGATGACGACAAGCGGGGTGGACGCTTCGGCGACCGCAGGGATGACAGGCGAGGAGACCGCGAGCGTAGAGGAGACCGCCGTGGCGACGACTGGCGTGGAGACCGCAGAGACGACCGCCGAGCTCCGGGCAAGCGTTGGAGTGACCGCGGAGGACGTGACCGTCGTGACGACCGCAGAGACGGTTTCCGCGGCGACAAGCGCGGACAGGGCGACTACAGAAAACAATCCAATAACAAATACTTTAGTGATAATGAAGACTAAAACCTTTAGAAATGTGCTCTGTGCAGCCATGACAGGTTGTGCATTGCTCAATCCATTGAACACTACTACGACCATGGCACAGAAGCAGTTCACCCTCGAAGACCTCAATTTCGGTGGTACGAACTATCGCAACATGGTGCCCGAGAATCGCTATACGACATGGTGGGGCGATCGCTTGGTGCGCACCGAAGTTGACTACTGCGCCGAAGTCAATCTGAAGAATGGCAAGGAGACGCGTCTCTTCTCCCTCGACGAGATCAACGAGTGGGCGGGCCTCAAGGGCTCCGATGAGAAGATTCGCCACTTCTACTCAGCCTCCTTCCCCTATGCCGACAAGAGCCTCGTCATGCTGATGAACGGCCGTGAGAACCTGCTCGTCGATTTCAAGAAGCACACGCTTGTGAAGCGCTGGAATCGTGAGCAGCAGACACAGGCTTTGGAGTGGAACAAGCAGTCGGACGCCACGGCCTACGTCAAGGGCGACCAGCTCTATGTCACCACGACCGACGGACAGACCCACCAGCTTACGAAGGACGGATCGCGTGAGATCGTCTATGGTCAGAGCGTACACCGCGACGAGTTTGGTATCAGTGGTGGGCTCTACTGGAGCCCGAAGGGCAACCGCTTGGCTTTCTATCGTATGGACCAGAGCATGGTGAGTGATTATCCTCTGCCCGATATTCCCGAACTCAACTGGACGCCGAAGCCCGGAGAGTCGCGTGCGGCAAAGCTCGACATGATCAAGTATCCGATGGCTGGCGAGGCCTCGCACAAAGTAACTGTGGGCGTCTATGATCTCGCCACGGGTAGCACGATCTATCTGAAGGCTGGCGATCCCACCGACCGCTATTTCACCAATATCTCTTGGTCTCCTGACGAGAGCCGCATCTATATGCTGGAGCTCAATCGCGACCAGAACGACATGGACCTTGTGGAGTATGACGCCACTACGGGCGACCGTCTTCGCGTCCTTTACAACGAGAAGGACGAGAAGTATGTGGAGCCGCAGCACCCCATTGCTTTCTTGCCTTGGGATGCCAAGAAGTTTGTGCTCCAGAGCCAGAAGGACGGCTACAACCACTTCTATCTCTTTGACATTGCAGGCGGAGAGCCGCGCCAGCTTACCAAGGGTGAGTGGGTGGTGATGGACTTCCTGGGCTTCGACCTGAAGCGCAAGGCCATCATCTATGCCTCCAACGAGTGCTCACCTATTCAGCAGAACACGTGGAGCGTGAGTGTCAAGGACGGCAAGCGCACGCTCCTCGACAACGGAAAGGGTTGGCACTATGCCTCTCTCAGCACCAGTGGTATGGCTGTTTGCGACAACTACTCCGAGCCTGACGTGCCCCGCAAGATAGACCTCATCGAGGTAGCGGGCAAGCGCGTCAACTGGTTGACGGCAGCCGATCCTTGGCAGGGCTACAACGTGCCGGAGTATAGCTGTGGCACGCTCAAGGCTGCCGACGGCACCACCGACCTCTACTACCGTATGGTGAAGCCTGTCGGTTTCGACGCTACGAAGAAGTATCCGACGGTGGTCTATGTCTATGGTGGCCCCCACGCTCACAATGTTGATGCGCGCTGGCACTATAGCTCACGTTCCTGGGAGACCTACATGGCACAGAAGGGCTACCTCCTCTTCATCATCGACAACCGTGGTAGCGAGCATCGCGGCAAGGCCTTTGAGCAGGCCACGTTCCGCCACCTCGGCCAGGAGGAGATGAAGGACCAGATGAAAGGTGTGGAGTATCTCCAGAGCCTGCCTTATGTGGATAAGGACCGTATCGGTGTGCACGGTTGGTCGTTTGGTGGCTTTATGACCATCTCGCTGATGACCAACTATCCTGATGTCTTCAAGGTGGGTGTGGCCGGTGGCCCCGTCATCGACTGGAAGTGGTATGAGGTAATGTATGGTGAGCGCTATATGGATACGCCGCAGACCAACCCCGAGGGCTACGCTCAGACTTCCCTCCTGGCCAAGGCCAAGGACCTCAAGGGCAAACTGCAGATCATCCAGGGCCTCAACGACCCGACGGTGCTCCCGCAGAACTGCTACTCTTTCCTCAAGGCTTGTATTGCCGTGGGTACCCAGCCCGATTTCTTCGTCTATCCGGGCGAGCCCCACAACATGCGTGGCCATCAGAGCGTACACCTGCATGAGCGCATCACGCAGTATTTTGAGGATTATCTGAAGTAAAACCTCGTTTTCAGTTGACCAATCAGCCTTCCAGGGACAACTCGTCACCGCAAGGCTGATTGGTTGTATCTGAGCGGAATACAAATATCAAGGATCAAGGACATGAGAATCTTACTATTAGGAAGCGGTGGACGCGAGCATGCGCTGGCATGGAAACTGGCGCAGAGCAGAAAGTGTGACAAACTGTATATCGCCCCAGGCAATGCCGGTACGGCTTTGGTGGGCGAGAATGTCGCCATCAACGTGAGCGACTTCGACGCACTGAAAGCGTTTGCTGTTGATAACCGAGTCGATATGGTAGTAGTTGGCCCTGAGGACCCGCTTGTCAAGGGCATCTACGACTGCTTCAAGGAGGACGCGCGTACCAGTACTATCCCCGTTATCGGCCCGTCGAAGCAGGGAGCGGTGCTGGAGGGATCCAAGGACTTCGCCAAGCAGTTCATGTTGCGCCACAATATCCCGACGGCGGCCTATCGTACCTTCGACGGTACAACTTTGGAGGAGGGCCTTCGCTTCCTGGAGACACTCCAGCCTCCCTACGTTCTTAAGGCCGACGGACTGGCTGCCGGCAAGGGCGTGCTCATCGTCCCGACCCTCGACGAGGCCAAGAAGGAACTGCGCGATATGCTGGGTGGTATGTTTGGCAATGCTTCGGCACGGGTAGTCATCGAGGAGTATCTCGATGGTATCGAGTGCTCCGTCTTTGCCCTCACCGATGGCGTCCACTATCAGATCCTGCCTGAGGCCAAGGACTACAAGCGCATTGGCGAACACGACACGGGTCTCAATACGGGTGGCATGGGTAGCGTCTCTCCTGTGCCTTTCGCCGACGAGGCATGGATGCGCAAGGTGGAAGACCGCATTGTGCGCCCCACTGTGGAAGGTCTCCGCGAGGAGGGAATCGACTACAAGGGCTTTATCTTCTTTGGGCTTACCAATGTCGGTGGCGATCCGATGGTCATCGAGTACAATTGCCGCATGGGCGATCCTGAGACCGAGAGCGTCATGCTCCGCCTCAAGAGCGACCTGGTGGATCTGCTGGAAGGTGTTGCCAAGGGCAACCTCGACGAGTATGGGGTTGAGACCGACCCGCGAAGTGTGGTGTGCGTGATGCTTGTCAGTGGTGGCTATCCGCAGGCTTACGTCAAGGGCTATCCAATAAAGGGAATTGATGAGGTGACGGGAGCCGTAGTGTTTCATGCTGGTACCGCCCTCAAGGAGGGACAGACCGTCACCAATGGTGGCCGTGTCTTGGCGGTCAGTGCCTATGGTGAGAATAAGGAGGATGCTCTTCGCAAGTCGTTCACCGAGGCCGAGAAGATAGATTTCAAGGACAGATACTTCAGAAAGGACATCGGGCAGGACCTGTAGTCCCATTATTCACATGCCATGGCCTTTTGCGGGCTGTGGCATGTGCCTTCTTTGCAGATGGAAAGAAAACGCATACAAAACAAGATTGCGGAGAGTCGCTGGACGCTCTCTACGCTGACGATGTTGGCCCTCGCGGTATGGGGACTGGCTGGCATGGGTGAACACCGCCTATGGATCAACCTGCTCTGTCTCGTCCTCTCCACCTATCTGATGGTGGAGCTCAACAATGCCAATACGCTCATCCGTATCTACAGTCGCATGGTGTCGGGGTCTTTCCTCGTGCTCGCTACGGTCTGTATGCACCAGCTTACCAGTTACACTTCTTCCATCTCCATCCTCTGCATGGCTGGTTTCTACACGAGCCTTTTCCGCTCTTATCAGGACGAAGCGTCGCCCGGATGGGTATTCTACGCTTTTATCTGTTGGGGTTTCGCCAGCATCGTGTGGCCGCAGGCCCTTTTCTTCGTGCCTGTCTTTTGGTTGTTGATGGGCGTGCTGCTGCGGGCCTGGAGCGCACGCCATTTCTGCGCCTCGCTACTTGGCCTTTTGCTGCCCTATGCTGTTGTCACGGCAGTCCTTGCTGTGCGGGGCGACCTGGAGCGTATGGTCTCTCATTTCGCCCAACTGGGTCAGTTCTCTCCCGTCTTTGAGTTTACGGCCCTTTCTATCGGCCAGATTGTCGCTTTGACCTTTGTCACGCTTTGCGCCCTTATCGGCAGCATCCATTTTCTGCGCAAAAGCCACAACGACAATATCCGCACGCGTCAGTTCTACTTCTTCTTCCTTATTATAGACGGTCTGACCTTTGCCTACCTCTGTGTGCAGCCCAGTCAGTATGAGGCATTGCTCGGCATTCTCATTGTCAACACTTCGCCTGTCATCGGTCATCTGTGGGCCTTGACGCGCACGAAATGGACCAACGGCCTCTTTCTTGTTGCCACTACCCTTGCCGTGCTCCTCGTCGCTTACAATCTCATGCGTAGTTTCATACACTAATTCCTTATGGCTGAGATCACCGACATTCTTATCAACTACGGTTACATGGGTATGTTTGTAGCCGCCTTCCTGGCTGGTAGTTTTCTGCCTTTCAGTAGTGAAGCTGTCATGGTAGCACTCCTTGCGGCCGGACTAGGTCCCAGTGAACTCGTTGTCTCGGGCACGCTGGGCAACACACTTGGGTCCATGCTCAACTATGGCATTGGACGCATGGGCCGCATGGAATGGATCGAAAAATACCTCCATGTGAAACGCGAGAAAGTAGAGAGCACGCAGCGATGGATGCGCGGGCGGGGCGCATGGATGGGGTTCTTTGCCTTTGTTCCCATCCTCGGCACGGCCATCTGTATTGTCCTCGGGCTGACCCGTGCGAATCCTGTTATTACTCTCTTCACGGTCTTCGCAGGCAAGGTGATCCGCTACGGCCTCCTCATCGGTGGCGTAGGCCTCCTTTTCTGACGTGCCTTGGACGTGCGCATGGCATAGGACAGTTGGTTCGGCCTTCAATATTGGCTATGGATTCTTCCGGCGAATTCCATCTTGGGTCTTGTGGGACTCAACGAATATATTTCAGCTCATCTTGCGAAATATGTATTTTACTCCCGTCATCATATTCTATGTCTATGCTCGTGAGGACTAATTTTCGGGCTGATGGATTATGCCATAAATAATACCACCCAAAATCATCGCCATAGGTTCCACCTGGGACTGCTGGACCTATAAAATGTCCCCCTGACTCAGTAGTTCCATCTATCTCGCACGCTACGGGTTCTCCTTTGGCGTTGGTGGGATACCCGCGCCAATCTAAAGACAGTATGTTTTGGGAGGAAACATTTTTCCAGATCAAAAAAGCATGTACACCACCAGAGACATCAGAAGAAGTCAGATAAGCCTTTTCTAACTTTATAGAATGCTTTAATTCTTCTATTCTCTTCGCTTTCTTGATACGCTCAAGCCGTTTGTTTTTTTCTTTGGCTCCAGCTTCTCCAGTAGAAAGAAGTGAGTCTTGCATCAGGGTGTCCCCCTTTGTTGCACGAGATGGCGACGCATTATTAGTCTCATGCACCACGGTAGACAACATATACACTAATAACCCAAACGCACAGACAAGAAGAAACAATAGGGGTTTCGGCATTTTCCTGTCAGGATAAATATCCTCTACAGGCCATTTGACGGTGGAATCGGAAATATTGACGGCTTTAGCCCTTTCTTTAGCCCTTTCTTTGGCTCGCCTCTCTGCTTCGCGTTGCTGCTCCGCAAGTTCCTTTTGTTTCTCCGCCTCTTCCTGTTCTCGTTTCTTTTCTTCCTCGTATTTCTTCTTCGCTTCCTTCCATTGTAGGAATTCTTCGAATTCTCTTTTCTCTTCTTCCGTCATAATCGAAAAGGTATTTAGTTCCCAATTGGCTTATTTATGAAGCGAAATGTACTCTGCCATGACTATGCGAATATCATCAAAGGTGATCGAGTCGTCGCAAAGGCGCTTGATGGGTGTGGCTCCCTCGGTAGTGCCCACTTTGGCGATGGCCCGCATGATGGTTGTGTATTTCTCGTTGCCCGTGATGTCCTCCGCCTTGATGTTTCCCTGTTTGACGTAGGGAATCAGGTGGCCCGAAATGGTGGCAGGGGTCAGTTTGCGCAAGCGGGCAATGTCAGATACGGACAGTCCTTTTGTGAACAGGTCGTAGGTGACTTCTCCCGTTGGCACCTTCTTCTGCTTGGTTTTCTCTGCGTTGAGTTTTTCAGCCTTGCTTTTTCTGCTCCGCTTCGCCTTGCCTTGTTTAGGGTCTGCCTCATCCAGCACACCGAGGAGGGCCATTTGCTTGGCGTGGAGGTAGTCGCCTACGGAGAACCCATGCTGGGCAATGTAGGTCAGCAAATGCCCTTTGGCCTCCACCGTCTCCGTCAGTTCGGTCAGCGTGGTGTCAAGGCGTCGCAAAGCCACCTTGCTGCCCGTCTTGATGAGTTTCGTTTGGGCTATCAGTTCGTCGAAGATTGCTGAGAGTTGTTTGCGAAAATAGTCCGCACTTCGTTGCACCCGATCCATGAATGCCGCGTCATGGAGTTGGTCGAAAGGCATGGAGAGGATTACTTGTCCCCATTTCCCCGCCACCGCCAGCATGTCCTGTAGTGGCTTGTGCGCCTGGTCGTGGATGGCCCGTAGCGTTTCCTGCGCGTAGAAAAATTCTCCGACGACACGATGGAGGTGTTCCTCCTGTTGGGCTATCTGGTGGAAAGAGAAAAGTTCGATCAGCAGTTGTCGCTCATACTCCTGGCGGAGCGTAGGCAGCGCCTTGATGCTCGCTTCGGCCCTCTCCTCTTGCGTGGCGATATAAGAGCTGACGCGGTCGTCGTTGATGATGGCGTTGGGTGAGACTGGGGTGGCCAGTACCAATCCTTCAAGTGTTTTGCAGCGGCTCAGAGCCACATAGACCTGGCCTGGGGCAAAAGACTGCTGTGCGTCGATGATGGCGTGTTCGAAAGTGAGTCCCTGACTCTTGTGAATCGTGATCGCCCAGGCCAGGCGCAGGGGAAACTGCGAGAAGGAACCGAGCACCTCTGTCTCAATCTCCCGTGTCTCGTCATTGAGCGAGTAGCGAGTATTCTCCCATACGTCGCGCTCTACGTCGATGGGTTGCGCGTCGCCTGTGCAGAGCACCTGGATGGTGTTGGCATCGAGGTAGGTGATGTGGCCTATGCGCCCGTTGTAGTATCTTCCTTCCGTGTCGTTCTTGACGAACATCACCTGCGCACCCTCTTTCAATTGCAATTCCTGGTCCGTCGGGAAGTTGGCAGAAGGAAACTCGCCACTTACCTCGGCTCGGTAGCAGAAGGGAGCCCCACGGAGCGAGTGGAGTTGCGACTGGTTGTAGTCGTCGGCCATGCGGTTATGCGTTGTCAAGCGGATGTAGCCTGACTCTGCAGGTGGACGAAAACTCGGATCATAGCGCTCGTTGAGTCTGCGCAGGTGATCCTCCGTTGCCTGGTTGGTGCGCACGGCGTTAAGGATATTGATAAAGGAAGCATCCTGCTGACGATAGACCCGTGATAGCTCGATGGTCACATAGTCGAGGCGTCTGAGAGCCTGAGAGCCAAAGAAGTAGGGCGTGTCGTAGTATTGGCTCAGAATGTGTTCCTCTTCGTGTGTGACGACAGGCGTGAGCTGCTGGAGGTCGCCGATAAGGAGCAACTGTACGCCGCCAAAGGGCTTGGCGTGGTCGCGGAAACGTCGCAATACAGAGTCGATGGCGTCGAGCACATCGCACCTCACCATCGAGATCTCGTCGATGACGAGCAAGTCGAGCGTGCGGATGATCTTCCGCTTCTCCTTGCTGAAGTCGAAACGGCTCTTGATATGAGCGTCGGGCACGAAAGGTGAGAAGGGCAGCTGGAAGAAAGAATGGATCGTGACTCCACCCGCGTTGATGGCAGCCACACCCGTAGGCGCCACTACCACCAGTCGCTTGCTGCTCTTCTGTTTGAGGGTCCGAAGAAAGGTAGTCTTTCCCGTACCCGCCTTTCCTGTGAGGAAGATACTGTGCCCCGTGTGCTCTACAAACTCCCAGGCCGTCCTGAGCTCGTTATTTTTCTCCATTTTGCAGATTCTTTGGTACGAGTCCTTCGATATAGCGACATAAGATCTCGATGCCCCGTCGGTTTTCTCCACCCTGAGGCACGATAATGTCCGCATAGCGCTTTGTCGGTTCGATAAACTGCTCGTGGGTGGGTTTCAACACCTTGCGGTAGCGGTCCAGCACCATCGAGACGGTCCGTCCGCGATTTGTCGTGTCGCGCTCGATGTTGCGGATCAGTCGCTCGTCGGAGTCGGTATCGACAAAGACCTTGAGGTCCATCATGTCCCGGAGCTCCTTGTTGAAGAGCACCATGATACCCTCGATGATGACGATCGGCTTCGGTTCGACATGGATGGTCTCTGGCAGTCGGTTGCTCAGAATATAGGAGTAGGTAGGCTGCTCGATGGCCTTGCCCTGTCGCAGGTCGTTCACCTGCTCGATCAACAGCCGCCAGTCGAAGGCGTCGGGGTGGTCGAAGTTGATGGCCTTGCGGGCCTCGTCGGTCATTCCCGTCGTATCATTATAGTACGAGTCGAGAGGCACGATGCTCACGAAGTCGGGTGGAAGTGCCTCTGCTATCTTTTTGACGACGGTAGTCTTTCCCGACCCCGTGCCGCCAGCTATTCCGATGATGGTGACGTGATGGTTCATACGCTTACAGATTGGATTGTTCGTTGGATGTTTTGATGCCCAGGTCGATGAGCATTCGTTCGTAGTATGCAGCCTTTGCCTCTGTCCGCATGGGGTAGGCGCGGCTGCTGCTCGGCATGCGGTAGAGGCGGATCGTGCGACCCTCGAAGCAGAACTCTCGGTAGTCGCCCATCTTCATCCCCTTGGTGTCTATGCCATAGTGTCGTGTGAAGATTTGGGTAGCCAGTTGGCCTGCCGTCACTACCGCCCTGCAGCAGGGCAGGGCGCGGAGCATACCGTCGAGATCAGCCTGTTCGACGACCTCCAGGTCCTTGTCCGAGGCCGTCCCCGTGGTCCGTCGTATGCGCAGGCAGGTGTCGAAGAGCGCCACGCCTCTCTGGGTCAGGAAGGCCTTCAGGGCATCGAGACGATATGTCTTTTTTTCCTGACAGACGAAATGCTGCTTGTCGCCAAAGAAGATGAGGCCGAATATGCGCCACATGTCATTGGTGAAGTTGGGATAATACCACGCCATCGACCAGCGTTTCGGGGCAGGCGGAAACGTACCGAGCATCAGCAGTCGTGCGTTCCCTGGCAGGAAAGGGACGAAGGGGTGAGTCTCTATTCTGCTTGCTTCCATGGCTACGAGGCTATTTGGTGGTCAGATAGACCACGACAGGCAGGTGGTCGCTATATCCGTTGATCCATACTCCCCCTGCCGTCGTGCGCTTGGGATAGCCCTCCCATTTGCCCTCCGTTTGCAGGAGATAGTCGCGGCGGAATACCTCGTGGCTCAGATAGCGCAGGCCCTTGCGGCTTTTGTTGGAAGGTTGAGCTACGAGGTTCGGCGTCAGGACGATCTGGTCGAAGAGATTCCATGCTCCACGGAAGCGGAGCGTACCTGTTTGCTCCTTCACCAGGACGTTGTACCATGGGTTGTACATCCCGTCAGTACCCACCTCCTCTATTTCGCCTTTAGCCAGCAGCACATCGTGCATGGAGCGGTTGGTGGGATCGTCGTTCATGTCTCCCATGACGATCACTTTTCGTTCGGCGTCGTGGTGGAGGATAGAGTCTTTGATGGCCTTCACCTGTTTGGCTGCCAGCTCGCGGTAATAAGATCCCGCCCCTCTGCTTGGCCAATGGCAGACGATGACCGTGACGCGATCCTTGGCCAGCGTGCCGGTGACAGCCAGAAAACCTCTTGTCGCCCGCAGCGAATCGGCAGGCAGATCATATATATAAGGTAAGAGCGTGGCGTCGTCCACCTTGAAGAGTTTTGGGTTGTAGATCAGCGCACAGTCGATGCCCCGATGGTCCGGTCCCTCGATGTGCACATAGCGGTATCCCCTCTTCTTGAGCGGTTCCTGCGCCACGAGGTCGCTCATGCAATGGTCGTTCTCCACCTCGGCCACGCCTATCAAGGCGCATCCTTGTTTCGGCAAGACCTCCGTCCCCATCTCCGAGAGTACGCGGGACAGGTTTCTTAGTTTCCATTCGTATTTCGTCTGGTTCCACTGGTAGCGTCCTGTGGGGAGAAAGTCCTCATCCTTCTTCCCTTCGTCGTGGGTGTAGTCGAAGTGGTTCTCCAAGTTGTAGAACCCTATGGCATAGACGCCGTGGTGCTTTTGCGCTTGCGTTGTTGCCACGGCAAGCATCAAGACCGCAAGGATAAACAGTTTTTTCATCATTATTTTCATCGTTGTTTGTGATGTCATTTGGTATGTGGCTTCCCTTGTTGCTCATGCTGGCGAAAGAGGGGAGGTGGCAGCCTCTGATCCTTCGGGAGTCGTAGGGGATGGGCTCGGGACGAGAACCATAGTGCAAATATCGGCATTTTTTTCCAATTATGAGCATGAAACACTCGGAAAATGGTAAAAAATAAGGAAAATATTTGGTAGGGTGGGCGAAAGTTCGTAATTTTGCACCCTGTATTGTGCGCCCTGCCAAGGATGGGTGGAGACACATTACGGATTTAAAAACAAAACAATAACAATTTAAAAGAAATGAAACAAGGTATTCATCCCGAAAACTATCGCCCCGTCGTATTCAAAGATATGTCCAACGGCGATATGTTCCTTACAAAGTCCACCTGCAAGACCAATGATACCGTGGAGTTTGAAGGCGAAACTTACCCCGTGGTAAAAGTCGAAATCTCGAGCACTTCTCACCCGTTCTATACTGGTAAGAACAAGCTCGTTGATACAGCGGGTCGCGTTGACCGCTTCATGAGCCGTTACAGCAAGCTCAAGAAGTAATCAACCAATACCTCAAACCACATAGCGTGCGGTCGAACGTAGTTGCATATACGTCCTACCGCACGCTTTCTTTTATCCTTTCCCCTGTTTTCTTTTATTCCCTTTCAAGCCCTGCTAGTCTCTTCCCAGCACTTTTATCTCTTTTCCCCACGCTTTCTTGCTCTTTTCTCCCACGTTTTTACCCTTCTGCTACCGCTACTTCATTTTTATTTCCTAATTTTGCAGCCTAAATCGAGAAAAGCAAGCGATGAAAAGAATATTGTTCGTCTGCCACGGCAACATTTGCAGAAGTCCGATGGCCGAGTTTGTGATGAAGAAGTTGGTCGATGAGGCGGGCCGTAGTCAAGACTTTCTGATAGCCTCTGCTGCGACCAGCACGGAGGAGATAGGCAATGGCGTCTATCCACCAGCCCGTCGTATGTTGGCAGCCCATGGCATCTCTTGCGAGGGCAAGACCGCCCGTCAGATCACCCGTCAGGACTATGCTGCCTACGACATCATCATCGGCATGGATACCCACAACATCCGCAATATGAACCGCATCTTTGGTGGCGACCCCAAGGGCAAGGTGCGGATGCTGCTCGACCGCGATGTGGCCGACCCTTGGTACACGGGCAATTTCGACGCCACCTGGCGCGACTGCCTTACTGGTTGCACCCAGCTCTTAAAAGAGATTGACGAAGAAAGCAGGTAAGCAATAAATATTGAGGCAGGGAGGCTTGTTTTTACACTATTTATCTTCTATAAAAGATATTTTTATTATCTTTGCCCCCAGTTTTTGATCGAAGACACGAGCGTGGGGCAACCTGCCTCCCTACGGCAGTCCTCAGCGCCATCCTTGCGAATCCGTCAGGATAGGCGCACGTCCTGTCCACCTCCTGTCTCCGCCCATGCCAAATCGAATATCAAAGTTTGTCGAAATATGAATTTCTTAGAAGAAAAGATCCTCACAACGGGAGTCATCAAAGAGGGCAATATCCTCAAGGTCGATAGTTTTCTGAACCATCAGATAGACATAGACATCATGCGCCAAATGGCCTACGAGTTCAAGCGTAGGTTCCGCGGGGTGGAAGTCAACAAGGTCCTGACCATCGAGGCCAGCGGCATTGCCATTGCTACGCTCCTGGGCGACCTCTACGACGTACCCGTGGTCTTTGCGAAGAAGAGTCAGACGGCCAATAGTACCGATGACAAATATATCTCCCACGCCTATTCCTTCACCCATAAGAAGCTCAACGATGTCTTTATCTCCAAGCCCTATCTCCACGCCACAGACAAGGTGCTGATCGTGGACGATTTCCTGGCCGACGGCGAGGCTGCCCACGCCCTCATCGACTTGGTGAAGCAGGCGGGAGGCGAGATAGCCGGCATAGGCATTGCCATCGAGAAAGGCCAGCAGAAGGGTGGGGCTATGCTCCGCAAGGAGGGCTACCAGGTCGAGTCCATCGCCATCATTGAGAGCATGGATTGGCAGACACAGACCATCCATTTCCGCAGTCAGGAAGAGAAACCGCTGTTGTCCACGAACCTTCAAGCAATCTGATGCTATATGGCTTCTATTTATGAACTCAACGGCCGCGTGCCCGTACTCCAGGCTGTTCCCTTTGGACTGCAGCACGTCCTGGCGATGTTTGTCGCCAATATCACCCCGATCATCATCTTGGCCAATGTGGCTGGTGTGAATGCCGAGCTGAGCGCCGCACTTATCCAAAACTGTATGGTCATAGCTGGTATCGGTACTCTCGTCCAGCTCTATCCCGTGTGGCGTATCGGATCGCGCCTGCCTATCGTGATGGGTATCAGTTTCACCTTCCTCTCTTTGGCCATCGCTATCGCCACTACCCAGGGTATGGGCACGCTGGTGGGAGCCGTCATCGTTGGCGGCCTGGTGGAAGGCTGCCTTGGATTGTTTCCCAAATACTGGACTCGGCTCATCCCCCAAGTTGTGGCAGCTACGGTTGTGACGGCCATCGGTTTCTCCCTTCTCCCCATCGGAGCCAATAGTTTCGCGGGAGGGCAGGGCGCAGCCGACTTTGGTAGCGCCACCAACTGGGTCATAGGATCCGTGACGCTCCTCACCTGCCTCCTCACTCAGGTCTTTGCCCGAGGTTTCCTCCGTTCGCTCTCCGTCCTGGTAGGACTGGCCGTGGGCTACATTCTCTCGGTCTGCATGGGTGTGGTCGATTTTAGCGGTCTGAGCCATGTTGAAGTGGTGGCCCTTCCACGCCTTATGCCCTTCAAGCCCGAGTTCCATCTCGATGCCATTCTGGCCATCGTCTGCGTCTTCCTCGTCTCGGCTACGGAGACCATCGGCGACACCTCGGCCCTCTGTTCTGGAGCCCTCGGCCGCGAAGTGGAGCAAAAGGAGATGGGTGGTTCGGTGGCCTGTGATGGATTCCTCAGCACCCTGGCTGGCCTTTTCGGTTGCACCCCCATCACCTCCTTCTCCCAGAACGTCGGACTGGCGGCCATATCCAAGGTCGTCAACCGCTTCGTCATCGCCACGGGAGCCCTCATCATGATCCTTGGCGGTTTGTTTCCCGTCGTGGGCACCGTTCTCACCACCATCCCGCAGCCCGTTCTCGGCGGTTGCACCATCATGATGTTTGGCAGCATTCTCTTCGCCGGTTTCGGCATGATGGCCAAGACGGGCTTCTCCCAGCGCAATATGATCATCGTCAGTCTCTCGCTCAGCGTTGGCCTCGGCTTCACCCAGGCCACGGGCCTCTTTGCCATTTTCCCGAAGATTGTGCAGACCGTCTTTGCTGAAAACTGCGTGGCCGTGGTATTCCTGCTGGCCGTCGTCCTCAACCTCGTCCTTCCTAAGGGAATCGAAAAGAAAGCATAGCACCTATGGCCAAGAAAAACTATATACAGGAGAATAAGGACTGGCTGATCGCCAAGTCCCAGGAAGAGGGCGTGAGGCCCCTCGCCAGGGGAGTCTATTATAAGGTATTGGCCTCGGGGCCTGCCGACGGGCCGCACCCCACGCGCAGGAGTATCGTCACGGCCCACTATACGGGCCGCACCATCAATGGGAGAAAGTTTGACTCCAGTCGGGGTGGCGTGGCTCCTGCCTTCCGCCTCTCCGACCTTATCGAGGGATGGATCGTAGCCATGCAGGCCATGCACGTCGGCGACCGATGGGAGATCTATGTGCCCGCCGAACTGGGCTACGGCAAGTATTCGCAGCCCGGCATCCCGGGAGGATCGACGCTGGTCTTCGACATTGAGCTCCTCGCTATAGCATAAAGAGAAAGCGTACAGCCCTCTTTCCTTATTCTCACCTCTTTCCCCATCCCTCCTCTGTCCTCATCCCTCACCCCTGTCTTCGGCAAAAGAAGAATCGGGTGGGCAGGAGGCATATAGGATGAAATAACAAAAACCGATCATGAAACAAGAAATCATCAATCAACTCAACCAACTGGCAAAGGAGAACGAGCCCTTTCTCTTTGTCATCAACTATGAGGGCACAGAAGCCTATATCCGCAAGTTGTCGGAGATAGATCCCGCAGCGTGTCTCTACGATTTTGAGGGAGTAAGCAATGCTGGCACCATGGCGAGCCAGCCGCTCCCGTCGTCCATTCTGTGGGATGTGGAGGCCCCTCTATATGAGGACTACGAGAAGAGCTTCGAGGTTGTGGAGCGCCATATCAAAGCAGGCGACACCCACCTCGTCAATCTCACCAGTCCTGTGGCCGTGCGCTGCAACCTCTCGCTGGAGGAGATCTTCCTCCACACCCAGGGAAAATATAAACTGATGCTGAAGAATGGAGACCAGGGCTTTGTCTGCTTCTCTCCCGAGACCTTTGTCCGCATCAAAGAGGGTCGCATCTATTCCTATCCGATGAAGGGCACCATCGACGCCACCTTGCCCAATGCCGAGCAAATCATCATGGCTGATGAGAAAGAGGCTGCCGAGCACGTCTCCGTCGTCGAACTGATCAGTGACGATCTGAGCCGTGTGTCGTCCGACGTCCGTGTAGATCGCTATCGCTATGTGGATCGTCTCCATACCAACAAGGGCGATATCCTTCAGACCAGTAGCGAGGTCAGCGGTCTCTTGCCTGCTGACTACCCTGGCCGTTTGGGCGAAATCATCGACGCCCAGTTGCCAGCAGGATCCATCACGGGCGCCCCCAAGGCAAAGACCGTGGAGGTCATCCGCGAGGCAGAGCACTACGACCGGGGCTACTATACGGGCATCATGGGCATCTACGACCGTGGCAACCTTAATACGGGCGTGATGATTCGTTTCTTGGAGCAGGACGCCCACGGCATGTGCTACAAGGCTGGAGGCGGCGTCACCTCCCAAAGCGTCTGTCGTAAGGAGTATGAGGAAGTCATCCGCAAGGTCTATCTTCCCTTGGAGCGATGAGCCCGAGCTCTATGTCCCAGGCTGCGGAGTGTGGCAAGGAGACTGATCTGAGATTTGTCGAGACCATCAAGGTTCAGTCTGGACGGGCGCAGGCCTTGCCCTATCACCAGGCCAGGATGGAGCGGACGATCCGCCATTTCTTCCCCTCCTTGGCCTCCGATGCCATGCCCAGCCTGGAGCGTCTTTTGGTGCCTACGCCCGAGATGGCACTCTTCAAGGCCCGCGTGGTCTATGGTGCGCAGGGGGTGGAAGCCGTGGAGTATGCCCCCTACGTCATGCGGACAATCCGTAGCTTGCAAGTGGTGGAGGATGACGCCATCGACTACACCTTCAAGCGATGCGACCGCACGTCGCTCAGCGCCCTTGTAGCGCGAAAGGGTGAGTGTGACGAGATCATCATCGTCAAGAACGGACTCCTCACCGATACCTCCTACACCAACCTCGCCCTCTTCGATGGCCACGAATGGGTCACGCCCCGCAAACCCTTGCTGGCTGGCACCAGGCGTGCCGCGCTCTTAGACCAAGGCGTGCTGCAGCAGGCCGACCTTTCTGTGGCCGACCTACGGGCGGCTCAGAAGGTCCGCCTCTTCAATGCCATGATCGATTTCGGATCCTGTGAGGTAGAGACGAAGCACGTTCATTATTAATATATTACCTTATATATATTATGTGTGGCTATTTTCTCTACGATTCTATGAGGGAAGATACTTTCTCTATGCTTCTATGAGCGAAGCTATTTCCTTGGTTTCTTCTCCCTGATCGCCTCGTAGTAGGCCTGGAGCGACGTGCGCGGCACGCCCCACGAAACCAGCAGGTCGAGGTCTCGTCGAGCCTCCGTCCATCGTTGCCCCACGATGTAGATATGGATGCGGGAGAGGATATACTCCTCGTTGGTCGGGTCGCGGAGGAGCGCCTGCGTATAGTCGTATTCTGCCAGCAGATACTGCTTGCGCTCCAGCTCCATCCCCGCCCTTGCCGCGTAGGCCACCGCACTATCCGGAAACTGTTCCACGAGCATGTTGGCCTGGTCCATGGCCTCTGTCTTACGATTGTCGAGGTCGTTGAGCAAGGCCAGTCCCAGCAGCGCCTCGAAGTGGCCAGGAACGATAGTCAGCAGGTTCGTATAGTCGAGCCTGGCAAACTTATAGCGTCCGAGTTTGGTATTGGTGAAGGCACGGAAATAGAGGGCCGCAGGGTTTCCCGGGTCTTTGCGTAGCACCTCGTCATACTCCGCCTTGGCATATTCGTAGTCGCCCATCCGCAGGTTCCATCCCGCCTTTTTCAGTCTGAGGTCGATACTATCCGGACGCTGTCTCAGTTCGTCGCGCGCTGCCGCCAGCGAATCCTCCATCCATTTCGGATTTTGCGCCTGACAAGGCAGCAGGGCGTAGAAAGCCGACAGGAGCAGCAACGGCTTCCTCCAGCGGCCACAAATCATATTTTTTCTTTTCATGACGCAAAGATAGTGCAAATCGAGTGCAATACAAAAAGAATAACATTCTTTATTATTGCCGAGATGCCGCCTATCTTCTTGAAAGTAGTGCAAATCGATTGCTTCCGTTGCTCCCTATCTTGTGTGAAGGTAATGAAAAATCGTTTCTACTTTTGGTTGTTTGGAAAAAGAAAATTACCTTTGCAGCATCATAACATGGTGAAAAATCGCAAAAGCGGAACTTTGCCATGCCAATGCACTTGTTTTGCAGAAGTTAAGTCACATCTGCAGGATCAGTCAATAGGACTTGTTTAGAATAAAAAGGCAAGATGATGAGATATTCAGTAGAGGAAGTCGCCTCGATGATGGGGGCGCAATGCTATGGCGAGTGTAGAGGAAACGTTAGTTTTCTGCTGACCGACAGTCGCTCGCTCTGTTTTCCGGAAGAGACCTTGTTCTTTGCCCTGCGCTCCGCGCGCAATGACGGGCAACACTATATCGCCGAACTCTATCAGCGTGGCGTACGTCGCTTCGTTGTCGCCGAGGTTCCCAATCGTTGGCAGGCAAACTATGCCGGCGCCACGTTCCTGGTCGTTGGCGACACGCTTGCTGCCCTCCAGCAGTTGGCCGCACGCCATCGCCAGCGCTTCACTATCCCCGTGGTAGGCATCACGGGCAGCAACGGCAAGACCATGGTCAAGGAGTGGCTCTATCAGACCCTCTCCAAGGACCATGTCGTGACGCGTTCTCCCCGCAGCTACAATTCGCAGGTCGGCGTGCCCCTCTCCCTTTGGCTCCTTGACGCCCAGACCCAGGTGGCCGTCTTCGAGGCCGGTATCAGCCAGCCAGGCGAGATGCAGGTCCTCCACGACATCATCCGTCCCACGCTTGGCGTGCTCACCATGATCGGCGAGGCCCATCAGGAAAACTTCCCTTCGATAGAGGCCAAATGCCAGGAGAAGTTGCGCCTCTTCGAGGGCACGGAGGCCTTGGTCTATCCCCAGGACGACCCACTCGTGGCCCGTTGTGTGGCAGAGTCAGGCTATCAGGGCCAGCACCTTGGCTGGTCGCGTCAAGATGCTGCCGCAGCCTTCTATGTCCTGCAGGAGGAGAAACTGCCTACCCATACGACCATCCGCTACCGTTGGCAGGGAGACGTGGAGGGAAGCTACACGCTGCCTTTCATCGATGAGGCCTCACTCGAAAACTCCTTCTCCGTAGCCATCGCCTCGCTGCGACTCGGCCTCACCCCCCAGCAGCTTGCCGACCGTATGGCCTACCTTGAGCCAGTTGCCATGCGTCTGGAGGTGAAGGAAGGCAACCACGGCTGCACGCTCATCAACGACTCCTACAACTCCGACATCAACTCCCTCGACATAGCCCTCGACTTCATGAGTCGCCGCCCCGACCACAAGGGTCGCAAGCGCACGCTCATCCTCAGCGATATTCTCCAGAGCGGCGAGGACGAAGACACCCTCTACGCACAGGTGGCCACCCTCGTCAGCAAGCGTGGCGTGGAGCGCCTTATCGGTATCGGTACGGCCATTTCCGCCCACCATGCCGCCTTCTCCCAGTTGGCCGAGAAGGAGTTTCACCCTACCGTCGAAGACTTCATCCATAGTCCCTCCTTCCGCACGCTCAGCGACGAGGTGATCCTGCTCAAAGGCGCACGCCAGTTTGGTTTCGAGCGCCTTACCGAGCTGCTTGTCCGCCAGGTCCACGAGACCACCTTGGAGGTTAATCTCGAGGCGCTGGTCGATAATCTCAACCACTACCGCGCCATGATGCGACCCGGCACGAAACTCGTCTGCATGATCAAGGCCGACGCCTATGGAGCGGGTGCCGTGGAGGTGGCCAAGACGCTCCAGGACCACCGCGTCGATTACCTGGCCGTGGCCGTGGCCGACGAGGGCGTGACGCTGCGCCGCAATGGCATCACGAGCAACATCATGGTGATGAACCCCGAGATGACCGCCTTCAAGACGATGTTCGACTACGACCTGGAGCCCGAGGTCTATTCCTTCCGTCTCCTCGACGCCCTTGTCCAGGCCGCCCGCCGCGAGGGCATCACGGGCTATCCCGTCCACATCAAGCTCGATACGGGCATGTGTCGGCTTGGATTCAATCCGCTGGAGGACATGGACGAGCTGATTGCCCGCCTCAAGGCCCAGACGGCTGTCATCCCGCGTAGCGTCTTCAGCCACTTTGTCGGTTCCGATGCCGATGAGTTTGACGATTTCTCCCGCCAGCAGTTTGAGAAGTTTGATGTGGGCAGCCGCAAGTTGCAGGCCGCCTTCCCCCACCATATCATCCGTCATATCGACAACTCCGCGGGCATCGACCATTTCCGCGACCGCCAGCTCGACATGTGCCGTCTCGGCATTGGCCTTTATGGTGTCGATCCGCGCACGAACCACATCCTCCACAATGTCTCGACGCTGAAGACCACCATCCTCCAGCTTCGCCATGTGCCTGCCGGTACGAGTATCGGCTACGGCCGCCATACGTTCGTCGATCGCGATAGCGTCATTGCTGCTATCCCGATAGGCTATGCCGACGGTCTCAACCGCCATTTGGGCAACCGCCACGGCTACTGCCTCGTCAATGGGCAGCGCGCCGACTATGTGGGCAACATCTGCATGGACGTCTGCATGGTCGATGTGACCGACGTCGCCTGTCGCGAGGGAGACAGTGTGGAGATCTTCGGCGACCATCTGCCCGTCACTGTGCTCTCCGACCAGCTCGACACCATCCCCTACGAGGTGCTTACGGGCATCAGCAACCGCGTGAAGCGCGTCTATTACCTCTGATCCCAGGCTGCGTTTACACGGCACAAGGAACATTATAAGGACACATATAAAAAACAACCCAAAACAGCAAGCGCGTTCTGACTTGTTGTTTTGGGTTGTTTTTTTATATTCAGACGATGCGGGCGTTTCGATTGAAGCGGGCGAATCAGAATACGCGAGCGTTTCAGATGAAGCGAACGATTCAGAATAGCGGGCGAGTTAGTTGAAGCGGGCGAGTTAGTCCATGAACCCCTGTCGGCGCAAGGCCTTGATCAGTCCGGCAGACATAGCCTCGTTGTCCTTCTTCGTATAGCGGAGGTCGGTGAAGACCTGGGCCAGCGTCTCCTTGTGGTTGATCCTCACAAACTCGCGGTTCACTTCCAGGTTCTCCTTCTCCGCATAGCAGCGATCGATCGAGGTCGGCGTGTAGTCGTGGTAGTGCTCGTCGTGGAGAATGGCCTCGATGGGCAGTCGGTCTTGCAGGGCAGGTTGCTCGTCGGGCCAGCCCAGCGTGATGGTGGCTACAGGCATGACGAGGCGGGGCAGTTGCAGGGCGTCGATGAGCGCGTCGGGCTGATAGACCGTCGTGCCGAGGAAGCAGGTGCCCAGTCCCTCGGCCTCGGCGAGGTTGCAGAACGACTGGCAGTAGAGTAGGGCGTCTGTGGCGGCATTGATAAAGGAAAGGAAGTTGTCGTAGCCCGGCGTTGCCTGGCGCTCCTTGGCCCAGAGCGTGGTGCGGCGGAAGTCGGCGCAGAAGGTCAGTACGACGGGCGCCTGCGTCACCATCGGCTGGTTGAAGTGGGTTGGTGCCAGCCGTTGCTTGGCAGCAGCATCGCGGGTGACGACGACGCTATAAAGCTGGAGGTTGCCCATTGTTGGCGTCTGACTGGCCTCCTTTAGCAGGCGCGTAAGGAGCTGGTTGTCCACCCCCTGGGTGGTGTATCGACGGATGGTTCTTCTGTTTTTGATGTCCATGATTATCTTGATTTGATCGTTCTTGTGCCGCGCAGACGCGCAAGGGCCCGTTTGGCGATGCAAAGTTAGCCAAAAATAGGCTATAGAACAAAGTCTGTGGGGAGAAAAAAGCAGGAAAATGGTTTGTCGGAGTGAGTAGAAATGGTACAAAAGGGAATGGCCTGAAAAATTAAAAGGAATGAACCTGAAAATAATAATAAGGAAGGGGCTGAAAAAAAGAAATGCCCGTCGCTTCTCAGCGGGGGGCATTCAATCTCAATAGGTATTAGTCTTTTAAGGTAAAAAGATTGTATTCAGGATAACGGCTGCAAAGGTAGAGTTTTCTTTTCGTTCTACCAAATTTTTTGCCCTTAATTTTCTATGTTTTCTGAATAAACCCTAAATTTAACGCTTTCATGTCATTATAGATGGCCCTCGTGAATGTGGAAAGAGAAAAATATGCTACCTTTGCATCATAAAACAGACAACACAAGAAAATTAGACAAGACAACAATATGACAACAGTAGAGAACAACACGGAAGAACCGAAGCGCAGTATCAGCTTCGTGGAGCAACTGATAGAGGAGGACCTGGCCGAAGGCAAGAACGGCGGCCGCATTCAGACGCGCTTCCCGCCCGAGCCCAATGGCTACCTGCATATTGGCCATGCCAAGGCGATCTGCATGGACTTCGGCGTGGCCGAGCACTACAACGGCGTGTGCAACCTCCGTTTCGACGATACCAACCCCAGCAAGGAGAACAACGAGTATGTGGAGAACATCCTCCAGGACATCAGTTGGCTCGGCTTCAAGTGGGGCAACATCTACTATGCGAGCGACTATTTCGAGCGCCTCTGGGATTTCGCCCTGTGGATGATCCGCAACGGCCACGCCTATGTTGATGAGCAGACGGCCGAGCAGATCGCCGAACAGAAGGGCACGCCGACCGAGCCCGGAACGGCCAGTCCCTACCGCGACCGTCCCGTGGAGGAGAGCCTGCGCCTCTTCGAGCAGATGAACTCGCCCGAGGCCGAGGAAGGCAGCATGGTGCTGCGCGCCAAGATCGACATGGCCAATCCCAACATGCACTTCCGCGACCCGATCATCTACCGCATCATCAAGACCCCGCACCACCGCACGGGGACGAAGTGGAACTGCTATCCGATGTACGATTTCGCCCATGGTCAGAGCGACTACTTCGAGGGTGTGACCCACTCCATCTGCACCTTGGAATTTGTGCCCCACCGTCCGCTCTACGATCTCTTCATCGACTATCTGAAGGAGAAGGACGGCACGGCCGACAACCTCGCCGACAACCGTCCGCGACAGATCGAGTTCAACCGCCTCAACCTCACCTATACCGTCATGTCGAAGAGCAAGCTCCATACGCTTGTCGATGAGCACATGGTCAGCGGATGGGACGATCCCCGCATGCCGACCCTTTGCGGTATGCGCCGTCGTGGCTACTCCCCAGAGAGCATCCGCAAGTTTATCGACTCCATCGGCTACACGAAGTTTGACGCCCTCAACGACGTGGCCCTCCTGGAGGCTGCCGTCCGCGACGACCTCAACAAGAAGGCCTGCCGCGTGAGTGCCGTCCTCGACCCCGTGAAGCTCGTCATCACCAACTATCCCGACGGCGAGACCGAGGAGATGGAGGCCATCAACAATCCCGAGAACGAGGCCGACGGCACCCATACCATCACCTTCTCTAAGGAGTTGTGGATCGAGCGTGCCGACTTCATGGAGGACGCCCCGAAGAAGTTCTTCCGCCTGGCGCCGGGCCGCGAGGTGCGCCTCAAGAACGCCTATATCGTGAAGTGTACGGGCTGCACCAAGGACGCCGAGGGACGCATCACGGAGATCCAGGCCGAGTACGATCCCGAGAGCAAGAGTGGCATGGCGGGCGCCAACCGCCGCGTCAAGGGCACCATCCATTGGGTGAGCGCCGACCACTGCCTGCCCGCTGAGGTGCGCGAGTACGACCGCCTCTTCTGCGTGGAGAACCCCTCTGCCGACGACCGCGGCTTCCGCGAGCTGCTCAATCCCGATAGCCTGCGCGTGAACAAGGGCTGCTACGTGGAGCCCTATCTCGCCGAGAAGCACCCCGGCGACTACCTGCAGTTCCAGCGCATCGGCTATTTCATGATGGACCTCGACAGTACCCCCGACCACCTCGTCTTCAACAAGACTGTGGGTCTGAAGGACGCCTGGGCCAAGAAGCAGGCGGGCGGAGCCAAGAAATAGGCCCCTGCCAGCCAGCAGGACTTGCGCGGCCCATGACCATTCGGTCTGCGCAGGACCTCATATTCAGAATGTTTCAGCCGTGGCCCCGGGAAGCCTGTGCGACCCGTGGCCACGACCATAACGATATCACATGGAGGAATATTACAACACCAAGGAGTTTCGCAAACTGCTCCGACGCTACCAGAAGGCGCGCCGGACAGGCGTCTCCGACTATTTCATGGCGAGCGAACTGGGCGACATCATCCAGTATTATGCCGTCCAGGGTAAGAACGACAAGGCGATGGAGGTCTCCGACTTCACCCTCAACCTCTATCCTGGCGCCGTAGAGCCGCTGGCCTTCAAGGCGCGCTATGCGCTCTCGGTGGAGGACGATCCCGACCAGGCCCAGGCCTATGCCGACCTCGTGGAGGACAAGACCGACGTGGAATACTACTACCTCGTGGCGGAGATCCTGATCCACAAGGAGGAGATCGGCACGATGGAGAACTATCTCCGCGCCCGTTACGCCGAACTCAGCAAGAAGGATAAGGACGAGTTTGCCCTCGACGTGGCCCAGATGATGGACGACTACCGCCTCACGGAACTGGCCCTCTCCTGGCTCGACTTGGTCAAGGACCGCAAGCATCCCGACTACAAGAGCATCAAGGGCAAGGTGCTGGTCTTCTCGGGCCTGCACGACGTCGATGGCGAGGGCGAGCGACTGCTGGAGGAGCTCACCAACGACGAACCCTACAACGTCGATCGCTGGCTCGACCTGGCACAAGCGCAGAAGTCGAAGCAGCACAACAAAGAGTGTGTCGAGTCGTGCGACTACGCCATCGCCATCGATCCGCAGAACGCCAAGGCCATCTACCTCAAGGGTGGAGCGCTGGTCGCTATGGAGCACTACGAGGAGGCCCTGGAGCTCTTCAAGAGCAACAACGACCTGCTCAAGAAGGAGACCGATGGTCTCTCGTCCCTGACCGTGGCCATCTGTCTCACGGCCCTGGGTCGCGACGAGGAGTCCTACCAGTGGCTCGACGATGCGATCTGGACGTGCAAGGACCAATTGATGTTCTTCATGGCGATCTATTTCTGTTTCGCCGGCACGAAGTATCTTCCGCGCCTCTACCCGCAGCTCAAGCGCGTCTTCGCCCTGCTGGGCAAGAACAACAAGCACTACTGGTCCTACATGGCCCTGATGGCCCTGGAGGTCGATCAGATGGAAGACTTCCACCACTATCTCCAGCAGGCCATCAAGCGCAACCCCGACGAGGCGCAGCTCATGCTGAGCAGCCTGTTTCCGATCGGGAGCGACATGGCCGACTGGCCTTCGCTGACTCCTCAAAAACCAATCATCCCCCCAAAGCCCAATCATGGACAATTTTAGCTTTTTTCAGTTTATCATCGAGCATCTCAACTACGCGTGGGTTTGGTTTCTGATGCTGCTTGAGAGTACCGTCATCCCCGTGCCTTCTGAGCTGGTCGTCACGCCGGCGGCCTATTTCGCTCATGCGGGCAAGGACCTCAACACCTGGTGGGTCATCGTCTTTGCGACGATCGGAGCCGACTGTGGCGCCACCATCAACTACCTGGCGGGCTACTATCTGGGCCGCCCGCTCATCTACCGCTTCGCCAACAGCCGCCTGGGCCGCCTCTGCCTGCTCACGCAGGAGAAGGTGGAGAAGAGCGAACGCTATTTCGACAACCACGGTATGGTGGCGACCATCACGGGCCGTCTCATCCCTGGCATCCGCCACCTCATCTCCATCCCCGCCGGACTGGCCCGGATGAACTACTGGAAGTTTCTCCTCTATACCACCATCGGCGCAGGCGCCTGGCATGCCATCCTGGCGCTCCTCGGCTGGTATCTCTCCACGATCATCGCGCCCAACGAGCTGGAGGGCAAGATCATGGAATATAGCCACCACATCAAGATCGTCATCCTCGCCCTGGTGGCTGTGGCCGTCGTTTGGTTTGTGGCCAAATGGCTCATCGGACGTGCCAAGAAGTCGAAGGCGTAGGATCCATGTGCAACACCTGGCGCGGGGAGGGCTCGCCTCGCCCCGTGCCGCAAAGGATATTTTCTTATGGCAATCAATGAGCAGTACATAGACAACATTGCCCAGGAGCAGCTTCTGAGCGATGAGGAGGAGCGCCAGCTGGCCGACCGCATCAAGGTAGGCGACGCGCGTGCGCTCGAACAACTGACGAAGGCCAACCTGCGGTTTGTCGTCTCCCTGGCCCACCACTATCGGGGGCACGGACTGGACGAGGACGACCTCGTGAGCGAGGGCAATATCGCCCTGATGCACGCCGCGGCCCAGTTTGACGGTTCGCGAGGCGTTCGCTTCGTGGTCTTCGCCGCCCCCTTCATCCGTCAGGCCATGGAGCGGGCCATCGAAGAGCAGAACGTCCTGGAGGACACCTCGCGCAAGGCCACAAGGCGTGGCGAGAGGACCGCTCCCCGTCCGCTTTCCCTCGACCAGTCGATCCCGGTCGGCAGCAATAGCACCTTCACGCTCCATTCCATCATCGAGGATGCCAACGCCATCCCCATCGACGGAGGCCTCGACCGTGGCGTGGTGCGCGAGCAGCTGCTTGAGGGGCTCGCCTGTCTCGACGACCGCGAGCGCAGGGTCATCCTGCTCCTCTATGGCCTCGACGGCGAGGCTTGCACCATGGCCGTGGCCGGAGAGCGCATGGGACTGAAGCGCGAGCGCGTGCGGCAGATCCGCGACAAGGCACTCCGCAAACTCTCCCGCCGCATCAAGCGATAGGAGGCCCACAGGGCTACGTTCTATGGGGTTGCTTCGTAGGAATGGAGAGAAAGCCATTCTTCCGAAGTAAACCTTTCGTGTGATCCTGCGTCTAAACTCATAGCGGATAGCAAAAGCCCGAGGCTGCTCCTTGGCGAAGAACAGTCGCATGTGGCTCAGAATGTGAGCCTCTTGCACGCAAGGCCCTGCAATGGCGATCCACGGAACGAATAAAGGCAATATTAAGACAAAAGTAAGAATATGAAAAAACTGTTATCATTGGCCGTGATGCTCGTATTCGGACTCACGACCGCCTTGGCTCAGGCCGAGATCAAGTTTGACAAGGTCACGCAGGATCTTGGCACGTTCTCGGAGGAGAGCCCAGTCAAGAAGGCGGTATTCACCTTCACCAATGTCGGCAACAAGCCCCTGGTGCTCAACCAGGTCGTGGCGAGTTGCGGATGCACCGTGCCGCGCTACGACAAGAAGCCGATCGCTCCAGGACAGAAGGGCACCATCTCCGTGACCTACAACGGCACGGGCAAGTTTCCGGGCCACTTCAAGAAGAGCATCACCGTCCGCTCCAACGCCAAGACCGAGCTCACCCGCCTCTATGTCGAGGGCGTGATGACGGAGAAGAAATAGTCGGCACGAACAAGGTATGACGAAGCCATCAAGGGGCAAGCGACGCGCCGAGCGTGTCGCCTGCCCCTTGTCCGTAAAAAGAGGGGCTCATCATGCTCGAAAAATGAAGTTAACTTCATAAGCCCACGAAGTTAACTTCATCGGCCTGCGAAGTTAACTTCATTGCCCGATGAAGTCAATATACTTTTTTAGGGTACATTTTTATGCTTCTTACGGAAAATGGAGTGATAAGGTTCTTTTTGTTATTTCCATTCTTAGCTGGCTCTATTGAAACGCTCCTGTTCTTTGTTAGTGTATAATGTTAAATAGTGTTGTTGTTTTTGTTTTTGTTTGTTTTGTTCAATATATTTAATTATATTTGCAGCGATAAATCAACTAAGTATCAACCGTAAACAATTTAGAAGTAAAATGAAGACGACTATCTTTTGCGGACTGATTGCCACTTGCCTGTTGGCTGGCTCAGCGATCCCCGGTTCCGCTCAGAACAAACGGTGGGAACACAACCTCTACGAGAGTGTGGGAATGGCTAAAAAATTTGACAGCCACGACAACCAGACTGTCGCGTTTCATGTGGGCTACGGCATCAACTACTACCTCTCCTCCAAGTGGTCTGTCATGCCTGGCGTGGCTATTCGAGCCAAAGCTCTCGGTCACAATAGCGGATATACGGGGAGCTGCGCATCGACCTACATTGATATCCCCCTGCTCGCACAATACCATTTTGGCGGCGAGAAGCGTCAGGGCATAGTTCTCGAATTGGGACCCGTTGTCTCCTTTTTGGCTCATAGCGAGAGATATTCTGGAACGGAATGGTGTCCTCAACATCCGTACTGGGGAATGAAGGAATATAAAAACATAGACGTAGGCGTTCGTCCTGCCGTCTATTACGAGACGGGACACTGGCGATTTGGCGTGCAGTCGCATATCGGTATGCTCGACATCAAGAACAAAAATGACAGATTACTTGGCAGTTACAACCCTGATTTGGACGACGCCTATCGTGCCTTCGACGTAGTGGCCACGATCAATTTTCATTGGTAAATACCTATAGATAACAATTATGAACAAATCACGATACATACAATCCGCTTTCGCATTGCTGGTCCTCTTATGCCTACCTGCTTCTGCCCGTGCGCAAAGCAAACGTTGGGAGCACAACATCTACCAGGGAATGGGCTGGGTCAACAAGTTCGTCAAAGAGGACGAGCAGAATATCGCCCTCCACGTCGGTTACGGCATCAACTACCACATCGACTCCCGATGGTCCCTGATGCCCGGTGTGGGCCTGCGTCTGAAAGGTTTCGGCCATGACAACGAGAACGCGGGCAACTGCTCATCGACCTACATTGATTTCCCCATTCTGGTGCAATATCATTTTGGCGGAGAGAAGCGACAGGGAATCGTCCTCGAGTGCGGCCCTGTGCTTTCCTTCCGGGCCCACGGCGAGAAGTATCATGGGGGAGCGGACTGGTGGTTGCCGCATCCCTTTAATGGAAAGCAGGAGTACCGGAAGTTTGACTTGGGCGTTCGCCCCGCAGTCTATTACGAGACCAAGAACTGGCGCTTTGGCGTGCAGAGCCATGTCTCTCTGCTGGACACCAAATGCAAATACCATCCGCCATACGACTGGGAGCATGGTTTCGGACAATTCGATGACGAAAGATACTTCGATTCGAAGTTGGGCCATCGCTATTATGCCTTCGATATCGTAGCCACGATCTGCTACCATTGGTAGGAAGGTGGGCTGGTAGGTTTTTCTTTTCTATTATTTGTGCGTTCCAGGAATTTGTTGTACTTTCGTGGCAGCGATTCCCCTTGGTGCGCGAGCCGGATCGGCTGCGGGGTAGGGGAGGACGTATATATAATAAGGAGAAAAAATATTTTTGCGCATGGAGTTTCGTACCGTAGTCGATGTGGCGCAGGCCGAATGGCGGATAGAACCGTTTGAGCGACTGCTGCTCGTGGGTTCCTGCTTTGCCCAGAACATGGGTTTGAAGTTTGAGGACGCCCAGTTTCCTACCGTTGTCAATCCCTTTGGCGTGATGTACAATCCCGTCAGCATCCTCCATACCGTGAGGCGATGGGAGGGTGCGGCCGATGTCGTGGTGCTCACGTTGGGCACCAACCGCGTCTATGTGGAGCGTGCCACGGGTGAGATCGTCGATAACTGCGAGAAGCGGCCCCAGCGCCTCTTCGAGGAACGCTCGCTCAGTGTCGCGGCCTGTGCCGACGCGTTGCGCGAGGCTTGTAGTGTCCTGCGCAGTCAGAACGACGGGGTGCGTATCGTGCTGACGGTCAGTCCGATTCGCTACCGCAAGTATGGCTACCACGGCAGCCAGCTCTCCAAGGCCACGCTCCTCCTTGCTGCCGACGAGGTGGTGCGGGCCGAGGGGCCTGGTGTGACCTATTTTCCCGCCTATGAGCTGCTGAACGACGAACTCCGCGACTACCGCTTCTATGCGCCCGACATGCTCCATCCCTCGCAGCAGGCCGTCGATTACCTCTGGGAGCGGTTTGTCGAGGCCTATTTCTCTCCCCGCGCGCAGCAATGGATGAAGGAGTGGGCACCCGTGCGGGCCGCGCTCCAGCATCGCCCCTTCCATCCCGACTCTCCCGATTATCTCGCCTTTCGCCAGCAAGCAGAGCTTCGGCGCGACGCCCTGCTGCGGAAGTGGAGAGAGTAGGGGAATAACTTCGACCTGTACGGTTGAAATTACCCAATACGCCCTGAAAGGTAGGGTGTTCAAAAATCGAATCAAAATCTGGTATAAAAAATGGTGTTATAT